>Ga0075366_10001711_pt1 | contig 11028 bp, 8 predicted proteins | sample EndMethybrTD3031_FD_72351 | JGI IMG/M metagenome (GOLD analysis project Ga0075366, IMG submission 72351) | Populus endosphere microbial communities from Tennessee, USA - Endosphere MetaG P. TD hybrid TD303-1 | ecosystem: Host-associated > Plants > Roots > Endosphere | place: USA: Tennessee... | reverse complement strand
AATACTGTTGATGCATTGAAAACAATACCCCTGATTGTTGTATTACTGCTATTGCTGGCTTTTGCCCCTGCTACCGCATTGGCCCAAGCTGGCACAACCAGCAAGGGTACCGAATTTTGGACAGCATGGATGGACCATATCAACAGTTCAACCGCCGCCAGCCCAAGTGCTATGGTGCTATACATTACATCTGACGTTGCAACTTCGGGCCAGGTAGATTTTGTTGACGGCACTACCGCTATTCCATTTACAGTAACCCCAAATACAGTAACTTCTGTTAATGTCCCTACAAACCAATTTTTGGCTACCGAGGGCCAGTTTAAAAAGGGAATTCACATCACCTCACTTAAACCCATTGCCGTATACGCACATATTTATGCTTCGTCCGTATCCGGCGCTACATTACTATTACCTGTAAATACTTTGGGTAAAAATTACTACTCGTTAAATTACACTCAACTATCCAACTCAGGGGCAGCAAACCCGTCCTATTCAACCTTTGCCGTTATTGCTACCGAAGATAATACTACTGTGGAAATTACACCCACAGCAGTATTGTATAGCGGGAAAGCAGCGAATGCTGCTTTTTTAGTCACCCTAAATAAAGGTGAATTGTATCAGGGCCTATCGCTAACAGACCTGACCGGCACAAAAATACGTTCCATAAGTGCAGCCGGGCAACCCTGTAAAAAGATAGCCGTTTTCTCTGGCAGCAGCAAAATTGGCATCGGCTGTTTTGATGCAACCAAAAATATCAACGCGCAATCACTTAGTTCCGACAATTTATTTCAGCAGGTTTATCCTACAGCTACCTGGGGGAAAAATTACATCACGGTATCATTAAAAGCCCGCCCATATGATATATATCGCATTGTACTTAGCGACCCTAACACGGTAGTGAAATTAAATAATGCTACTGTAGCCAGCAACCTGTTTACTAACAACCTGTACTACGATTTCAAATCGACCGGTGTTGTAAGCAATGTTATATCGGCAGATAAACCTATACAAGTGGTGCAATATACGCCTACTCAAAATCAAACAATAAACTGCCCCGCTACCACTTCCGGCGATGTGGGCGATCCGGAAATGATATATCTTACCCCGATCGAGCAGGGGGTAGACCATGTAACTTTATATTCAACAAGTCTGTATAACATTACAAAAAACTTCATTAACATTATTATTCCCCACACGGCATCTTCTTCTTTTGTTATCGATGGAGTTAGTCCCTCCGCAGCCAAATACCCGTTTACATTTGCTTCGGTAACGGCTAATCCTTCGTATGATTTCGCCCAGATCCAGGTGGATGCAGGCACCCATAATATCAGTGCTTCCGATGCATTCAACGCCATAGCTTATGGATTTGGTGGTACGGAATCATACGGTTATGCTGCAGGCACTAACCTAAAAAACCTTAATGAGTTTATTGAACTGCAGAATACACAAACTGCTGTCACTGCAAGTTCGGGTTGCACGGGGATAGAATACAAGCCTCAGTTAAGCATCCCTTATCAAACCAGCAATATTAAATGGGATTTTAAAGATGGAACCCCGCCTGTATCTGAAACACCGGTATATATAGGGCAGTCGGTAAAAAATGGCGTTACATTATATACTTATGCCTACTCAAAAACGATTACCTACGCAACTGCCGGTAGCCGCACTATTGTAGCAACAGTATTAAACCCAACAGCCGATGATTGCGGCAGCAATGAGGATATTGAGTTTGATTACAGTATTTCGGATGTACCGGCACCCGCGTTCACAGCATCCGCTTTAAATATTTGTCCTGCCACTGAAGTTAGCTTTACCGACAAAACCGATACCAAGGGTATTAACACCAAAACATGGCAATGGGATTTTGGTGATGGTTCGCCTGTTACTGCCGAAAATGGCAAACAAAATCCCAAGCATACTTATACTACCCCCAACGATTATAACGTAACACTGGTTATTGTTAACGAGAATGGTTGCTCCAGTACATCGCCAGTGCAAATTGTGCATGTAAATAAACCACCTGTAGCGGCATTTGCCGCGTCTACGCCTGATTGTGAGACTAAAGTTATTGCCTTTACAGATCAATCAACATCGCCCGAAACGGCTGTTACTCCTACCAATAAAATAACCACCTGGGCCTGGGATTTTGGCGATCCAAATGCCGATCCGGATAACCCAAACACAACCGGCACACAAAATCCGCAGCATTATTATAAAGTCCCGGGTACCTATACCGTTACGCTTACGGTTACCAGTAATACTGGCTGTAGTAATACCGCTACCAGTACAGTTATTGTACATGCGCTACCCGTGGTTGATTTTGTTTTGCCCGATGTTTGCCTGTCCGATGCCTTTGCCCAGTTTACTAATAAAACCACTATTGCAGACGGCACAGATGCGCAACTAACTTACGCCTGGGATTTTGGCGATGCAACCCGGTCAACTTTAGCAAATCCGAATACATCTGCATTAGCTAATCCCAAACACAAATATACCCAGGTAGGGACTTATACTGTAACATTAACTGTAACTTCAAATAATGGTTGCGTTGTAGTAAAATCGCAATCGTTTACGGTAAACGGCGATACACCAAACGCGGCCTTTACCGTAAATAATTTAGGCAATACTTATTGCAGCGCAGATGATGTACTGTTCAAAGATAATTCTACCGTTAATTTTGGCAATATCACCAAAATAGTATGGTATTTTGACTACAACAATAATCCTTCGGCAACCCAGGTTCATATCAAGGATGATTTCCCCACAGATGGAATATATCATCATAATTATGGTTTGTTTAATACGCCCGCATCCAAAACCTACGCGGTTAAAATGGAAGCTTATTCGGGCGGTACTTGCGTAAGCGTAACAGGCATTACCAATGTTACGGTATATGCCAACCCATTAATTGTAGTAACCCCGCTACCACCGTTATGCCAGGAATCGCCTGCAACACAAATTAATGCTGATGTTAAATATGGCAATGGCACAGGGGTATTTAGCGGCACCGGGGTATCTGCCACCGGGTTGTTCGATCCGGCTAAATCAGGCGCAGGCACTTTTACTATTACATATCTGTTTACCACAACAGCCACCGGTTGCACCTACGGCACTACCATCCCTGTTACCGTTTACCCCACTCCTAAAGCCGATGCCGGTGCCGATTTGCATTTACTGCAGGGCGGTACTACAACCATACATGCTACCGCCAGCGGCGTAGAACCACTAAAATATAAATGGACCATGATGGATGGCAGCCCGGCTGTGGGGTTAGATCATGATGATATCCTTACGCCTATTGCATCGCCCCTTGATGATGTAACTTATATGCTTACGGTAACATCGGCAGATGGGTGTACGGCATCGTCAAAAATGAGTATCGCGGTACTAAAAGCCCCGGTAGTACCTAATACTTTTACCCCTAATCATGACGGGACAAACGATACCTGGGAAATAAAATATTTAGATACTTACCCAAATTGTACAATTGATGTATACAACAGATACGGAGAAAAGCTATATTCGTCTGTTGGTTATCCAATAGCGTGGGACGGAACCTATAAAGGGGCCGATTTGCCGGTGGGTACTTATTATTACATTATTAATCCAAAAAACGGACGAAAAGTAATTACGGGAAGTATAACAATTATCAGGTAGGCTAATTAATGAAGCGAATTTTATTTTTGTGTGTGGGATTTTTGGCGGGGTTGCAAGTTACATTTGCACAACAGCGCCCGCAGTATACCCAATATGTATTTAACAGCTATCTGCTTAACCCGGCAGTAAGCGGCATTGAAAATTATGTTGACTTAAAAGCAGGGTACCGCAGCCAGTGGACTGGCCTTGATGGCGCTCCTGTAACCAGTTATATCACCATTAATGCCCCGCTTGGTCAAAACTTCGTCCAGGGCGATGCCGGCGCTATGTCGGCAGGTGCCGAAAGCCCTTACAGCAGGTCTTACACCCAGGAATACATGGCGTCTGAACCTCACCACGGTGTAGGGTTCGCGCTGGTTTCAGATAAAACAGGCCCTATCAGCCAAACTAATATGAATTTAAGTTACGCTTACCATTTAGGTTTAGCGCCAAAACTTAATCTTGCCCTTGGCGTAGCAGCAGGTGTTAACCATATTAGCCTTAATACCGCGGAAATTACCCTGGAAAACCCATTAGACCCCGCTATATCCAATGGTAATAACAGCCAATGGAAACCGGACATCTCTGCCGGTGTGTGGGCTTATTCGGCCAGTTATTATTTCGGGGTATCGGTGCAGCAGCTATTACGCCAAAATTTGTATTTCAATACCACATCAAACATTACACAAAGCCAAACTGTACCGCATTACTTTTTTACAGCAGGTGTAAAACTACCCATGAATGATGACGTTTCCCTGTTGCCATCGGTATTGGTAAAGGTAATACAGCCTGTGCCTACTACTTATGATGTGAATTTAAAAATGGCTTTTCGTGATATTTTTTGGGTAGGCGGCTCGTATCGTAAAGATGATTCATTTGGCGCATTGGCCGGTATCAACATCAGTTCGACCATAAACCTGGGTTATTCGTATGATTTAACCACATCTGCACTGCGTACCGTAAGTAATGGAACGCACGAAATTGTGATAGGGATTTTATTGAATAACCGGTATAAAGTACGCTGCCCGCAACACAGCTTTTAATATTACAGCTCGTACTTCGAAATAAACAGACTGATTAATAGTATAGCACTTACAGCGCAGCTGTGTCCCTTTTCACGGTATGAATATCCGGGTTAACATAATCGTTCTCGATCAAACCATCGCGCATGCGCACAATGCGGTGGGCGTGTTGGGCAATGTCTTCTTCGTGCGTTACTAAAATAATGGTATTGCCTTTAGCGTGGATATCTTCCAGCAAGCCCATAATCTCAATAGAGGTTTTAGTATCAAGGTTACCCGTAGGCTCATCGGCCAGGATAATGGAAGGGTTATTTATTAAGGCACGGGCAACGGCTACACGCTGGCGCTGGCCACCCGAAAGTTCGTTAGGCTTATGGTCCATACGGTTACCTAAACCAACGTTTTTCAACGCGTTTTCCGCACGGTTCTGCCTGTCAGCTTTGTTGGTACCCGAATATATTAAAGGCAGGGCCACATTATCTAAAGCGGTATTACGGGGCAACAAGTTGAATGTCTGGAAAACGAAGCCAATCTCCGAGTTACGTACTTCGGCCAGTTCGTTATCGGTCATATGGCTAACATCAATACCGTTTAATACATATGTACCCTTGGTTGGTGTATCCAGGCAACCCAAAATGTTCATCAGGGTTGATTTACCCGAGCCTGAAGGCCCCATAAGCGCCACAAATTCACCTTTATTGATAGTTAATGAAACAGATTTCAGCGCGTGAATTACTTCAGCCCCGATCACATATTTACGTCCGATATCTTTAATGGTAATTAATGGCTCCATGCAGTTTTTTGTTGCTTTGACAGTGGTAAGTTATGAAATGTTACAGCGAGATTAAATTAATGTGCAAATGTGCATATATGCGAATGTGCAGATGATTGAAATTTGAAGGGATCATTTGCATATCTGCACATCCTCGAATTTGCGCATTTAACCAATTACTTTCGCCACATGAAAGAAATTCTCATCCTTCTTTGGCGCGTTTAGTAAGGCTTCTTCATGGGTTATCTCCTGCTTCACTACATCTTCGCGCTGTACGTTTACATCGGCATTCATGTAAACCAAAGGCGCTACAGCCGATGTATCCACCTCATTCAACTTGTCCATAAAATCAAGGATACGGTTCATATCCTGTATGGTTTCGGTTTTCTCATCGGCCGATAGCTCCAGCCTGGCCAGATGGGCAATTTTATCAACAGTATCCTGATCTATCTTCATGCAGATTCAAATTTTTCTTTTATCAAACCATATACCCGGTCCCTCAGCGCATCGGCATCATCAATGCTTAAATGCGCCGTTTCAATGGGCTTATGTACATATATGTGGCATATTCCCGGTCGGCTGCCGTATTTAACTCCATCGTCATAAAATAGCTGCCAGGTATTTAGCGAAGTTACAGGAATGATCGGAATTTTCAACTCAATGGCCAATCTAAATGCACCGCTTTTAAATTCATTCACCACCGGCGGGTAATGGTGGGCTATAGCGCCCTCGGGGAAAATAATTAAACTAATGCCTTGTTTTATGCGTTCAACCGCTTTTTGAAATGCCCTGAATGATGACATTTTGCTCTCCCGCTTTACCGGGATATCAACTGTGCGGAAAAACAAACGGGTAACAAAACTATCCAGCAATTCATCCTTACCCATAAAGCAATACTCGTTTTTTACCAGGATGCACATCGCCGTAATATCCAGGTTAGAGGTATGGTTCGGGCAAACTATGTAAGGGCGGTCCCATTTAATGGGTTCTTCATATTCAAATTTGTAGATAAATCCGGCCAGGCCCGAGCTTAGAAAGCCCCATGCTGCGCGTAATTTATCAAGCGTGGCATAACGGCTGGGGTTCCGTGAAAAAAAATAGAAAAAGGGCCATAACACAAAATAAAGCAAGGCAACTATGGTAGCGTAAAAATACATGTGCCCTTTTCTTAATATCATTTTCATCGCCATCAAAAATATAAAAAATCGTTACTTTCGCCCCATTATGGAAACTGTTGTTAGTGGTATCCGGTCTACCGGAAATTTACATTTAGGCAATTACTACGGGGCTATTCAAAACTTCGTTAAAATGCAGCACGAATACAATTGCTATTTCTTTATAGCCGATCTGCATTCGTTAACTACGCACCCTACCCCTGCCAACCTGCATGGCAACGTGAAACAGGTTTTGGTAGAGTACCTGGCTGCCGGCATCGACCCGGAGAAAGCTACTATTTATATCCAAAGCGATGTTCCGGAAATATCCGAACTATACCTGTACATGAATATGAACGCCTACATGGGCGAACTGGAACGCAGCACATCTTTCAAAGACAAAGTACGCGCTAACCCCGATAACGTGAACGCCGGCTTATTAACCTATCCGGTTTTAATGGCGGCTGATATATTGATACACAAAGCCACTAAAGTGCCTGTAGGTAAAGACCAGGAACAACACCTGGAAATGGCCCGCACTTTTGGCAACCGCTTTAACCGTTTATACAATAACGAATACTTTCCGGAGCCTTATGCTTTTACCTTCGGCGAAAGCCTGGTGAAAATACCCGGACTGGATGGCAAAGGGAAAATGGGCAAGTCGGAAGGTGAAAATAATGCAGTTTACCTATCTGATACTCCTGAAGCGATCCGCAAAAAAGTAATGCGCGCCGTTACCGACAGCGGCCCCACTGCCGAAAACCAGGAAAAACCGGTAGAGATACAAAACCTGTTCGACCTGATGAAAGTGGTATCGACGCCTGATACTCTGGCCCATTTTGAAAACCTGTATAATACCATGCAGATCCGTTACGGCGATTTGAAAAAGCAACTGGCCGAAGATATGATCATTGCTACCGCACCTATCCGCGATAAGATAAACGATATTGCTGCCGATAGCTCGTACCTGCGCCAGGTAGCCCGTCATGGTGCTATTAAGGCCCGCGAGAGCGCGTCGCGCACGATCAAGGAGGTTCGCGAGATCATCGGATTCAGGAATTTTTAAGCCTGGTTTTTAGAATTAAAAGATTAATGTGATTTTTTCTTTTTAGCCTTTAACATTTCGGGTAATTCTGTAAATTGGGAAAATTCTGATCAAGACTAAATATTAAATTATCACATGCATATTGCTATTGTAGGAAACATAGGCGCAGGGAAAACAACACTTACCGAACTGCTGGCTAAAAATTACGGTTGGGAACCCTTGTATGAGGCGGTTGATAACAACCCTTACCTGGAAGATTTTTACAGCGATATGAAACGCTGGAGTTTTAACCTGCAGATCTATTTCCTGAATAGCCGTTTCCGCCAGATAGTTGATATTCAAAAAGGTAGCAAAAATATTTTGCAGGACCGTACCATTTACGAGGATGCCTTTATTTTTGCCGAAAATCTGCACGATATGGGCCTGATGACCAGTCGTGATTACGAGAACTACCGGGATATTTTTGATAATATAACCGAATTTATAAAACCACCCGACCTGCTGATATACCTTAAAGCATCAGTACCCACGCTGGTAAACAATATCCAGCGCCGCGGGCGTGAGTATGAAATTGGTATCCGCATAGATTACCTTTCTAAACTGAACGAGAAATATGATAAGTGGATAAAAGGCTACGATTTGGGTAAACTGCTGATATTAGATAAAGACAATCTGGATTTTGCTAATAATACTGAAGACCTGGGTACAATTATCCAGTTGGTGGAACGGGAGATTAACGGATTGTTTTAGTAACTATTATTGTCATTGCGAGGAACGAAGCAATCGCACACCCAAAGAGCAGTTATGCATAATTCGCGATTGCCACGTCGCTCCGCTCCTCGCAATGACAAATAACTATAACTTAGGACTTTTAACTTAAGACTAATGGCTATTCTCGGCATCATTCCCGCGCGCTACGCATCTACCCGGTTCCCGGGCAAGCCTTTGGTTGATATTGGCGGCAAAAGCATGATTCAGCGGGTGTATGAGCAGGCTAAAAAATGTGAAGCTTTAGCAGATGTGTTTGTAGCCACCGATGACCAGCGCATATTTGACCATGTTGCAGCCTTTGGTGGTAAAGCTGTAATGACCGCCAACACCCACCCCAGCGGCACCGACCGCTGCGCCGAAGTAGCCCGCCTGCACCCTGAATACGATATTGTGATCAACATACAAGGCGATGAACCTTTTATCGACCCAGGTCAGATCAGCAAGGTGGCTGGCTGTTTTGAAGAACCCGGCACGCAGCTTTCAACCCTGATCAAGCAGATCCACACCACCGAAGAACTTTATAACTTGAGTACCCCAAAGGTGATTATCAATACTGCGTGGGAAGCTATTTATTTCTCCCGCTCGCCTATCCCCCACGTACGTGGGCAGGAGCCGCAAAATTGGCTTTATCATAATACCTACTATAAACATATCGGCATTTACGGTTACAAAAGCGATGTACTGCAGCAGATCACCCAACTGCCGGTATCGTCGTTAGAAAAAGCCGAAAGCCTTGAGCAGTTGCGCTGGGTTGAGAACGGTTACCGCATTAAAGTAGCGTTGACAGATATGGAAAGCCACGCCGTGGATGTGCCGGAAGATTTGGAAAAGTTGAAGTATTGATTGACTGAAATTTATTTTCACGTCTCCCTTGTCTATAAATCAACCCATTACACCCTTCTAACTTTCCAACTTTTCAACAATAAGATTTTGGCGTCCGTAATCCCGCTTTTTTTCTTACTTTTGTATCCCGTACACAAACAAAATCTATGACCAAATATATCTTTGTTACGGGCGGCGTAACTTCGTCGTTAGGAAAGGGAATTATCTCGGCATCGCTGGCTAAACTCCTTCAGGCACGTGGTTACCGCGTAACTATTCAAAAATTCGATCCTTATATCAATATCGACCCGGGAACGCTAAATCCGTACGAACATGGCGAGTGCTATGTTACCGAAGATGGTGCCGAAACCGACCTTGACCTGGGCCATTACGAGCGCTTCCTGAATACCCCTACCTCGCAATCAAATAACATTACTACCGGCCGCATTTATCAAAACGTGATCAACCGCGAACGCGAAGGCGCGTTTTTAGGTAAAACCGTACAGGTAGTACCCCACATTACCGATGAAATTAAACGCAACTTCCGCATATTGGGCGAAAGCGGCGAATATGATATTGTAATCACCGAAATTGGCGGCACCGTTGGCGATATTGAATCGTTACCGTTTGTGGAAGCAGTGCGTCAGTTTAAATGGGAAGTAGGTTCGGGCAACGCGCTGGTTATCCACCTTACACTTATCCCATTTCTTGCAGCGGCCGGCGAATTAAAAACCAAGCCTACCCAGCACTCGGTTAAAATGCTGCTGGAGTATGGTATACAACCCGATATTTTGGTTTGCCGTACCGAGCACCACATTAACCAGGATATCCGTAAAAAAATTGCCTTATTCTGTAACGTAAACATTAATGCGGTAATAGAATCGATAGATGCGCCAAGTATTTACGATGTACCTTTACTAATGCTTAAAGAGCAGTTAGACAAAACGGTATTAACCAAATTAAAGCTGCCGAACAAAAACGAACCCGACCTGGAAAACTGGAAAGACTTTTTAGGCCGCCTGAAAAACCCGACCGGCGAAGTGCGCATTGGCCTGGTAGGTAAATATGTTGAACTGCCCGATGCTTATAAATCTATCATCGAATCGTTTGTGCATGCCGGCGCTAAAAACGAATGCAAAGTAAAAGTGATCACGATACAATCAGAACACTTAACACCTGAGAATGCTATTGAAAAGCTACAGGGCTTGCACGGCGTGTTGGTGGCCCCTGGCTTCGGTCAGCGTGGTTTTGAGGGTAAAATTGCCGCCATTAAGTATGTGCGCGAGAATAATATCCCGTTTTTTGGTATCTGCTTAGGCATGCAATGCGCGGTTGTTGAATATGGCCGTAATGTATTAGGCTTAGCCGATGCAAGCAGTACCGAGATGAACCCGGATACCCCAAACCCGGTTATTGCCATGATGGAGGATCAGAAAAACATTAAAAACATGGGCGGTACCATGCGCCTTGGCGCTTATGCCTGCGATTTAAAGGCAGGCAGCAAGGCCGCGGCCATTTACGGGAAATCCCATATCACAGAAAGGCACCGCCACCGTTACGAGTTTAATAATGAGTACCTTAAAGCCTACAAAGAGGCCGGGATGACCCCATCGGGCATGAACCCTGATAACGGTTTAGTAGAGGTTGTTGAACTTAAAAACCATCCATTTTTCATCGGTGCGCAATTTCATCCCGAATTAAAATCGACAGTTGCAAATCCTCACCCACTTTTTGTTAACTTTGTCGCCGCTTCGCTGGCTTATGCCCGCAAGAAATAATTGTACCGTAAGAAATAATGGATAGAAA
>Ga0075366_10001710_pt1 | contig 11030 bp, 7 predicted proteins | sample EndMethybrTD3031_FD_72351 | JGI IMG/M metagenome (GOLD analysis project Ga0075366, IMG submission 72351) | Populus endosphere microbial communities from Tennessee, USA - Endosphere MetaG P. TD hybrid TD303-1 | ecosystem: Host-associated > Plants > Roots > Endosphere | place: USA: Tennessee... | reverse complement strand
TCCTACGGCAACTTTCTCTACGCCCGTCCTTGAACGTCGTTCCGGTCCGCCTGAGCCGGGACTTGACGCCCGGCCGACCCCGGGGTGCACTCCAGGCCAATACCTGATACACTCTGGGCTCGTCTACACGCCCCCTCTACGCTGAGCCTGAACTGCATTCGCTCGCCCACTGTCACCGTGGGCTGCACGAACCCCTTCTGGACCACGCAGACGAGTCGGAGTCAACGGTGCGGGATTCTCCGTGCCTCGGTCCGAAAGGCGTTTTTCAGTTCAGATGAACTGGAGTTGCACATGTCATCCAAGGGCACCATCAAGCGTATCGTCTCGGACAAGGGCTTCGGCTTCGTGGCCGACGAGGCGGGCCAGGAGTACTTCTTCCATCAGTCCGCCTGCCAGTCGTTCGACTCGCTCCGCGAGGGGCAGGCCGTGACGTTCCAGACCGGGCAGGGCCCCAAGGGTCCGCGCGCCGAGAACGTCCGCGAATCGTAGACGCATCGGCACCATTTCGGGAGAGGGCGCCACTGGCGCCCTCTCCTCGAATCCCCGTCCTCTCCTCCCGCTCCTCCTCAGTTCTCTTTCCTGCTCAGTTCTCTGACTCTGTCCAGCCTCCGGCGGATGGTCAGGGCGTCACGTACATGATCTCGGGCCGCAGCACGGCGAGGACGTAGAAGCGCGTCGAGTCGAGGCCGGACGTCGGCACGTTGAGCTTGGCCGAGACCTTGAGCGCCAGGTCGACGGGCTTGCCCTTCACGAGCGTGATCTGTCCGGTCTTGAGCCCGCCGCGCTTCACGTACACCTGGGCGGCCTTGCTGGTGTTCATGCTGTCGCGCCACGCGACCGAGCCGTCGCCGAGCTGGACTTCTGCGCCCGCCTCGATGCTGGCGTAGCGCTCCCCTCCGAGGCGCTTCTGATAGTTCGTGTGGACCATGATCACGGTGTCTCGATCGAAATCCGAGTAGGCGCACCCGCCCTGCGGACAGACCGCGTCCCAGGTGTCGCCGAGACGCACGTTCAGCGTGAGCGGGCCGCCGTCGGGGCTGACGATCGCCGGCTGGCGGACGGCGCGTCCGGTCAGCCGCCCCTCGACACCCTGATTGTCGAGCGGCTTCTTCACGCTCCATTTGATCGTGGCCCACTCCATCAGCCGGACCTGCGGGATCTGCGTCTCCACCGCGGGCCTGGCGAGGTCGCCTTCCAGGTCGCCGACCGCCGTCACCGTGCGGCCGCCGTCGGGAAAGTCCATCACCCATTCGCCGGACATCAGCGCGAAGGCCCCGCCGGCGCGCGCGACGGCGACGAAGCTGCCGAACGGGACGATGCCGTCCCCCGTGGCGCCGGCCGGCGCCGAGGCGCTGGTGGCAAGGTCGACGTTGCCGACCGCGAACGACGGCTGCTTCCAGGGCAGCGCCGTGGCGACGCTGTAGCTGCCCGCCTTCACCTCGGGCAGGTGGTAGGGATACACCTTCCACTGGTTCGAGAAACGCACTTCGTTGTAGGCGCCGGGCTTGCCGGTCGCGCGCCACCAGTCGACGCGCGTCTCGACGGTCGGCACCAGGTTGGCGGCCCGCGCGGGCTTCACGGCGCGGCCGGCGACCGTCAGCGCGCCGTCGAACGAATCGCCGAGCGCGATGACGCGCCCGCGCAGGCCGAAGCCCTTGCGCAGGTTGGCGGCGGTGAAGAGATCGGCGGCGGCGAAGACGCGCGCGGCGTCCTTGTGCAGAAAGCCCGGCGCGCGCGCATGCGTGTCGCTGCTGGCGAGCACCAGCCACTCGAGGGCCGCGTTGAATTCGGCCATCTGCTGCTCCACGTGCTGCGCGAAGATCGCGTCGTACTCGGCCGCCTTGTGCGGGACGACGGTGCAGGCCTTGTCGCCGCGCTTCTCGCAGTCGGCTTCCAGCGCCGAGGCGGCCCAGACGTACATCGCCTCCCCCTTGCGCTGCTCGGTGAGCAGGTCGGCGAGCACCGCCTCGAGATAGTCGTACGGCGCTTCGAGGCTCGCTCCCTGGATCTCCGACATCCCGATGGCCATGCGCCGCGCGTAGAGCCGGAGGAGCGGCTCCTTGCCGCCGATCTGCGGGTCGACGATCGCGCCGTGAATGCGGCCGAGCGCCTCGTGCACCTTGTTGCGGTTGACCACCTGGTCGGCGAAGGCCAGCAGACGCTCGGCGTTGAGCTCGCTTTTCTGCTGGATCATCGGCGTGAAGCGCTCGTCCCAGAGCCTGCGCACGTCGCCGATCGCCGGCGCGGCCGCCGTCTCGGCCACGATCTCATCGAGCCTGGCGAGGATCTTCTGGTTGTCCCTCAGCAGCGTCTGCTGGTCGGCCTGCACCTGCCGCAGGCCGTCGTTCAGCTCCGCGATGCCTCTGGCGATGTGCGTGAGCTGCTCGTCGAGGTGCGCCTTCCACTCCTTCTCCGCGTCGCCGGAAAAGGATCCCATGACGCCGCAGATCATGGCCTCCGCACCCTGCGGGCTCTTGCCCTTGCAGGCGTTCTTGTACATGGCGCTGATGAACACCTTGGCGATCTGTTCGGCGCCGAACTTGACGCCGGTCTTGATGATCTCGGTGTTCTCCTTGTCGTCCTTGTCCGGCCGCGCCTGCACCGCCGGCGGGAGCAGCACCAGGCTGCACGCCAGTCCCACGACCCACCGCGCTCGATTCCTCGTCATGCGAACCTCCCGATCGTCCAGACGATCGCTGGACGCATCATGGGAACGACACGGTAGAGGACCGACGACGCCCCCGCAATCGCACGTTCATGCGCCTGACGAAGGTCCCGCGCGGCTGCGTCGCGGCGATCGACGGCCTCACGGAACGAATGGCGTAGAGTTGGCGGATATGGATCGACGCCGCTTCGTCACCGCGGGGGCCGTCGGCCTGGCCGGGCTTCTCCGACAGGACCGTGCGACCGCTGCGCAGGCCGCTTCGCCGAGCGCGGACGCGGCGGTCGACGTCACGCGCACACTCGCCGCCTACATCGTGACGTCTCGTCCGGAGGATCTGCCCGCGCCGGTGCGCGCGGAGGCCTGCCGCACGCTGCTCAACTGGGCCGGCTGCGCCGTCGGCGGTTCGCACCACGAGACCCTGGACATCGCGGTGCGGGCGATGACCCGCTTCTCCGGGCCCGCGCAGGCGAGCGTGCTCGGGCGCCGCGAGCGGATGGACGCGCTGCACGCCGCGCTGATGAACGGCATGAGCTCGCACGTCCTGGACTTCGACGACACGCACCTGAAAACCGTGATCCATCCGGCTGGCCCGGTGGCTCCGGCGATCCTCGCGCTCGCGGAGCTGCAGCCCGTGTCGGGCCGCGACTTCCTGCACGCGCTCGTGCTCGGCGCCGAGGTCGAGTGCCGCATCGGCAACGCCGTCTATCCGGCGCACTACGATCGCGGCTGGCACATTACCGGCACGACCGGCGTTTTCGGCGCCGCCGCGGCGGCGGGACGGCTCCTCGGTCTCACGGAACAGCAGATGCGCTGGGCGCTCGGCCTGGCGGCGGCGCAACCGGTCGGCCTCCGCGAGATGTTCGGCACGATGACCAAGAGCTTTCATCCGGGCCGGGCCGCGCAGAACGGCCTGATGGCCGCATTCCTGGCGAAGGACAACTTCACGAGCAGCGACGCGGGCCTCGAAGGGAAGAACGGCTGGGCGCACGTGCTGAGCACGGCCTGTGACTACGATCAGATCACGCGCGGCCTCGGCGATCGCTACGAGATCCTGCTCAACACCTACAAGCCGTTCGCCTGCGGCATCGTGCTGCACCCCGCCATCGATGCCGTGCTCCAGCTGCGCGCGGCCCACGCGCTCACCCCGGCGCGCATCGAGCGGATCGACCTGTCGGTGCATCCGCTGGTGCTGGAGCTGACCGGCAAGCGCGCGCCGCAGACCGGTCTGGAAGGCAAGTTCAGCGTCTACTTCGCCGCCGCCGTCGCGGTCGCCGCCGGAGCCGCGGGCGTCAAGGAGTTCACCGACGCCTGGGTGCGGGACCCCGCGGTCGTCGCGCTCCGCGACCGCGTCGTCGCCACCGTCGTCCCGGGCATCAGCGAGGCGCAGGTGCGGGCGGTGATCACGCTCAGTGACGGGCGGCGACTCGAGCAATTCGTCGAACACGCGGTCGGCAGCGTCGAGCGGCCGATGTCGGACCGCGACCTCGACGGCAAGGTCCGCGGCCTCTGCGACGGCGTGCTGCCCTCGGCCAGGACCACGCGATTGATCGACGTGTGCCGCGGCATCGAGCGCGAGCCTGCCGCGCGCGCGGTCGCCGATGCCGCGCGGTTGTAGCTGGTCGCGTCGACGATTCCGGCGAGCATGGTGATGAAGCGGAGTAGCGTGCATCGTCCGAGCTGAAGTACGCTTCGTCCGGACATCTGCATGCCGACCCGCTACTGGCTGATGAAGTGCGAGCCCGCCGCCTACACCATCGACGACCTTGCCCGCGACAGCCGCACGGAATGGGAGGGCGTGCGCAACTACCAGGCGCGCAACTTCATGCGCGACGACATGCAGGAAGGGGATCCCGTCCTCTTCTATGCGTCGAACGCCGACCCGTCGGGCGTGACGGGACTGGCGAGGATCGCGCGCGCCGGATACCCGGATCCCTTTGCGTGGAATCACGGCCACCGGTACTACGACTCGGCCAGCACGCCGGCGAAGCCGGTCTGGTACACGGTCGATCTGGAGTTCGTCGAGCGGTTTCCCTCAGTGGTGCCGCTCGAGACGTTGAAGAAGACGCCCGGCCTCGAAGCGATGATGGTCGTCCAGAAAGGGAGCCGGCTGTCGGTGCAGCCGGTCAGCCGCACGGAATTCGCCATCATCACCCGCCTCGGGAGGCGCGCACCGAACTGACGGCCGCATCGAGCCGTCAGACAAAACCCGACTGGATCTGCATCCCACCTGTGCTGTATGGTGCGAACCGTGAATGACACCGGCTCCGGAATGCATTTCGTGACGCGGCGCGCCCTTCTCCGGACCGGTGTGAAAGGGGCCGTCGCCGCCGCGACCCTCGGCGCGGGGTGGCCGGCGCGCGCGTCGGCGCAGCGCACGCTTCCGTTCCCCGACACGCCCGACGCCGCGATCCGGGAGCTGCTCGACGGCAACAAGCGCTTCGTCGACAAGCGGCTGACGTCGCTCGACGAGGACCTGGCGATCCTCAAACAGAACACGTCGGAGAAGCAGGAGCCGTTTGCCGCGATCCTGTCGTGCGCCGATTCCCGCGTGCCGGTGGAGCTGGTGTTCGATCAGAGCATCGGTCATCTCTTCGTGGTGCGCGTCGCCGGCAACATCGCGACCTCCGAGATGATCGCCAGCCTGGAATACGGCGCGGCGGTCCTCGGCACCAAGGCGATCCTGGTCCTGGGTCACGGCTCGTGCGGCGCGGTGAAGGCCACGATTGAAGGCAAAGCGGTGCCCGGGCAGATCAGCCAGCTCTTTGCGCCCCTCCGTCCCGCGATCGACGAGGCCGGCCATGATCTCGACGCCGCCATCAAGGCGAACGCCCGGATTCAGGCAAAGAGCGTCGCCACCGCTTCCCCGCTGCTGGCAGGCATGATCAAGGACGGCAAGCTGAAGGTCGTGTCCGGCTACTACGATCTCGGCCGCGGCACCGTCACGCTCCTGCCCTGACCCGCCGCGGCACCTGCGGCCGCTGAACTGGCGCGAAGGATTTCCTCGGCGTCCCCCCTCTAAACGGGAAGATGGCTTTCCGCCTGCGGATGACGCTTGCAGCGGCGGTCACGATGCTCGCGGTGTGCGGCATCGACGGCGCGTCCGCCGCGCAAGTGTCCGAACGATACAAGGGCCTCCGGGTCGCCGAGGTCCTGCGCCGGCTGCAGGACAGAGGGGTCCGGATCATCTTCTCCAGCGATCTCGTCACGCCCGATCTGCGGGTGCTGCGAGAGCCACGCACCGGGAGCGGTCTGCGCGAGGTCGCGGAGCAGGTGCTCGAGCCGCACGGCCTCACGATCGCCAAGGGGCCGCGCAACACCTGGATTGTCGTGCGGGAACAGCGCCCCGAACGGCGGGCGCCGCCGCAGGGCGCGCGTGATCAGGACGCTCCGCCGCCGCAGGCGCCGCCACGGCCGTCGCCGCCGCCGATTCGCATCGAAGAGCGCGTGCAGGTCGACGAACGGATCGGCGACGTGGCTCGCGCGCCCAACGTCTACAAGATCGACGCCGACAGGGCCGTCGACACCGCGGGCAGCCTCGAGAACGTCTTCCAGTCGCTGGCCTGGATGCCTGGTGTCGCGGCCACCAACGATCACGACAACAAGCTCGCCGTGCGCGGCGCCGGCCCCGAGCACAACATGGTGGTGTTCGACGGCGTGCGGATCTACAGCCATCAACGCCTGGCGAGCGATCTCGGCGGACGACAGAGCTTCGTCAATCCCGCGACGGTCGCCAGCCTTGCGCTCGACCCCTCGGGTCTCGAGGCGCGGTACGGCGGGCGGCTCTCGTCGGCGACGTTGTTCGAAACGCGCGATGGATCGACCAGCCGCCGTGTCACCGTCTCCGGATCGGCGGGCCTGACGAGCGGCGACGTCCTCGCGGAAGGCCGGCTGCCCGGAACCACTTCGGGATCCTGGTGGGCCACCGTGCGCGGGACCTACTACAGGGTCGTGGCCGACCGTTTCAAGGACGGCGACATCCCGAGCTTTCTCGACGTCCAGTTCAAGGTCGCCGTGAGGCCGTCATCGCGTACACGGCTGTCCGTGCTGGGGCTGGCGGGAGCCGAGGCGATGGTCAGGCCGATTCTGTCTCCACCCGATCAGCGGCAGGGTTTGGCGGGTGAGAACCTCAGCGAGTTCCACGCGCACAGCCGCCTCGCGATCGTCAACTTCCAGTGGACGCCCTCGTCGCGCGTGTCGGCGACGACGACGATCGACGCGTATTCGAATGCCGCGCGCGACCAGGATGCCTTCGTCGACTGGCAGACCGGACAGACGTTCGATCGCCGCGTCGGCGTCTTCGACCTCGCGGCCCGCCAGCAGGTCTCGATCGCCTGGTCGCCACGCCACGTACTCGATCTCGGGGGAGAGGCGCACGGCCTGCGCGGCTCCTGGGCGATGAAAGGCATCAACCTCCTGCCGACGCGCCCGATCGGGCCGGACGTCCTCGGCCATTTCGTGGAGTACGACGGCCCGATCGACGCGCGGCTCGAACGGACACAGATGGGAGCGTGGGCCCAGCAGCGCGTCCCGCTCGGCGCGGGGTTCGGCATCGATCCGGGACTTCGGGTGGATTGGAATTCCTACACGGGCGAGATGGCCGCGCAACCGCGTCTCCGGGTGACGAAGTCACTCGGCCAGCGCCGCATCGTCTGGGCCGGCGTCGCGTGGCACGCGCAGACGCCGGGATTCGAAACGATGCAGCAGGGGGCCGCGTACTACGATCTGACCGGCGCGAGCGGCGCGGATCTGAGAAACGAGCGGTCGCGTCAGATCGTCGGCGGAGTCGAGCAGCATCTCGATGCCGGGATGACGCTCCGCGTCGAGGCCTACCACCGCGAGTTCGACCGGCTGATGACGCAGCGCCTGGAAACCGACATCGAGCGTCAGACGAGACTGTCGCGCTACCTGATCCCCGACGACATGCCGCCCGACAGCGCCATCCTGGAGCATCGGCCGACAGCCGATCCGGAAAGCACGGGCACGGGACGCGCAAACGGCGTCGAGCTCCTGCTCGATCGATCCCGGGGACGGGTGTCCGGGTGGATCAGCTATGCGCTCAGCAAGTCGGACCGGGATCTCTACGGCCGCACGGTCCCGTTCGAGTTCGATCGCCGGCATGCCGTCGGCGTGGCCGTGAACGTCGCGCTGACCTCGAAAGTGCGAGCGTCGGTGCGCTCACAGTACGGGACCGGCTTCCCCATCACGCCGATCCACGAGGAGGTGTATTTCAACGACAAACGCAACGTGTCGCCGGGCCCTCCTCCGGGCTCCGCGTTCAGGCCCGCGCGCGAACGGAACGGCCAGCTGCTGCTCGTCCCGGATCTGTACGATCCGCCTCGCCTCTCGCTGCTCAACTCGACACGTCAGTCGGCGTACGCCCGGACCGATCTGCGAGTGACCGTCGTCTTCTGGAGGGACTGGGAGGCCTACGGCGAAATCATCAACCTCTTCGACCGCGAAAACTTTCAGAGCCGGCTGCAGGATGTCAGCTCCATCGACGGACGGCCCGTTGACTACCAGGTCGCACCCGCCTTCCCTCGACTGCTGACCTACGGCGTCCGATTCAGGTTCTGATTCAGGATCCTCGGATCGTCGGATCCTGATCTTTCATCGGCGCTGTTGACACAAGTACTACACGTGTAGTACTACATCTGTCCGAGATGAGGAAACACGCCCCCGCGCCCCGGCTCACACCGCCCCAGCTGCGGATCCTCAGAGTCCTCTGGGAACGCGCCGAAGCCACCGTCGTCGAGATCCACCAGGCGCTCCTGGCCGAACGGCCGCTGGCGGCGACGACCATCGCGACGCTGCTGTCGCGGCTCGAGAAGCGCGGGCTGGTGGCCTACAGGACCGAGGGCAGGCAGTACGTGTATCGCGCCGTCCTGCAGGAACAGGACGCGCAGCAGCACGCGCTCGTCGAAGTCACCAACGGCCTGTTCGCGGGCGACGTGGCGACGATGGTGAGCCACCTGCTGTCGACGCACGAGCTCCGTCCGGGCGACCTCGCGAAGGTCCGGGAACTGATCGACGCGAAGGAACAGCAACTCAAGAAGAGGAAACGCGGATGACCCCAGCCAGCCTCGATGCCGCCGCGGCGGTCGTGCTCTCATGGCTGCTGACCTACGCCGTTCACAGCACGATTCTGCTGGCCTCGGCCGCTGCCGCGGCATCGCGGCTCGCCGATCGGCCTGCGTGGCTGGATCGCATCTGGAAGACCGCCGTCATCGCGCCGCTGCTGACGGCGAGCGTGCCGCTTCACATCGTGGCGACGCCGCTCAGCGGGCGGTGGGTCGTTCCGGCCGGCACGCCGGTCATGAACACGCCAGGCCCGGCACCAGCCGCACCCGAAGTGACACGCGGAGTCGGGACAGACGACATGCCGGCGGCGTCCCTCACGAAGTCGCCTGTGCCGGCCCGCGCTCCCGAGATCGGGACGACCACGCGTGCGAACGGCGCACGAGCGGCATCGAGCGCTGCCGCGAGGTGGCCCTGGATCGCCGTCCTGACCTGGCTGATCATGGCGGTCGCCGGCGTGGCGCTGTACGCCGCGCGGCTGCGGCGTGTGACCGCCGCACTCGGGTCAGGGATGCCGATCGCCAGCGCCGAGCTGCTGAGCGTCATCGACGGATTGCGGCGCGCCGCGAACGAGCGCCGCTCCATTCGCCTCACGACGAGCGCACACTGCCGCGTCCCGCTGGCGTTCGGCCGCGATGTCGTCGTGCCGGAGCGGTTCCTCCGCGAGCTCGATGCGGACCAGCAGCACGCGACGCTGGCCCACGAAGTGGCGCACGTCGCGCGCCGCGATCCCGCATGGCGCGTCGTCGTCGACGTCCTCGAGCGCGCGCTGTTCTTCCAGCCGCTGAACCGCCTGGCGCGCGTCCGGCTGTGCGATTCGGCGGAGTTCCTCTGCGACGAGTGGGCCGTGCGGCAGACGCAGTCGCCGGTCGCTTTGGCGCGATCGCTGTCAATCGTGGCGTCGTGGTGGTCGTCGTCCGGCCTGCGTCCCGTGGGCACGAGCGCCATGGCAAGGAGTGAATCGGCAATGATTCGACGAGTCACCCGCATCCTGAGCGAGCCCGCGCACGAGTCGCGCGCTCCCCGTCTGTCCTGGCTGGCGATTCCCGTGGCGCTCGTCGCCGTCGCCGCGCCGCGCGTGACCGCGGCCGGACTGCCGGCCCGCGCATCGTCGACGCCGTCGACGGCGTTCGCGAGCGCGGACGCGCGCACCGAGGCCGTCGATACACGGGATGAGCGGGATCAGCGCGATCCACGCCCACCGCAGCGCGACGTCACGCCGGCCGCCATCGCCGCGGCACAGGCACAGGTTCGCGACTATCGATCGGTCCGTTCCGGCGGCACACTCGAAGACCGCTGGCAGCAGGCGCTGGCGGACGCGAGCCGGCAGGGCCTTTCGGACTTCTGGATCGTCTACGCCTTCACAACGCCGACGCATGCCGGCGACCTGATGCTCGGCGACACGCGCGACGGAACGTTCGTGTCGTCGACCGGACGGCTCGTGGCGGACGGTCCGCCGCTGGCCGCGGTGCTGCGTCAGGCGACCGTCCCGCTCGAAGGCAGCCATCTCGCCGTCCTGATGCACTATCGAGGCGCTCGGGCCGACGCGATCGATCGCGCCGGCTACCGCAGCCTGCAGCTCGGATTCGATCCCGGGCGCGCTCCCGTGTTCTGGCTCGGCGAGGCGCCCGAGCCGGAAAGCTTCGCGCGCGTGCGGCAGCTGTTCGGACAGGTGCGCACCGAAAAGATCCAGCTCCTGCTGATCGAGGTGGCCTCGCTGCACGCCGACACGAATGTCGTGGCGCCGTTCCTGACGGAGCTCCTCGATCCTTCGCGGCCCGTGGCGATCCGCCGCGAAGCCGCCGAGGGCTTCGAGCACCATCACGACCCACGCTCGATCGAGATCCTCCTGCGCGTGGCGCGCACCGATCCGGATTCGAGCGTGAGAGCCGAGGCGGCGGAAACCATCGGCGAAGTGCAGACGCCGCAGTCCATCCCGGCCCTGACCGATCTCGTGCACACGTCGCCCGATCGCGACGTGCGCCGCGAAGCGGCCGAAGCGTTCGGCGATCAGCCGGCGTCGCGTGCGCTGCCGGCCATCGAGTCGGTCATCGCGACGCTGGACGACGAAGACGTCCTGGGCGAAGCCATCGAAGCCCTGGGCGACATCCGCGGCGGCGCCGTGCTGCCGCTGCTCGTGAAAACGGCGAACACGCATCCGAGCGTCCGCGCGCAGCAGGAAGCCGTCGAGACGCTGGGCGACATCGAGGAGCCCGGCGTGGTGGAGGCGCTGACGCGCATCGCGTGGGATCATCGCGACGTCGCCATCCAGCGCGAGGCGGTCGAGACC
>Ga0075366_10001709_pt1 | contig 11032 bp, 11 predicted proteins | sample EndMethybrTD3031_FD_72351 | JGI IMG/M metagenome (GOLD analysis project Ga0075366, IMG submission 72351) | Populus endosphere microbial communities from Tennessee, USA - Endosphere MetaG P. TD hybrid TD303-1 | ecosystem: Host-associated > Plants > Roots > Endosphere | place: USA: Tennessee... | reverse complement strand
CCTCGGCGCTGACGGTCGACGCGACCCGGCCGGGCAGCTCGGTGGTCAACGCGAGGCGCTGCGGCTGCAACGTGACGACGCCGACCTGCGGCGTGCCGGTCGCGACCGGCGGCGAACCGCCGGGAGCCTCGCCGCAGGCGACGAGCCAGGCGCAGGCGAGCGCCGCCGCAAGCGCGGTGGCAGCCGAAGGAAGATGTCGATTCATCGGAAGGCTCCAGGGAATGATGGGTGGCTGATCGGCTTATAACCGTACCGTACGGTTTATTATTGGCTTGACTCCCCAGGGATGTCAAGCAAAAATGTACGCATGAGTTCACATATGGAAACGTCACAATGAAGGTGCGCACCGAGGCCCGGCGCGAGGCCATCGTTCAGGAGGCCGCCCGCTTGTTCAGCGAGATGGGCTACGAACGTGCGTCGATGAGCGAGCTCGCGCAGCGGCTCGGCGGCTCGAAGGCGACGCTGTACGGCTACTTCCCGTCGAAGGAGGCCTTGTTCGTCGCCGTCACGCAGGCGCTGGGCGACCTCTACCTGACCGATCCGATCGCGAAGCTGACGGCGTCAGCGCCAGAAGAATTCGAGGGCGCGCTGCGCCGCTTCGGCGAAGCCTTCCTCGTCCTCGCCAACGAGAACGACGCGACGGCGGTCTACCGGATGGTGGTCGGCGAGTCGGGGCGGTCCGATGTCGGGCGCCTCTTCTTCGAGACCGGGCCGCGCCGCTGCATCGACGGCGTGGCCGAGTTCATGCGCAAGGCGATCGAGCACGGCGACCTGCGGGCCGGCAAGGCCGAGGTGCTGGCGCGCCAGTACCTCGGGCTGCTCACCGCCGAGACCGATGACCGGCTCTACCAACGTGATCCCGCGCCCGTGACACGCGCGCAGGTGCGCGCGATGGTCGATCGGGCGCTCGAGGTCTTCCTGCGCGGCTGCGCGGCACGCTGAGCGGGCGGCGCCGCTTCGGCGCGGTCACGCGCCGTCGACCTGCAGCGCCCCGAACGACTCCGCGATGAAGTCGACGAACGCGCGCACGCGCGTCGACAGCTGCAGCCGCTGCGGATAGACGGCGTAGACGTCGGCCTCGGGCGTCTCCCACTGCGGCAGCACGGGCACCAGGCGGCCGCTGCGCAGGTAACGCGCGATGTCCCACTCGGCGCGCATCAGGATGCCGTGGCCCTCGAGCGCCCAGTGCACTGCGATCTCGCCGTCGTTGGTGGCCAGGTTGCCGCGGGTCTTCACGGCTTCGGTGCGGCGCCGGCTGCCCTTGCCGGTGGACAGCCGCCAGGTGCCGTAGGCCTCGTCGCCCTGGCGGATGCCGATGCAGTTGTGGCGCACCAGCTCGGCCGGCGTGGCCGGCGTGCCCTCGCGCTGCAGGTAGGCCGGCGCCGCGCACAGCAGCCGACGGTTCGGCGCGAGCCGGCGTGCGATCACACGCGTGTCCGGCGGCGCGCCGAAGCGGATGCAGACGTCGAACGCATCGTCGGTCAGCGGCGGCGGGTTGACCGAGAGCTGCAGCTGCACCTCGACCTCCGGATGGCGCCGCACGAAGCGCGACACCACCGGCGCGACGTGGCTGCGGCCGAAGCCGAGCGTTGCGTTGATGCGCAGCAGCCCCTGCGGCAGGCGCTTGGAGCGCACCAGCAGCTGGTCGAGCTCCTCGATGTCCGACAGGATGCGGCGCGCGCGCTCGACCACCTCGTCGCCCTCGGGTGTCAGGCTCATGCGCCGCGTCGTGCGGTTCACCAGCACGATGCCGGTGCGCTGCTCGATCAGCGCGAGCCGCTTGCTGACCGCGGCCTTCGACAGGCCCAGGTCGCGCGCCGTCGCGCTCAGGCTGCCGCTGCCGGCCAGCGCGACGAGGAAGCCGAGTTCGGCCGGTTGGATGCCCTGTGCCATGGCCACTCCATCGTTCACTTTTGGTTGACGATGGATTCACTTTAGCGCCGATCGGTTCGGCCGGACCGCTTCTACAGTGATCCCATCCCCACTGACCGATAAGGAACGCGCCATGAAGACCTACCGCATCGCCACCATTCCCGGAGACGGCATCGGCAAGGAGGTCGTGCCGGCCGGGCAGCAGGTGCTGGAAGTGCTCGCCGCCGCCGAGGGCCGCTTCGGCTTCGAGTTCGAGCACTTCGGCTGGGGCGGCGACTGGTACCGCGAACACGGCGAGATGATGCCGGCCGACGGCCTCGACGCGCTGCGCAACAAGGACGCGATCCTGTTCGGCTCGGCCGGCGATCCGCACATCCCCGACCACGTCACGCTGTGGGGCCTGCGCCTGAAGATCTGCCAGGGCTTCGACCAGTACGCGAACGTGCGGCCGACCCGCATCCTGCCCGGCATCGACGCGCCGCTGAAGCGCTGCAAGTCCGAAGACCTGAACTGGGTGATCGTGCGCGAGAACTCCGAGGGCGAGTACGCCGGCGTCGGCGGCCGTGTGCACCAGGGCCACCCGATCGAGGCCGCAACCGACGTGTCGATCATGACGCGCGCCGGCGTCGAGCGCGTGCTGCGCTTCGCGTTCAAGCTCGCGCAGTCGCGGCCGCGCAAGCAGCTCACCGTCGTCACCAAGAGCAATGCACAGCGCCACGCGATGGTGATGTGGGACGAGATCGCGCTGCAGATCTCGAAGGAGTTCCCCGCGGTCACGTGGGACAAGGAGCTGGTCGACGCGATGACCGCGCGCATGGTCAACAAGCCGGCGACGCTGGACACGATCGTCGCGACCAACCTGCACGCCGACATCCTGAGCGACCTGGCCGCGGCGTTGGCCGGCAGCCTGGGCATCGCGCCGACCGGCAACATCGACCCCGAGCGCCGCTACCCGTCGATGTTCGAGCCGATCCACGGTTCGGCCTTCGACATCATGGGCCAGGGCCTCGCCAATCCGGTCGGCACCTTCTGGTCGTGCGTGATGCTGCTCGAGCACCTCGGCGAGACGGCCGCGGCGCAGCGGCTGATGCAGGTGATCGAGACCGTCACCGCGACGCCCGCGCTGCACACCCGCGACCTCGGCGGCCGCGCCACCACGGCCGAAGTCACGCAGGCGGTGTGCCGGCAACTCGCCGCAGCGAACCGCTGAGCGCAAACAACGACAACGAAGGAGACAAACGATGAACCACTCTCTCCGCGTGCACAGCCACCCCGGGCGCCGCGCGCTGCTGGCCGCCTGCGCCGCCGCGTTGTGCTTCGGCGTCGGCACAGCCCGGGCGCAGGCCTGGCCGGCCAAGCCGGTGAGCCTGATCGTGCCTTTCCCCGCGGGTGGCACGACCGACGTGCTGGCGCGTGCGCTGGCCGACCGGCTGACGCAAGCGCTCGGCCAGACCGTGATCGTCGAGAGCAAGCCGGGCGCCGGCGCGACGGTCGGCGCCGACTTCGTCGCGAAGGCGAAGCCCGACGGCTACACGCTGCTGGTCGGCGCGGTGCACCACACGATCGCGAGCAGCGTCTACAAGAAGCTGCCCTACGACTTCCAGAAGGACTTCGTGCCGCTGACGACGATCGCACTGGTGCCGAACGTGCTGGTCGTCAGCGCGGCGTCGCCGGCGAAGAACGTCGCGGAACTGATCACGCTCGCGAAGACGTCGAAGCCGCCGCTGACCTACGGCTCGAACGGCAACGGCACCGCGCAGCACCTGATCGGCACGCAGTTCGAGCAGCTCGCCGGCGTCGAGCTGCTGCACATCCCCTACAAGGGCAGCGGCCCGCTGACGACCGACCTGCTCGGCGGCCAGGTGACGATGTCGTTCGACACCGTCACGCCGGTGCTGCCGCACATCAAGGCCGGCAAGCTGCGCGCGCTCGCGGTCACGACAGGCAAGCGCTCGTCGGCGCTGCCGGACGTGCCGACACTCGCCGAAGCGGGCCTGAAGGGCTTCGACATCGGCACCTGGTTCGGCGTGCTCGCGCCGGCGGCGACGCCGAAGGAGATCACCACGCGCCTCGCGAGCGAGATGACGAAGATCATCCAGTCGCCCGAGTTTCGCAAGCGCATGGAAGAGATCGGCGCCGAGCCGATCGGCAACACATCCGAACAGATGGCGCGCCAGATCAAGGACGAGACCGAGAAGTTCGCGAAGCTCGTCAAGGACGCGAAGGTCACGATCGAGTAGCAGCGCGCTTGCCTGCGAGCGCGCGGCCGAGGCGCTGCAGCGCCGCCGCGATCTCGTCGGCGTCGATGACGCCGTAGCCGAAGCTCAGCGCCGGCGGGCAGCTCGCCGGCGAGCTCGCGTATTCGGCGATGGCCTGCGCCCCGGGCGTGTGCTGCCGCGCCTGCGCGATGACGTCCGCGGCGCGTTCCGGGTCGCGGATGCGCGCGGCGAGATGCAGCCCGGCTTCGCTGGGGATCGGGGCCAGCCAGGGCTTCAAGTGCTTCTCGAGGCCGCGCAGCAGCGTGTCGCGCCGTTGCGCGTAGATCGGCCGCATGTGCCGCACGTGGCGCGCCAGGTGGCCGTCGCGGATGAACGCGGCCAGCACTGCCTGCGTGATCGCGTCGGAATGCGAGTCGGCGCATTGCTTGACTGCGACGAGCACATCGCGCGCCCAGGCTGGGGCGACGATGAAGCCCTTGCGCAGCGCGGGGAACAGGCTCTTCGAGAAGGTGCCGACGTAGAAGACGAGCCCGTCGCGGTCGAGCGTCTGCAGCGCGTCGAGCGGGCGGCTGCCGAAGCGGAATTCGCCGTCGTAGTCGTCCTCGACGATCACCGCGCCGCGGGCGCGCGCAAAGGCGAGCAGCGCGGTGCGCCGGCGCATCGACAGCGCGACGCCGGTGGGCGACTGGTGCGACGGCGTGACGCTGACAACGCGCACGTCGGCCGGCAAGGTCTCGATGCACATGCCCTCGTCGTCGACCGGCACCGACACCACGCGCGCACCGGCCGCGCCGAACGCCGCGCGCAGCGGCGGGTAGCCCGGCTCCTCGACCGCGACCTTGGTCTGGCCCGGCGTCACCAGCGCCCGCGCGAGCAGGTCGAACGCCTGCTGCGCGCCGGAGGTGACGACGACCGCATCGCTCGTGCAGGCGACGGCTCGCGCGAACGCGACGTGGTGCGCGATCGCCTCGCGCAGCTCGGCGATGCCTTCGCCGGGCGCGTACGAGAAGCCGGTGCGCGACCAGACCCGCAGCGTCTGCGCCGACAGCCGCCGCCAGACATCGTGCGGAAAGTGGCGGTGCTCGGGAATGCCGAGCCGGAAGCAGCGCGGCGGCAGGCCGGGCGGCAGCGCGGCATTCAGGAACGGCGCACGCCAGGCCGGATTGAGGCGCGGATCCTCGGGCCGGCGCAGCGCCGACTTCGCGGGCCGCCGCTGTGCGATGTCGGCGACCTGCGCCTTCGCGCCGGGACGCGCGCGCACGTAGCCCTCGGCAACCAGCAGGTCGTAGGCGCCGACCACGGTGTTGCGCCCGACACCGAGCGCCGCCGCGGCCTCGCGCGTCGACGGGAGCGCGGCGCCGGCGGCGAGCCGGCCGTCCAGGATGGCGGCCCGCAACTGATCGTGCAGCGCCCGCCCGAGCCCGCCGCCGGCGCGCGGCAGGGCCAGGTCGAACGGGAAAACTGGTTCCATCGAATCTCCATGAACTGGCTCGACCATGGAACCAGATTAAACCTAAGCTGAAGCCTCGTGAGAAGCCAATGAGGGAGCCAACAATGAACGCCTGGATCTGCGACACCTGCGGCACCCAGCACGCCGCGTCCGTTCACCCGCCGCTGGCGTGTGCGATCTGCACCGACGAGCGCCAGTACGTCGGCTGGCAGGGCCAGCGCTGGACGACGCACGCGTCGCTCGCGCAGCGCCACACGCTGCGGCTCGAAGACCAGCACGGGCTGCTCGGCATCGGCCTCGCGCCCGACTTCGCAATCAACCAGCGTGCGCTCTACCTGCAGACCGACGCCGGCAACATCCTGTGGGAGAGCCTGAGCCTGGTCACCGACGCGGCGGTGGCCGCGCTGAAGGAGCGTGGCGGCGTCGACCTGATCGCGATCTCGCACCCGCACTTCTATGCCTCGATGGTGGAGTGGAGCGAGGCGCTCGGCGGCGTGCCGATCCTGCTGCACGAGGCCGACCGCGAATGGGTGCTGCGCCCGACCGATCGCATCTGCTTCTGGCGCGGCGACGAGTCGAAGCTGTCGCGCGACGTCACGCTGATCCGCTGCGGCGGCCACTTCCCCGGCAGCACCGCACTGCACTGGCGCGCCGGGCCGCGCCCCGGCGGCGCGCTGTTGTCGGGCGATGCGCTGCAGGTCGTGTCCGACCGGCGCCACGTCGGCTTCATGTACAGCTACCCGAACCTCGTGCCGATGAAGCTGGCCGACGTGCGCTCGATGCGCGCGCGCCTCGCGCCTTACGAGTTCGACGACGTGTACGGCTACACCTGGGGCCGCGACATCCTCGGCGACGCGCGCGCCGCGGTGGAAGGATCGTTCGACCGCTATCTGCAGGCCGTGGCCGCCTGAAGGAGATCGAGATGCAACTGCACGACTACCTGCCGGCACGCTTCGCCCACACGGCCAACCTGCCGTGGATCCCGTCGTCGACGCCGGGCAAGTCGGCCAAGCCGCTGCGCTTCCTGGCCGACGAGCGCGGCTTCGTCGAACTGCTGCGCATGGAGCCCGGCGTCGTGATGCCGCTGCACCGCCACAGCGGCGAGATCCACGCCTACAACCTCGTCGGCTCGCGCCAGCTCTGCACCGGCGAAGTGATCGGCCCGGGCGACTACGTCTATGAGCCGCCGGGCAACACCGACTGGTGGAAGATCGTCGGCGACGAAACGATGATCGCGCTCGTCGTCGTGATGGGCACGGTCGAGTTCCTCGGCCCCGGCGGCACGGTGCGCGGCCGCGCGTCGGCGGCGACCCAGCTGGCCGAGTACGAGCGCCACTGCCGGCAGCACGGGCTGCCGGTGCACGATCTCGTCGATCGGTGACGCAGAGTCTGAGAGGCCTTCCAACGCGCCCGCGTTGACCCCCACAAAGCGCTCAATCAAGGCGCGGCGCGCAGCCCAGGCTGGCCGCCTGGGCTGTACGACGCAACGCCGAGTGAGCGCTTTGCGGGGGTCAACCCGAAGGGCCGGGGCTGCCAAGGGCGCTGGGCCGCGTTGCGCCGCTGGCCCAGACGGCCAGTCTGGGCTGCGCGCCACGCCTTGCCCAGCGCCCTTGGCAGCCCCGGCGCGGGCACGTTGGAAGGCCTCTCAGACTCTTAGTCGGGGATCGTCGGCTCGACCAGGGTTGCGAGCTGCGCGAGCGACTCCTGCCAGCCGAGGTAGCACATCTCGGGCGGAATGACGTCCGGGATGCCCTGCTGGGTGACGTTCAGCTCGGTGCCGCACGACACGGCGCGCAGCACCACGGTGGTCTCCATCTCGCCGGGCAGGTTCGGGTCGTCGAACTTGTCGGAGTAGCGGATGCGCTCGTTCGGCACGAGCTCGCGGTACTCGCCGCCGAACGAATGGCCGTGGCCGGTCGAGAAGTTGGTGAACGACATCTTGAACGTGCCGCCGACGCGGGCGTCCAGGTGATGGACCTTGCAGGTGAAGCCGTAGGGCGACAGCCATTTGGCGTTCGCGTCGGCATCGAGGAAGGCACGATAGATCCGCTCGGGAGGGCAGCGGAGCATACGGTGAAGTCGTACGGTGTTGGTCGCCATGATGATGGTCAGATGGGTGGCAGAGGACGGCCCTCTGAACTCTACGACGATCGACCGGGGCGGAAATCGACATCAGGTTTGAGCCGGGGCCACCGAGGCCCCTTCGATGCCGTGCCGCGCCAGCGCGGCCGCGACGAAGCCCGAGGCTTTCATGTCCTCGACGAACGCCGCGAGGCACGCGGCTGCGGCCGGCCCGCGCCCTTTCGGGGTTCCCATCGCCTGCTGGATCACCATGAAGCGCCCGCCCAGCAGCCGCAGGCCGCCGAGCCGGCGCGCGTCGGCCTCGAGCTGCTGCTTCACGCCGGCCGCGACATCGGCGTTCAGCTCGATGAAGGTCGGAACCACCGTCGGCGAGCTCGGCGAGCGCGCGATCGTCGCGTGCTTCAGCTCGCGCGTCAGGAACAGGTCGTAGGCGCTGCCCTGGCCGACGACGACGGTGCGGCCGGCGCGGTCGACCTCGTCGTTGGCCTGGATCGCCGAGCCGTCGCGCACGAGGTAGCAGCCCTCGATCAGCACGTAGGGCGCGGTGAATGAGATGCCCGCGCCGCGCAGCGGGTCGATCGCGAAGAAACCGATGTCCGCCTGCTCGTCGGTCACCGCCTGCACCGACTTGCCGGCGGTGTCGAACACGACGAGCTCGACGTCGACGCCGAGGCGCTGCGCAAACGTGCGCGCGAGGTCGACCGACACACCGCACGGCGCGCCGGTGTCCTTGTCGATGCCGGCGAGGATCGGGTTGCCCAGGTTGATCGAGGCGCGCAGCGTGCCGGTGGGGGTGAAGCTCGCGACGACTTCAGAAGCGATGGTCATGCGGTGTCCTTGGCGATGGCCTGCTTCAGGATAGCCGGAACGACGCTGATGGACTTGCTGGAGCGCGCCGCGGTCCGAGGCTGCCCCGTCGATAGGAGACACTTGCGCGCCGCCGGCGGAGTCGCCGGACGGTTCCATTCCATCGACTACATCGGAACCATGAAGCTCAAACTGCTGTTCGCCGCCGCCTGTGCCATTGCGGCTACTCCCTCGATCTACGCCGCCGGCCCCGCGCACTGGTCCTATTCCGGCCATTCGAGCGCCGCACACTGGGCCGAGCTGGACGAAGGATTCAAGACCTGCAAGCTGGGCAAGCACCAGTCGCCGATCGACATCGCCACCAAGAAGACGGAGAAGTCGGCCGACGCGAAGCCGATCGCGTTCGCCTACACGCCGGGCGCCGCCGAGATCGTCAACAACGGCCACACGATCCAGGTGAACCTGCCGGCCGGCGGCGCGGTGACACTCGGCGGCACCGAGTACAAGCTGCTGCAGTTCCACTTCCACACGCCGAGCGAAGAGAAGATCGACGGCAAGAACTACCCGCTCGTCGCGCACCTGGTCCATCGTGATGCGCAGGGCCAGCTTGCCGTCGTCGGCGTGCTGTTCAAGCTCGGCAAGGAGAACGCCGCGCTGAAGCCGGTGTTCGCGCAGCTGCCAGCCAAGGAGGGCGACAAGCGCGCGCTCGACGGCGGCTTCGACGCCGCACAGCTGCTGCCCGAATCGCGCGGCTACTACGCGTTCGCCGGATCGCTGACCACGCCGCCGTGCAGCGAGGAAGTGCGCTGGCAGGTGCTGAAGACGCCGGTGGAACTGTCGGCCGCTCAGCTCGCGTCGTTCAAAAAGCTGTACGCGATGAACGCGCGCCCGGTGCAGCCACTCAACGACCGCAAGGTGATCGACGTCAATCCGTGACCTGACCTGGCGATATTGCCCTTCGCCTTCGGGGGGCGTATTGTCGATCGGACGGCGACGCTGCCAGCGTCACACCCAAGGCTCCGTGGCCGCATCAACCGATCGAAGGTGATGTCTCATGGATCTTTGCCTCATCTGGGCCCAGGACAGGGCCGGTGCCGTCAGCCGCCAGAACGCCATGCCTTGGCATCTGCCCGAGGACATGACCCACTTTCGCGAGACGACGATGGGATGCCCCGTCATCATGGGTCGGCGTACCTGGCAGGCGATCGGCGGTCGTCCGCTGCCAGGGCGCCAAAACATCGTGCTGGTGCGCGAGAACGACACGTTCGACGCCGCCGGCGCGGTGCGCTCCAGCAGCATCGGCGATGCCATCATGCTGGCCGGATCCGGCAAGCCGGCCAAGGCCTTCATCATCGGCGGCGCCGACCTGCACGCACGCGCGCTGCCGGTGGCGCAGCGGGTCTACGTCACCGAGGTGGACGTCGAAGTCGAAGGGGCCGACGCGTTCGCGCCGCCGGTGCTTCCCGCCCAATGGAGGCGCCACCTCGAGACGGAACTGAAGGCGTCGCGGTCCGGCATGCGCTACCGCTTCGTCGAGTTCCGCCGCGCCGGCCGGCATTGAGCGGCTGGCTGCAAGGCGATCGCCGAAGCGCCCGTCGCTACCCGCACATCCCCACGTAGCCGCACGCGGTGCAGAAGTCGCAGCCGTCCTTGTGGATCAAGGTCGCGTTGCCGCACTCGGGGCACGGCGCGCCGGCGAGCACCGGTGCGGCGGTCGCGGCGCTGCCGCCCTTGGGCGCCTCGAGCACGCCCATCTCGCGCAGCGGGTGGCCCTGCTCGTCGAGCACGCCGAGCATCGCGTAGCGGTGGATGATGAGGCGCGCGACGTAGGCCACGGTCGAGGGCCAGGTCTGCTGGCGGCGCTCGCCGTGCGGCAGCCCTGGCACGAAGGCCATGAAGTGGCCGAGCGGCTCGGCGTAGTTGAGCAGCTTGCGCAGCTTCATGCCGATCCAGGCCGGGTCGATCACGCGCATGTCGAGGGAGAGCAGCCGCGCGAGGCCGTCGAGCGCACGCGGGTAGTTGCCGGAGAAGTACAACGCACACGGGCGCGTGACGGTGCTGCCGTCGGGCGACGGCAAGGTGACTTCCTTCAGCGTCAGCGTGAACGCCTCGCCGCTGCCGGGGTTCTGGATGTCGACCACCCAGGCCAGCGTGCCCGAGGTGCCGGTGTGCGGCTCGTCGCGGCTGAACATCGCGTCGAGCACCGGCGTCGGCGCCTTGGGCGGCGGCAGCGCCTCGAGCTGCTCGCAGCGCCAGCGGATCAGCGCTGCGGTGGCCGCGACCACGCCAGGGAACAGGCGCCGCTCGCCGCTCGGCGGGAACGGCATCTCGAACGGGCGCTCGTCGGCAACGGTTGCGAGCGCGTCGAGCTTGAGCTGCAGCCACGCGGCGTCGTTCGCGCGCAGGTCCATCGACAAGGTCTTCGCGAGCGAGCCGAGGCCGCGCGGCTGCTCGGCGCCGTTGATCCAGACCTCGAACGGCTGTGAGGCGCCGCCACCTTCGGGCACGACCTCGCCGACGAACAGCGCGAAGTCGCCGAACGGGTGCTGGACCATGAAGGTCCACGCCGGGTTGCCGCCCGGTAGCTCGGGCCGGCCCGGCC
>Ga0075366_10001708_pt1 | contig 11036 bp, 14 predicted proteins | sample EndMethybrTD3031_FD_72351 | JGI IMG/M metagenome (GOLD analysis project Ga0075366, IMG submission 72351) | Populus endosphere microbial communities from Tennessee, USA - Endosphere MetaG P. TD hybrid TD303-1 | ecosystem: Host-associated > Plants > Roots > Endosphere | place: USA: Tennessee... | reverse complement strand
ACGAACCCAGATTCCTCACCCCGCCGCTCGAAGCGCCTCAGCCGCTAGTCGCCGCCTAACGCGGCCCGTGTTTCGGCAAGCCCGCGTTCCAGGCTGTCGAGTGACTTCTCGATATCGAGCACTCGCGAGTGGCCCGCGACTGCACGCGGGACATCCATCAGTCGCACGATGAGCTCCGTTCGTGCGAGCTGGATAGTACCTTCAATCTCCCGGCACTCGGCAAGCAGCATCTGGCGCTCCGCTGCGGTCTGCGCGTGGGGTGCTCTGGCGCCGATGAAGATCGCCCGATTGCGGAGCGGCCCTATGCGCTCGACGACATCGGCCAACACCTTGCGGGCGTGACGGCTGGCCGTGACGGCCGAACTTGGCAAGCGATGAACTGTGCCATCTATCCTGACCTGCGCCACGGCCTAAGCTCCGACCCAGAACAACGATTTGAGGCTGATCTGCTTGAGCACCTTCCCCTCCTCGCTGGTGATTTCCATCGCCTGGCCATCGAGCGGAGTGCCGTCCCTCAGCATATCCGCAAGGATTTCACGCCCGCTCATTTCGGCCTCGCGCGTGGCGGCGTCGAGACCCGGAAGGTCAATTCCCTCCTCGTCTCGGGTCAGCCGGTTACCTTCACGGATGTTGAAGTAGAACCTGGTCATTGCCCTTAGCCAATGTCGCTGACGCCTTGTGGTTCCGATGACCGCCGAGCGAAGGCGCGTCGGTCGTTTCCGCATGCGTCCTGTCGCGCCGGCCCTACCGGCCGCGAGGTGTCGAGCGCAGCAGACCCTCGCGCTCGAACTCGTCCCAGCCGGCGAGTTTAGGACGGGATCCGCTCTCGTCGCTGCTCCTGGCAGCGGGCTGGCGCTTGCCGGCGCGCACCAGTTTGGCCTTCCAGGCGGCCCGCCGACGGTTTTCGGCGGCCCTGAGCGCATCCTCCTCACGCCAGGTGTCGATGAGCCCCCGATCGAGCACGTCTTCGACCAGGCGGGGATCGAAGACGTGGAAGGTTATCTTTCGCGCCCTGCCCCGCAGGTTCACCGTGCGTGTCCCGGCGCTCGGCAGGCGGCCATCCGCGAGCCAGCGATGCCGTTCGGTCGTCGAGATAACAAGGATGTCCTCGATCTCCCGGGGGATCACGGGCAGGCTTTCGATCCCCTCGAGCGTCCTCGAAACGATCGCCGACGCGGCCGAGAACGCGTCGGCGGCGCTCTCGGGCATCCGCAGCGTGAGCTCGCGCGACTTGATGCTCAGCGATTTTCTGGCCGCGACGGGGAGCTGGGCGCGCACCTCGAGGAAGAGCCCGGCGGCGCGGACGGACGAGCCCAGCGTGGCGGCGGACGAAAGGGGCCATACGTGGACCAGGTCCGTAGGGTCATCGCTTTTTGGCTGAGACTTCATGAAGCCAAAATGGGGCGCCGCGCCGAAGGTTCAATGCGGCAGCGTGCGCGGGGCCCGGTGCCCAGTTGGCTCGTCAAGAGTTGCCGACGTCCGACACCGGCGCGTTTTCGTGCAACTTTCCGCGAGATTGGAGGTTGCTGAAACAACCCTCCATCGTGAGGACCAACGCCCCGGATCTGCACCACCCCCCGCAGTCCGGGGCGGTTGCTTTTTACGGGAAGCAGATCGGCCGAGAACAACTCGATTGGTCCTCGGCCGCATCCCCAGAGCAACCGCCTCGTCGCCGCTCCTACCTCGCGACCAACAGCAGATGGGTGCCGTCGCGGATCAGCTCCAAGGCAAGGACAGGCCGCTGGCCCGTCAAGGCGGAGAGCAATTGTCGGGGTGACGAGACCGCGGCGCGATTGACGGCCACGATCATGTCGCGTGCCTGAAGACCGGCCAGCGCCGCGGGACTACCCGGCTCGACGCTCTCGACCACGATACCTCCGGTCCCGGCGATTTTCGTCTCGTCCGAGGTGGCCTCTCGCAGCTTGGCTCCTGCGAGGGGAGTGTTGGCAAGCTCGTCGAAGAAGGCGGTTCTTGGAGCGATCGTTGCCCGGACCACCCGTTCCGCGCCGCCGCGCTTCACGGTCAGCTCGACGGAACTGCCGGCTGGTGTAAGGCCGATGCGGTTCCGAAGGTCTGTCGCCCCCTCGACTCGCCGTCCGTCGATCGCGACCACCACATCCCCCACCAACAGGCCGGCCTGTTCCGCCGGGGAGCCTGGCTCCACATTGGCGACAAGCGCGCCGCGGAGGTCCCCGAGCTCGAGGGCCGCGGCAAGCTCCGGAGTAAGATCCTGGATGCCGATGCCGAGCTGGCCACGGCGCACCTCGCCATGTGCGACCAGCTGCAACATGACGGCTTTGGCCATGTCGCTGGGCACCGCAAAGCCGATGCCGACATTGCCGCCGGCCGGACTGAGGATGGCCGTGTTGACACCGACCAGCTTGCCATCAAGGCCCACCAGAGCGCCGCCGGAGTTACCGGGGTTGATCGACGCGTCGGTCTGGATGAAATCCTCGTAGCCCTCGATGCTTAGTCCGCTTCGCCCAAGCGCGCTGACAATGCCGGAGGTCACGGTCTGGCCGAGGCCGAAGGGGTTGCCGATGGCCACAACATAGTCGCCGACCTGCAGTGCATCGGACACCCCGAACTCTATCGCGGTCAGTCTCTCCGGTTTGATCTCGAGCAGGGCAATATCGGTTTCCTTGTCGCTGCCGATCAGCTTTGCCGGATATTGTCGCCCGTCTTTGAGCGTGACGGAAATCTGGGTGCCACCGTCGACGACGTGATGGTTGGTCAGGACGTAGCCCTTGGCTGCGTCCACGATCACGCCGGAACCAGCACTGAGCCTGGGTTGAGTCTGCTCGGGCAAGTTGAAGTAAGGCCGGAAATAGGGATCGCTGTAGAGGGGATTGTCCTCGACCGTCGATCGCGAGACCACGGCGATGTTGACGACCGCCGGCGTGACACGTTCCAGCATCGGCGCGAGGGTCGGCAAGCTCGATGGCGCGGCCGGGACCGCGGCGGGGCTTTGTCCATCCGCTGGAGCGATAGTGAACAGGATGGCACCCAAAGCGACCACCGCTGAAGCGGCGACCGCGCGAAGCTTGGGAGCATATACGGGCATGAAGGGCCTCCGTAGTTTCTTGATGATCTTCTTGTTTGGCGATGTCGTTGCGAGGCCGCGACGACGACGAAAGCGGGCCCGGAAACCGGACCCGCTTCATCAAGGTGTCAGGCTGTCGACAGCGGACGGTTGTGGGTGAACCACAGGCCGGCGATCGCCAGCGCGGCGACCACGAGACCGGCGATCACGTTCACCCATGTCGCAGCGGGGAGGACCGCAAAGCCAAGCGCCCAGGGGGCAATGACAGACCAGGCGCCGAGCGCCAGGTTCATCCACTCTTCGACGCGATGGAACGCGAACAGTGCAGCGGCTGCGATCACAGTGATCGCCACCCCCACGATCCAGGCGTTCCAAGCCGCGCCAGTTTGGCCGGCATAGCCTAGGTACCACGGGGACAGCAGCAGACCGAGCCCGGCGACAAGGTTGGCAATGTCGAACGCCGAACGGTTGCTCAAAGATATAGACTTCAACATGTTTCTCCTTTCATCGGTTCGTGCTTCGTCAGTGAATCGTCTCCTTGGAGAGGAGGCGGGATGCGACGGCGCCATCGGGCGCCGCCGGCAAGCTCGTGGGCGAGCCTCGCTCACGCAGCAGCGTGGCCGCCCAGGGTAAGGCCGCACAGAGCTCAGCTGGGCTGAAGGCGGCGGCTGCAATCTCGTGCAGCGCGAGGTCGCCATTCCCGGCGTCGGGGAAGCCAACAAGCCGCCGTTCGGCGCCGTGGTTGAGGGCGCGTTTGCGAGCCGCCGCGGCAAGGCTCAGCGCGAACCTGTTGGGCAGCACCTTCTGACCATCGAAAACGACATGTGGGTCCATCGCCGCACCTCACGCAGCCTGGGGGCTCGATTGATTCCGATCGGCCGCACTCTCGCGTTCGAGCGCCAGCAGGGCCTGCTCGACCTCGTAGAGGCGGGACGGCCGGCCGTTCTCAGGCATGCCTTCATTGCTCGCCTGGTCGATCAAGTACTCGGTCCATGCCCAATTCATGAGGACCGAGCGCTTGGCTTCAAGCGTCAGTGCCGGATCGTGCACCACTGCCATCGGCCAGGCCCAGTCTTGATGACCCTTTGGATCGTCGCGGCTTGTCGCGCCCTCGAGCGCTTGGCCGTAACTGGGCTGAAGGGCTCCGAGCCCGAGACGGTCGAGCGTCGCATCCGAGAAGGCGCGGCTCGAGCGCGTCTCTTTAACCGGCCGGGACTTTGGCTTTTCAGAGCCGCTGGCCGCTTCCTGCCCCACCGGTCCGTGGACCGTGTAGCTCAGGCCCTGTCGTTCGGCATAGCGAAGCGCCGATACGAGCGTTGGGAAACTGAGCTCAACCTGTGTGAGGGTATCGTCGCCCCCGATCCAGCCACGAAGAGGCTGGATGACCGGGGGAGTGCGCCGTTCGAAGACGAGGCGCCAGCCGCGCGTTCGGGCCTTGCCCGACGTCAGGACCGATCGGGACGGCTTATAGATGCGGGCGACGACGTCGGCCGGAAAGTCCGGCCGTGTCGTCGGACGAGACGTGCCATTGTCGTTTGCCGGTCCGACCGACGGGTAGAGTGCTGGGTTTGTGTCCTTAGTCTTTCGTGTTGTCTCCATCATCATCCCTCCCATTGTGGCGAAGGATGCAGCCGGCGGCGGGTGGCCGCCGCCGGCGCCTGCCTTGCGTTAGTGCCTGATGGCGATGCGCTTGACCTGCGATTGCGCTTTCGCGCTCTTGGGCAGCGTAACCGTCAAAACACCGTTCTTGAACCTCGCATCGACCTGATCCTGCTCGACATCATAGCCGAGCGGAATCTGGCGCTCGAAACGGCCGTAGAAGCGCTCGGAGAACTGCTTGTCTTTGTCCTCCGTTTCGGAGCGCTTCTCGCCCTTGAGCGTCAGCACGCCGTCTTCGAGCAAGACTTCGATGTCCTTCTCCTCAAGGCCCGGCACCTCCGCCGTCACCTTGAGCTGCCTGTCGTCGTCGGAAATCTCGACGCTCGGCCAACCATTGCCGAAAGCCGAGGCTCCGCCGAAATTCGACAGGCTCGAACCGAAACCCCGGAAGGCATCATCGAAGAGGCGGTTCACCTCGCGATGCAGCGACAGGAACGGGTCGCGATCGCTGTCGCGGAAGAGGCTGGGAAGCTGGGAGCCGCCGTTATTGCGGCCCCAGGGGATCAAATCGCGGACACTCATCGTACTTCTCCTTTCCGTTTTGCGAATGAATGCTGTCCGTGCGGCACTCGGGCTGAAGCCCGGGTGCCGTGCTCACTTTGCACCGCGAACGGCCTCAGGCGGCCTGCTTGTCGGCTTCGATCTGCTTGGTCTCGGCCTCGGGCAGCGCCTGCGCGTTGACGATTTCGATCCGCCGCGGCTTCATTTCTTCCGGAATGTCGCGTTGCAGATCGATGGTCAGCAGGCCGTTGACAAGGTCGGCACCGGTCACCTTGACATGGTCGGCCAGCTCGAAGCGGCGCTGGAACGCCCGGCTCGCGATGCCGCGATGCAGATACTGGCCATTGTCTTCGTTTCCCTTCTGACCGGCCACCAGAAGCATGTTCTGCTCCTGCTCAATGGTCAGCTCGTCCTGCGAGAAGCCCGCCACCGCCATGGTGATGCGATAATTGTCCTCGCCGGTCTTGGCGATGTCGTAGGGCGGCCAGTTATCGCTGGTCTCGACGCGGCTCGCGGCCTGGAGCGCGTTCAGCATCCGATCGAAGCCGATGCTCGACCGGAATAGAGAGTTGAGATCGAGAGTGGTCCTCATAGCCACATCCTCCTTTGAGCAACATGGGTACAAGATTTCGTCCAGCCGGACGCGTAGCGCCCACCGGGCGAGCCGGTCCCAATTGGCGACCGGCGTGTTCGATTTAGGATCGGCTATCGCGGGTTCAAGAGGTTCGAGCGCTGAGCAATGAGCTGCCTTTTCAAAAGCAAGTTGCCTGTCGCCGCGCCTGCCTTGCTCCACCCTTTGTCCCGCTCTTGACGGCTTCGAATGCACCTCCCAACTCCTACTTGTCGCGGCATTGCCGCATCGCTTTGTCGGACGATCGGAGGAAGTGATGGGACAGACCCCCTTTTCGAAACCAGTATCCCTCAGCTTGCACAAGAAGGACAAATTCGAAGCCCGCACGCCGCTCGAGGCCCTCGACTATCTGAACCGGTATTGGCCGACGGGTCGGGCGGCACATTACAGGCGGGCGCTGGCCTTGTGCGAAGCTGCCGCTGCCGGGCGCGCCAATAGCGAGGACGCTTACCGCGCGCTGGTCGACGCGGCGCGGCGCGCTGGCCTGCTGGTTTACGAGTCGCGAGCCAGCGAACGCTTCGATCCAGCCGAGGAAGCCGTGTCCTTCGCAACCCGTTGGCCGGGGCGGCTCGAGGCGAGCGAGGACGTGTCCGACGCCGACTTTGCCGGATACCTCGGCCCGGCCGATATCCTGGCCGACGCCTCGTTGCCGATTGCGACCAAGCGGGCGCTGCTGGCGCACTGGGCGTCAGACATTCACGCTGTTCCAGGATCGCCGAGCCTTCGCTCGGTAAAGGGTGTGACCGCCACGATAGACAGCATCTTCGACGCGTTGAACGAACTCGACCTGCGCGTCGATCCGGCGGCGAGCTCCCAAGTTGGGCCAGGCACGATTGAGCAAAGCGCGTATCAGCTCACGGACAGGGGCCATCAATGAGCAGAGTGGACATTGAGGTCCCGCGGCCGCACGCGGCGCCGGAGTTTCTGTTCAACTGGCAACGCGACGTCGACCGGCTAACCCGGCAGGCGCAAGCGGCCATGAGAAAGCGGAAGTCCGATCAGTGGGTGCTGGCTGAGGCCGAGTGCACCCTCGACTTGATCGTTGCCGAACTGGTTGCTGCGCGAAGTCGCAGCCGGGCAGACGGGGTCTCCGGCGCGGTCGTCCGCCTCGAAACCTGGCAAACTCAACTCCAGGACCTCATTGGCAAGTTGCAGTCGCTGCCAACCTGATCGGGCTTGGTTTTCCGTGTGTCAGTGGCGCAACCGCGTCATCTCTCGCAGATCCGTGGGGCGCAGCAGACGAGCGTGGGCGACGGTGACTGAGTGGATGGGTCCCTCGATCTTTTCTTCCCAGAAGGCAATGAAGCTGGCCAGCAGCGGAAACTTCGGGAACGTGTCGTAGCGCTGCCAGACAAAGTCCTGGAAGAGGTCCAGGTGGTCGGGCATCCGATAGACGATCTGCGCCGTGGTGAGACCGTATCCTTCGTTCGCGCTCACATCGGCTGGGGGGAATGGCATGGCAGGTCAGACTCCCGTTCTTCGCGTTGAGGGTGCGCTCAGGCTGCCGCAGTTCATCAATGATTTCAATACCCTGGCAGGTGCGATCTGAGCTTGCAGAAAAATCTTTGCGCACCTCTTGAAGGCGAAAAAGCGCGCTCCTAGCTCATTTTTCGCACGGCCGCGGGCGCGGCCGGCGCGCACTCAACATCGTTGAACTCAATGGAGGAAGCTTAATGAAGTTCCGTCCTTTGCAGGACCGCATCGTGGTCAAGCGGATCGACGCCGAAGAGAAGACCTCGGGCGGCATCATCATCCCGGACACCGCCAAGGAAAAGCCCTCGCAGGGCGAGGTGCTGGCCGTCGGGCCGGGCGCTCGTGACGAGAGCGGCAAGCTCGTAGCGCTGGACGTCAAGGTCGGCGACCGCGTGCTGTTCGGAAAATGGAGCGGCACCGAGGTCAAGCTCGACGGCGAGGACCTGCTCATCATGAAGGAAAGCGACATCATGGGCATCATCGAGCCTGTCGCCGAAATCAAGAAGGCCGCCTGACCGGCGCCCTTACCCCAACAACCACAGAGTCAATTCGTTACGTCTCAAGGAGTGACGACACATGGCTGCTAAAGAAGTCAAATTCTCTCTCGACGCCCGCGATCGCATGCTCAAGGGCGTGGATATCCTCGCCGATGCGGTGAAGGTGACCCTCGGCCCCAAGGGCCGCAACGTTGTAATCGAAAAGAGCTTCGGGGCTCCGCGCATCACCAAGGACGGCGTCACCGTCGCCAAGGAGATCGAGCTCTCCGACAAGTTCGAGAATATGGGCGCCCAGATGGTGCGCGAAGTTGCCAGCAAGCAGAACGACCTCGCGGGCGACGGCACCACCACTGCGACCGTCCTGGCGCAAGCGATCGTCAAGGAAGGGGCCAAGGCCGTCGCCGCCGGCATGAACCCGATGGATCTCAAGCGCGGCATCGACCTGGCTGTCACGACCGTGATCGATGAGCTCAAGAAGAACGCGCGCAAGATCACCAGCAATGACGAGATCGCCCAGGTCGGCACCATTTCGGCCAACGGCGAAAGCGCCATCGGCAAGATGATCGCCGAGGCGATGCAGAAGGTCGGCAACGAAGGCGTCATCACCGTCGAGGAAGCCAAGACCGCCGAGACCGAGCTCGACGTGGTCGAAGGCATGCAGTTCGACCGCGGCTATCTGAGCCCGTATTTCGTGACCAACCCGGACAAGATGCGGGTCGAACTCGAGGATCCCTACATCCTCCTGCACGAGAAGAAGCTCTCCAACCTTCAGTCGCTCCTCCCGGTCCTCGAAGCGATCGTGCAGGCGGGCAAGCCCCTGCTCATCATTGCCGAGGATGTGGAGGGCGAGGCCCTCGCCACGCTCGTGGTCAACAAGCTGCGAGGCGGTCTAAAGATCGCGGCCGTCAAAGCGCCCGGCTTCGGCGATCGCCGCAAGGCGATGCTCGAGGACATCGCGATCCTCACCGGCGGCAACGTCATCTCGGAAGATCTGGGCATCAAGCTCGAGAACGTCACTCTAGAGATGCTCGGCACGGCCAAAAAGGTGACCATCGAGAAAGAAAACACCACCATCGTCGACGGCGCCGGGTCCAAGGTCGATATCCAGGGCCGTATCGCGCAGATCAAGGCGCAGATCGAGGAGACGACCTCCGACTACGACCGTGAGAAGCTGCAGGAACGTCTGGCCAAGCTTGCGGGCGGCGTCGCGGTGATCCGTGTCGGCGGCGCGACCGAAGTCGAGGTCAAGGAAAAGAAGGATCGCGTCGACGATGCCATGCACGCGACGCGGGCCGCGGTCGAGGAAGGCATCCTTCCCGGCGGGGGAGTCCCCCTGCTCCGGGCTGCCAAGGCGCTCGAGGCCCTCAAGCCTGACAATGGCGACCAGCGCACGGGCGTCGAAATCGTTCGTCGTGCCATCCAGTGGCCCGCGCGGCAGATTGCGGCCAACGCCGGCGAAGACGGCTCGGTGGTTGTGGGTAAGCTGCTCGAGGCCAAGGACTATGCCCATGGCTGGAACGCCCAGACCGGCGAGTATGGCGACCTCTACAAATGGGGCATCATCGATCCGGCCAAGGTGGTTCGCACGGCCATTGAGGATGCGGCGTCCGTTGCCGGTCTCCTGATCACGACCGAAGCGATGATTGCCGAAAAGCCCAAGAAGGAAACCGCGCCTGCCATGCCGGCGGGCGGCATGGACTTCTAGTTGCACTTCGAGGGCGCACGGCAGCAATGCCGTGCGCCCTCACGTTTTTCAGGCGGTCAAGGTCTGCACGGTGTGCTTGGCCAGACCTTCACGATCCGCTCGCCTCAACCGTCGCCGTCGCCGCTCTCGATGCGAAACTCGGATTGCGGCAGGTGCATCGTCCACACGATACCGCCCGGCAGGAAGTCGGTGACGACGCGTCCGCCGAGCGAGGTCGCGACGACCTGCTCTGCCACGACCCGTCCGAAACCCTTGCGGGTCGGCGGATTGACAGGCGGTCCGCCCGTCTCTTCCCACCTGACCGCAAGTGCATCGCCGTCGACATGCCAGCTCACGCGCACGCGACCCGTGGGAACCGCAAGCGCGCCATACTTCATCGCATTGGTGCACAATTCGTGGAATGCCATTCCAAGCGTTTGAACTGCCTTGGAGGAGAGCATCGACGGCGGGCCATCGAAACCGAAGCGTTCGAGATCGGCGAATGGGGTAACCTGGCGCTCAAGCAGGTCGCGCAGCTGGGCGCCACGCCATTGCGCCTGTGACAAAAGCACGTTGGAGCCGGCGATGCCCTGCAATCGGCTTGAAAACTTCGGCAGGAAGTCGTCGAGCGACTGGCTGTTGCGAGCGGTCTGCTGCGCCAGCCCCTGGATGATGGCGAGCAGATTGTTGGTCCGGTGCTGCAGTTCGCTCATCACCAGCCGCAGGTGCTCCTCCTGCTTCTTGCGCTCGGTGATGTCGATATCGATGCCGCTGTAGCGCCAGGGGGTACCGTCGGCTGTCCTTGCGACGCGGCCGCGGCCGAAAATCCATCGCACCTCGCCCGAGGGGCGGACGACGCGATACTCGGAATCGTAGGTGTCGTCGCCGCGGGCCACAGCGTCGCGAAAGCCGCGCGTCACCCGCTCGCGGTCTTCCGGATGGCGAAACGCACGGGCGAAGTCCTGGGGGATGGGCTCGCTGATCGGCTCGGCGCCAAGGAGATGGAAGAACTGCGGCGTCGCCGTCATCGTCGCGGTGGTCAGGTCCTGAACCCAGATGCCGATGCCGGCCGAGGTTTCCGCCAGGTCGAGCAGCTCGCCGCGGGTCTCGAGTTCGTTCTGGAGGCGCCGGCGCTCGGTGAGGTCGCGGAAATAGACGTCGAGGCCATCGGCATGGGGATAGAGGCGCAACGCCACCGGCGCGCCCGTCGCGGTCGAGATCACCTCGACCGCTTCAGGTGATCCGGTCGACATCGCTCGCGCATGCGCCAGGTGCGATGGCGAGCCTTCAAAGCGGGGGAACAGCTCGAGCATGCTGTGGCCGATCAACTCGGATTTGGATTTCCCCCAGAAGGTCTCGGCCCGGCTGTTGGTCGCCAGGAACCGCCAATCGGTGTCGATCGCGTAGAACGCTTCGTCCATCCTGTCGAGGATCTGTCGAGCGTCGTCGGATAAGGATTTTGCGTCCAAAGGTGCCCCCCGAGCGAGGCAGTCTAGCAGGAATACGGTACCGTCACGAGCAGCGCAGCCGGCCCGTGAACTGAATATG
>Ga0075366_10001706_pt1 | contig 11037 bp, 8 predicted proteins | sample EndMethybrTD3031_FD_72351 | JGI IMG/M metagenome (GOLD analysis project Ga0075366, IMG submission 72351) | Populus endosphere microbial communities from Tennessee, USA - Endosphere MetaG P. TD hybrid TD303-1 | ecosystem: Host-associated > Plants > Roots > Endosphere | place: USA: Tennessee... | reverse complement strand
CTCATCGTCATCGAGGGGGAGATGAAACACGCTGAAGCCGGCGCCTACGCCTCGGCTCCGGCCATGGGCCCCGGAAGCTACTGGTTCCAGCCGGCCAACCAGCCTCACGTCGACTCGTGCCTGAGCGAGCAATGCACGATGTTCATCAGCTGGTCCGGAAAGCGCGACACGACACGCCTCCCGGCCAAATAGCCCGCGGTTTACGGCCTCCGCCGGACGGGACGCGGCAGTCGACCAGTTTCATGGCCGACTTTGCCTCTCCGCGGTCCAGCGGTAGAACCGCCCCGGCTCCGTAGGGATCGATACAAGGATCGATCGGACTGATGGCGAATGCGACCCATGGCGATGATCACCAATCCTGATGACTTCTTCACCAAGGGCTGTGGTCGGTGCGCCAGGTTCGCGACGACCGACTGCTCGACCCGGCGGTGGATCGAGGGACTGAACGACCTGCGCCGGATCTGTTTGGACCTTGGATTGGAAGAAACGGTGAAATGGGCGCATCCGTGCTACATGCACGCCGGGCGCAACATCGCGATCTTCGGAGCGTTCAGAGGCGACTTCCGGCTTAGCTTCATGAACCCGGGCCTGCTGGTCGACAGCGAAGGCGTGTTGGAGCCGCACGGGCCCAATAGTGGAACGCCCGGCACGATCCGCTTCACCGCTACGGAGCAGGTGGGCGAGAAGCAGTCGGTGATCCGGGCCTATCTGCGGCAGCTGATGGGCCATGCCGAAGCGGGAACCAAGCCCGCCAAGATAGCCCGCGAGATCGACATGCCCGACGAACTGGTCGAGGCGCTGGACGCGGACCCGGAACTGGCCGAGGCTTTTCACGCGCTGACGCCGGGACGCCAGAAAAGCTACTTGTTCGCTCTGAACCAGGCCAAGCAACCGGTGACCCGCCGGGCGCGGATCGAGAAGTTTCGCGGCAAGATCATCGCGGGCAAGGGCGCTCTGGAGAGATGAGCGGGCGATGCTCCCGAACGTCGGATTTGTGGTCTTGGACGAAAGGCTAGCCGTGCCGGGCCACGAAGGCCTTCATCAGAGGGGACGCTTCGTCGGCATGGGTCTCGAGCAGCAGGTGCGTCCCGTCCAGGATGTGCGCCTCCATCCGGGGCAGGGTCTCCAGCCAGGACCAGACCTCCGCCAGGTCGAAATAGGGATCGTGTCGGCCCCAGAGCAGTAGAGTCGGCGGCTGGCGCTCCTTCAGATAGGCGGCGATGTCGGGGAACCGCGCCACGTGGGTGGCGTAGTCGGCGATCAGAGCACGGCGGTTCTCCATCCGACCGGGCAGGTTCATGACGCGCCAGTCCTCGACCCATCCCGCGGGATCGATGCGCGCGGCCACATCGTCCGGCGCGCCCGAGACGTAAACGTTCCGCACGCCCTCGGCCGTCAAGTGCGCCGTCGCGGCCGCTTCGTTCGCGGCGTCGGGCGCCAGCCAGAACGCCTGGGTCTTGGCCCATTGCGGACCGATGCCGGAGGGATGAGCGTTGCCGTTCTGGACGATGAGGCCGCTGACCATTTCTGGCGCGCGCATGGCCAACCTGAGACCCACCGGCGCGCCATAGTCATGCAGATAGATGAAGCGCCGGCGAACACCTAGATGATCCAGCAGTTCCTGGACGCAGTCCGTGAACGCCTCGAACGAGGCGTTCGGCAGAGCGTCCGAGGCTCCGAAACTCGGCAAGTCGGGCGCCACGACGTAGGCGACCTCGGAGAGTGGTCCGATCACCTTGCGGAAGAGCCACGAGGAGCCGACATCGCCGTGCATCAATAGCAGCGCCGTCCGCCCGGGATCACCCGCGACGCGGAAGGCGAGGTCGGTTCCGCCCTTCAGGCGGATCTTCCGAAGGTCGTGTTCCGGGAGGGTTGGGCCTGTCATGACGACCTGAACGCGGCCCGCATGAATGGGTTCGGCCCACACGCGGCCGGACGGCAAAAGGGGCGCCACCGGTCACCCGGCATCTAGAACATCGCCTATGTGATCTTCCGCTCTCGGGGCGCCGGTGGTCTTGAAAGAGAGGCGCCGCGTCCGACCAGTGATCTCATCCTTGGTGAGGTTCCCGCGCATGACGTCGACGACCGCCGCCGCGCGCGAGGCCCAAGCTCCCCGACACACCGATGCGATCGTCGTCGGGGCCGGGTTTGGCGGCCTGTACGCCGTCCATCGCCTGCGCCGCGAGGGCCTGTCGGTCCTGGGTCTGGAAGCGGGCGGAAACGTCGGCGGCACCTGGTATTGGAACCGCTATCCCGGCGTACGGTGCGACGTCACCAGCATAGACTACAGCTATGCCTTTTCCGAGGCCATCGAGCAGGAATGGACCTGGAGCGAGACCTTCGCGGCCGGCTCGGAGATCCTGGCTTACGCCAACTTCGTCGCCGACCGCCTCGATCTGCGGCCGGCCTACCGCTTCGACAGCCGAGTCCAGGCTATCGCCTTCGACGAAGCGCGCTGCGTCTGGACGCTGACCACGGATCGAGGCGAACGGTTCGAAGCCGACCATCTGATCATGGCCACCGGGCCGCTATCGCTGCCCAAGCCCATCGACATCCCGGGGGCGGAAAGCTTCAAGGGCGAACTCTATCGCTCGGGCAAGTGGCCCCATCACGAGGTCGATTTCCGCGGCAAGAGGGTGGGCGTGGTCGGCACCGGATCCTCGGGCATCCAGATCGTGCCGGTCGTCGCCGAGACCTGCCTGTCCCTCTCGGTCTTCCAGCGCACGCCCAGCTTCACCCTACCCATGCGAAACCGGGCCATTTCCGACGATTTCGCCGCCCAGCTGAAGGCCAACATGCCGGGCCTGCGGGCGGTGGCGCGCAACACCTTCACCGGGGGTGTCCGACCGCTCTCGACCCGGCCGCTGTTCAGCGTCAGCGTCGACGAGCGCAATGAATTGATGGAGGACGCCTGGGCCAAGGGGGCGCTCTACTTCCTGGGCCTGTTCTCTGACTTGCTGACCAACGCCGCCGCCAACGAGGTGGTCGCCGAGTTCGTGCGTGGCAAGATCGACCAGGTCGTCGACGATCCGGCCACCGCCGAGAGGCTCAAGCCGCGCGGCTATCCGATCTTCGCGCGCCGACCGTGCCTGGACACCCACTACTACGAGGCCTTCAACAAGCCGCACGTCTCGCTCGTCGATTGTTTCGAGGAGCCGATCACCGCCATCACCGAGACCGGCCTGCGGACAACCCAGCGCCAGATCGACCTCGACGTGATCATCATGGCCACCGGCTTCGACGCGCTCACCGGTCCGATGCTGGCCATCGACGTCACCGGCCCCGACGGCGTCAAACTCAGCGACGCGTGGCGCGAAGGGCCAAGATCATATCTGGCCCTGCTGATGCACGGCTTCCCCAACCTGTTCATCATCGGCGGGCCGAACGGCCCCTCGATCCTGGCCAACTACATTCGCCTGGACGAGATGAACGTCGACTGGGTTGCGGACTGCATCCTGCACATGCGCCGCCAGGGCCTGGCGACGATCGAGGCCACGCCCGAGGCCGTGGCGCGCTGGAGCCGGACCGTGGGCGAGATCGCCGACCGCACGCTCTATGTGAAGGCCGACACCTGGTACACGGGGGGCAATATCGAGGGCAAGCCGCGCGGGTTCTACGTCTTCGCCGCGGGCCTAAACCGCTATGCCGAGGTCTGCGCCGGCGTGGCGGCTGCCGGATACGAAGGCTGTCGCTTCACCGCGCGGCGCTAGCGAGCGCGGTTCAGGAACGCATACAGCGGGTCGTCCGGGAGACGGCCGCCGACGGGCGTGCGGGCGCCAAATCGCGCGGGATGAACGCCGGGCGTGGGCGCGCTCTTTTCGACCCAGTCGAAGACCACCTGGCGGTCGGCGATCCGCCAGTCGCCATCGCGCTTTTCGAATCCGTCGAGATAACGTCCGCACATGTGCAGGACGACGAGGGTTCCATCGTCGTCGGGCTGCCGGTGCAGGGCGGTGAACGAGGACTCGACCGCCGCGACTGACGAGCCTTGGAACTTGATCATGACATTGTGCACGTGGTGGACGCTGCGTTCGATGGACGGCAGCGCCTTCATGGCCCAGTCCACGAACGCCGACGCCGTGCCCTCGAAGGGACCATGCTGGTCGCGGCCCTCCGGCCACGCCACCGAGCGTAGCGCTGTCTCGTCCATGCGGTCGATGCCGCGGCAGTAGCGGTAGAGACACTCGCGGATCTGTTCACGATCCCACAGTTCCTGCAGGTTCGGTTGGTCTGACATGGCTTGAGCCTTGTTCACGAAATCGAGGGTCAATGGGCGTCGCCGGCGTCGCCGAACGCCATCCAACCGCCGTCGACGCAGAGCGTCGCGCCGGTGATGTAGCTGGCGGCCGGCGAGGCCAGGAAGGCGATGACCCGAGCGACCTCGGCCGGGTCGCCGAGCCGCCCGATCGGCGTGCGGCGGATGATCTTGTCGAGCTGGGCCCGGCCGGCCGACGCCAGCGCCAGAACGGCGGGGGTGTCGATATAGCCGGGCGCGACGGTGTTCACGCGGATGCCGATCGAGGCCCATTCACAGGCGAGACTCCTCGTCATCATCGTCACGGCCGCCTTGGCGGCGCAGTAGGCGTTGCGGCGGGGCAGGGCGCCCAGGCCCGCGATCGAACCGAGATTGATGATCACGCCGCCTTCGCCCATCGCGCGCGCCGCGGCCTGGGCGACGCCCAGCGGCCCGCTGAAGTTGACGTCGTAGACGCCTGTGAAGTCCTCGGCGGTCTGGTCCAGGGTCGGTTTGGAGATGTCGGCGGCCCCGGCGTTGTTGATCAGCACGTCCAGGCGGCCCCAGCGCGCCTCGGCCCGGGCGAAGGCGGTATCGATCGCGGCGACATCGGCGACGTCGGCCTGGACGACGAGGTGGTCCTCACCCAGGTCCGCGGCGAGCGCCCGGGCGCCGTCCGCGTCACGGTCGATGACCAGCAACCGATCGCCGGCGGCCCTGAAGAGGTCGACGACGCCGCGACCGATGCCGCTGGCTCCGCCGGTGACCGCGACGATGCGGGGCGATCGAGGTCCGATCGTCGGCGCGGGGGCGGACGAGGCTGGACCAGCGCCGCCATACACCGTGTAGCCGCCGTCGATGACCAGGGTCGCGCCGACGATGTAGCTAGCCTCGTCGCTGGCCAGGAAGAAGATCCCCTCGGCCATTTCCTCGGGTTCGCCCATCCGGCCCGCCGGAATTCGGGCCAGGACCGTCGACGGGGCCAGCAGGCCGCGATCGATTTGATCCTGCACCATCTGGGTGCGCGTGTAGCCGGGCAGCACGGCGTTGACACGGACACCCCGCGCCGCCCATTCGCAGGCCAGGGTTCGGGTCAGGGAGATCACCGCCGCCTTGCTGGCGCTGTAGCTGGTGCGCTTGGCCAGGGCCACGAGTCCCGCCCCGGAGGCGAGGTTGACGATCGCGCCTTGGCCCTGGGCGGTCATGATGCGCCCAGCCTCACGCGCGGCGAGGAACGCGCCCGTCACGTTGATCGACTGCAGCCGGCGGATCTCGTCGGCCGTCTGGTCGAGCGTGGCGATCGGTTGCGGATCGGTGACGCCCGCGTTGTTGACCAGAACATCGAGACGGCCGAACTCGCGGAGCACGCGGCCGAACCCCTCGCGAACCTGGACTTCGGACGAGACGTCCATGGCGATGGCGACATGGCTCGCGCCCAGGCTGGCGGCGCGCTCGATGGCGCGCTCGATATTACGGTCGGCGATCACCACTCGGTCGCCCGCGCTCGCGAAGCGTTGCGCCGCCGCCCAGCCAATGCCGTCGGCTCCACCGGTCACCAGAACCACACGCGGCGTTGCCTTGGAGAACATGCTGTACTCGGCTCGATGCTGGCGCCGGCGCGGCGCATTGGAAGCCTAGCAGCGGTCGCGGACGCCCCACGCCCCCACGATCGACCCCGCTCAATATCCCCCATGTGATGTGGGACGCGCCGGCGGGCTTGATGACGGCGGCCCGCCGCGAGCGGCTACCAATCTCGGCGGACCGGTCCGCGACCGGCGACAGGGCAAGGAGGAAAGTGATGTCGTGCTTGAAGGTTGAGGTCGAAGACTTCGTGGCGACGGTGACGCTAACCAATCCGCCCGTCAATTCCGCCAGCGTCGAGATGATGCTGGAGCTGACCGCCACCTTCGACGCGTTCAACGAAAGCAGCGACGTGCGCGCGGTGCTCCTGACCGCCGAGGGCAAGACGTTCTGCGCCGGCGCCGACTTGAAGAACCGCCCAGGCCCGGACGCGCCGGCCGGCACGGCTTACACGCGTCAGCGCATGGCGCGCGAGATGAGCTGGTCGATGGTCGAGTGCAGCAAGCCCATCGTCGTCGCCGTCAATGGCGCGGCGCTGGGCGCGGGTCTGGGAATCGTCGCCAGCTGCGACATCATCGTGGCTTCCGAGCGCGCCGTGTTCGGTCTTCCCGAAATCGACGTCGGCCTGGCCGGCGGCGCCAAGCACGCTCTCCGTTTCATCCCCCACTCGCTGGCCCGGCGCATGGTGCTGACCGGTTGGCGGGTGCCCGCCGAGGAGCTCTATCGGCGTGGCCTGATCGAGGCGGCCCTGCCACACGAGGAGTATCTGGACTACGCCCGGACCATCGCCAGGGAGATCGCCGGCAAGAGCCCGCTCGCTGTCGCCGCGGCCAAGGACAGCCTCAACGTCATCGACAATCTGAGCCTGCGTGACGGCTATCGTTACGAACAGGGCAACACCCTGAAGCTGTCGAAGAGCGACGACGCCAAGGAAGCGGTCAAGGCCTTCATCGAAAAGCGGCCGCCGGTGTTTCAGGGCAAGTAGCGCGAAACCGTCGCGTCTGGCTTGGCCGGACGCGACGAAGGGGCGCCGCCTCAGGGAGTGGCGACGATCCGGCGAAGGAGCGGCGCGGCGACACCAGCGGTGTTGCGTATACGGGCCCCGCGTTCCAAGCAGCCGAGCGGATCGCAGGCGTGCGTCCGGGCCATGTAGAACGGCCCGCCACGCCACTTCGGAAATCCTAGCCGCGCCGTCCAGACCGCGTCGACCAGGTTGGGTGAAAGGTCAGGGCGCGCTTCCAGGGCATGGGCCGCGCCGTTGATCGCGGCCGTCAGGCAGCGCTCTACGATAACCTCGTCATCGACCGGGGCGCGGGCGCAGCGCTGGAAGGTGGCCGACGCCCGGAGAAGGCGATCGACCTCCGGCTCGAAGGTATAGCGGCCGTCGCTGCCGTGGCGATACCAGCCGGGCGCGTCGGGGCCGCCAATGCGACCTTCGTCGGCCATGAGGTCCAAGGTCGGCGAATAGGTGATCCAATCCTCGCCATTGGCCAGACTGGCCTGGCGGCGAAACACCGACTCCATGCCGTGACGATCCGAGCGCGTGAAAGGGCCTTGGAGGAAGCCGAACCTCTGAAGCTCACGGTCGACCTGGCCGGGCGTCGCGCCTTCGTCCAGCAGGTGGATGGCTTCGCGTAGCAGGGGCCACGCCAGCTCGTGGGCCAGGTCGTCGGGGAGGGTGGCGCGCGACAGCGCCGCCTGGCCGCGTTCGGCATAGGTCAGGGCCTGGGCTTCGGGCGAGGCGGCGAAGGTCTCGTCCAACCGGTCGATCTCGGCGCGGGCGCGTTTCGCCGGCGCCTGCACGGCGTGTTCCAGAGCCCGCAGCAGCATCATCGGCGCGGTCTGATGTGGTGCTTCGCGGCGGACCTTGGCGCGCAGACCGTAGATCTTGGCGGCGACGACCTCCGGCTCGGCGCTGCTAGTGGGCTTGCGCCCGCGATTGAGGTCGGAAGCCAGTTTCCCGGCGACGTGGACGAGGTCTCGGGCGGCGACCAGGTCGACCAGGCCGTGCTCGACGGCGGCCTTGCAGTCCCAGACCGCGTTGAAAACGCCGAGATCGGCGGCGCGTTCGACCTCGACCAGCCGCGCCAGGCGGATCAACGTCTCGGCGGCGGGCAGATGGCCCTCGCTGCGAGCCAGGTTCGAGAAGGTGGCGTTAGGCGAGGCGACGCGCGCGGCGCAGGCCAGGGCCAGCTCCAAGCCCGAACCCGTGACAGGACCGGAGAGGGCGGCGATGACCGGCTTGGTCGAGCCGGCGACCGCCGCATAGACCACCGAACGCGCATCGTCGGGCGCGGCTTGGGCGGCGAGCACATCGCTGAACGGACGCCGGCCGTGCAGGACAATGGCGCGGACATCGGGATCCTCGCCGAACGCGGTGATTTTCTCGAGGAAGCCACGAACGTGCGCCGCATCCCAGCCGCAGGGTGGCGGGCAATCGAGCTTGAGATGCGCGACCTGGCTCTGGGAGGCCGGCGCGAGGTGATCTGATCGGCTAATCGAGGCGAATAGCGTCGATCGGCGGGGCGTTCTCAGTCCCATGTTTCCTCCGACCGGTTGCGTATCGCAGTCCGCTTCGAGCGGTTCTCGCCGGTTCGACGGGGGCCAAAGCACACGCCGTACGCCCACAACAGCACGTGGCGTGAACCGCTGAAAGCGCTCAACGGGCGCGGTTTAGAGTATCGCGTATGTGAAAAGACCCCGCTGGGCCGGAGCGGCTCGACGGCGTCGGGCGGGCCGCTCCTATGGTTCGGGCCAGAGCCAATCGGACAATAGGAAAAGCCATGCTCGGCCTGATGCAGGATACGCCCCTGACGCTGTCCTCGCTGCTTGATCACGCGGCCCGATTCCATGGTGAAGTCGAGATCGTCTCAAGCGGCCCCGGCGGCATGGCCCGCAGCAGCTACGCGCACGTCGCGGCCCGCGCGCGCAAGCTGGCCGCCGCGCTTCGGCGTAGAGGCGTCAATGAGGGCGATCGCCTCGCCAGCCTGGCCTTGAACACCACCCGGCACCTGGAGCTCTACTACGGGGTCACCGGGGCCGGCGGGATCCTGAACACCGTCAATCCGCGCCTCTTCCCCGAGCAGATCGCCTTCATCCTGCGCCACGCCGAGAACCGCATCGTGTTCTTCGACCCAGCCTTCGGAAAGCTGCTCGAACCGCTCGTCGCCCAAGCGCCCGACGTCGAGACCTATGTCTGCCTGTCCAGCGCTCGGGACATGCCCGATCTACGTTTGCCCAATCTCATCAGCTACGAGGACCTTATCGCGCCCGAGGCTTGCGACGCGCCCTGGACCACCGTGTCGGAGAACGCCGGGGCCATCCTCTGCTACACGTCGGGCACGACGGGCGATCCGAAGGGCGTCCTCTACAGCCACCGGTCCCTGGTCCTGCACGCCTTCATCGCCACGGGGGCGGACGGCATGGCCGTCTCCCGGCGCGACAGCATCCTTTTGGTGACTCCGCTCTTCCACGTGAACGCCTGGGGGATTCCGTTCAGCGCGGCGATGTGCGGCGCCAAGCTGGTGCTTCCCGGCGCGGCCGTCGACGGGGAAAGCCTTTTCAACCTGATGCGCGCCGAGCGCTGCACCTTCAGCCTGGGCGTGCCGACCGTCTGGCTCGGCTTCCTCGACTACGTCGCCACGCACCGAGAAGAACTGGACCTGTCTGGCCTGGCCCTCGAGCGTGTCCTGGTCGGCGGCTCGGCCGCGCCGCGTAGCCTGATCGAGCGTTTCGACTACATGCTGGGCGTCTATGTCATCCACGCCTGGGGCATGACCGAGACCAGTCCGCTGGCGACCGTTGGAACGCCGCTGCCCGAGCACGCCTTCCTCGACCGCCAGGCCCGCTACGATGTTCAGGTGCTCCAGGGCCGTGCGATCTACGGCGTCGATCTCCGGATCGTCGACGCCGACGGCGCGGTCTCGCCCCATGACGGCGTGGCCGTCGGCGATCTCCAGGTTCGCGGGCCCTGGGTGGTGCGGAGCTACTTCAAGGGGGACGAGTTGGCCGCGACCGAGGACGGTTGGTTCCCGACCGGCGACGTGGCCAAGATCCACCCCAATGGCTACCTGCAGCTCACCGACCGATCCAAGGACATCATCAAGTCGGGCGGCGAGTGGATCTCCTCGGTCGACTTGGAGAACGCCGCCATCGCCCATCCCGACGTGCGGGAGGCGGCGGTGATCGGCGTGCCCCATCCCAAGTGGCAGGAAAGGCCGCTACTGATCATCGTGCCGACACCCGAGAGCACGCCCGACAAGGCCGAGATTCTCCAGTTCCTCGCCTCGCGCGTGGCCCGCTGGCAGGTCCCCGATGACCTGGTGATCGTCGAGACCCTGCCGCACACGGCGACCGGCAAGCTGTTGAAGTCGAAGCTCCGCGAGACCTATCGCCACCATCTCGACGACGCCGCCGAGCTGACCTAGGCGGCCGCCTCAGCCTCGGGCGCGGCATAGCGCTTGAGGCTTTCGCCGTATTCGGCCACGCCCGCGTTCATGATCGCCACGATCTCGCTCTTGTGCCGGGCGATGCGGCTGTTGAGGCCGCCGACGCCCAGGGTCAGCTGGACGCCGTGCGGGGTGGCTGGCAGCGGCATGGCGATCGCCGCGGCGTTGGGGAAGGGGAAGGCGGCCAGCAGGCCGTAGCCTTCCCGCCGCACCCACGCCAACTGCTCCTGCAATTGGGTGATGTCGATCCGGTCGCTGGTCCCGCCCAGATAAGCGTTGATGTGCCGGCAAAGTTTGTCGACCGCCTTGACCGGCATATGGCTCATCAGAACCAGACCCGCCGCCGAGTGGGGCAGGACGCGCATGCTGCCTTCGGTCAGCGCCACCTTGTACGGGTGGGTGGGCTGGATGATCCGCAGGTGCTGGATGAAGATGTCGTTCTGCGACGAGATCACCACCGTCTCGTTGGTCTGCTCGAAGATGCTGGTGACCAGACGATCGATGTCGCCAGACCCGAAAAGGTGGTGATTGACCCAGTCGCCCAGCGCCGCCACCCGAGGGGTTGGAAAATAGGTGCGCGAGGCGCGGTCGTAGTTCAGGTAACCCAGAACGACCATGCTCTTCAGAAGCGTCGTCGTGCTCGACTGCGGGTAACCCAGTTTCTCGAAAATGTAGGTCAGGCGCAGGGGCGTGCGTTGTTCCTGGAAGAGCTCGAGAATCTCGAGCGTACGGGCGGCGGATTTGATCGGGTCTCGGCGCATCGAACGGTTCCAG
>Ga0075366_10001705_pt1 | contig 11038 bp, 9 predicted proteins | sample EndMethybrTD3031_FD_72351 | JGI IMG/M metagenome (GOLD analysis project Ga0075366, IMG submission 72351) | Populus endosphere microbial communities from Tennessee, USA - Endosphere MetaG P. TD hybrid TD303-1 | ecosystem: Host-associated > Plants > Roots > Endosphere | place: USA: Tennessee... | reverse complement strand
ACATCAAGGAGCTGATCGTCAAGACGGTCGACGACGGCGACTTCTTCGAGCTGCAGCCCGACTACGCCAAGAACATCGTGATCGGTTTCGGCCGAATGGACGGCCAGGTCGTGGGTATCGTCGCGAACCAGCCGCTCGTGCTGGCCGGCTGCCTCGACATCAAGAGCAGCATCAAAGGCGCGCGCTTCGTTCGCTTCTGCGATGCCTTCAACATCCCGGTGCTCACCTTCGTCGACGTGCCCGGCTTCATGCCCGGCACGTCGCAGGAGTACGGCGGCATCATCAAGCACGGCGCGAAGCTCTTGTACGCGTACGCGGAATGCACCGTGCCCAAGATCACCGTGATCACGCGCAAGGCCTATGGTGGTGCCTACGACGTGATGAGCTCCAAGCACCTGCGCGGCGACGTGAACTTCGCATGGCCGAACGCCGAGATCGCGGTGATGGGTGCGAAGGGCGCGGTCGAGATCATCTTCCGCGAGGAGAAGAACGATCCGGCCAAACTCGCGCAGCGCGAGGCCGAATACAAGGCCAAGTTCGCGAACCCGTTCATCGCCAGCGCGCGCGGCTACATCGACGACGTGATCCAGCCGCACGAGACTCGCAAGCGCATCTGCCGCTCGCTCGTGATGCTGCGCGACAAGAAGGTCGACGACCCGTGGCGCAAGCACGGGAACATTCCTCTGTGATGGCGCCGGAGAAAAGCAAGATGTTCACCAAGATCCTGATCGCCAACCGCGGCGAGATCGCCTGCCGCGTCATCAAGAGCGCGAAGAAGATGGGCATCGCGACCGTGGCCGTCTACTCCGAGGCCGACCGCGACGCGCTGCACGTCGAGCTTGCCGACGAAGCCGTGTTCATCGGCCCGGCCGCGAGCCGCGAGTCGTACCTCGTGATGGACAAGATCATCGCCGCGTGCAAAGAGACCGGCGCGCAGGCCGTGCACCCCGGCTACGGTTTTCTCTCGGAGAACGAGGAGTTCGCGCGCCGAGTGGAAGAAGAGGGCATCGTCTTCATCGGTCCCAAGCACGGCGCGATCGCGGCGATGGGCGACAAGATCGCCTCGAAAAAGCTTGCCGGTGCCGCCAAGGTCAACACGATCCCCGGCCACAACGCGGCCATCGACACGGCCGAGCACGCGGTCGAGATCGCGAAGGGCATCGGCTACCCCGTGATGATCAAGGCGAGCGCCGGTGGCGGCGGCAAGGGGCTGCGGGTCGCGTTCAACGACAAGGAAGCCTTCGAAGGATTCACATCGTGCCGCAACGAGGCGCGTGCGAGTTTCGGCGACGACCGCGTGTTCATCGAGAAATTCGTCGAGGAGCCGCGCCACATCGAGATCCAGGTGCTGGGCGACGCGCATGGCAACGTCGTGTACCTGTGGGAGCGCGAGTGTTCGATCCAGCGCCGCCACCAGAAGGTGATCGAGGAGGCGCCGAGTCCCTTTCTCGACGATGCGACGCGCAAGGCGATGGGCGAGCAGGCTGTTGCGCTCGCCAAGGCGGTGAACTATCAATCGGCCGGCACGGTGGAGTTCGTCGTCGGCAAGGACAAGAGCTTCTTCTTCCTCGAGATGAACACGCGGCTGCAGGTGGAGCACCCGGTCACCGAGTGCATCACCGGGCTCGACCTCGTGGAGCAGATGATCCGCGTCGCGGCCGGGGAGAAGCTCGCGTTCACGCAGGCGCAGATCGCCCGCAAGGGCTGGGCGATCGAGTGCCGCATCAATGCGGAAGACCCGGTGCGCAGCTTCCTGCCGAGCACCGGGCGGCTCGTGACCTTCCAGCCGCCGGCCACGACGATGGAAGCATCAAAGGCCGTGCCCGAAGCGGGTGGCGTGCGCGTGGACACCGGCGTCTACGAAGGCGGCGAGATCCCGATGTTCTACGACTCGATGATCTGCAAGCTGATCGCCTACGGAACCGACCGCAACGACGCGATCTCGAAGATGCGCGAAGCGCTGAACGCGTTCGTGATCCGCGGCATCTCGAGCAACATCCCGTTCCAGGCGGCGCTCCTGGCGCACCCGCGCTTCGTGGCCGGCACCTTCAATACCGGCTTCATCGCAGAGAACTATCCGAAGGGCTTCGACCCCGGGATGGTGCCGCATGCAGACCCCGACTTCCTGCTCGCACTGGCGGTTGCGACCAACCGCCGGCTGCTCGAGCGCTCGGCCGGCATCAGTGGCCAGTTGCCGGGGCACGAGTTGCAGGTGGGTGAAGACTTCGTCGTCGTGCGCACCGATGCGGATGGCACGCGCCACGAGACGCCCGCGCGGGTGCGGATGGACGGTGGTGCGCATCGCGTCGAGATCGGCGGCCGGAACTACGCAATCCGTTTCGCGAGCCCGCTGCGCGACACCGGCCAGCACGGCGAGGTCAATGGCAAGCCGTTCGCGGCGCAGGTCGAGCGCCTGATGCTCGCCTATCGCATCTCGCACCACGGCGCGCAGGTCGAAGTGCGCGTGCTGTCGCCGCGCGCGGCGGAGCTGAACGCCCTGATGCCGTTCAAGGCGCCGCCCGACTTGTCGAAGTTCCTGCTGTCGCCGATGCCTGGGCTGCTCGTCGACGTGGCCGTGCAGCCGGGTCAGGCCGTGCGTGCCGGTGAAAAGCTCGCGGTGATCGAGGCGATGAAGATGGAGAACATCCTGATCGCCGCGCACGACGGCGTCGTCGCGCAGGTCAAGGCGGCGAAGGGAGAGAGCCTCGCCGTCGACCAAGTCATTCTCGAGTTCCAGTGAGGCAAGCGCGATGACACGACCATTCAAGGTGCTCGGCGTCCAGCAGGTGGCGATCGGCGGCCCCGACAAGCTGCGCCTGCGCACGCTGTGGGTCGACAAGTTCGGCCTCGAGCTGACCGGCGACTTCCGCTCGGAACGGGAGAACGTCGACGAAGACATCTGCACCATCGGCGCCGGCCCGTTCAAGGTCGAGGTCGACCTGATGCAGCCGCTCGATGCCGACAAGAAGCCCGCTGTCCACACGACGCCGCTGAACCATATCGGCCTGTGGATCGACGATCTGCCGCGCGCCGTCGAATGGCTCGCCGCGAACGGCGTGCGCTTTGCGCCTGGCGGCATCCGCAAGGGGGCGGCGGGTCACGACATCTGCTTCGTGCACCCGAAGGCGAGCGAGGAGTTTCCGGTCGGCGGCGAGGGCGTGCTGATCGAACTCGTGCAGGCGCCGCCCGACGTGATCGCCGCCTTCAATACGATCGCGTCCGCGGGCTGAGCACCGGCACGCTGCGCAGACGCTCGGCAGCGAAGTCGATGAACGCGCGCACCTTCGCCGGCGCCTTGCGCCCGGCCACGTGGACGAGGTGCACCGGGATCGGCTGCGGCTCGAACTCGGCGAGCACGATCTTCAGCCGCCCGGCCAGAACGTCGGCGTCCACCTGATAGGCAAGCGCGCGCGCGACGCCCAGGCCGCGGATCGCCGCATCGATGCCCACCTCGCCGGCGTTCGCGATCAGCTGCATGCGGGGCTCGGCGAGCTCGCGTTGCCCGTTGCGGTAAAACGCCCACGGCGCATTCGCCCCGCCGTCCTGGGAGAAGCCGACGGCGTCGTGCCCGGCCAGGTCGGCCGGCTCGCGCGGCACGCCGCGGCGAGCGAGATAGTCCGGTGACGCGACCACGACACGCCGCACCGAACCGACCGGTACCGCGGTCAGCGACGAGTCGGGCAGCCGCGCGATGCGCAGCGCAACGTCGAAGCCCTCGTCCAGCAGGTTCACGACCCGGTCGACGAACAGGCTGCGGACCGAGAGGCCAGGGTGCAGCGCCAGGAAGTCGAACAGGATCGGCGCCACGTGCATGCGCCCGAAGATCGAAGGCGCGGTGATCGCCAGTTGACCCTGCGGCGCTGCATGCGCGCCGCCGGCCGAGGCTTCGGCTTCGTCTAGCTCCGCGAGGATGCGCCGGCAGTCGTCGAGAAAGCGCGCGCCGACCTCCGTCAGCCGAACGCTGCGTGTGCTGCGGTGAAGCAGTTGCGCGCCGAGGCGGGCCTCGATCGCCGCAACGGCGCGCGTGACCGCCGGCGCGGAAAGACGCAGCTTGCGCGCCGCCGAGGCAAAGCCTGCGCTGTCGGCGACGGCGACGAAGGCGCGCAGGCTCTCCAGGTGGTCCATCCCGTCATTCCTCCAGTTGCAAGAATCAAATGTCGAGCGTGTGGATTCTGCTTGTGCGGTGAACAGGATAACTTCCGTTCCATGAACACGACCAAGCCCGCCACCCCGATCCGCCTGTACCACCACGCGCTGTCCGGCCACGTCCATCGCGTCGAACTGTTCCTGACCTTGCTCGATCTGCCGTTCGAGAAGGTCACGATCGACGTGTTCAAGCGCGAGCAGCGTCAGCCGGCTTTTCTTGCGCGCAATCCGTTCGGGCAGATCCCGGTGATCGACGACGGTGAGCTCACGCTGGCCGACAGCAACGCGATCCTCGTCTATCTCGCGAAGCGATACGACGCCTCGGGCCGCTGGCTGCCCGACGACCCCGTCGGCGCGGGGAAGGTGCAGCGCTGGCTCAGCGTGGCGGCCGATCAACTCGCGAGCGGGCCTGCCTCGGTGCGCTTTGCGGCACTCGTCGGGCGGCCTTGCGACGACTCGCTCCTCAAGCTGTCGAAGAACCTGTTCGAACTGATGGAGGGAGAGCTCGCGACGCAGGCGTTCATCGCAGCCGATGCGCCCACGATCGCCGACCTCGCGCTCTATGCCTACACGGCACACGCGCCTGAGGGCGGCGTGTCGCTGCAGCCGTACCCCAAGGTGCGTGCGTGGCTCGCGCGCATCGAGGCATTGCCGCGCTTCGTGGGCATGCAACGCAGCAAGACTGCGGTGGGCGCGGTATGAGCGACGACGCCTTCCACGCCGGCGAGATCGCGATGCAGGAGCGCGCCGGCGTGCGCGAGCATCTGGCTGGCATCGGCGACCGCGTGATCCGCGACCACATGCCCGAGCAGCACCGCGAGCTGTTTCGCAAGCTGCCGACGCTGGTCGTCGGCAGCGTGGACGAGCAGCGTCGACCGTGGGCATCGATCCTTGCCGGGCGGCCCGGTTTCGTGCGCGACCTCGACGCGCACCGCCTGCGCATCGATGCGCAGCCGTTGCCGGGCGACGAACTCGCCGAGCATCTGAAGCTGGGCGCATCGCTCGGGTTGCTCGGTCTCGAGCCGCAGACGCGGCGGCGCAACCGCATGAACGGGCGTGTCACGTCGCTCGACGAACGCGGCTTCGTCGTCCTGGTCGATCAGAGCTTTGGCAACTGCCCGCAATACATCCAGGCGCGCACGCCGGAGTGGGCCGACGGCGACGGCTCTGCGCCACATGCGCCCGAACAGGGGGGCGCGCATCTGGGCGACGCATTGGTCGGTGCTGTGCGCGCCGCGGATACGTTCTTCATTGCGAGCGCAGCGCCGCAGGGCACTGCGCGCAATGCCGGCGTCGACGTCTCGCACCGCGGCGGGCGTCCGGGCTTCGTGCGTGTCGACGAGACCGCGAAGGGCACGGTGCTCACGGTGCCGGACTTCCGCGGCAACTTCTTCTTCAACACGCTGGGCAACATCGTTGCGAATCCGCAAGTCGGGCTGCTGTTCGTCGACTACGAGCGTGGCGATCTGCTGCAGATCGGCGCGCACGCCGTCGTGATCGAAGACGGCGACGAAGTGCGCCGCTTCGAGGGCGCGCAGCGACTGCTGCGCATCGGTGTCGAGCGCAGCGTGTACTTGCGCGGCGCGTTGCCGATGCGCTGGTCGTCGCCGCAGCCGGCCGTGCAGCTCGCCGCGACAGGTGAGTGGCCGCGCGATCCGACCGCGGTGGACTGAGCCGCGGCCCGCTAAAGTCGGGGTCGGCACAACGACCTCGACCCTCATGACGATCCGCGAGATCCTGAAAATGGGCGACCCGCGCCTCCTGCGGGTGGCCAAGCCGGTACAAGCCTTCGGCACGCCCGAGCTGCGCGAGCTGGTCGCCGACATGTTCGAGACCATGCATTCGGTCAACGGCGCGGGCCTCGCGGCGCCGCAGATCGGCGTGGACCTGCAGCTCGTGATCTTCGGCTTCAAGAACAACGTGCGCTATCCGGATGCGCCGGCCGTGCCCGAGACTGTGCTGATCAATCCGCAGATCACGCCGCTCGGCGACGCCGAAGAAGAAGGCTGGGAAGGCTGCCTGTCGGTGCCCGGCATGCGCGGCGTGGTGCCGCGTTTCGCGCACATCCGCTACACGGGCTACGGGCCGGAGGGCGAGCGCATCGACCGCGAGGCCGAGGGCTTTCACGCCCGCGTGGTGCAGCACGAGTGCGATCATCTGATCGGCAAGCTGTACCCGATGCGCATTCGCGATTTCTCTCGCTTCGGGTTCACGAGCGTGCTGTTTCCCGAGCTCGACGCCGCCGAAGACGACTGACGGCGTCATCTTGTTGTAAAGGAGCGTTTCTGCGGCCTGCGGCGGGTCGGCGCTGCGCGCCCGGGCAGCGTTGAGTGAAGACGGGAAGACACGGAGACTGCAACATGATGTTCGACAAGGCGCTTTCAGTGCCCGACCGGAGCCCGCAGCGGCTGCGCGGTTTGCGTGCGCTGCTGACCACGGGGCTCGTGCTTTGCTTCATGCTGTTCGTTCACGCGGCCCAGGCGCAGTCGCAGGACGATCCGCCCGGCCGCGTGGCCCGCTTGTCCGACTTGAACGGCCAGGTCTGGCTGCTCAGTGCAGACAGCGACGAGTGGGTCAGTGCGGTGCGCAACCAGCCCATCACCACCGGCGACCGCCTCGCCACCGAAGCCGGCGCGCGCGCCGAACTGCAGGTGGGGTCGACCACGCTGCGCGTCGATGCCGGCAGCGAGCTCGAGGTGGCGCGCCTCGACGACGACCATCTGTCCCTGATGCTGCACAGCGGCAGCGCGTCGGCGCGTCTGCGCGATGCATCCGATGCCGGCGAGTTCGACCTGACAACTGACGCCGGCCGATTCCGCGCGCTGCGCGCAGGCCGCTACCGCTTCGACCGGCTCGACAACGCGAGCCACCTGACCGTGTACGACGGTCAGGCCGTGTACGAAGGGCAGAACAGCGCGCTCACCCTCAACCCGGGGCAACACGCCGAGTTCTGGATCGATGCGAACAACGTCGCCCAGTACGCGATGAGCGGTCCGTACAACGACGCGTTCGCCGCGTGGATCAACGAACGCGATCGAGCGGTCGTCGCGCAGGCGCCGGCGTACCAGTACGTCTCGCCCGAGATGACGGGTGCCGAAGACCTCGACCGCTACGGCAACTGGGAGCAGACGGCCGAATACGGCGTGCTGTGGACGCCACGCGTCGTGGCTGCCGACTGGGCACCGTACCGCGCAGGCCACTGGGCGTGGGTGCGCCCCTGGGGCTGGACCTGGGTCGACGATGCGCCGTGGGGCTTTGCGCCTTTCCACTACGGCCGTTGGGTCCGCTACCGTGAGCGCTGGTGCTGGACGCCGGGCCAGCGCGTCGTGCGCCCGGTCTATGCCCCGGCGCTGGTGGCCTGGGTCGGAGGGCCGAACGTGAGTGTGTCGGTGCGCGTGGGCGGCGGGCCGGGGCCGGCAGTCGGCTGGTTCCCGCTGGCGCCGCGCGAGGTGTACGTGCCGAGTTATCGGGTCAGCCCGCGCTATGTACAGAACATCAACATCACGCACGTGCGCAACGTGACGGTCATCAACAACGTCTACCGCAACCCGAACGCGCAGCGCGACTTCGCGAATCGGGGCCTGCCGAACGCGCTGACGATCGTTCCGTCGAGCGTGATGACGGGCCGCCAGCCTGTGGCGCCGGCCGCCGCGCGTTTTCGCGATGCGCCGGGGGCGCGCGAGATCGCGAACCGCCCGCCGCCGACCGTGGTGGCGCCACCCGTGGCGGCGCCGACCGTCGCGGCTCGGCCGGCAGACCGCTCGGCCATCCGGCCGCCGCCGGGCATTCCGCAGGTGGGGCAGAGCGGAGGGCGCCCAGGCGTGCCGGGGACGCAAGGGCGCGACAACAGGGATAACCGCCGGGACGACAGGCGAGACCGCGGTGCGGATCGCCCCGGCAATGCTGCTGCGCCGGCGGCGGCAGCCATTACGCCACCAGCTGCAGTAGCGCCGGGTCGTCAGCCTGAACGTCGCCCGGAAGCACCGGACGCCGCGCGCCCTGGCTTCCAGGCTCCGAACGCCGGACGTGATCGTGAAAGCGATGGACGGCGCTCCGGAAACGACCGCGAGCGTCCCGGCCGACCGGCGATTCCCACACCGAACGCCGCGCAGCCGCCGGTGCAGACGCCCGCGCCCGCCGCTGCCCAGACCGCACCGCCGCCGGTCGTCCAGCGCCCTGCAGCGGTTGCGCCGCCGCAACCGCAGATTCCGACCGGCACGATCCCGGGGCAGCTTGGTGGGCAACGTCCGGAGCGAATCGAGCGAGGCGATCGTGGTGATCGCGGAGATCGCGGCGAGCGTTTCGATCGCGGCAACGCGGCGCGGCCCGACCCGACACCAGGTGTCCCGCGCAATTCGGCGATCAGACCCGCGCCGCAGGTCGATCATCCGGCGCCGCGCGCGCCGGAAGCGGTTCGGCAGGCGCCTGCTCCGGCACCTGTCCAGCAGGCTGCGCCGGTTCAGCAGCCGCGTGCCGTGGAAGCGCCAAGGGCACCAGCGGCGCCCGAGGTGCGCCGGCCTGAAGCGCCACCGCGCGCACGCGCAGAGGGTGCGCGTGAAGAACAGCGCGGCGAAGGCCGCGGGCGCAAGGAACAGCAGTAGCGCGAAGCGGCAGGCGCTTCAGCGCAGAAGCGGCTGCAGCACCGGCCAGACGTTGTCGAGAATGAGCGGGTGCGCCTCTTCCTTCGGGTGGATGCGGTCCGCCTGGAACATCGCCTCCGCCTGCGGCCCGTCGGCAACGCCGTGAAGCAGGAACGGCACCAGCGCCGCGCCTTCATCCTTGGCCACAGCGGGGAACAACGCGGCGAACTCTTCCGAATACTTGCGCCCGTAGTTCGGAGGCAGCTGCATCCCGGCGATGACGACCTTCGCGCCGGCCGCCTTCGAGGCGCGCGCCATCTCGGTGAGATTGCTGCGCGTCGTGCCGAGCGGCAAGCCGCGCAGCGCGTCGTTGCCTCCGAGTTCGAGGATCACGATGACTGGGCGGTATTGCTTCAGGAGCGCTGGCAAGCGCGAGCGGCCGCCGGCCGTGGTGTCGCCGCTGATGCTCGCGTTGACGGCCTCGTAGCCGCGTGTAGCGGCCGATTTGCTCTGCGCGATGCGCTGCTGCAGCAATGCAACCCAACCGCGGCCACGCGCAAGACCGTACTCGGCCGAAAGGCTGTCGCCGACGACGAGCACCAGCGCCTTGCCGCTGCCGGCTGCCGGCGTGATCGCGTCGGCGGCATGAACAAGCCCCGCCGTACCGAGCGCCAGCGCGAGCGCGGTACAGTGCGCCAGCCATTGCCGCCTCATCAGCTGCCTCATCGAATCTGCGCGATCACTCATGTCCGAATCCATCATTGCCGTCGAGCGTGTCACCAAGCAGGTCCAGGACTCGACGGGCACCCTGACCATTCTCCATGAGATCGACTTCACGCTGGCCGCACGCCAGTCGGCTGCGATCGTCGGAGCGTCGGGCTCCGGGAAGAGCACCCTGCTGTCCATCATCGCCGGCCTCGACACGCCGACCAGCGGCACGGTCCGCCTCGCCGGCATCGACCTCTTCACCATCGACGAAGACGCGCGCGCCGCGGTGCGTGCTGCGAAGGTGGGGTTCGTGTTCCAGAGTTTCCAGCTGCTCGGCAACCTGAATGCGCTCGAGAACGTGATGCTGCCGCTCGAGCTGCAAGGGCGCAGCGATGCACGCGTTCTCGCAACCGAGATGCTGCAGCGGGTCGGCCTCGGGGCTCGGCTGCGTCATTACCCGAAGGTGCTGTCGGGGGGCGAGCAGCAGCGCGTGGCGCTCGCGCGTGCGTTCGTCGTTCAGCCAGCCGTTCTGTTGGCCGACGAGCCCACCGGCAGCCTCGACTTTGCGACCGGCGAGACGGTGATGGAGCTGATGTTCGCGCTGAACCGCGAAGCAGGGACCACGCTGGTGCTGGTCACTCACGACCGCGAAATCGCCGCGCGCTGCGATCGGCAGCTGCACATCGAGGCGGGCAGGGTCGCTCTCGCCGAAGCGTTGACGGGATGAGGTAGAACATCCCCGTTCGGGCTGAGCCTGTCGAAGCCCTCGTGGCGGTGCGCCACCAGCACTTCGACAAGCTCAGTGCGAACGGATTTCCAGTCAATCAGTTCGCGGTGAACTTGTAGTCGGTCTTCGCCTTCGAGCGCAGCTCGTCCAGGAACGCCGCAAGCTTCTGCTGCTCCAGGCGCTGCTTGATCTGCGGCTTGACCTCGTCGATCGGCGGGAACTGCGCCTGGCGCGTGTCTTCGAGCTTGATGATGTGGAAGCCGAACTGGGTCTTCACCGGCTCCTGCGTCAGCTCACCCTTCTTCAACTTCACCATCGCCTGCGAGAACTCGGGCACGTAGGAACCCGGTGCCGCGAAGTCGAGGTCGCCGCCGTTCGCGCCCGACCCCGGATCCTTCGAGTTCTTCTTCGCAAGGTCTTCGAAGCTCGCGCCGCCGTTGAGCTGCTTGATCAGCGCCTTCGCTTCGTCTTCCTTCTCGACCAGGATGTGGCGCGCGCGATATTCGGTGCCGCCGGACTGAGCCTTGAACTTGTCGTACTCGGACTGGATGTCGGCGTCGCTCACGGCGTTCTTCTTCGAGAAGTCTTCTCGGAGCGCCTGCCCGAGCAAGGCCTGGCGCGCCTGCTCCATCTGCACCTTGTAGTCAGGCGTGGCCGAGAGGCCGCGGCGCTCGGCTTCCTGGCTGATGATCTCGTCCATCACGAGCTTGTCGCGCACGCGCTGGTCGACGTCGGGCGGCAGCTGCTGGCCTTGCTGGGAGGCCTGCTTCTGGATCAGCTTGATGAACGCATCGGCGCGCGCCTTCGGCACGGGCTTGCCGTTGACGATCGCGATGTTCTGCGCCTGCGCGGCGAGCGGCAGCGCGATGCCGGTGCT
>Ga0075366_10001703_pt1 | contig 11045 bp, 9 predicted proteins | sample EndMethybrTD3031_FD_72351 | JGI IMG/M metagenome (GOLD analysis project Ga0075366, IMG submission 72351) | Populus endosphere microbial communities from Tennessee, USA - Endosphere MetaG P. TD hybrid TD303-1 | ecosystem: Host-associated > Plants > Roots > Endosphere | place: USA: Tennessee... | reverse complement strand
TATCGAACCAACGGCAAGCGCCGCGCTTGAATGCCGGTTAGCCTATCATCGCTTCCCGGCCGTGGGGACTCGCTTTCACGTGCGTTCCGGCCTATTGGCGATGACTCAAAAGACGCGCCGGATCATGACTTGGATGATCGACTCGGCGACCGGCGAACTGCTCGCGACACTCGAGTCCATCGAGATCGCTTTTGACCTCACCACGCGCCGAGCAACGGAATGGGCGGGGCCTACCCGCATCGCCGGTCTAGCGATGCTTGTCGATGGCGCGCCGGTGTAGCACGCTTGGGTCTTTCGTCGATGGCAACGGCTGGGTGGCAGCGCTTGCCCAACAGCGAAGGCTTTTTTCGTTAGAGGATTTGCGAGGCGATGGCGCGGCATCAAGCCTTCGGGCGCAAAGCGCCCCGTGGCTCATTTCCTGTCGGTCGATGCCTGCCGTAGACATTCGATAGACGGCTGCTTCGCGACCATTGATATCAAGCTGATGATATGGTAGCTTACCATGAGCGCCTTTGCTGTGCTGGAGCGCACGACGCCACTCGGAGCGGGCGGGCCGAGCAATCCGCCAGTAGAGGCGAAGTCAATATAAAACGATCCTGAGGCGAGATCTGAAGAGGGGATTGACCATGTCGGCTGAGCAGACGGTAGAGGCCTTCCTGCGCGCGTGGGGCGGGGGGATCGACGCAATTCGCCGTTCCTTCCATGAACATTTCACGGATCAGACAGTTTGGGAAAATGTCGGAATGTCGATCACAATAGGGCCCGAGCAGGGGCTATCTATCATCGATGAGTTCGAGCGGAGCGCCGACATGGGAGCGATCATGGTTGAAATGATCAGTATCGCGACCAACGGAGATCGGGTGCTGACCGAGCGCATCGATCGGATTTTGGGCAAAGATGGCAGCGAAAAGCTGGTCGTTCGCCTCATGGGAATCTTCGAAGTCGAGGAGGGCAAGATCGCGCGCTGGCGTGATTATTTCGACACTGCGCCGCTGACCGCCGGCAACTGAGATCATCGACCCGTTCCAATAGCTATCAAGGAGCTTCCATGGAAAAGCCAGCCCGTGATTATCTCGACCTGGGATCACTCGATAATGCCGCAGAAAACATCGAGATTGTCCGTGAGGCATATCGGCACATGGATCGGAACGATTTCGACGGGTTTTCTGCTGCCTTTGCCGATGATGCCGTATCGATCGATCCAGACAGCCTCCCCTATGGCGGCGTTTATTCCGAAGGTCGCAAGGGACTTCTAGAACTCGCTAACAACGTGTTCGGTACGTACGAAGCCTTCAGCTGGGACATCCTGGAGTTCACTGCCGGCGGCGATGTCGTGTTCGTTCACGTTCTCATAACTTTCAAACCGCCCGGCAAGCCCGCATTTCAGCATCCGGTCGTGGAGCTTTGGCGCCTTCGTGACCGCAAGGTCGTCGAGTTCAAGGTATTCTATTTCGACACCAAGCTGATCGTTGATGCGCTTGCGTGACGGCGGTGCTGGTGGGCAGGGATGATCTGACCCGGATCCTGTTGGATCCAGGGCACGTTTGGGATGCCGGCTCGAGCCGGAGGGATCTCGCTGAAGTGGCGTGGTGCATCCTGAGATTTGCACTGCCGATCGAGCCGGAAAACTCCGTCGACGCAGGCGTCCCCAGCGGTGTCGCGCTATCATCATCTTTTGGCGGCTTCGCTGCGGCGTTTCGTGGCGCGATGTTCCGCCCACATCAGGGCCGTCGGGTAAGTTGGTGCCGGACCGCACCCCAACGCAGCCTATCGCGGGTTCGGCAGCTCATGACATGGGCGTTCTTATCTATGCGCCAATGTCAGTTGGCTCATGCATCGTCACGCATATTACGCTCCCGCCCATTATTGCTCACAGCAATACCGCGTCGCGCCAAGCGGTTCGGCGCTCGCTGGTAAGTCCTAGGCTGTCGAAAAAGCTTTCTGTGGCGCCATGCTGATCAGAAATTGCGCTGAACATGATCTCGAGATAATCGGCACGGACGTCGAGCAACTCGTCAACCACATCGTCTGAGTAGTGACGGCTCGATGAAGCATCCACGCGGCTTTCCATTTCGGTACGCAGCAATTCCATGCCTGCCGCAGCGCGCGTCGCCAGGAAATCCTGGATAATCGCTTCCCGCTCCACGCCCAGTGCATGAAGGGCGAGGGCGACCAGCATGCCGGTGCGGTCCTTGCCGGCTGTGCAGTGGATGAGCGTGCTGCCTCGGACCGACGACATATCCTGAAGCGCGGTGGCGAAAAGATTTCCATAAGGTTCGGTAAGTGGGAGGGTGGCGTACATATCACGGTAGAATGCTTGAATTGCAGTGCGCCCGCCGCCCTGCCGTTCGGCTTGCACATGCGGTGCCTCGGCCTGTTGTTCGAGACCGTGAGCCAGCGTTCTGCCGACGAAGGTCGCTGGCCACGGAACGGGATTCAGTTCTCGTTCCATGGCATAGCGAAGATCGATAACCAGCTCTAAGTCTGCTGTGCCGGTTATTTCAGTCCCCATCGTGTGAGGCTGACCAGCGCGCAACAGCCGACCGCTTTGCAGCGTTCGACCGTCTTGCGACGGCATTCCCCCTAAGTCACGCAGGTTGATAAATGCGGTGCTCATGCGAAATATTCCTTAGCAAATCGAATAGGATGGGCACAACGGTCTCGCCAAGACATTCGCCTAATCTGATCGCAAAGACCGTCGATCGGTGCGGACCGGCATGATGCAGGTCGAAGGGCGGCTCTTAGAAGCCGACCGCCTTCATCGAATCGAGTTCCACGATCGCCTGCCCACTGCGCGCGACGTTTCGTAACGAGATTTCTGGCAATTGCATGCGGGGCTGAAGCGCGCCGATGCCAAGAGGAAACGTCCAATAGAACAATGCGTGGAACATTTGCTGGCGATACGCGAGCCATGCCTCGTCGAACGATGGGACATCGACAACGCCACGAGTTTGTAATTCTTCGATGTAGAGCGCAAGCAGGTCACGCTCCCATGCCGCACGGTCCTCCGGGGTAAGTGCCGTGACGATCGCATAGGCATAGTCCGTCGCCCAGTTTCCGGTATTCATGTTCCAGTCGGTTAGGCCCATTCTGCCGGCTGGCGTCATGTACCAATTCCCTATGTGGACGTCCCAGTGGATGAGTGTCTGCGGCACACGGGGATCACAGCAGATCTCCAGGGAACGCATATGGGCTTGCCAGACGTCCTTCGGTCGAGCGGCGAGTGTGGCGGGAAAATGCGGATGAGCGCGCTGGATACCGACGTAGCTGCGCGATTCATATGGCAGCGCCTCATTCACGACAGTCTGATACTTCAACACTGATCGCAGCCACGGAAAACAACCGTTCGAGAGCCTTCGATCGGCCCACATCTTGCCGTGATAGCCGGCCATGGTCCGCACCATCTCTTCGGCCATATCGCGCGTCACGTAGTCGAAGATATCGAGAAACTTGACACCTTCGGCGGCAATGTCGCGGAAGATCATGACGGTTCGGCCGGAGCTTGAGTGGTAGGCGGCGAAAAGTGTTTCGGTTGCCTCGATTTCGAGTTCCTTGCGGATCTCATTATAAAACCCGACTTCGCAAGGAGGCTTGGCAATCGCCGCTTGTTGCAGGCGCGAACGGAAGTGCGGGGTGCACTTCGTGAATAGCTTTGTCGGCATGCCCGCCGATATCCCGGCGGCGTTGTAGGTCAGGTTTATCGCTCGGCGGGCGGTGGTGCCGTCGCTGCCGCCCGTCGTTTCGACGGAGACAACCTCTGCACCCGGAACGTCGCGGCAAAGCACCGAAGTCAACCAACGCGGGGTCATAGTCTCGGCCGACTGGGGTACGTCGCCGACATCTCTGGCGCGATAGCCGCTGAGCTTCTCCCAAGCGATCCAGCCACCGATCCGAGCAGCGAGGAGGGGGCTGATGCTCATCCGAATACAATCCTTCTTATAAGTGCGGCGATGCGATCGAGGTCGCATGTCATTGGGTGAGGGTAGGCCACGCCGTCGATCAAAAGCTGCCCGAAAGTCGCAGGCCGATCTCTCGTGGCCGACCCCAAGTACCTGGAGCAGTTTCGGCAAGCGCGGTGCGGCTGGTGAAATAGTCCTGGTTAAACAGGTTTCGAGCATAGCCCTCGATGCGGAGGCGGTCGTTTTCTGCGGCCCAGCCCAACCGCGCGCCTACGAGAGCATAGCCGCCCTGGACGGCTAGCGGCGTATTGTCCGGACGGAAGAATATCTTCGTCTGGTATTTCACGTCGCCGCTGATGATCAGATGCCCGTTGCCGCCTCCGAGCGACGGTCGCCAATCGAGCATGCCGCTAAGCGACCACTCGGGCGTGTTGACGAGCCGACTGCCATCTACGGGAACGCCACCGACCGTCGTCGTAAGGGGAGCGGAGAGCTTGTTGTGGTTATAGGCTACTCCGGCCTGGGCGGTCAGATCCGCGCCGGGGCGCAGCACCAGGTCCATCTCGGCACCATAGATTTTGGCGTCCCCGATGTTGATATACTGGCTCACCGTCGTGACGCCGGGGCTTGGGCAGCTAGGGGCGCAAGCTACACTCGCTGCCGCCTGGATACCGCTGTAGTCATTGTAATAGCCGGTAAGGTTGAGCGTGAGCAATCGATCGATCAGTTGCGACTTGATGCCGACTTCGTATGTCGTGATCGTTTCAGGATCGACGGGCCCAGTCTCTCCTCGGGTAAAAACGAAGGATGTGTTGTAGCCTCCGGTCTTGAAACCGGTCGAGACAGTACCGAACAGCATCGTGTCGGGCGTCAAGTGCCAGTCCGCGCCAAGCCGCCAAGTGACCTTGCTTGCGTTGATCTCGTCGGTGAGGGGCGCGCCGAATGATGCCAGATTGGTACCCTGTCGGGTACCACGAGCCCCTCCGGATACCGCTCCGAGGGCGAGCAGTTTCTTTTCGTCCTTGGTATAGCGGATGCCGCCTGTCAGATTGATGGTGTCAGTGACGGCATAGGTTCCCTGCGCGAAGCCGGAGATGCTGTTGATCTGCTGATCGGTGTAGTTGCCTAGCGTGTTGGCCGGAAAAAATGCGGTGTAGAAACGCTTATCGGTATAATAAAACCCACCGATAAGCCAATTTAGCCGACCGGCGTCCCCGCCGAGACGGAGCTCCTGGCTGAACTGACGATGTCGCGCATAGTATTGAACCTCGAGATCTGACTGCGACACTGGTGCCGCGTCGACATCAATGCCATCTATTTTTCGACCCCAGAGATAGGCAGTTATCAAAGTGAGCTTGGCAAATGTCAGATCGGCCTGCAACTTTGCGGAAGCGCCTGCCGATCGCATTGCGTAAGGTATCTTCGCCAGATCGGAAGAAGGCTTGCGAGGCTTTGGGTTCGGATCGCGGAAATTTGCGCCATTATAACAAAGCGAAGCGAGGATGTCCGCGTTCGAACAGCGTGGCGCGTTGATACCATCCGCCAAGTTCGCATCGAACTCGCGCAAGCCAAACGAAGCGCGTCCATCCTCGCTCCCCTTGGAGTCGCTATAATTCCCGCTGAGTGTCATCAAGATATCCGGCGAAACATCAACCTCGACCGTAGTGCGAATGCCGATCGCATGATCGACCGAGGCGAGTTTGGTGCCTGTCGCCTGGTTGGTCTGCCAGCCATTATTTGCATTGTAGCGCCCTGCAAACCGCGCGCGGACAGTATCGCTGACGGGTCCCGAGACTGCGCCTTCCAGCACGACATCGTCGAAGCTGCCATATTGGATCAAGGCACTGCCGGTCATGACGTCGGTCGGACGCCGCGAGATGTAGTGAACCAAGCCGCCAGTGGCGTTGCGACCGTAAAGCGTGCCCTGCGGTCCTTTCAATATTTCCACGCGATCCAGGTCGAACAATTGCTGGGTAGCGAAGGCCGCATTCCCGAGATATACTTCGTCTGCGTAGATCGCGACCGAAGCTTCGCTCGTATAACTGAAGTCCAGCAGGGTGACACCGCGGATATTATAGACCGGGAAACCTGAGTTTCCAGCCGGTGCCTGCGATTGGATGCCTGCCGTACCAGCAATGATGTCGGTGATGTTGGTGGCGCCCATCCGTCGAATGGTGTCGCCGGAAAGAACGGCGATTGACACCGGGACATCTTGCGATCGCTGTTCACGACGCTGCGCCGTTACGACAATGTCGCCGGGGTCGGTGGACGCGGTGGCTGGTTCGGTCGACACGGTTTGGGCTAGCGCACCCGGTGCGCAGAGTGCGGCCGCACAACCAAAACATAGCAGGTGCGTCTTCAACATAAGCTCTCCCGGGCGATTTTGTGATTCTTAGGCCCGGGTCGACGCCCGGTTGCGACATGCATATTGTGAATTAGGAGGCGTGTAAACGATGCACTTGCGAACGATAAGTTTGAAAGTGTAGGGTAGAGAGGCTGCCGCTCCGTCGGCCAAGCTGCCTGCGATCGTGGATGAAACGTCCAGAAGCTTGCACGCGAGAGATAATGTGGCTTGCACTCTATCGGGTGCAGGGCGCTGCAACCAACGTCGCATAGGATTGGGAGAAGTCGTGGCTGGGCCGCTAGAAGGAATCCGCATCATCGAAATGGCAGGGGTAGGTCCCGCGCCTTTCGCAGGCATGATGCTTGCAGACCACGGTGCGGAGGTGATCCGGATCGATCGACCCGACGTTCCATTGCGCCATCCGGAAATCCTGGCGAGATCTCGTAAATCGATCGTCGTCGATCTTAAGCAGGCGCAAGGTGTCGCGCTCGTTCGTCGGCTGGTTCGCAGTGCGCATGGCCTGTTCGAAGGACTCCGGCCCGGTGTTATGGAGCGCCTCGGTCTAGGCCCGGACATCCTTTTGGGCGACAACCCCGCGCTCGTCTATGGACGAATGACGGGTTGGGGGCAGGAAGGTCCGCTCGCATCTCGAGCTGGCCACGACATCAATTATATAGCGCTGTCGGGTGCGCTTCATGCCAACGGAAGAGCCGGTGCTCCTCCGACGCCGCCGATCAATCTGGTGGGCGATTTCGGCGGTGGTGGTATGATGATGGCCTTCGGTATGGTCGCGGCTCTGCTCAACACCCGCAATGGCGGGCAGGGTCAGGTTATCGACTGCGCAATGGTCGATGGGGCGTCGCTGCTGATGAGCGCGACCTATGCCTATCGAGCGAGGGGTGTTTGGAGCGACGAACGCGGTACAAATCTGCTCGATAGCGGAGCTCATTTTTACGACTGCTACGAGACTGCCGATGGTCGGCATATCGCCGTCGGCTCAATCGAGCCGCAATTCTATGCCGAATTGCGCGCCAAGCTCGGGATTATCGATGATCGCGATTTTGACGACCAGCGAGATGCTCGGCGGTGGCCAAGGCTAAAGGAAAAGATGGCGGCGATATTCCGCCAAAGGACCCTTGCAGAGTGGTGCGACATATTCGAGGGATCGGACGCGTGCTTTTCGCCGGTGCTCACTATGGCAGAGGCCCCGCTGCACCAGCACAATCTCGCCCGGGGCACCTTTGCCGATGCGCATGGCGTTGTCCAACCCGCGCCCGCGCCACGCTTTTCCGTCACGCCTTCGGCGGCGCCCGGCCCTGAGCCAGAACGAGGACATGATACCGACGCCGTTTTGCGTGATCTGGGCTGTACGGCCGATGAAATTGCCGCACTCCGGACGGCCGCCGTAATCTCATGAGATCGCGCTGACGGCGGTGCCGTGTCGTGCTCGCTGCGAGCCGATCAGGTTGTGCAACAGCGCGTCCTGATCGGCGTGCTCCCTCAACCGAGCGATTGTCGCGCGAGACGGGCGATCCGATAAACCTTTTCCTGCGTATGCAACATGGTACGGTTTGACGCAGTTCCGGTCGCGGCGCGCTTTAGCACGCCTTGCACCATGGCGGCGTAGCGGAATTGGGCAAATGCAAGGTAGAATCCAAGGTCCGCCGGCACGTCCAGTTCGCAATTCGCAGCGTAAAGCGCTACATAACGATCCATTGAGGGAATTCCCAAGGCATCAAGATTGTGGGACGCGAGGCTGGTTGCGCTGCCGCTTTCGTCGATCGGTTCCCACCACGCGCGCAGATGGTGGGCGAGATCGACCCAGGGATTGCCAAGCGTCGCCATTTCCCAATCCAAGATGGCAGCAATGTCTGGTCGATCTGGTTTGAAAATAATGTTGTACAATCCATAATCGCCGTGGATCAGGGTGACAGGCTCCTCGATCGGCAGACGCGCCCGCAATTCCGCCATCAGCCAGTCCATGTCCGGAATCATTTCCAGTTGCGACTGCCCGTATATTTTCGACCAACGGGCGAGGTTGCGCGCCGCATAGGCACCTTTTCCGCCAAAGCCGGCGAGGCCGATCGCGGTGTAGTCGATCGAGTGAATTCGCGCGAGCTCGCCTGCCATCGCCAGGTACATCGCGGCCCGTCCGGATGGTGTCGTGGACGGCATTTCCGCGTCCCAGAACAGTCGGCCCTCGACATATTCGACAATGTAGAATTGCGAGCCGATAATGCCTTCATCATCACAATAGACGAAGGTTGCCGGGACCGGAACGCCGGCGCCTCGCACCGCGCCGAGCACGTGGTACTCCCGGTCAATCGCATGGGCAGACTCCACAAGCACACCTGGCGGGCGTCGCCGCAAGACCCAGCGTCTGGCGCCGCTGGACAGGAGATAGGTTGGATTGGACTGGCCACCCTTGAACTTCGTCGCGGTAAGCGGCCGCTCGAGGCCACTCAACCGGGGTTGCAAGTAATCCGCTAGCCTATCGAGGTCGAGAACCAGATGCCCTTGCGGCACCTCAGTTCCGCTGAACAGGGCTTGTCGATCCATTTAGCGGGGCCCCCGCTCGCGATATTTGTTCAGCTCGACGCGCGCGATCGTGCGATTGTGGACCTCGTCGGGGCCGTCGCCGAGACGGATCATCCGCATTCTCGCAAAATCATATGCGATGCCGTGATCGGGTGCGAGGCCGGCTGCACCAAAGGCCTGGATCGTCATATCGGCGATCGACTGGCCCATCCGTGTCGCCGCGACCTTGATCTGCGCGATCTCGCTGCGGGCGGCCTTGTTGCCGACTGTATCCATCAGATAGGCCGCGCGGAAGGTGAGCAGTCGGCACATTTCGATCTGTGTGCGCGCTTCGGCGATCCGTTCCTGCCAAATCGACTCGTCCGCCAGCGGTTTGCCGAAAGCGACGCGCGAGAGAATCCGCCGGCACAGCTTCTCAAGAAGCCGCTCCGATTGGCCGACGATCCGCATGCAATGGTGAATTCGGCCAGGTCCCAGTCTGCCTTGCGAAATCTCGAACCCCCGGCCTTCTCCCAGGATCAAGTTTTCGGCCGGCACCCGGACGTTGTCGAAAATGATCTCGGCATGGCCTTTCGGTTCGTCGAAATAGCCGAATGCGCTGAGCGGACGGACCAGCGTAATCCCTGGTGTGCTAGGGTCGATTATGATCTGCGACTGCTGTTTGTGGATTGGCTGATCGGGGTCGGTCTTGCCCATCAGGATGAAGATACCGAGCAGCGGATTGTAGGAATTGGTTATCCACCATTTCCGCCCAGTGATCACATAGTGATCGCCATCGCGTTCGATGCGCGTCCGCACATTGGTTGCGTCGGATGAGGCTACGTCTGGCTCCGTCATGCAATAGGCGGAGCGTATCTTGCCCTCCAGAAGCGGGGTGAGATACTTGTCGCACTGGGAGGCGGATCCGAAGCGATCCAACACCTCCATGTTGCCAGTGTCGGGCGCGCTGCAATTGAACACCTCGGGCGCCCAATGCACGCGGCCCATGATCTCTGCGATCGGCGCATAATCGAGGTTGGTGAGACCGGGGCCGCGCTTCGAGTTGGTCAGAAAAAGGTTCCACAGGTCCATCCCCCGCGCGATGGCTTTCAGTTCCTCCATGACGGGGGGCTGCCGGAAACGCTGGTTCGGATCGCCATGCAGTTCCGCCTCATAGCGGGCCTCGTTCGGATAGACATGCTCGTTCATGAACGCGGCGACGCGGCCTTGGAGCGCGAGCGATCGTTCGGTCGGCAGAGGAATCATAAACTTCCTTTTTAGTAGGGGCCCGGGCAATCGGGCACCGGCTTCGCTGCAACAGGCCCATTTGCACTGCGGCCCAGGCGCCCGGCACATATTTCCAACTGGATTCGAGCGTCATACACTGCATAATAGTACGGGTACGTACCGTCAATCGCGATTGCCTACTGCCTGTGATTTGGCCGGTTGCGGCGCTCTGATAAGCGATTCTCACATTTGATCATTAGTTGACAATAAGCCACCTGACTATCATTGAGCGTATGGATCCCGGTTGGTGAAGCGAATTGCGGGAGCGCCGAAGGGTGGTGAGCCGAAACATGTCGCAAGCGAGCTCGGGTCTGGATGGTTGGCAAGCTCAGGTTGCCACACCAGGGAAATTACCCTGCCATTTTGGATATCTGGTTCACGATCTTGCGCGAATAAGGGGCACTTTCTTCGACCGCCTTTTCAAGCCCTTAGGTCTCACGCGGACGCAGGTTGTGCTGTTGGGTACATTGGCGAACTGCAAGCACCTTCTCAATCAACAAGAACTTTCGGCTGCCATGGATCTCAGTAAAGTGACGATCGGAGCAATGCTCGATGTCCTTGAGAGAAACGGCTTTGTAAAACGGGGTGTTGGCAAAAAGGATCGTCGCGAAAAGCTCATTCGAGTCACGCCCCAAGGTCTCGCCGCTCTCGATCTGGCCCGTGATATCGCAAGAGACGCAGACAAGGCCATATTAGCAAGCCTGCGACCAGAAGATGTCAAAGCGGCGGAGCAGGCACTTCGTCAGGCAAGCTTGATAATAAGAGATATGATGAGCTCTGGTGTGGATGATGCCCAAAAGGGGGTATGATCGATGCTGGGTTATGCATCACGATAAGTAAATGGCATTTAGATATTAATCTATCTGTTGCAATCGTTCCCATGATATTCAGGTACCGTGACTGAATTGCGGCTCGTTATAACAAGAAAATAGACAATTGGAAAAATTCTCGGGAGAGGTAGAATGACCGAAATTCGCTTTGATGGCAAAGTTGCTTTG
>Ga0075366_10001702_pt1 | contig 11052 bp, 10 predicted proteins | sample EndMethybrTD3031_FD_72351 | JGI IMG/M metagenome (GOLD analysis project Ga0075366, IMG submission 72351) | Populus endosphere microbial communities from Tennessee, USA - Endosphere MetaG P. TD hybrid TD303-1 | ecosystem: Host-associated > Plants > Roots > Endosphere | place: USA: Tennessee... | reverse complement strand
CCGCACGCGGCGCGCCCGGATCGGAACCCGGTACGGCCTCCAGGTCGTCCTGCTCCCGGGCTTTGACGCCCCACGGCAGCACGGCGAACAGCACGATCCACCAGATCAGGAAGTAGATGGCGATGCCGGTCGCGATGCCCATGTGGCGGTCAGGCCTGCTCGAGTTCGACCAGGGTGCCGCAGAAGTCCTTGGGATGCAGGAACAGCACCGGCTTGTCGTGGGCGCCGATCTTGGGCGTGCCGTCGCCCAGCACGCGCGCGCCCTCGGCCTTGAGCCGGTCGCGGGCGGCCAGAATGTCGTCGACCTCGTAGCAGACGTGGTGGATGCCGCCGTCCGGATTGCGCTCCAGGAACTTGGCGATCGGCGATTCCGCGCCGAGCGGCTCCAGCAGCTCGATCTTGGTGTTCGGCAGCGTGATGAACACCGTATTCACGCCGTGGGCGGGTTGCGGCACCACAGCCGAAACCGTGGCGCCCAGGGTCTTGCGGTAAACGTCCGACGCCTTGGCGATGTCGCGGACCGCAATGGCGACGTGGTTCAATCGTCCGATCATTGGTTATCTCCTGCGACCCGGCGGCCCATCCTTACCGGGCCGGCATGACCGCGGCTAGCGCCCTCGCCCGCCTCAAACCACCAGCACATGCACGGTGACGTTCGGCTTTTTCCGCCAATGCGACGCGATGGCGGCGCGCACGCCGCGTCGGATGGCTTCGGCGACTGAATCCGGGTCGCGCCGGCGCGCGCGTGGCAGCGTCTCGATCGTTTGCAGCACGGCATCGGCGGCGATCTTGAACATCGGCGCACCGTCGGCGGTCAGCTCCGGGATGCCTTGAAGCTCGAGCTCGGGATCGGCGACAAGCTGGCCCTTGTCGTCGACGGCGATCGACACCATCACCATGCCGGAAAACGCCATGCGCTTTCGCTCGGCAACGGTGCGGGTTTCGGCCGCGATCAGCAGCACGCCGTCCTTGTAGAGCCGGCCAGCCGGGACCTCGTCGATGATGTCGGGCGCGCCGGGCGCAAGCCGCACCAGATCGCCGTTGCGGCATTGGAGCGTGTTGACGCCCAGCCGTCGCGCCAGTGCGGCGTGCTCGGCAAGATGCAGCGGCTCGCCGTGCACCGGAATGACAGTGCGCGGCTTGACCCAGCCGATCATGTCCTCGAGCTCGGCGCGGCGCGGATGGCCGGAGACGTGCACCAGGTGCGTCCGGTCGGTGATGACCTCGACGCCCTGGTCGATCAGGCCGTTGATGATGCGTCCGATGGCCTTCTCGTTGCCGGGAATCGGGCGCGACGAAAAGATCACGCGGTCGCCGCGCGACAGCGCCACCTCGGGGTGCTCGTCGGCGGAGATGCGGGCGAGCGCCGCGCGCGGCTCGCCCTGGCTTCCGGTGCACAGCGCCACGACCTTGTCGGGCGGCAGATGGCCGTAGACGTCCATGCCGCGGAACGGCTGCACGCCATCGAGATAACCGGTCTCCCGCGCGACCCCGATGACGCGATCCATCGCGCGTCCGACCACGACCACTTCGCGATCGGCCTTGCGGGCGGCATCGGCCACGGCGCGGATGCGCGCGACGTTGGAGGCGAAAGTGGTGACGGCGACGCGCGCCGGCGCGCTTTCGATCAACTTGGCCAATTCGACGGCCACTTCCCGTTCCGACGGCGAGCGGCCCTCGCGCACCGCATTGGTGGAATCGCCGATCAGCACCATGCAGCCTTCGTCGCCAAGTGCCCGGAGCTTCTTTTCGTCGGTCGGCAGCCCCAGCACCGGCGTCGGATCGATCTTCCAGTCGCCGGTGTGCAGCACGTTGCCGAACGGCGTACGCAGGATGAGCGCGTTGGATTCCGGGATCGAATGCGCGACCGAGCAAAGTTCGATGTCGAACGGTCCGATCTTGAGGCGCGAACCGAGGGCAACCTCAGTCACCGGAATCTCCGGCGCGTTCGGCTCGCCCGCGAGCTTCGCTTCGAACAGCGCCGCCGTGAATGGTGTTGCATAGACCGGCACCTTCAGTTTCGGCCAAAGGTCCATCAGTGCGCCGTAGTGATCCTCGTGGGCGTGGGTGATCACGATGCCGGCGATATTTCTCCGCTCCGCGAGCAGGAAGCGGATGTCCGGCAGCACCAGGTCGATGCCGGGCAGGTTTTCCTCCTGCGCAAACGACACGCCGACGTCGACGATGAGCCAGGTGCGGCGCCGCGCGTCGCCGAGCCCATAGATCGACAGATTCATGCCGATCTCGCCCACGCCGCCGAGCGGCGCGAACACGAGCTCGCCTTGCGGTCCTGCCATTCCTCCCTACCTCGCGGTTAAATCGACGTCGCCCGCAGCGATGGTCTGCATTGTCCCATCGGCGCTCCGCAGAACCAAGCGGCCGCTGTCATCCATACCTTCAAACTGTCCGGCAAGCTCGCCGCCTGCAGTCTTCACGCGGATCGGCTTGCCGACGCCCGCGGCTCGCGTAAGCCAGTCGCTGCGGATCGCAGCAAAGCCCGCGCCGCGGTTCCACAGCGCAACGCGCGCGATCATCGCGGCGGACAGCGGCGCGAACAGGCTTTCCGGCGTTGCGCGGAGCCCCGCCGCGGCGAGATCGGTCGCCGGGTACTCGGTGCCGTCCGGATGGTGCACGCAGTTGACGCCGATGCCGATGACGACGGTCGTACCCTCGCCTTCGATCAGGATGCCGGCGAACTTGTTGCGGTCGATCAGGAGATCATTGGGCCATTTCAGCACCACGCGCCCGGCAAGCCCCGGAATGCGGCCGGTGACGGCGTCATGCAGCGCAAGCGCTGCGACAAACGACAGCTCCGGAAACCGGTCCGGCGGCGACGGATCGGTCAGCAGCAGGCTTGCATAGAGATTGCCGGGCTCGGACACCCAAGTGCGGCCGCGGCGCCCGCGCCCCGCGGTCTGACGCTTGGCTGTGATCCACAGCGGCGCGCGCTCGCCCGCGCGGCCGAGCTTCAGCGCCTCTTCGTTGGTCGAACCAACCGTTTCGTGAGTGATGACCCGCACCCCGGCCGCCGCAGCCGTGGGATCGAGCTGCATCAGAACAGCGACTTGGCGGCGGCGGTGGCCGCATTGATCAGCGGCGCCGGATAGACGAAGTACAGGAGGTTGAACAGCCCGGCGACACAGAGCACCGCCTTGAGCGCGCCCGGCACCGGCTTGAAGCTCGGCGCGGCCTCATCGAAGTACATGATCTTGATGATCTGCAGGTAGTAGTAAGCGCCGACCACGCTGGTCACCACGCCGATCACCGCGAGCGTATAGAGCCCGGCTTTGATCGCGCCGAGGAACACGTAGTACTTGGCGAAGAAGCCCGCGAGCGGCGGAATGCCGGCGAGCGAAAACATCAGCAGCGCGAGGAAGAACGCCAGCGCCGGATTGCTGCGCGCGAGCCCCGCGAGATCGCTGATCTGCTCGACCATGCCGCCGTCGCGGCGCATCGACAGGATCGCCGCAAAGGCGCCGACCGTCATGGCGAGATAGATCGACAGATAGACCAGCACGCCCTGGATGCCCTCGGCGGTGCCGGCGGCCAAGCCCACCAGCGCGAAGCCCATATGGCCGATCGACGAATAAGCCATCAGCCGCTTGATGTTGGTCTGGCCGATCGCGGCGAACGACCCCAGCGCCATCGAGGCGATCGCGACGAACACCACGATCTGCTGCCATTGCAGCGTGATCGCCGGGAAGGCCGTGATGGTGGCGCGGGCGAAGATCGCCATGGCGGCGATTTTCGGCGCGGCGGCGAAGAACGCCGTAACCGGTGTCGGCGCGCCCTCATACACGTCGGGCGTCCACATGTGGAACGGCACCGCCGAGACCTTGAAGCAGAAGCCCGCGAGCAGGAACACCAGGCCGAACACCAGCCCGATGCCGCCGTCGCCCGACGCCTTGGCGATGCCGACGAACGAGATGTTGCCGGTGAAACCGTAGATCAGCGAGCAGCCGTAGAGCAGCATGCCGGACGACAGCGCGCCGAGCACGAAATACTTGAGACCCGCTTCGGTCGAGCGCACCTCGTCGCGGTTTGAGGCCGCAACCACGTAGAGCGCGAGGCTCATGGTCTCGAGCCCGAGATAGAGCGCGATCAGATCGCCGGCCGAGATCAGCATCCCCATGCCGACCGTGGAGAGCAGGATCAGCACCGAATACTCGAATTTTTCCTGCTTCTCAGCCGCCATGTAGTCGAGCGACATGATGATGGCGAAGGCCGAGCCGATGTGGGTCAGGATCTTCAGGAACCGCGCGTAGTCGTCGACGATGAAACTTTCGCCGAACAGCTTGCCGTTGGGCACCATCGCGGTCGCGAACGCCGCCGCGATCAGCAGCAGCACCGCGCCGAGATTGACGACCTGGGTGCTGTTCTCCCGGTAGGCGCCGAGCATCAGAAGCGCCATGGCGCCGACCGCCAGGATCAACTCGGGAATGATCGGCGCGAGCGATGTGATGGGGACTGGATTCATCGAGCGGGCCTCACTTCACCAGCGCCGCGGATTTCGGGGGCCCGAGCGCTCGCTGATAGTTGTCGAGCAGCGCCGTCACCGACGCAGCCGACATGTCGAGCACGGGCTTCGGATAGAAGCCGAGCAGCAGCGTCATGACGATCAGCGGCACGAAGATCGCGGTCTCGCGCCAGCCCATGTCGGTGATGTGAGCGAGGCTCGGTTTCTCCAGCTTGCCGAACACCACCTTTCGGTAGAGCCAGAGCGCGTAGCAGGCCGACAGGATGACGCCGAGCGTGGCAAGCGTCGCCACCACGACATTGACCCGGAAGGTGCCGAGCAGCGTCAGGAACTCGCCGACGAAGCCCGAGGTGCCCGGCAGGCCGACATTGGCCAGCGTGAAGATCAGGAACACCACGGCATAGACCGGCATGCGGTTGACGAGCCCGCCATAGGTCGCGATCTCGCGGCTGTGCATGCGGTCGTAGACCACGCCGACGCAGAGGAACAGCGCAGCTGAGACCACGCCGTGCGACACCATCTGGAAGATGCCGCCCGCCACGCCTTGGGAGGTCGCGGCGAAGATGCCCATGGTGACGAAGCCCATATGCGCCACTGACGAATACGCAATCAGCTTCTTCATGTCCTGCTGCACCAGCGCAACCAGCGAGGTGTAGATGATGGCGATCACCGACAGCGTGAACACGAAGGGTGCGAAGTCCGCCGAAGCCTGCGGGAACATCGGCAGCGAGAAGCGCAGGAAGCCATAGCCGCCCATTTTCAGGAGGATGGCGGCCAGAACGACCGAACCCGCGGTCGGCGCCTCGACGTGCGCGTCCGGCAACCATGTGTGCACCGGCCACATCGGCATCTTCACGGCGAACGAGGCAAAGAACGCAAACCACAGCCACGGCTGCATGTCGCGCGGGAAGTTGTGGTGCAGCAACACCTCGATGTCGGTGGTACCGGACTGCCAGTACATCGACATGATGGCGAGCAGCATCAGCACCGAGCCGAGCAGCGTGTAGAGGAAGAACTTGAAGCTCGCGTAGACGCGCCGCGGACCGCCCCAGACGCCGATGATCAGGAACATCGGGATCAGTCCGCCTTCAAAGAACAGATAGAACAGCACGAGATCGAGCGCCGAAAATGTGCCGACCATCAGCGTTTCCAGCACCAGGAACGCGATCATGTACTCCTTGACGCGGACCTTGATGGCGCGCCAGCTCGCCGCGATGCAGATCGGCATGATCGCGGTCGTGAGAATGATCAGCGGCAGCGAAATGCCATCGACGCCCATGTGATAGGTGGCGAAGCCGCCGAGCCAGGGCTTCTTCTCGACAAACTGGAACTCGGCGGTGCCCGCATCGAAGCGCCACACCAGGATCAGCGACACCGCGAACACGATCAGCGTGGTCCACAGCGCGACCCAGCGGGCATTGCGTTCGCCGGCTGCGTCCTGGCGCAGCGTCATCAGAAACAGCGCGCCGACAAGCGGCAGGAAGGTGGTGACGGAGAGGATCGGCCAGGTCGCCATCAGTGCGCTCCGCCGCCCGTGAACATGAACCAGGTGATCAGCGCCGCGGCCCCGATCAGCATGGCGAACGCATAGTGGTAGAGATAACCGGTCTGCAGCCGGACGACATTGCGGGTGACGTCAAGCACGCGCGCCGAAATGCCGTCGGGGCCCATGCCGTCGATGACGTAACCGTCGCCGCGCTTCCAGAACACGCGGCCGAGCCATAGCGCCGGCTTGACGAAGATCAGGTCGTACAACTCGTCGAAGTACCATTTGTTGAGCAGGAACTGGTACAGCCCGGCGTGCTGCTTCGCGAGGTTGTCGGCAATCTCCTGCCGATAGAGATAGATGTAGGTCGCGATGCCCCAGCCGAGCGCCAGCATCACGGTCGGCAGGTAAACCACCGTCGCCGGCACGTGGTGCATGGCCTCGATGATGTCGCCCTGCTTCAGCGCCTCGCGGAAGAATTCTTGGGTGTGATGGCCGGCGAAGAATTCCTTGAACGGGAAACCTGCCGCGATCGATCCGACCGCCAGCACGCCAAGTGGGATCAGGATCACCGGCGGGCTTTCGTGCGCCGCCTCGTAGTGGTGCTGGTCGTGCGGCGTGCCGTGGAAGGTCTTGTAGATCAGCCGCCATGAATAGAACGCGGTCATCCCCGCCGCCGCGACCGTCATCAGGAAGGCGTACATCGCGAACGGGTTCTTGCCTGCGAATGCCGCCTCGATGATGGCGTCCTTGGAGAAATAGCCCGCGGTGAACGGGAAGCCGGTCAGCGCCAAGGTGCCGATAACCATGGTCCAGTAGGTGAACGGGATCTTGTGGCGGAGCCCGCCCATGTTGCGAATATCCTGCTCGTGGTGCATCGCCATGATCACCGAGCCGGAGCCTAAGAACAGCAGCGCCTTGAAGAACGCGTGCGTGAACAGATGGAACATGCCGACCGAGTAAGCGCCGACGCCCATAGCGACAAACATGTAACCAAGCTGCGAGCAGGTCGAATAGGCGACGATGCGTTTGATGTCGTTTTGCACGAGGCCGACGGTCGCGGCGAAGAACGCCGTGGTGGCACCGACCAGCGTCACCACCGCAAGCGCGTTCGGCGCAAGCTCGAACAGCGGCGACAGCCGCGCCACCATGAACACGCCGGCGGTCACCATGGTGGCGGCATGGATCAGCGCCGACACCGGCGTCGGGCCTTCCATCGCGTCCGGCAGCCAGGTGTGCAGCAGGAACTGGGCCGATTTGCCCATCGCGCCCATGAACAGCAGCAGGCAGATCAGCGTCAGCGCGTCGGCGTGCCAGCCGAAGAAGTTGATGGTCTTGCCGGTGAGCGACGGCGCTTGCGCAAAGACCGTGTCGAGGTCGATCGACTTCGTCATCATGAACACGGCAAAGATGCCGAGCGCGAAGCCGAAGTCGCCGACGCGGTTGACCACGAACGCCTTGATGGCGGCCGCATTGGCCTCGGGCTTGTGGTACCAGAACCCGATCAGCAGATAGCTCGCGAGCCCCACGCCCTCCCAGCCGAAGAACATCTGGGCGAGGTTGTCGGAGGTCACCAGCGTCAGCATCGCGAAGGTGAACAGCGACAGATACGCGAAGAACCGTGGGCGATACGGATCCTCGTTCATGTAGCCGATGGAATACAGGTGCACGAGCGCCGAGACCGTGTTCACGACGACCAGCATGACGGCGGTCAACGCATCGATGCGCAGCGCCCAGTCGACCTTGAGATCGGCCGAGAGCATCCAGGTGAACAGCGTGATGCGCTCGTCCTGATGGCCGAAGCCGACCTTCCAGAACACGATCCAGGACAGCACGGCCGCGATCATCAGGAACGAGGTGGTGATGATCTCGGCGGCACGGGATCCCGCGGCGGCGGGCTCGGCGGGCGCGTGATGATCGTCGTGGCCGCCCGCATGGTCGGTGTGAGCATGCGCGGCGTGCCCATGAGACGTAGCATGAGACGGCGCATGATGATCATCATCCGACGGCTCGGCACCGGGAAAGCGTGCGCGGGCCCCGACCAGCGAGATCGCGGCCGCAAGGATAAAGCCGAGCAGCGGCAGGAAGACGATCGCGTGAATCATGCGTCCTCCCGGCGCAGCGCCGCACCCGAAAACCGAACGAAATTCTTCGGGGACATGCGTCAGCCCTTCATCAGATTGATGTCTTCAACCGCGATCGAGCCGCGGTTGCGGTAATAGACCACAAGGATGGCAAGCCCGATCGCGGCCTCCGCGGCCGCAACCGTCAGCACCAGCATCGCGAACACCTGGCCCATGAGATCGCCGATATGCGTGGAGAAGGCGACGAAGTTGATGTTCACGGCGAGCAGAATGAGTTCGATCGACATCAGGATGACGATGACGTTCTTGCGGTTGAGGAAGATGCCGAAAATCCCGATCGTGAACAGGATCGCAGCGACTGCGAGATAGTGGCCGAGTCCAATCGTCATGCTGCCTCTCCGAGCATGATCTTGGCCGAAAACCGCTTCACACTTTTCGGGATCATGCTCAAAGCCCCTGCCCCGGCTGCACCTTGACGACGTCGATGGCGGTTTCCCTGTTGCGCGCCACCTGATCGGAAATGTTCTGCCGCTTGACGGTCGGCTTGTGACGCAGCGTCAGCACGATCGCGCCGATCATGGCGATCAGCAGCACCAGGCCCGCCGCCTGGAAGTAGTAGACGTATTCGGTGTAGAGCACGCGGCCGAGCGCTTCGGTGTTGCTGATGGTCGAAGGAATCGGCGCCGTGATCGATTTCGGCATGCCGGGAGCGATCACCCAGGCGGCGCCGACCGTCACCAGCTCGGCCACGAAGATGAAACCGATCACGAAGCCGATCGGCAGATACTGCAGGAGGCCCTGCCGCAGTTCGGCGAAGTCGATGTCGAGCATCATCACGACGAACAGGAACAGCACCGCGACGGCGCCGACATAGACGACGATCAGAAGCATCGCCAGGAACTCGGCGCCCATCAGCACGAACAGTCCCGAAGCATTGACGAAAGCGAGAATGAGATAGAGCACCGAATGCACTGGGTTCTTCGCCGCGATCACCATGACGGCGGAGGCGACACAGATGGTCGCGAAGAGATAGAAGAACAGCGCAGCGATGATCATCGTGGGCGCATCCTCACCGGTACGGCGCGTCGAGCGCGATGTTTTTCGCGATCTCGCGCTCCCAGCGGTCGCCGTTGGCGAGCAGCTTTTCCTTGTCGTAGTAAAGCTCCTCGCGCGTCTCGGCGGCGAATTCGAAGTTCGGCCCCTCGACGATGGCGTCGACCGGACAGGCCTCCTGGCACAGCCCGCAATAGATGCACTTCACCATGTCGATGTCGTAGCGCGTGGTGCGCCGCGTGCCGTCGTTCCGCCGCGGGCCGGCCTCGATGGTGATGGCCTGCGCCGGGCAGATCGCCTCGCAGAGCTTGCAGGCGATGCAGCGCTCCTCGCCGTTCGGATAGCGGCGCAGCGCGTGCTCGCCGCGGAAGCGCGGCGAGATCGGGCCCTTCTCGAACGGATAGTTCAGTGTCGCCTTCGGCCTGAAGAAATAGCGCATGGCGAGGAAGAACGCCGAGACGAACTCGGAGAGAAATATTGAGCGGGCCGCTTGATCGAGCCTCATCATCTTATCCCTTCGGAGCCAGGCCACCGAACTGCAGCACGGCTGCGACGATCACCACCATCGCCAGCGACAACGGCAGGAACACCTTCCAGCCGAGCCGCATGAGCTGGTCGTAGCGGTAGCGCGGCACGATCGCCTTGGCCATGGCGAACATGAAGAACATGAACAGGGCTTTGAGCACGAACCAGATGACGCCCGGCACCCAGGTGAACGGCGCGATCTGGAACGGCGGCAGCCAGCCGCCGAGGAACAGGATCGTGCCCATCGCGCACATGGTGGCGATGGCGACGTATTCGCCGAGCATGAACATCATGTAGGGCGACGAGCCGTATTCGACCATGAATCCGGCAACCAGCTCCGACTCCGCCTCGACCAGATCGAACGGCGGGCGGTTGGTTTCGGCCAGCGCCGAGATGAAGAACACGCCGAACATCGGCAACAGCGGCAGCCAGTACCAGCCGAACATCCCAAAGCGGGTATCCTGCGCGGCGACAATGGCGGAAAGGTTGAGCGAGCCGGCGCAGAGCAGCACTGTGATGATCACAAACCCGATCGAGACCTCGTACGACACCATCTGCGCGGCCGAACGGACCGCGGACAAAAAGGCGTACTTCGAATTGGACGCCCAGCCCGCCATGATGATGCCGTAGACCATCAGCGACGAGATCGCGAAGATGTAGAGCACGCCGACATTGATCTCGGCGACCGCCCATCCGACGTTGACCGGGATGACGGCCCAGGCGGCGAGCGCCAGGGTGCATGTGACCAGCGGGGCCAGGAGAAACACGCCCTTGTTCGAACCCGCCGGGATGACCGGCTCCTTGAAGATGAACTTCAAGAGGTCCGCAAAGGATTGCAGCAGGCCAAACGGCCCGACCACGTTCGGGCCGCGGCGCATCTGCACCGCCGCCCAGATCTTGCGGTCGGCGAGCAGCACATAGGCGATCGAAACCAGCAGCAGAACGAGCAGCAGCAACGACTGCGCCACGATCACGATCAGCGGCCAGGCATATCCGGTCCAGAGTTCGGCGAATGTCATTGTCTACTCCGCCGCCGTCATGGTGGTGCGTGCTTCCGCCAGCGCCGAACATTCGGCCATGATCGCGGATGCGCGTGCGATGGGATTGGTCAGGTAGAAGTCGTCGATCGCGACGCTGAACGGCGCCTTGTCGACGTCGCCGCCCAGCATCGAAAGCTGCCGGACGTCGGCCGGACCGCCTGGCATGACCTGGCCGATCCGTTGCAACTGCGGATGCTGCTGGAACAGCGCCGCCCGGAGCGTCGCGAGCGAGTCATAAGGCAGCTTCACGCCGAGCACGTCGGACAGCGCCCGCAAGATCGCCCAGTCCTCGCGCGCGTCGCCCGGCGGGAATGTGGCGCGGCTCGACATCTGCACGCGGCCTTCGGTGTTGACGTAGATGCCGGATTTTTCCGGATAGGCTGCGCC
>Ga0075366_10001700_pt1 | contig 11056 bp, 7 predicted proteins | sample EndMethybrTD3031_FD_72351 | JGI IMG/M metagenome (GOLD analysis project Ga0075366, IMG submission 72351) | Populus endosphere microbial communities from Tennessee, USA - Endosphere MetaG P. TD hybrid TD303-1 | ecosystem: Host-associated > Plants > Roots > Endosphere | place: USA: Tennessee... | reverse complement strand
CGCATGCTGTCGCCGTTCGGCAGCGGCTTGAAGCGGTCGGGTTCCTCGCCGCCTTCGCCGGTGTTCGACTTGCCGCCGATCCGGTTCATGGCGATGGCGAGCGTGGTGTGGGCTTCACGGGATATCGAGCCGAACGACATCGCGCCGGTGGCGAACCGCTTCACGATGGCCTTGGCTGGTTCGACCTCGTCGAGCGGCACGGGCTTGCGGCCATCCTCGTCGGCGTTCTTCACCCGGAACAGGCCGCGGATCGTGACCAGCGTATCCTGTTCGTTGAGGACTTTGGCGAAGGCGCGGTACTTGTCCTGCGAGTTGCCGCGCACCGCATGCTGCAGCGTCGAAACCGTGGTGGCGTTCCAGACATGGTCCTCGCCGCGCACCCGCACGGCGTATTCACCGCCGACATCGAGCATGGTCTTGAAGATCGGCGAGGCGCCGAACGCGTCGCGGTGGCGCTGCACCGCCTCTGCGGCGATTTCGTTCAGCCCGACACCCTCAATTCGGGTTGCCGTGCCGGTGAAATACTTGTCGACGAATTCGGCCTTGAGGCCGACCGCGTCGAAGATCTGCGCGCCGCAATAGGACTGATAGGTCGAGATGCCCATCTTGGACATCACCTTGAGCAGTCCCTTATCGATCGCCTTGATGTAGCGCTTGACGATTTCCTTCTTGTCGAGCTTGCCGGGCAATTCGGCATGCATCGCGACCAGTGTCTCGAAGGCGAGATAAGGGTTGATCGCTTCCGCGCCGTAGCCCGCGAGACAGCCGAAGTGGTGCACCTCGCGCGGCTCGGCCGATTCCACAACGATGCCGACCGAGGTGCGAAGGCCCTGCCGGATCAGGTGGTGATGCACCGCCGCGCAAGCCAGCAGCGAGGGCATTGGCACGCGATCGGTGCCGGCCAGCCGGTCGGACAGGATGATGATGTTGATGCCGTCGCGAACGGCCTTCTCGGCCTTGCCGCAGAGCGTATCGAGCGCCGGCGCAAGGCCCTCTGCGCCACGGTCGGACGCCCAGGTGGTGTCGAGCGTGATCGACTTGAACTGGTTGTCGGCAACGCCGGTGATCGCGCGGATTTTCTCCAGGTCCTCGTTGGTGAGGATCGGCTGGCGCACTTCGAGACGCTTGCTGCGCGAGGTGCCTTCGAGGTCGAACAGGTTCGGCCGCGGTCCGATGATCGAGACCAGGCTCATGACGATCTCTTCGCGGATCGGATCGATCGGCGGGTTCGTCACCTGCGCAAAGTTCTGCTTGAAGTAGGTGAAGAGAAGCTTCTGCCTGTCCGACAGCGCCGAGATCGGCGTGTCGGTGCCCATCGAGCCGACCGCCTCTTCGCCCTGCGACGCCATCGGCGTCATCAGAATCTTCAAATCTTCCTGGGTGTAGCCGAAGGTCTGCTGGCGATCGAGCAGCGGCAGGTTCGAGATCGGCGCGGCATCGGCGGCGGCCGGCATGTCTTCCAGAACGATCTGCGTCTTTTCCAGCCACGCCTTGTACGGATGGCTCTTGGCCAGCGTCGCTTTCAGCTCTTCGTCGGGGACGAGGCGGCCTTCCTGCAGGTCGACCAGCAGCATCTTGCCGGGTTGCAGACGCCACTTCCGAACAATGTCCTTTTCCGGAATCGGCAGCACGCCCATCTCGGACGCCATGATGATGCGGTCGTCGCGCGTCACGAAGTAACGCGCGGGGCGAAGTCCGTTGCGGTCGAGCGTGGCGCCGATCTGGCGGCCGTCGGTGAACGCCAGCGCCGCCGGGCCGTCCCATGGCTCCATCAGCGCAGCGTTGTATTCGTAGAACGCGCGGCGCTCCTCATCCATGAGCGGATTGCCCGCCCAGGCCTCGGGCACCATCATCATCATCGCATGCGCGAGCGGATAGCCGCCTTGCACCAGGAATTCCAGCGCGTTGTCGAAGCAGGCGGTGTCGGACTGACCTTCATAGGAGATCGGCCAGAGCTTGGAGATGTTGTCGCCGTAAAGCACTGACGACACCGACGCCTGCCGCGCCGCCATCCAGTTGTTGTTGCCGCGCAACGTGTTGATCTCGCCGTTGTGCGCGATCATCCGATACGGATGCGCCAGCGACCAAGTCGGAAACGTATTCGTTGAGAAGCGCTGATGCACCATTGCCAGCGCGCTTTCGAAATCCGGCTCGTGCAGGTCCGGGTAATAGGTGCCGAGCTGATCGGCGAGGAACATGCCCTTGTAGATGATCGTGCGGCACGAGATCGACACCGGGTAATAGCCGGACAGCCGCCGCTCGATCTGCCGATAGATCGTGGCCGAAATCGCCTTGCGCAGGATGTAGAGGCTGCGCTCGAACTGGTCCTCGGTGAGCTGCTTTTTCCCCTTTCCAATGAAAACTTGCATGTGGAAGGGTTCGGTCGGCTTCACGGTGTCGCCAAGCGTCGAATTGTCGACCGGCATGTCGCTGCGCCAGCCGAGGATCGACAGACCTTCGTTGGCTGCGACCTGCTCGAAAATCTTACGCACCTGCTCGCGCCGCTCGGCGTCGCGCGGCATGAACAGCACGCCGATGCCGTATTCGCCGGGCGGCGGCAGCGTGATGCCGAGGTCCTTGGCCTTGCGCGCGAAAAACTTGTGGGGGATCTGCGTCAGAATGCCGGCGCCGTCGCCGGCGCGCGGGTCGGCACCGACCGCGCCGCGGTGTTCGAGGTTGCAGAGAATCTGCAACGCGTCTTCGACGATCTGATGCGACTTGCGGCCCTTGATGTCGGCGATGAAGCCAACGCCGCAGGAATCCTTGTCGAGACGCGGATCGTACATGCCCTGCACGTCGGGCACGCCGGGATCGGCGCTGTCGCGATAGAGCAGGCGCGCGTCAACAGGCGCGCTCATCGCGGCGCCTTCGCTGCCCATGCCCTTGCGATCGCCGTTTTCGCTCATCGTCGCCGTTCTCACGCCCCTGCTATCCAGCCCTGGCCACCCGTTTGGCCACCCAGCCGCCGTCACACTTTCCACGCTTCCAGCGCCGGTGAGCACTGGCCCAAGCGAAGCTCAATTGAGGGCAGCCTTTTCGCGGTCGCTCGCCGTCGTCCCACGCCGCCGATCATATTCAGCGCCGTTTGATGCACGCGCAAGCGTAATAGTGCGTTGCGAAACACCGCCCTAGAATTGGCTTCCGCGCTTCAGCTGCACGGGCGCCAATTGGGACAGTAATACTGTCCTATAGAAATAATAATTGCAAATCCTTCGTGCGAGCCTTGCCGACTATTTCGCGCAGGGGGTCTGCGGCTCGTACCTTATTGCGCGGCAGGGTTTTGTTTGGCTCGGAGTTCTGCGTTCTCGGTTTCGAGCGCCACAATCCGATCGCGCAAGCCCGACACCGCCACGGCGACCTCGGCCTGGGTGTAGCGCTCGGTGATATGCTGCGAGCAATTTGTATCCCAGGCCTCGACTGTAAAAAGGATGGCCCGTTCCGGCCGGGCCCGATAGCCGGGGTCGACCAGCTTTTCCATCAGTTCCGGGTCATTCTCGACCACCCGCGCCCGGCCCCAGACCTTGATCCGCTGTCGGTTGGCGAAGTCGAGCAGGAACAGGTAGGCGCGGTCGTTGCCTTCCAGATTGCTGAGCGTGATGTACTGCCGGTTGCCGGCGTAGTCGGCGAAGCCGAGGGTCTTGTCGTCCAACACCTTGATGAAGCCCTTTGGGCCGCCGCGGTGCTGGATATAGGGCGCGCCCTCCGCAGAAACCGTGGCGAGGAACGCGGTGTCGAGTTCCGCGAGGAAGCCGGCGAGGTCCGGCGTCACACGCTCAGGAAATCCGGCCGCCACCCTCCTGGCGTAGCCAGAAGCTGAGCCGCGTGCCGCCATGGCGCGCTGGGCCGCAGGCGTAAAGACGATCTCGGTGTTGCTGGCCGTGGATGGGGACTTGGACGCGGATATGGACATGATCGAGTCCTCGATTTGAATTTTGCGGGGAACAACCTCGCCGGTTTCCCCAAAGTAGTCCGTTGACAGAATTGGCAGAATATCTTGTCCAGGCAAGGCATTATTCCGTAAATTGAAACAATGGATCGAGTCGATGGCATGGCGGTGTTTGCCGAGGTCGCCGAGCGGGGCAGTTTTGCCGCGGCGGCGCGGCAGCTCAACCGTTCGCCCGCGGCGGTGACCCGGGCGGTTGCCGAGCTCGAGGCCCGGCTCGGCGTCCGGTTGCTCAATCGCACCACCCGTGCGGTGAGCATGACCGAGGCCGGCCAGCGGTTTCTCGCCGGCGCTCAGCGCGTGATGGCCGACCTTCGCGAAATCGAACAGGCTGCGGCGGGACAGGGCGCCGCGCCGCGTGGCGAACTGCGGGTGACCGCGCCGATCGTGTTCGGCCGCCTCCATGTGTTGCCACTGGTGACCGAGTTTCTCGGCCGGTTTCCCGAAGTCGCCATCCGGCTCGCGCTGCTCGACCGGTCGGCCGATCTCGTTGAAGAGGGATTCGACGTTGCGATCCGTATCGGCGAACTGTCCGTGACCTCCGCGATTGCGACCCGCGTCGGTGCCGTGCAGCGGATGGTGATCGCCGCGCCGGCCTATCTCGAACGCCGCGGTCATCCGAAGAATCCGGAGGAGCTATCGGGCCACGACATCATAAGCTTTGCCGGCATCGATGGCGTCGCGCGCTGGACGTTCGGCGGCGGTATCGAAGCGCCGATCAAGCCGCGGCTCACCGTCAGCACCGCGGAGGCCTCGATCGACGCTGCGGTTTCGGGATTCGGCATCACGCGCGTGCTGAGCTATCAAACCAGCAATGCGCTGGCCAACCGATCGCTGGTACGGTTGATGCAAGAGCACGAGCCCGCCGACGTTCCGATTCATGTGGTCTATCCCGATGGCCGGCATCCGCCTCCCAAACTCCGCGCATTTCTCGATTTTGTGGTGCCGCGTTTGCGGCAGCGTTGCGAGCGCATCGCGCGCTCGCTTGGTCCGTAAGATCATAATGGGAAAAGACCAAGCATGAATTTTGCGAGCGACAACACCGCAGGCATTGCGCCGGACATTCTTCAGGCGCTGGTTTCCGGCAATGACGGATTTGCCCTGGGTTATGGCAACGACGATGTCACGCGCGCGGTCGAGCGCCGGATCGGCGAGATCTTCGAGCGCGACGTCGCCGTGTTTCTGGTGCCGACCGGCACCGCGGCCAATGCGCTGGCGCTCGCCCATATCAGTCCGCCCTGGGGCGCGGTGTTCGCGCATTCCGAGGCGCACATTCTGACCGACGAATGCGGTGCGCCGGAGTTCTTCGGTAGCGGGCTCAAGCTCGTCGGCATGCCGGGCGTGGGCTGCAAGGTTGCGCCCGAGACGCTTGGCGAAACCGTCTCGCACTACGAAGGCCACGCGCCGCATCAGGTGATCCCGGCCGCGTTGTCATTCGCGCAGGCGAGCGAGGCCGGCACGATATACCGGCCGGACGAGATCGCGGCGCTGGCCAAGATCGCGCACGCCCACGGCATGAAGGTTCACATGGACGGCGCACGTTTTGCCAACGCGCTGGTGCGGATGAATGCGAGCCCGGCCGAGGCCACCTGGAAGGCCGGCGTCGACGTCCTGTCGTTCGGCGCCACCAAGGCCGGCGCGCTCGCCGCCGAGGCGGTGGTGTTTTTTGACAAGACGCTTGCCGCCCACATGGCCGAGCGCAGGAAGCGCGCCGGGCATCTTCTGTCCAAGCACCGTTTTCTTGCGCTGCAGTTCGACGCCTTTCTGAACAATGACTGCTGGCTGCGGCTGGCGCGCCATGCCAACGCCATGGCCGATCGCCTGGCGGCGGGCCTTGCCGCGGTGGGCCGACCTGCCGTCTGGCCGGTGGAAGCCAATCTGGTGTTCATTGTGCTGCCGAACACCGTCGCGGAGCGGCTGAAGGCGGCGGGCGCCCGCTTTTATGTGCGGCACAGCGAAAGCCTGCCCGGCAACATCAAGGTTGCGCCGGACCAATGCGTGATCCGGCTGGTGGCGTCGTTTGCCACACGGGACGATGAGGTCGACAGGTTCATCACGCTTGCTGCAAAGGCGTGATGTTCATCACGCTTGCCGCAAAGGCGTGATAGTGCCGCCGCAGCGGTGCCCCAATCCCCGCCGATGCTCGGCCCGGGTGACGGGGAACGTGGAGGGGAATTCCGTGAAACAGCGATGGGTCTTTGCAGCGCTTCCGGTCCTGACGCTTCCGGTGCTGGCGGTCTCGGTCCTTGCACCGCCGGCCGTGGCGTCGGCGCTGCTCATGTTCTCGACGCCCGCCCATGCCGAGCCGATGCGTCTGGCGCAGGCGGTGGAATACGGCGGGCTGCCGCCATACGAGATCGTTACCATCGTGCGTTCGGCCGGTCTTGATCCGATTGATCAGCCAATCCGGCGCGGCCCGCACTACGTGCTGCACGCGATTGGTCAGGACGACCAAGAGGTGCGTGTCATTGTCGGCGCCCGGCGCGGCGAAATCATCCGCATCGTTCCGATCATGAGCGCTTCGCGCATGCCGCCGGGCCGCGGCGGCGTCACCATGGGCCCTTACGAACGCATGGATGGCTATGACGCGGCCCGCCCGGCGCCGGGCTATGTCGCGCCGCAGGGCTATCGCTATGGCGCCCGTCCATCGGCGCCGGACGATGATGACGAAGACCCGTCTTACGACAACGCGCCACGCCCGCCCGGCGCTGTCCCCGGTGCGGCTCCGCGTCAGGGTTATGCGCCGCCACCGCCGCGGACTGGTTATGCCGAGCCGCCGCCGGTCATTCGGGCGACGCCGTCGGGACGCGGCAGCGATATCTCGCGCACCGATCTGCCGCCGCCATCCGGCTCGCGTGCCGCCACCGCCTATCCGCCACCGCGCGGTACTGATCTGCCGCCGCCGTCCGGGTCTCAACCGCTGCCGTCCGGACCACGTGCTGCCACTGCCTATCCGCCACCGCGCGGCAGCGATCTGCCGCCGTCGTCCGATCCTCGCGCGAGCAACGCACCAGAACCCGGCCGCGACGGTTTGCTGCCGCCGCCGCCCGAACGCTTCCCGCAACGCGCCGCTCCCGCTGCCGAGAAGCCCGAAAAGCCAGTGAAACGCGCCGCGACCGCGGCTGGTCCGAAGCCCGCGCCTGTGCCGAAGCCTAAGCCCGCGACACCGGCCAGCGTGACGGCGCCATCGGCTGCTCCATCCACGCCTGCAACGCCCGCACCCGAGGCTGCCAAAGAGACGTCGAAGGAGACAGCCAAGACGCCGGCGTCACCCGCACCAGCCGCAGAGACAAAGCCGGCCGCCGAGTCGAAGCCCTCGGCTGAAAAGCCTGCCGATGGAGCTGTGCCGCACTGACGGCACGTCGCGTTGAGATAAATCCAAAAATAAAAGCGCCCCGGGGGCTTCCCGGGGCGCTCCTCTCTGCGGAGGAACCGCTGAGGCGGAAGGTTCGCGTTACGCGGCCTTCTGGTCGACCACCTTCGGCTGCGTTGTCTGGCCGTTGATGGCGATCTGGCGCGGCTTCTTCGCCTCGGGAATCTCGCGCACAAGGTCGACATGCAGGAGACCGTTCTCGAGGGACGCGCCCTTCACCTGGACGTAGTCGGCAAGCTGGAACTGGCGCTCGAACGCGCGCGCCGCGATGCCCTGGTAGAGCACCTCGCCGGTATTGTCCTGCTTGACCTGCTTCTCGCCCTTGATGGTCAGCGTGTTTTCCTTGGCCTCGATCGACAGCTCGCTTTCGCCGAAGCCTGCGACGGCTACGGAGATGCGATAGTCGTTTTCGCCGGTGCGCTCGATGTTGTAGGGCGGGTAACCCGGGGCGGCTTCAACGCCGTCCAGCATCGAAAACAGCCGGTCAAAGCCGACGGTCGAGCGATAGAGGGGAGCAAGATCGAAAGTTCGCATGGCATATCCTCCTATGAGCGACATGCGGTGGTCCGCCGGAATGGCCGGACCGCCGTGGATTCGTGCAGCCCGAATGGGCCTGCACCGCCTCGATATGGGAAGCATTTGGCGCCTCGCAAGAGGGGGCGGGGTTCGGGAGGCTCTCTCTAAGGTGTTGATAAGTCAGAAAAATTAGGAAATATATCCAAACTGCCGAGCGCTCAATTGAGTGGGCGCGCCCGGCTGATATAAGCGGCACTGCTTCGAGCGGACGAAGCTGGCCGACAGATTTCGCCGACAGATTTCATGGACCTTGTTTCGATCCCCGCCAATCCGGTGCCCGACGATGTCGTCACCGGCACGCTCAAGACTCGTGACGGCGTGAGCCTGCGCTTTGCGCGCTGGCATCCGCCGCCCGGCCGCAAAGGCACGGTCTGCATCTTCCAGGGCCGCGCCGAGTTCATCGAAAAATATTTCGAGACGGTGCGCGAGTTGCGGTCGCGCGGCTTTGCGGTTGCGACGTTCGACTGGCGCGGTCAGGGCCGGTCCGAACGCAAGCTCGCCGATCCGCGCAAAGGTCACGTCGGCGATTTCTCCGAATACGAGCAGGATCTCGAAGCCTTCATGAAAGAGGTCGTGCTGCCGGATTGTCCGCCGCCGATTTTCGCGATCGGGCATTCGATGGGCGGCACCGTCATGATGCGGCTGGCGCGTCAGGGCAGCCGGTGGTTCGACCGCATCGTGCTGTCGGCGCCGATGATCAGGCTCACCGGCAACCGCGAAAGCGGCTTCATCAAGTTCACCGCGCGCATGATGCGGCTTGCCGGGATGGGCTCGGCTTACGTGCCGAGCGGCGACGACACGGTGCTGGCGACCGGTCCCTATATCGGCAACCGTTTCACCTCCGATCCGGTGCGGCACGCGCGGACCAAGGCGGTGCTTGAAGCGGCGCCCGATCTTGGTCTCGGCTCGCCGACAGTGGCCTGGCTCAACGCCGCGTTTCGGGCGATGAGCGAGTTCTCCGATCCGAACTATCCCAGCAAGGTGCGCCAGCCGCTGATGCTGGTGGCTGCCGGCCGCGATGAGATCGTGTCGACCGCGGCGATCGAAGACGTGGCGATCCGGCTGCGCGCCGGCTCGCACCTGATCGTCGCCGGCAGCCGGCACGAATTGATGATGGAGCAGGACCGTTATCGCGGCCAGTTCTGGGCGGCGTTCGACGCCTTCGTGCCCGGCACGCCGCTGTTCAAATAGCGATCCGCAACGGGCTATCCGCTCAAGATTTTCATCGCGGCTTCGTGGATGCGCCGGTCGCCGGCCGCGATGATGCGGCCGCCGGCGGTCGGCGCGCCGCCGTCCCAGGCGGTGACGATGCCGCCCGCGCCGAGGATGATCGGGATCAACGGCAGGATGTCGTAGGGCTTCAGCTCGGTCTCGATCACCAGATCGACGTGGCCCGCCGCCAGCATGCAATAGGCGTAGCAATCGCCGCCATAGCGCGACAGCCGCACCGCCTTCTCGACCTTGCCGAAGCTTTCGCGGTCGGCCTGCTGCATCAACAGCGGACTTGTCGTCATCAACTGCGCCTCGGACAGTTCCGCGCAGCGCCGCACCCGCAACACCCGTTCGCCCGCCGGTCCGCTGTAGCGCGCGCTGCGGCTATCGCCGGTGAAGCGTTCACGCGTGAACGGCTGATGCATCATGCCGTAGACCGGCTCGCCCCCGCGGGTCAGCGCAATGAGCGTGCCCCAGGCCGGCATGCCGGTGATGAACGACTTCGTGCCGTCGATCGGATCGAGCACCCAGACGTATTCGGCGTCGGTGCGCTCGTTGCCGAATTCCTCGCCGATGATGCCGTGATCGGGAAAGTTCTCCCGGATCAGCGTCCGCATCGCGGTTTCGGCGGCGCGGTCGGCGGCGGTGACGGGGTCGAAATTGCCGGCAACGCCCTTGTTCTCGACCCCGAGCGATGTGCGGAAGAACGGCAAAATGGCGTCGCCGGACACGGCGGCGAGCCGTTCAACGAACACCGCAAAATCAATGGCTGTCATGCAGCCAAACAATGCGCTGTTCTTTTTCGGTTGTCATGTGCCGCTCCGCCAGGGCATCCAGGAGGTGCCAAATTGCGGTGGATATCGCGGATTCGGCGAGCGGACCTGCCGGGAGGGCCGCCAGGATGAGCACAGAGAATGGCGCCGCGCGGGCGGGCGCGGTCAATCCGTTGTCGGCCATCGCAATCGCGGTGGTGGCGACGCTTGGTGCGCTTTATGTTGTCAGCCAGTTCCTGCGCAATTCGGTCGGCGTCATCGCGCCCAATCTCGCCGCCGAGATGGGCCTGACACCGATCGAACTTGGGCTTTTGTCCGGCATCTATTTTTTCGTCTTTGCGGCGACGCAGATCCCGCTGGGTGTCGCGCTCGACCGGTTCGGTCCGAAGCTCTGCATGCTGGTTTGTGTGGCCTTCACGGTGCTTGGCTGTGTGTTGTTCGCGGTCGCGCAATCGTCGGGCAGCCTGGTCATCGCCCGGGCGCTGCTTGGCTTCGGCACCGCGTCGTTTTTGATGGCGCCGTGCGCGCTCTATGCGCGCTGGTTCTCGCCGGACCGGTTTTCGACCTTCACGGGCATTCAGCTCGGCCTGGGGACGCTCGGCGCGGTGCTGGCGACCGCGCCGCTGGCCTTTGCCACGGCAGCAATCGGCTGGCGGATGACATTTCTGGCGATCGGGCTCAGCGCCGCCTTCATCGGCATCGTGATCTGGCTGGTTGTGACCGACGACCCGCCGGGCGCAAGGACTGAGCCGCGTCATGAGACGTTGAAGGAAAGCCTCGCGGGTGTCTGGCAGGTCATCCGGGCGCCATCGATGGGCCGTGTCTTCATCGCGCAGATCGCGATCTATCCGAGCTACCTCTTGGTCGGCGGCCTTTGGGGCGGGCCCTACCTCACGCACATCTACGGCTACAGCCTCACCGAGCGCGGCGACGTTTTGTTTCTGGCGGCGCTTGCTCAGATCGTGGGGTCGTTCGTATGGGGGCCGGCGGACCGCTGGTTCGGAAGCTACAAGACTCCGGTGTTGATTGCGTTTGCCATGCTGCTCGGATCGTTGCTGCTGTTCGCAGCCTTTGGCCCCATGCCGGTGCCGCTGTTGCTGACCGCGTTCGTGCTGATCGGATTTGCCACCGGTCCGCTGGCTTTGGTGCTGACACATGGCCGCTCGCTGGTGCCGCCGC
>Ga0075366_10001699_pt1 | contig 11056 bp, 9 predicted proteins | sample EndMethybrTD3031_FD_72351 | JGI IMG/M metagenome (GOLD analysis project Ga0075366, IMG submission 72351) | Populus endosphere microbial communities from Tennessee, USA - Endosphere MetaG P. TD hybrid TD303-1 | ecosystem: Host-associated > Plants > Roots > Endosphere | place: USA: Tennessee... | reverse complement strand
GGCCCGCGTCGCTGAAGACCAAGGTTACAAGCGTTTCTGGATCGCCGAACATCACGGCATGGAGGGCATCGCCGGCGGGGCGACCTCGGTGGTGCTGGCGCATGTCGGCCAGGCCACCTCGACGATCCGCATCGGCGCCGGCGGGGTCATGCTGCCCAACCACAACCCACTCGTCATCGCCGAACAGTTCGGCACGCTCGAGGCGCTGTTCCCCGGCCGGGTCGACCTGGGCCTCGGCCGCGCACCGGGCGCCGACAGCCGGGTCGCCCAAGCCTTGCGCAAGGATCTGATGCAGTCAGCGCAGACGTTTCCCCAGGACGTGGTCGAGCTCCAGGCCCGCTTCAGCGGCGCACAGCCGCTGCCGATCGTCGCGACCGCGGCGACCGGTCAGCCGGTCGAAATGTGGATCCTCGGCTCGAGCCTGTTCGGGGCGCACCTGGCCGCGCAACTCGGCATGCCCTATGCCTTCGCCTCGCACTTTGCGCCCGATCACCTCGATGCCGCGCTCGCTGCGTACCGTCGCAATTTCCAGCCTTCGGAGCATCTTGCCCAGCCGCATGTCATGGCGGCGATGACCGTGGTTGCGGCCGATACCGACGAAGAAGCGCTGCTGCTCAACAGTTCGGGCGATCAGAGCTTCGTCGCGCTGCGTACAGGCAATCCGGGCAAGCTCAAGCCCCCGGTCGCGGGCTACCGCGAAAGCCTGCCGCCGCAGGCCGTGGCGATGCTCGAGCATGTCCGCGCGGTCAGCGCAGTGGGCGCGCCCGAAACCGTCCGCCGGCAGGTCGGGCGGTTTCTCGAACGCACCCAGGCGGACGAAATGATCGTCGCCAGCGCGATCTGGGATCCGGCCGCGCGCGAGCGCTCGCTCGCGCTGACCATGGCGGCGTTGCGGTAAGGTCGTGATACACGCTGCATCATAAGTCCGCAGTTCGGCATTGACGCCGGCAAAAAATTCGCCAAACGCACGGCGATGAACAAAGCAGACGTCGTCATCGTGGGAGCAGGTCACGGCGGGGCGCAATGCGCCATCGCGCTGCGCCAGAACGGGTTTACAGGCACGATCGCCATGATCGGGCGCGAGCCAGAGCCGCCTTACGAGCGGCCGCCGCTGTCGAAGGAATATTTCGCCCGCGAGAAGACCTTCGATCGGCTCTACATCCGCCCGCCGCAATTCTGGGGCGAGAAAGCGGTCGAGTTGATCCTCAACGTCGAAGTGACCGCTGTCGATCCGCAGGCGAAGGAACTGTCGCTCTCGAACGGGACGAGCTTCGGCTACGGGTCGCTGGTCTGGGCCACGGGCGGCGATCCGCGGCGGCTGTCCTGCCCGGGGTCGGATCTCAACGGCCTTCACCCGGTCCGCACCCGCGAAGACTGCGACCGGCTGATGGGCGAGATCGACGGCGGGGTGAACGACATCGTCGTCATCGGCGGCGGCTACATCGGGCTCGAGGCGGCGGCCGTCCTGACCAAGCTCGGCTGCAAGGTAACGTTGCTCGAGGCGCTGCCGCGCGTGCTCGCCCGCGTCGCGGGCGAGGAACTGTCCGCTTTCTACGAGAAGGAGCATCGCGACCACGGCGTCGATCTGCGCACCGGCGTAGCGGTCGAAAGCCTTGAAGGCATCGGGCGGGTCTCCGGCGTCAAGCTGGCAAACGGCGAAGTGATCCCGGCCGAGGCGGTGATCGTCGGCATCGGCATCGTCGCGGCGGTCGGTCCGCTGATCCTCGCCGGTGCGACCGGCGGCAACGGCGTCGACGTCGACGAGTTCTGCCGGACGTCGCTCCCCGATATCTACGCGGTTGGCGATTGCGCCGCTTTCGCCTGCGATTTCGCAGACGGCACCGTGATGCGCGTCGAGTCGGTGCAGAACGCCAACGACCAGGCGACCTGCGTCGCCAAGGCGATCTGCGGCGATGCCAAGCCCTATCACGCCTTTCCGTGGTTCTGGTCGAATCAGTACGACCTGCGGCTGCAGACCGCCGGGCTTTCTGTCGGATTCGATCAGACCGTGCTGCGCGGGAACCCCGCCGATCGCGCGTTCTCCGTGGTCTATCTCAAGGCCGGCCGCGTGATAGCGCTCGATTGCGTCAACACGGTCAAGGACTATGTCCAGGGCCGCAAGCTGGTCGAGGCGCGGGTCAGCCCCAATCTGGCGCAGCTGGCCGACGCCAGCGTGCCGCTGAAGGACTTGCTGACCGCCTGACGACCGCGGCGCGGCGGGTGTTAGGCGGTCAGCGCCACGGCCCCGTCGCGCAACGGCTCGGCGCCGTCCTCAGCCGTTGCCGTCCGATCGGCGTGTTTGCGAGCCATGATCGCCATCACCGGCGCGCAGAACAGGCGCACCGCGAGCGCGGTGAAGCCGATCGCGGTTAGCGCCGCCCATTCGATCCCCCAGAGGTCGGTGTTGAGCAGGGTCAGTGCGGCTAGCGCCGCGAACAGCGTGCCGCCGATGGTCTCGGGCAGCGCTACCGCAAGCGGACTGTCGGCACCGGTGATCGCGAACTTGGGTGTGCGGCGCCAGGCCAGCGGCTTGCTCGACAGGCCGGCGATGCCGGCGACCAGCGTGACATAGGTGAGCGAGGCGCGCGCGATCTCGCCACGGATCATGTCCTTGGCCTCGGTGCAGCCCGACAGGCGATAGCGATGCGCGGTGCGCACGCCCCAGGTCAGGGCGCCGATCGCCAGCAGGCCCCAGACGACGCCGGGCAAGTCGATCGGCTCCATCGCCCCTGTGGCCAGTGCGATGCCCACGCCGACCGTACTTGCCAGGCCCATCAGCAGCCCGCCCAGCCGCATCAACGGGGCAACGCAGCGGGTAATTTCGAGGAGCTTGGTCCATCCCGGCATGGCGGGAGCGAGCGGTGCCGGCAGAAACAGGCGCCAGTGCCGGCGGAGTTGCTGGACGGGACCGGCCGTCCAGCGGAAGCGCTGCTTCTTGTAGTCGTCGAACGTTTCCGGGATCAGTCCCCAGCCAAAGGTCTCGACGCAGTAGTAGCCGCGATAGCCGACCGCGCGCAGCCGAACGGAGACTTCAGAATCCTCGGTCAGGCACCATTCGGCCCAGCCGCCCGCGCGGCGAAGCGCGTCCGTCCGCAGCAGGCACATGGTGCCGATGGTGAACGCGCCGCCATATTCGGACACGCCGGCCCAGTCGATCTTGTTGGCCGGCATGTATTCCCAGTAGCAGGCCGACAAGTAGGCGCTGTCTGCATAGTCGCGATAGTCGTGCGGCGTCTGGACATAACCGATTTCCGGGTCGTCGAAATACGGTGTCAGTCGCGCCAGGAAGTCCTTGCGCGAGAAGTAGTCGGCATCGATCACGCCGATGATCTCGGCATCGGGTGCCATGCGGTCGAGCAGCCAGTTGAGCGCGCCGGCCTTGGCGCCCGGCAACGGCGAAACGTGGAAGAAACGAAAGACCTCGCGGCCCATCTTGCGGTTGAGCACCGTGCAGTGGGCTTCGAGCGGGCGCCACAACGCTTCGTCCTTGGTGTTGTTGTCGCAGACCAGCACTTCGTAGTTGTCGTAGTCGAGCGCGGCGAGCCGGTTCATCGTCTCCTTCACGATCTCGGGCGGCTCGGCATAGCAGCACAGTTGCAGCGACACCTTCCGCCGCGCCGTGCCGCTTGCTTTGGGCGGGGCGACCGGCAGGCGCCAGATCTCGTGCGTCAGCACCGATTCCCGCGCGAAGCTCTCAAGAATGCTGAGGACCGCGATCAGCACGGTCGAGCCGGCGCCGGCCAGGGCCACCGTCTCGAGCCAGTCGGGCAACCCGCACTCGACGATGAACAGCGCGCCCCAGATACCCGAGAGGACCAGCGTCGAAAGCTGCGCGGCGAGCCCCAACAGGCCGGGCATGCTCAAACGGTGCGCAATGAAGCACAGCGTCGCGGCGACGCCGAGGAACAGCACCAGCGCGGGCACCAGTTCGATGATATGGCCGACGAAGGCCACGGTCAGGAACAGCGCGCCCGCCACGGCCGCGACGATCTCGAAATGCTCGTCCCACGCGTGCCGCGCGATGCGATGCGGCGCGCGCACCGCGCGCAACGTCATGAGCGCGACGATCAATCCAACGATGGCGAGAAACAGCAGCGATGTGTCGAGCGACGCTCGGGAAAGGGCGACCAAACTGGCTATCCATTTGTAATTGCGACGCAGCGAACAGTCCGCTGCCCTGGCGCTCGATTTGCACTGATCGGAAACGCCAGAGATGGGGTCCGGTCGAGCCTTCGCCCGCTGCGATGCGGTGAAACGTGCTTAACGTGCTATGTTGCGTTGCAGCAGTGTCTCGACGTCACGGGACGAGCACGGTGTCCGCCGCCACGGGCAAGGTCATCGGGTAGTCGAGCGTATAGTGGAGGCCGCGACTTTCCTTCCGCCGCAGGGCGGAGCGGACGATGAGATCGGCCGTCTGCAGCAGATTGCGCAACTCGATCAGGTCGGTCGAGACGCGGAAGTGGCCGTAGTAGTCCTCGACCTCGTGGGTCAGCAGTTTGATGCGGTGCTGCGCGCGTTCGAGCCGCTTGGTGGTGCGCACGATGCCGACGTAATTCCACATGAACCGGCGGATCTCGCCCCAGTTCTGCTTGATGATGACCTCTTCGTCCGAATCGGTCACCCGGCTCTCGTCCCAGCCGAGCACCGGCGGCGGTGCGTCGAAAGCGTCCCAATGGTCGAGAATGTGTGCTGCGGCCGCCTCGCCGAAGACGAAGCATTCGAGCAAGCTGTTCGAGGCGAGCCGATTGGCGCCGTGCAGGCCGCTCTCGGTGCATTCTCCCGCGGCATACAGCCCCGGCAGATCGGTCCGTCCGTCGAGATCGATGACCACGCCGCCGCAGGTATAGTGTTGCGCGGGGACCACCGGGATCGGCTGGCGGGTCATGTCGATGCCCAGCCCGAGGAGCTTGTCATAGATCGTCGGGAAGTGGCCCTTCACGAAGTCTGCCGGCATGTGGCTGATGTCGAGATGGACGTAATCCAGGCCCAGCCGCTTGATTTCGTGGTCGATCGCCCGTGCGACGATGTCGCGCGGCGCCAGTTCCGCCCGTTCGTCGAAGCGTGGCATGAAGCGTTCGCCGGCACCGGGAAAGCCCGGCGGGATCTTGAGGTGCCCACCTTCGCCGCGCACCGCTTCGGTGATCAGGAAGTTCTTGACCTCGAGGTTGTAGAGGCAGGTCGGGTGGAACTGCATCATTTCCATGTTGGAGACGCGCGCACCGGCGCGCCACGCCATGGCGATGCCGTCGCCGGTGGCGCCGCGCGGCGAGGTGCTGAACTGGTAGACGCGACCCGCGCCGCCGGTCGCCAGCACCGTGGCGCGGGCGACGTGCGCCTCGACTTCGCCGGTCGCCTCGTCGAGCGCGTAGACGCCCCAGACTCGGCCCGATCCGGAATAGCGCTCCTCGTGATGCCCGGTGATCAGGTCGATGCAGGCCCGTCCGGGCAGCAGGGTGATGTTGGGATTGGCCTCAGCCGCCTTGAGCAGCGCCGATTGCACCGCCCAGCCTGTAGCATCGTCGACGTGGACGATGCGGCGGTGCGAATGGCCGCCCTCGCGGGTCAGGTGAAGGCTCGCCCCGTCGCTGTTGAACGGCACGCCGAGCTCGACCAGCCGGTCGATCGCGTGCGGCGCGCGTTCGATGACGAATTCGACCGTGTCCTGGCGATTGAGCCCGCCGCCGGCGACCATGGTGTCGCGGATGTGGTCCTCGAAGGTGTCGCCCGCGTCGAGCACGGCCGCGATCCCGCCCTGTGCCCAGGCGGTCGAGCCCCCGGTGAGGCTCCCCTTGGCGATGACCAGCACCCTGAGCTGCTCGGCCAGGGCCAGCGCGGCGGTCAGGCCGGCGGCGCCGGATCCGACGATGATGACGTCATGATTCACGCGGCCGCGCTCGTCAGGCTGACGAAGACGTCTTCCAGATCGGCCTCGCGCGTGGTCACGTCGACGATGGTGAAACCCTGGCCCTGGACCAGCGCGAGGACTTCTCCGGCGTTGGTGCGGTCCTTGTCGTAAGTGATCTCGAGGACCTTATCGCCTTTGGTCTCGCACTTGACGAAGGCCGGGTGGGAAGGCGCGCTGGCGACTTCGCGATCGAGCGTCAGCACGACCACCTTCTCGCGCGCCATGCCGACCAGTTCGCGCGTCGGCTTGTCGGCGATCAACTTGCCGTGGTTGATGATGGCGATGCGGTCGCACAGCGCCTCGGCCTCTTCGAGATAGTGCGTGGTCAGTACCACGGTCACGCCCTGGCCATTCATCTCGCTGACCAATTCCCAGAGCTGGCGGCGCAGCTCGACGTCGACGCCCGCGGTCGGTTCGTCGAGCACGAGCACCGGCGGCTGGTGGACCAGCGCCTTGGCGATCAGCAGCCGCCGCTTCATGCCGCCCGACAGCGTGCGCGAGTAGGCCCCGGCCTTGTCCGATAGATGCACCGCGCGCAGCAGTTCCATCGAGCGGCGCAGCGGCTTGGCGATGCCGTAGAGCCCGGCCTGGATTTCGAGCACCTCGATCGGTGTGAAGAACGGATCGAAGACGATTTCCTGCGGAACGATGCCGATCGCCCGCTTGGCGTTGCGCCGGTCGCGGTCGATGTCGAACCCCCAGATCTCGGCGGTGCCCGACGTCTTCATCACCATGCCCGCGAGGATGTTGATCAGCGTCGACTTGCCCGCGCCGTTCGGGCCCAACAGACCGAAGATGCCGCCCTCGGGAACGTCGAAGGTAACCCCGTCGAGCGCGCGCTTGGCGGGTCCGCCCTTGATCCCGGCATAGCTTTTGGCGAGGTCGCGGATCGAGATGGCGGCTGTGGAGGGCATGGCGGTTCCTTGCGGCAGGACTCGGTTCGCGTAAACCCCTCGCGTCGAGTCTGGAAAACCACCGCGGTGCTTGCTATCGGCGCTGCATGAGCACTGCCCCCGAAACCGTCCTCGCCGATTCCAGCCGCGTCAAATGCGACGGCGCCACCGATATCCGTGGCGGCACCGCGCTCGGCCATCCACGCGTCTGGCTCGAAATCGACGAGAAGGGCTATGCCGAATGCGGCTATTGCGATCGCCGCTTCGTGCTCAAGGGCGGTCCCGCGGACCAAGCCGCGGCCTGATCGCGCTGGCGGTTCGCCGCCAAGGCCTTATATCGGTGGGATGACCGCCATCGCCGATCCCCGCTCGCTCCTGTACCGCTCCGGCCAGCTATCGCCCGAAGAGGCGCGGGCGCTGGCGCAAGAGACCCTGCGCCAGTGCGACGACGGCGAGCTCTTTCTGCAGTTCGTCGCGTCGGAGAGCTTCGGGTTCGACGATGGCCGGCTGAAGACCGCCGACTATTCGCGCGACGCCGGTTTCGGTCTCCGCGGCGTTTCGGGCGAGATGACCGGCTTCGCCCATGCCAACGACATTTCCGCCGCCGCGATCCGCCGCGCGGGCGAGACGCTTGCGCTGCTCGATCCGGCGACCGGCAAGCCCGCGCCCGCGCCGCGGCTCAACAACCGTCACCTCTATACCGAAGCTTCGCCGCTCGATGCGGTGCCCTTTGCCGACAAGGTCAGGCTGCTCGAAACGATCGACGCCGCCGCGCGAGCGCGCGATCCGCGGGTCAGCCAGGTCTCGGCAAGCCTTTCGGGGTCGTGGTCGGTGGTCGAGATCGTCCGCGCCGACGGTTTCGTCGCCACCGACGTGCGACCGCTGGTGCGCCTCAATGTCGGCATCGTCGCCGAAAGCCACGGCCGCCGCGAGACCGGCAGCTTCGGCATGGGCGGCCGCTGGCTCTATGACGACCTGTTCGATCCCGCCAACTGGAACCGCGCGATCGACGTCGCGCTCGGCCAGGCGCTGACCAACCTCGAAAGCGTCGATGCCCCCGCGGGCGAGATGACCGTGCTGCTCGGTCCCGGCTGGCCCGGGGTGCTGTTGCACGAGGCAGTCGGTCACGGGCTCGAGGGCGATTTCAACCGCAAGGGCACCAGCGCGTTTTCGGGCCGCATCGGCGAACGCGTCGGCGCGCCGGGGGTCACCGTGATCGACGACGGGTCTCTCCAGGGCCGCCGCGGCTCGCTGTCGATCGACGACGAAGGCACGCCGACCCAGGAGAACGTGCTGATCGAGGACGGCATCCTCAAGGGCTATATCCAGGACCGGCTCAACGCGCGGCTGATGGGCGTCGCCCCCACCGGCAACGGCCGCCGCGAATCCTATGCGCATGCGCCGATGCCGCGCATGACCAACACCTTCATGCGCGGCGGCAGCGACGATCCCGCTGAACTCCTCGGTCGCGTCAAAAACGGCATCTATGCCAAGAGCTTCGGCGGCGGGCAGGTCGATATCGTGTCGGGCAAGTTCGTGTTTTCGTGCACGGAAGCCTACAAGGTCGAGAACGGCCGGATCGGCGCGCCGATCAAGGGCGCGACCCTGATCGGCGACGGCCCGTCGGTGCTGACCCGTGTTATCGGCATCGGCAACGACATGTCCCTCGACGAGGGCGTCGGCGTCTGCGGCAAGGGCGGGCAGAGCGTTCCCGCCGGGGTCGGCCAGCCGACGCTGCTGATCGAAGGCCTGACCGTCGGCGGTACGGCTTAACGCGCGCGGTTCCGTCTACCGGTCAGCGACGGTTCAGTCTTGTTTTGCTACCCGTCGTATTGCAATCGGATCGGGAGACGGACCATGAAGAAGACTGCCATCGCGCTCACCATCGGGGCCCTTCTGCTCGGAGGATCGGCGGCCGGCGCGCGCGAAAAGCTGAGCGGCGAACAGCGCCTCGCCAAAATTCTGGAAGGCCGCGAAGCCGGCCCACCGGTCGATTGCATCAATCTGGTCTCGGCCCGCCAGTCGCAGATCATCGACAAGACCGCGATCGTCTACGATTCGGGCAGCGTGATCTACGTCAACCGGCCGAGCCACCCGCAGACGCTCGATTCGGACGATATTCTGGTGACCAGGACGAGCGGCAGCCAGCTCTGCAGGCTCGATATCGTCCAGACGCGCGACCGGTCGCAATTCATGTTCAACGGCTCGGTCGGGCTCGAAAAGTTCGTGCCTTATCGCCGAGCGCGCGCGACGCACAACTGATCATTTGCGGTCGAGCGCGCCCGCCTTATGGGCGGCGCGCGTGCCCTCGTCGGTCTCGACGATGAATTGCGGATTGTCCTTCGACGCCGCGACCTTGTGACCCTTGATCTGCGTCGGGCTGGTGAACTTTTTCACCACCTTGCCCTGAGCTTCGCCGCCGGGACTGTTCCAGGTCACCGCGTCGCCGGATTTCAGATCCTTGGCCATCATAGATCTCCTGAGCTATTGGCCGCCCTTGCGTTTAATCGCCGCGGCCGAGGTTGTGGGAGGGCTGCAGCGTCAGGGGATGAGCCGAGCCGACTGCATGCGGCAAAACAGATCGAAGAAGGCGTCGTCGGTCGCCTGATAGCCGGTGAAGCCCAGCTTGCGGCTCTTGCTCATGTCGGTGACGACTTCGATGGGGCGGCCGAGGTCCGCGTCGTTGTGCCAGGGCGACGCGAGGCGCGACAGGTCGGGCTCGGCCAGACCTTCGCGTTCGGCGATGGCGCGCCACATCGCGGCATCGCCGGCCATCTGCCTCTCGAGCGGTTGCAGCGAGCCGTCGAAGCTGGCGGGCTCGATGCCGAACCATTGGGCGATCCGTCCCCACATCCAGCTCCAGCGGAAGACGTCGCCGTTGACGACGTTGAACGCCTGGTCGCGCGCTGCCGGCTCGCTCGCCGCCCAGAGGAGGTGGCCGGCGAGCAGCCGCGCATCGGTCATGTCGGTGAGCCCGTTCCATTGCATGGCCGACCCGGGAAAGCGGAAAGGCCGTCCCGTCTCGCGGCAGAGGGTCGCGTAGACCGCCAGGGTCGCGCCCATGTTCATGGCGTTGCCCACGGCCATTCCGACGACGGTATGCGGCCGGTGGACGCTCCACGAGAAGCCATCGCGCGCGGCGGCGGCGAAAACCTCGTCCTCCTGGGCGTAATAGAAGTTCTCGACGTCGAGCCGGCCCTGTTCCTCGCGGAACGGCGTCTGCGGCAACGATCCCCTGCCGTAGGCTTCGAAGGGACCGAGGTAGTGCTTGAGCCCGGTCACCAAGTGCGACGTGGCGCGTGCTGCCGCCCGGCCGCAGCGCGTCGAGCAGGTTGCGGACCATGGCCGCGTTGACTCGGATGTTCTCGGCTTCGTTCGCCTGCCGCGACCAGGTCGTGATGAACACCGCGTCGGGGCGAAGTTCGGCCAGCGCCGCTGCGCTCGCGCCGGGGTCCTGCAGATCCGCTGCGACCGGGAGAACGTTGGAGTGGGCGGACGGGCGGCGCGAGAGGCCATGGACCGTCCAGCCTTCGCGGACCAGGAGGTCGGCGGTGGCGCCGCCGACGATGCCGCTGGCGCCCACTACCAATGCCGTTTGGGCCATCACCATGCTCCTATCCGCGGCAGCACCGCTCAAGCGCGGTTGCGCAACCACTGCCGATAACGCGCGCCAGAGCCGTGCGGGCGCAGACTTTCTGAAAAGGGCGGGGTGGATGCCTGCTCCTGCGATACCCGCTAGGCCCTCTGCGGCTCGAGGAACTGCGCGAGCTTTGGCACTTCGGCGAGCGCGCGCAACGCGTCGTTGAGATGGGTGCAACCGTCGGGTCCGCGCAACTGCGCCAAGACGGCTTCGCGGATGTCGCCGATGCGCGACCCGATCAGCCGCTGCGTGTTGTGCACCGCGCCCGGACATTCGGGAAAGGGCAGAACGCGGGCCTGCGGTTCGAGCGTCAGGATTTCGAGCGTCTCGGCATCGGCGGTCGCGACGATGTCGTATTCGTGGATCGCGATGCGGGCATTGCCGGTCTTCTGGCGGGCGCTGTCCTGGAACGCGGCGGCGATGCGGATCACGCCCGCAGCATCGTCGCGGGTGACGTCGATCCGGCGTGCGCGGCGAAAGCCCGGCCCGTCGCTTTCGGGCAGATCGTGCCAGCCTTGCGGGTCGGCAGGGTTGCGCAGGTCGCCCGCGTCGGCATCGGCGACGCCGCGGGCACCGGGCTGGCCCGAAACGCCGCTGTTGCCCTCCTGCAGGCCCCAG
>Ga0075366_10001698_pt1 | contig 11057 bp, 10 predicted proteins | sample EndMethybrTD3031_FD_72351 | JGI IMG/M metagenome (GOLD analysis project Ga0075366, IMG submission 72351) | Populus endosphere microbial communities from Tennessee, USA - Endosphere MetaG P. TD hybrid TD303-1 | ecosystem: Host-associated > Plants > Roots > Endosphere | place: USA: Tennessee... | reverse complement strand
GGTTCGTTCTGGGGCGCGCTCGGTGGTGGCATCGTGCTCGGCATGGCGCAGTTGCTGGGCCAGAAGTTCGACTCGAATGCCGGCCCGCTGTACGCGCACCTGGTGTTCGTGGCCACGCTGATCCTGCTGCCGCAGGGCATCGCAGGGGAGCGGCGATGAAGGCGTCTGTGCGAACCATCGTCACTGCTGCCGCCGTGCTCGCGTTCGCGTTGCTGCTGCCGCGTTTTGCCGATGCGGGCACGCTGCGTTTGGCCGGCGAGATCCTGCTTGCAATCGGCATGGTGCAGATGTGGAACCTGCTGGCGGGATACACCGGGCTGTTCTCGCTCGGCCACCAGCTGTTCGTCGGCCTCGGGGCCTACACGCTGTACGAAGCGACACAACGCTTCGGCCTGGCACCGCATTGGGCGCTGCCGTTCGCCGGCGCGATCGGTGCAGGAGCCGCCGCACTGCTGGCGCCGGCGTTGTTTCGCTTGCGCGAGGCCTACTTCTCGATCGGCTTGTGGGTGTTCGCCGAGATCGGCTACCTGATCGTCTCGAAGACACCGGCACTCGGCACCACCTCCGGCCGGCCGCTGGACCTGTCGAACGTGGCCGACCCCGAGGCGTTTCAATCGATCGTGTTCTGGGTCGCGTGCGCGATCGGCGTCGGTTCGCTGGTGGGTGTTTATGCGCTGATGCGTTCGCGCCTCGGACTTGCACTGTTGACCGTACGCGACAACGAGCTCGCGGCAGCCAGCGTCGGTGTCGACGTGTGGCGCGTGCGCTTTCCGGCGTTCGTCGTCTCGGGTTTCGGCTGCGCGCTGGCCGGCGCGGCGTACTACATGGGCACGATGTTCGTCTCGCCCGAGTCGGCGTTCGACATCAACTGGGTCGTGATGATGTTGTTCGCCACGCTGATCGGCGGCATCGGCACGCTCGAAGGGCCGCTGATCGGTGTGCTGGTGTGGTTCGCGCTGCGGGAGCTGCTCACCGGGCCGCTCGGGCTCCAAGGCGGCTGGTATCTGATCTGCATGGGCGCGGTGGCGATGGTGGTGAGCCTGGTCGCGCCGCGCGGGCTGTGGGGTTGGGCGCAACCGCGCTTCGGCTGGCGCGGCTGGTCGGTGCAGCGCGAGCGACCGGTGGGAGCGACCGCGCCGTGAACTCAGCCCTGGCGCGCCGCGCGCAGCGTGGCCGACGGCAACTCGCCGAACTGGCGCTTGTAGTCGAGCGAGAACTGGCCCAGGTGCCAGAAGCCCCAGCGCGCGGCGACGTCCTGCACGCCGGTGTGCGCATCACGCACCGCTTTGAGCTCGCGGCGCACGTTGTTCAAGCGCACCGCGCGCAGGTATTTCGCCGGGCTGATGCCCAGCACGTCCTGAAAGCAGTAACCGAGCTTGCGCGGGCTGGCACCGATGCGGCTGCACAGCTCGAGCACCGACATCGGCTCGGTGCTGTGGTCGAGCATCAGCTCGCAGGCGCGATCGACCACGCGTTTGCGCGCTGCCACGGTCTTGACGCCCGAGGTGTCGATCGATGCCGGCAGCGCTTCGATCCATTCGATCAGCACCGCGTCGCGCAACTGCAGCATTGCGGTGTCGTCGGCGAGCGGCTGCGCGAGCTTGCTCATCGCCAGCATGTGCAGCTCGCGCACCGCCTGCACCGCGGCCGGCGCCGCACGCACGACGATCTGCGATTCGAGCCACGCGCTCAAACGCTTCTGGTACATGCGCTCCCACAGCGGCTGCAGCAGCTCGCTGCTGACCACCACGCCGATCAGTCCGAACAGCGACGGGCTGCACAGGTCGAGGTCGTTGCCGCGGCCCAGCATGATCGAATTCGTGTCGAGCCGCTGGCCGTTGAAGATGGCCTCGCCGGGCAGCTCGGTGGCGAGCGCAAAGCCGTAATGGTCGCGCCCGATTTCGCCGCGCTGGCGCAGCGCGACGCTCGCGGTCTCGTGCACCAGGCGCACGCCCGGCAACTGCACGTGACGCACGCTGCCGCGGAAGCCGCCGGCAGAAAGCTGTTCGTAGCGCAGCGTCCACTCGGGCTGCGACGCGGCGTGGATGTCGATGTCGTCGGTTTCGACGAAGTGACACCATGCGCGGCTGACCGAGCTTGCAGGGTGAGGCGGTGGTGGCGCGAGCAACATCGATGCACGTGAGGATGTGATGCTGAACTTAGCAAATCCGGTGCCACCGGAAAAGGGTGAAAACACGATGCAGCCGACGGTGCTGCTGATCGGCACCGCCGACACCAAGAGCGATGAGCTGCTGTTCCTGCGCGAGCGCCTGGAGCTTGCAGGCGCCAATGTGCGTGTGATGGACGTCGGCGTGCTGCAGCCGGCACGCTTCGCCCCCGAGATCGCCAACCATGCGGTCGCGGCCGCCGCCGGGTGCACGCTCGACGACGTGCGTGCCAGCGGCGACGAGAACAGCGCGATGGCACTGATGGCGCGCGGTGCCGCCGCGCTCGCAGTGCAGGAACACGCCGCCGGCCGCATCCACGGCATGCTCGCGCTCGGCGGCACGATGGGCACCGACTTGGCGCTCGACGTCGCCGCAGCGCTGCCGTTGGGCGTGCCGAAGTTCGTGCTGTCGACCGTCGCGTACTCGCACCTGATCGCGCCCGAGCGCATCGCGCCCGACTTGATGATGCTGTTGTGGGCCGGTGGCCTGTACGGCTTAAACAGCTTGTGCCGCTCCGCGCTCGCGCAAGCCGCCGGCGCGGTGGTCGGCGCGTGCCGCAGCGCGGTGCCGGCGCACGGCGACAAGCCGGTGGTCGGCATGACCTCGCTCGGTTCGAGTGCGCTGCGCTACATGCTGACGCTGAGGCCCGCGCTGGAGGCGCGCGGCTATGAAGTGGCGGTGTTCCACACCACCGGCATGGGCGGGCGCGCGTTCGAGGCCATCGCGCAGCAGCGCGGCTTCGTCGCGGTGATGGACTTCAGCCTGCAGGAGGTGGCCAACGACGTGCTCGGCTCGTGCGTCACCGCCGGGCCCGATCGCCTGTTGAGCGCCGGTCGTGCCGGCGTGCCGCAGATCGTGGCGCCCGGTGCAATCGACATGGTCGACTACCAGGCGTGGGGCCCGCCGCCGGCAGAGTTTGCGCACCGGCCGCAGCATGCACACAACCGGCTGATCGCATCGGCCAGCACGCCGCCCGACGTGCGCCGCGCGGTGGCGCGCCGCATCGGCGAACGGTTGGCGCAGGCGACCGCGCCCACTTGCTTTCTGCTGCCGACGCAAGGCATCGAAGGCTGGGATCGCCCGGGCGAGCCGCTGCACGACCCCGAAGCCTTGGGCGCTTTTGTCGACGAAATGCGCAAGGCCGTGCCGCGCGGCGTGCGGCTGGTCGAGCTGAATGCGCACATCAACGACGCCGCGTTCACCGATGCGGCGCTGGCGGTGTTCGATGAGTGGGTGCGCGACGGCGTGATCGCGCGCGGCGCGCAGGGTTAACCCCGCGGCTGCTCTTGCGCGCTTGCGATAACGCTCGCCTGCACCGCCTCCGTATCGTCGCTGCGTACCGGACATCGAATGAACCATTCAAGCTTGGCGCTGCACGTCGCAGGCCGCTGGCTCAAGCAGACCAGCGGCGGTGAACGACCGGTGGTCAACCCGGCCGACGAATCGCGGCTCGGCATGCTGCCATTGGCAGGTGAAGATGAACTGCATGCGGCCGCCGCATCGGCACAGCTCGGCTTTGCGCAGTGGCGCAAGGTATCGGCACTCGAGCGCTTCACGACCATTCGCCGCGCCACCGATTTGATGCGCGAGCGCGCCAACGAGATCGCGCGGATCCTCACGCTCGAACAAGGCAAGCCGCTCGCCGAAGCGCAGCGCGAAGTGATGCTGTCGGCCGACATCATCGACTTCCAGGCCGAGGAGGCCAAACGCCTCTACGGCCGGACGGTGCCACCGCGCGTGGCCGGCATCCTGAGCCAGACCGTGACGCGCCAGCCGGTGGGACCGGTGGCCGCGTTCACCGCGTGGAACTTTCCGGTCAACCTGCCGTCGCGCAAGATCGGCAGCGCGTTGGCCGCCGGTTGCAGCGTGGTGATCAAGCCGGCCGAAGAGACGCCGGGCTCCTGTATCGCGCTGGTGCAGTGCTTTCTCGATGCCGGCGTGCCACCCGACGCGCTCAACCTCGTGTGCGGCGATCCGGCACAGGTGTCGACGCTGCTGATCGCGCACCCGGCGATCGCGAAGGTCTCGTTCACCGGCTCGGTGGCGGTGGGCAAGCTGCTCGGCGAGATGTGTGCGCGCGGCGTCAAGCGCTACACGCCCGAGCTCGGTGGCCATGCACCGGTGATCGTCTGCGAGGATGCCGACTTCGGCTACTCGCTGAAGAGCTCGATCGCTGCCAAGTACCGCAACGCCGGCCAGGTGTGCGCATCGCCGATCCGCTTTTACGTGCATCGCAGGCACTTCGATGAATGGAGCGCCGGGTTCGCGAAGGCGGCGAGCGCGTTGCGCCTCGGCTCAGGGCTCGATGCGAACACTCAGATGGGCCCGCTGACCCACGCGCGCCGCATCGATGACATGCAATCGCTGGTGGCCGACGCGCTGGAACACGGCGCGCGCTTGTTGTGCGGCGGAAAACGCGTCGACCGGCCCGGCCTCTTCTTCGAGCCCACGGTGTTCACCGACGTACCTGCGCGCTGCCGGCTCGCGCACACCGAGCCCTTCGGCCCGATTGCGACGATCGAGCCGTTCGACGCGCTCGACGAAGCGATCACCAAGGCCAATGATTCGCGCTATGGCCTCGGCGCCTATGCCTTCACGCGCAACCTGATGACCGCACACCGTCTGGGCGAAGAGATCGAGGCCGGTATGGTCGGCATCAACCACTTTGGCGTGTCGCAGCCCGAGATGCCGTTCGGCGGCTGGAAGGAGAGTGGTCATGGCCACGAGATGGGCGCCGAAGGGCTGCTGGGCTACACCGAGCTGAAGACCGTGATCGTGGGAGTACCGCAATGACGAGCGACATCGATCGATTGAAGCAGGACAACGCCCGGTTCTTGTTTCACCCGATGGCCCATCCAGCGGCGATGCGCAAGACACGGCCCGACATCATCGCGCGCGGCGAAGGCTGCTGGATCTGGGACGTCGACGGCCACAAGATGATCGACGGCGTGGCCGGCCTGTGGAGCAGCAACCTCGGCCACAGCAACCGCAAGGTGCGCGACGCGATCGTCGCGCAGCTCGACGAACTGCCGTTCTTCAACACGTTTCGCGGCACCACGCATCCGCGCGCGATCGAACTGTCGGCGCGCATCGTCGAGCTGATGGCGCCCGATGGCGTCGGCGCGGTGCTGTTCGGCAACGGTGGCTCCGATGCCGTCGAGGGCGCGCTGAAGATCGCGCGCCAGTACTGGAAGCTCAAGGGCCAGAGCGAGCGCAGCAAGTTCATCAGCCTGAAGCAGGGTTACCACGGCGTGCACTTCGGCGGCATGAGCGTCAACGGTCTCGCCAACATCCGGCGCGCCTACGAGCCGCTGATGCCGGGCTGCTTCCACGTCGACACGCCCTGGCTGTACCACAACGCGTACTCGCAGGATCCCGAGGAGCTCGGGCGCATCTGCGCCGGCCTGCTCGAACGCGAGATCCAGTTCCAGGGCGCCGACACGGTGGCCGCGTTCATCGCCGAGCCGATCCAGGGCTCGGGCGGCGTGATCGTGCCGCCGGCCAACTACTGGCCGCTGGTGCGCGAGGTGTGCGACCGCCACGACGTGCTGCTGATCGCCGACGAGGTGGTCACCGGTTTCGGCCGCAGTGGCGCGTGGTTCGGCACGCGCTTGTGGGGTGTGAAAGCCGACATCTGGTGCCTGGCCAAGGGCATCAGCTCGGGCTACGTGCCGCTCGGCGCCACCGCGATGAGCATGAAGGTGTGCGATGCCTTCATCAGCGATGCCGGCAGCCTGGGCACCGTCGCGCACGGCTACACCTACAGCGGCCACCCGGTGGCCGCGGCCGCGGCGCTGGCCACGCTCGACGAGCTCGAGGCCCACGACGTCGTCGGCAACGCGGCGCGCGTCGGCATGTATTTTCAGCAGCGCCTGGCCGAGTTCGAACGCAAGTTCGCACTCGTCGGCAACGTGCGCGGCCAGGGCTTGATGGCCGGTATCGAGATGGTCGCTGACAAGGCCAGGCGCATCCCGGTGCCGCGCTCGAGCGACATCCCGCCGCGCGTGGCGCGCGAGGCCTATCAACGCGGTGCGATGGTGCGCATCTCGGGGCCCAACATGATCCTGTCGCCGCCGCTGGTCATCACGCGTGCGGAGGTCGATCACCTCGTCGACGTGCTCGACGCGTCTTTCGCCGCTGTAAACGCGACCGTGTGATGCCCGAAGCCTTGGTGCTCGACTTCGGCGGCGTGATCACGCGCACGCTGTTCGAGACGCACGAGGCGAGCGAAATCGCGCTCGGCCTGCCATCCGGCACATTGACGTGGCGCGGTCCATTCGACCCCGCGCGCGATGCGCTGTGGCGCGATATGCAGGCCGACCAGATCAGCGAGCGCGACTACTGGCTCGCGCGCGCACGGGAAGTTGGCAGTCTGCTCGGCGAGCAGTGGGATCGCATGGAAACGCTGGTGCGCCGCGCGCGCGGCACCGACATCGATTCGGTGATCCGGCCCGAGGCAGTGGCGGCGATCCACGCGGTCAAGGCGGCAGGCCACAAGCTCGCGATCCTGTCGAACGAGCTCGATCTGTTCTACGGCACAGACATCCGCCAGCGCTGGTCGATGTTCGCGCTGTTCGACGCCGTGGTCGATGCCACGCACACGCAGGTCCTCAAGCCCGATGCGCGCGCCTATGCGTTGTGCATCGAACGGCTCGGTGTGGCGGCGCGCGACTGCGTGTTCGTCGATGACCAGTTGCGCAATGTCGAGGGCGCGCGCCGTGCGGGCATGCGCGCGATGCACTTCGACGTCACCCAGCCAGCGCGCTCGTATGCCGAGGTGCTGAGCTTGCTCGAGGCCGATCGATGACGCCAACCTTCAAGGACAGGGCGTGCGTCGCCGTGCTGATGGCCGCCGAGCAGGCGCGCTACGCCGCCACGCACGAACGCTCGCGTACGCTGTTCGCGCAAGGAGCCGAGCACTGGCTGTACGGTGCGCCGTCGCACTGGATGCGGCGCTGGATCGGTGGCTGGCCGATCTATCTCGACGCCGAGCCGCGCGACTACGGCGTGCGCTTTCGCGACGTCGACGGCAACGAGTTCGTCGACTTCTGCCTCGGCGACACCGGCGGCATGTGCGGCCACGGCCATCCGGCGGTGGTGGAGGCGATGGCTCGCCAAGCGCGCGCCGGCACGTCGCTCATGCTGCCGTCGGGCGATGCGCAATGGGTCGGTGAGGAGCTGACGCGCCGCTTCGGCCTGCCGTACTGGAGCCTCACCACGTCGGCCAGCGACGCCAACCGCGCGTGCATCCGCCTCGCGCGCATGATCACCGAGCGGCCGCGCGTGCTGATCTTCTCCGGCGCCTATCATGGCAGCGTCGAAGAAGCCCATGTCGAGCTGCGCGACGGCACCGTGCAGCTGCGCAACGACATCCACCACAACTTCTTTCCGCACGACCGCCTCGCGCGCGTGGTGCCGTTCAACGACGTGGCGGCACTCGAAGCCGCATTGCGCGCAGGCGATGTTGCTTGTGTGCTCGCCGAGCCGGCGATGACCAACTACGGCATGGTCGCGCCGCGACCGGGCTTTCACGATGCGCTGCGCCAGTTGACGCGCGAGACCGGCACCGTGCTGGTGATCGATGAGACGCACACCATCTCCAGCGGCCCCGGTGGCTACACCGCGCTGCACGGCCTGCAGCCCGACATGTTCGTGCTCGGCAAGGCGATCGCCGGCGGCATCCCGGCGGCGGTGTTCGGCTTGAGCCAGGCCATGGCCGAGCGCGTGTGGCGGGTGCTGCCCAAGGTACCGCCCACCGTGCGGCAGAGCGCGCACGCCGGTTTCGGCGGCACGCTGGCCGGCAACGCGCTCACGGTGGCCGTGATGCGCGCTGTGCTGTCGCAGGTGCTCACGGCCGATGCCTACGAGCGCATGCTGGCATTGGCCGAGCGGCTGCGGCGCGGCGTGAATCAGAGCATCGCTGCACACGGACTGCCGTGGCATGCCACCCGGGTCGGTGCCCGCGTCGAGACCTTGCTGGCGCCCGACGAGCCGCGTGATGCCGCCGACGTGCGGCGCCATCGAGACCCCGAGTTGGAGGCGCTGCTGCACCTGTTCTTGATGAACCGCGGCGTGCTGATCACGCCGTTTCACAACATGACGCTGTGCTGCCCGGGCACCACGGCCGATGATGTGGATCGCCACAACGCGGCCTTCGATGAACTCTTGGCGGAGTTGGTGCAATGACGCTGCCGGTGTTCGGCCTGCACGGCAAGGTGGCGCTGGTCACCGGCGGTGGCCGCGGCATCGGCGCAGCGATTGCCGCCGTGTTCGCGCAGGCCGGCGCGAAAGTGCTGATCGCCAACCGCACGGCCGACGCGGGCGCGGCCGTGGTGGCATCGATCTGCGAATCTGGCGGCACGGCAGAGTCGATCGGCTGCGACATCGGCCGTCACGACGAGTGCGATCGAGCGGTGGCTGAAGCGGCACGGTGCTTCGGTGCGCTCGACATCGTGGTGCACAACGCCGCGGTCAATTCGTGGGCCAACATCGAGCAGGTGACTGACGGTGCGATCGAGCAGACACTGGCCGTCAACCTGAAAGCCTGTTTCTGGCTCACGCAGGCCGCACTGCCACACTGGCGCGCGCGCGGTGGCGGACGGATGCTGGTGACCTCGTCGGTCACCGGCCCGCGTGTCGCGATGCCGGGCGCCGCGGCATACGCGGCCAGCAAAGCCGGCGTCAACGGTTTCATCCGCAGCGCGGCGCTGGAGCTGGCGCGCGAGCGCATCACGGTCAACGGCATCGAGCCGGGCTACATCGCCAAGCAGGGCGGCTCGCTGCTGTCCGACCCCGAGCGCGCCGCGCGCATCGCGCGGTACATCCCGGCCGGCGAGCTGGGCCGGCCCGACGACATCGCGCACGCGATGTGTTTTCTCGCCAGCGACGCGGCGCGGTATGTCACCGGCCAGACGTTGGTCGTCGACGGCGGCTCCACGCTGCCGGAATCGCCGAGCTTCGGCGAATGAGCCGGCTGAAAGGCAAGGTGGCGCTGGTGTGCGGAGCCGCGAGCGGCATCGGCGCGGCGGTGGTCGAGCGCTTCGCGGCCGAAGGTGCCGCCGTGGTGGCCTGCGGCGTGCCGCGGCCGCCCTTCGATGGCGCGATGGCCTGCGACGTGCGCGACGACGCCCAGGTGCGCGCCATGGTGGCCAGCGCGATCGAGCGCCACGGCCGCATCGACGCGCTGGTCAACGCGGCCGGCGTCATCGCCAACGACGATGCCGCCGACATCGACGACGCTCAGTGGCTGCGGCAGCACGACATCAACCTCGCCGGTACGATGCGCACGATGCGCGCAGTGCTGCCGCACATGTTGCAGCAAGGAACCGGCGCCATCGTCAACATCGCGTCGGTCGCAGCCTTCAACGCCGGTGCCGGCGCGGCCAGCTACGCGGCCAGCAAGGCCGGCGTCGTCGCGCTGACGCGCTCGGCGGCGCAGGCCTATGGCGCGCGCGGCGTGCGCGTCAACGCGCTGTGTCCAGGCTGGGTCGAGACGCCGATGGCGGCGCGCGAGATGCTCGACATGGCGCATGCGCTCGGCATCACCGACGCGCAGGCGCGCGAGCGCACGGTGGCGCGCATCGCGCTCGGGCGCATGGCCCGGCCCGCCGAGATGGCCGCGGTGTGCCTGTTCCTGGCCAGCGACGAATCGTCTTTCGTCACCGGCGCCGCGCTGGTCGCTGATGGCGGCGCTCGCCTGCCCGCGGCGGCGCGCGGCATCTGAGCGCGCTGCGCTGGCCACCGGTCGCCACCGGCGTTTTCCTTGCCTCGCCGGCCGGCATCCGGACGTATGCTGCGCTCCGGTTCTTGAGAGGACGCATCATGACGCTCTGCCCGATTGCAGTGGTGGCCGGTTGCAAGAAGTGCCCCGCCTTCAGCGTCTGCCCGCTGAAGTCGGTGATCGGCGACGTGCCCAAGGCTCCGGCGGCGAAGGAGCCCACGCCGAAGAAGTAGCAGCGCGGCGGCGAGCCGGACCAAGAAGAGCGAGCTCGCCACCGCTGCGCGTGACACGGCGATCTTCCTGCAGGGTCGCGACAACATTGACGAAGGTGCTGGTGCGCGATAGCTTGCGCACCACCGACCGTCGGAGAGGCGCCGTGCGCGAGATCCACGAACTGCACTACTTGGAGATCAGCGAGGTCGCGCGGCTGCTGTCGACGCGCCAGCTGTCGGCGCTGGAACTCACGCAGCAGATGCTGCAACGCATCGAGCGCGTGGATCCAGCGCTCAAGTCGTACGCGCGCGTCACGCCCGAGGTCGCGCTGGCGCAGGCCAAGGAGGCCGACCGCATGCTCGGCCGGCGCCAGGTCCTGTCGCAGTTGCACGGCGTGCCGATCGCGGTGAAGGACCTGTGCTTCACCGAGGGCATCAACACCGCCTCGGGCATGCCGATCCACCGCGACTTCGTGCCGACCTTCGATGCCACCGCAGTGCGCAAGCTGCGTGAAGCCGGCGCGGTGCTGCTCGGCAAGCTGCAACTCACCGAAGGCGCGTTCGCCGACCACCATCCATCGATCGCTGCGCCGGTGAACCCGTGGCATGCCGATCATTGGTCGGGCGCGTCGTCGAGCGGCTCCGGTGTGGCGACGGCGGCCGGCCTGTGCTTCGGTTCGCTCGGCTCGGACACCGGCGGTTCGATCCGCTTCCCATCGGCCGCGAATGGCAACACCGGACTCAAGCCCACCTGGGGCCGCGTGTCGCGCCACGGCTGCTTCGAGCTGGCGGCGTCGCTCGATCACATCGGGCCGATGTGCCGCAGCGCGACCGATGCGGCCATCATGCTCGGCGCCATTGCTGGCCCCGACGCCGACGACCCCACCACGCTGCGCGCGGCGGTGCCCGACTACGAGGGTGGCGACGAGCGCGACCTGCGCAGCCTGCGCGTCGGCT
>Ga0075366_10001697_pt1 | contig 11058 bp, 8 predicted proteins | sample EndMethybrTD3031_FD_72351 | JGI IMG/M metagenome (GOLD analysis project Ga0075366, IMG submission 72351) | Populus endosphere microbial communities from Tennessee, USA - Endosphere MetaG P. TD hybrid TD303-1 | ecosystem: Host-associated > Plants > Roots > Endosphere | place: USA: Tennessee... | reverse complement strand
TAAATTTGCAGCACGATTCCTTATGATTGCAAAAACCAGGTTTCCCATTTTGACAGGCTTTTTGCTTGTCCTGTACCAGTTGACTGCTGGCCAGGCTTCTTTTATTTCATTCCCCGACCCTTCCAGGGATACTGTTGATAGCTTTAAACCACCCAAGAACCGGGAACTTTTTCATGATTATATTGATAATGAGCAAAAGAATATTCTGAAATCAGATGGAAAGGCCGATAACCAGTATACTCCTTCAGCCAATGAAGAAATCAATCTCCGGCTTACCAATACACTGGTGAAAAGAGTTAACTGGTTGCAGTATAAAATTGATACAGACAGCACACTCACTCAACAAAATAAGATACGTTACCTGCGGGGCCTGGAAAATGTGCTGAAACTTTTCAACAATAATGTCCGGGCAAAAAGAGTAAATCCGGTACTACTGCCGGATATCATTGCGGCTTACGAAACCTGTATGCAGTATGATAAGGAGGGGAAATCGATCGAACCCATCATTAAAAACCTCCCTTATGACGCGGCTATATCTATTGCTAAAGCCGACAGGGTGACCTTTGAAAAAAATGCCGGATACTGGCCCGCTCAGCATCTGGTTATTTTAAAGTATTGCCTGCTGCATCCTGAACAGACTTTTCTTACCCTCAGAGAAAATCCTAACGTTCCGTTTGCAGATAGTCTCATACGCATAGTGGCAAAAAAATACCCAAACCAGGTATATGATTACGCACAGGCCAGCGACAAGCTGAGTGTGTTGATCCGTAATATTAAAGATGATGTATTTATCAGCACTATCAGCAGAATGGCGAAAAGCAGTAGTGGCCGTGGCCGGCAATATTTCCCGTTCCTGGATAATATAGTAAAAGGAAAACTAACTATTGAGCAAATTGATTCTGTTGAAAGCGATTCAGTGCAGTATTACAAGTTGCTGGTAAAAACGCAGATGGATTATGTAGAAAGGTTGCTGAATAAGGATACTGCTTATGCTTACAAAGAACTGACGGCAAAAATTAAAAAAAAGGCGGAAGATGTGTTTGTCAATACCATCAATGGCCTGCATACAGAAACTGATGAAGTGCGGTTCAGGTGTATCCAGGCGCTGAGTGCTGAAGAACTGTATTACCTGGCTGTGCTGACAGACGGGCTTATTTATACTTCCAGTTATACCAAGGGGGTATACCCGCTGATGATGAAAAAGATTAATCAGCGGGCAGACTCATTACTCATGAGTTTACATTTTGACCATTATCGAAAATTTATCAGCCAGGCAGCCGCGTACAATACATTGGGCAACTTTCTTTCTTCTTTCCCCAATCATTCCGATGCAGACGACCTGATGCGGGCCTTTGTCAGCAGGCTGGAAAGAACGGAAGGATTGGAAGATGGGGTAGATGTAGCCGACTCTTATGCCAGTATAGTAGAAACATTGAAGCCAAGAGCTGCTGAAATGTTGAAAAATGTACAGGCAAACTATGAAAGAAATCTTTCAGAGAATAACCAAAGAGGAATAGCGATATACAATATTCTCAATAAACTTTTTTTGTCTGCTGATTCAACACAGAAAATCGATCTGACCAAAGAACTGGGAATACCGCCGGTATATACTGTGCCCTATTCTTCTCTTACCAATGACAGCGGCGCAGTGGTAGCACAGGTATTTTTTTATGGAGATAAAGATGGCCGGGGCATTTTCCCGGGATTCCTGGGTATGTTCAGTGGAAAAAATTGGAAGATCGACCGCAGCAACCCGCAATGGGTAGTCATTAAATCGGCCAATGGCAAGCCAGTCAGTATTTATGCTAATAAACCTTTGCCTGAAGAAACTGGCGATGATGACAAAGCCCAGAAAGCCCTGGTAAATTATCTCGACTCATTGAACCTGAAACCTTCCATTACGATTCACAGGGGACATAGCTATTTTGCCAATACGACAATTGAATACATGGCCTCTACTTCAAGGATAGTATTTATGGGTTCATGCGGAGGCTTTCACCTGATAGACCTGATCCTGCATAAATCTGAAGATGCACATATCATTGCTTCCAAACAGATAGGCCGTGCATCAATTAATAAACCCTTTTTTGAATTGCTTACTGATAAACTCAGGAACGGGGACAATATAGACTGGATTCCTTTCTGGAAAGAATTCAAAGCTAAAGCAGATAAGGACGGTTTTGAAGATTACATCCCACCATACAAAAATCTCGGCGCTATTTTCATCAAAGCCTATACAAGAGCAATCGGGAATGATGAGAACAGGGGATTTTGAGGAAGAAGTCCGGAAGTCAGAAAGTCCGCTGCGTAAAAAATTGTTACACTTTAATAATGAAAGTCAGAAAGACCCTTACTAAAGCGGTAATGATCTTTCTGCTTTTATACTGGCTTTCGGACTTTCACTAAAGACAGCTTCAGTTTTCCACGCAGCCGGCTTTCGGTCTTTCCTTTCATGTATTTTCTACTTTTTACGCAACGGACTTCGCTTCTTTCCTCTTAGTTTTGCCATTTCTTCAACAACAGTATTTTGCGGGGACCTAAAAAGACTTTTTTTGATTTTGCTTTATTGAGACGGGTATTCGGATATGCCTCTCCTTATAAGAAAAAATTTTATTGGTCGGTAGCACTGGCGATCATTCTTGCCGTTCTTACACCTGTAAGACCATTATTGATACAACAGACGGTTGATATCTATATTGCCAAATCAATGGATAGGGCGGTTATTTACATTACCCTTATCCAGGTAGGACTATTGCTGGCAGAAACAGCTTTGCGGTTCTTATTCTCCTTTATGACCAACTGGCTGGGTCAATCGGTGGTCAAGGATATGCGGATAGCTGTGTACAGGAAGATACTCGGGCTGAATCTTTCTCAATTCGACAGAACGCCCATCGGTACATTAACGACGCGAACGATCAATGACATCGAATCCATCAATGATATTTTTGCGGAAGGACTGGTGCCGATCATCGCAGATTTGCTTTCTATTGTTTGTGTATTAGGTTATATGTTCACCGTAGATCCCGGGCTGACATTGATCGCGCTGATTCCTTTTCCGCTAATGATCATTGCTACTTATTATTTTAAGGAAAGCATTAACCGCTCTTTCTTTACAGTACGCAATGCTGTAGCCAGTCTCAATGCTTTTGTACAGGAGCACCTGACGGGTATGCCGGTTGTACAGGCATTTTCAGCAGAAGAAAGAGAATCCAAAAAATTCAGGGATATCAACAAGGTACACAGGAATGCAAACATTAAAGCCATTTTTGCTTACTCAGTGTTCTTTCCCCTGGTAGAAATTGTACTGGCATTATCCATCGGGCTTGTAGTATGGTGGACATCCAGGGAAGCATTGCATTTGCAGGAAAGTCAGCAGGGAGTAGTCGTATCATTTATTCTTTGCCTTAACCTGTTATTCCGTCCATTGAGAGTATTGGCTGATAAATTCAATGTATTGCAAATGGGCATTATTGCCAGTGAACGGGTATTTAAAGTACTCGATAACGAAGATTTTATCCCTGAACCGCATAAGGAAGGATATAAGCCTGCTCTGAACATGAAAGGCAAGGTGGAGTTTGAAAAAGTATGGTTTGCTTATTCAGAAGAAAACTATGTTTTAAAGGATGTAAGTTTTAGTATCAAAGCTGGTGAAACCGTGGCAATAGTCGGTCACACAGGCAGTGGCAAAACCACTATCATCAGTTTGCTGAATCGTTTGTACCACATACAGAAAGGATCTATCCGGGTAGATGATGTGAACATCGAGCAGTATGACCTGGAGTTTTTACGGAAAAATATCGGGGTCGTATTGCAGGATGTTTTTCTTTTTTCAGGATCAGTGATGGATAATATTACTCTCCGCAACCCCGAGATATCAAAAGAAAAAGTAATTGAAGCTGCAAAGCTGATAGATGTGCATGACTTTATTATGCAATTGCCGGGTGGTTATGATTATAATGTCATGGAAAGGGGTATTACCTTATCACTCGGGCAGCGGCAACTATTGTCTTTTATACGGGCTTTATTATATAATCCCTGCGTGCTGATACTCGATGAAGCTACTTCTTCGGTAGACACGGAAAGCGAAGGGCGGATCCAGCATGCTATCGATACGCTGATCAAAGGAAGAACCGCTATTGTCATAGCCCACAGACTGTCTACTATCCGTAAAGCGGATAAGATCATTGTGCTTGACAGGGGAGAAATAAAGGAGATGGGGAGCCACACTGAGCTACTCAATAAAGGAGGATTTTATGCCAAACTCCATGAAATGCAGTTTGAAAAACATCTTCCGCGCACAAGCTAAAAATCTACGCAGGTTTTTCGTAATTTGTGAAGGATGAAAAAATATGTCCAATTAACAGACGAAGAACAATTAGCCCTGCATAAGAATTTTTTGGAGGAGCCGGATGCTTTTTATGAAAAGGCAGAGACAGACCTTTTAAAAGATGCACTCAAACGTACTTATACTGAGCGGTTTTATACAATGACCCAACTTATGAAAATTGGAAGAATGCTCAGTCATGCAAAAATTATCCATAATTCGGATATAAAGAAGCAATCAGAATAGCAATGGATATCTTCAACGAAGAGCTTCTCAGGCTTTGGCGAAGCCTTAATAAATACCAGGTAAAATATATCATGGTTGGCGGGGTAGCAACAAATCTGAACGGATACCAGCGTTCAACTGAAGATATTGACCTTTGGATTAAGGATGATATTGAAAATCGAAAAAGTCTGAGGAACGCTTTCCGGGAGTGTGAAATGGGGGATTATTTTATGATGGAACGATTGCAGTTTACTCCCGGCTGGACTGATTTTCGGCTTAATAATGGGTTGAGAATAGATGTAATGACTGATATGAAAGGACTCGAAGACTTTAGTTTTGATGAGTGTTTAAATCAGGCAGCAATAGCTGATATTGAAGGAGTCTATGTTCCTTTCCTTCATATTAACCAGTTAATCGCTAATAAAAAAGCTGTTAACCGCCCTAAAGATCAATTAGATGTGATCTATCTTGAAAGGATTAAAAAGCTCCAGGATGAAACCCCAGATCTCTAGAATTTGAACTTCGTAATCCAAGGTTTTTCACCCCCTCCCCCTTATCTTTGCGCCAAATTTCGGAAAAGTATGACCTTATTACGCGTCAAATGCTTATTGGTAGCGGGTTTCAGCTTATTTTTCGCTGCTGTTTATGCTCAGCCGGGGCAGGAACCAACGGAAAAGAAGAAATTCAATGCTGCAGAGGTCATTTTCGGGCACGTATTGAATGCCCACGAGTTTCATTTCCTGGATATCGGTGATAAGCCGGTTACTCTCCCTCTTCCGGTTATATTATACTCCCCTCAAAGAGGACTTACGGCTTTTATGTCTTCCCGTTTTGAGCACGGTGATAAACAGTTTGATAATTACGCCATACTGACCGAACATTCGATACATGAGTTAGGTCTTGATCCCAAGAAGTTCTTTGTTGGCAGTATTGTAGCGGTAAACGACCGTGGAGAATATGACGCGAGTGTAAAAGTCTATGACCTTTCTCTTACCCGTAACGTAGTGCAGATGCTGTTGGCGCTTATCGTTTTTGTGTGGATTATGCTGCGCATCGCCAATAGATATAAAAGCGGAGTAGGCGTTACTTCAGCTCCGAGAGGATCACAGAGTCTGATTGAGCCTGTTATCACTTTTGTCCGGGATGAAGTAGCCAAGCCTAACCTTGGGCACAAGTATGAAAAATATCTGCCCTACCTGCTCACTATTTTCTTTTTCATTCTTATCAATAATATTTTCGGATTGATACCCGGTTCTGCGAATGTGACTGGTAATATTGCTTTTACAGCAGTATTGGGTTTGATATCATTTGTTGTAATCCTGTTTAGTTCAAATTCACACTACTGGGGTCATATCTTTAATCCACCGGGGGTGCCGCTCGGAGTAAAATTCATATTAGTGCCGGTAGAGTTCCTGAGTGTGTTTATCAAGCCATTCGCTTTGATCATTCGTCTTTTTGCAAACATGGTGGCGGGTCACATCATCATCATCTGTTTGATATCACTGATATTCATTTTCGGTGAATTGAGTACATATGCAGGATGGGGCGCTTCGCCATTGGCTATTGGCTTTACCATATTCATTTATTTCATTGAAGTACTGGTGGCATTTCTGCAGGCATTCATCTTTACCATGCTGACAGCGGTATTTATCGGCCAGGCATTTGAAGGAGGTCATGATGATGTGGATCATCATGAAGAAGCCGTAATCGTTTAGGATAGTTTTCTTAATTATAAAAAACAAGTATCATGGATTTATTGAATTTATTTCTCCTGTCAGACATCGCGAATGCGAATGCAGGAGGTGCTATCGGGGCAGGTCTTGCTGCTATCGGTGCCGGTATCGGTATCGGTCAGATCGGTAAAGGCGCTGTTGAAGCTATTGCCCGTCAGCCGGAAGCTTCTAACGACATTCGTGCTAACATGATCCTGACAGCGGCGCTGGTAGAAGGTGCTGCCCTGTTCGCGATCATCGTTGGTTTCCTTGCAATGGTATTATAATATCATCGCAGAAAAAATTACTGCATCCAATGCACAGGGCGGAGGATGCAGTTCTTTTCAAACTTTCAATTTTCAAATCAGTATATGCAACTTCTTACACCCGAATTCGGTTTGTTACTCTGGACCCTCCTGGCTTTCCTTATAGTATTCTTTATTTTGAAAGCAAAGGCATGGCCTGCTATTATGAAAGGTTTGCGCGACCGCGAACAAAGTATCAGCAGCTCACTGGAAACAGCCCAGAAAGTAAAAGCTGAAATGGCACAGTTAAAGAGTGAAAATGAAGCTTTACTGGCAAAAGCCCGTGAAGAAAGAGCCCAGTTGCTTAAAGAAGCAAGAGAAGCCAAGGACAGAATAATTAATGAGGCCAAAGAGCAGTCAAAGATCGAAGCTAATAAAATAATGTTGGAAGCGCAGGCGGCTATCAATACACAGAAAATGGCTGCACTGACTGAAGTAAAGAACCAGGTAGGTAAACTCGTGATTGAAGTAACAGAGAAAGTACTGAGAAGAGAGCTGGAAAATAAAGAAGCCCAGGAAGCCCATATCAAGGGACTGGTTGATGAAGTAAAATTAAATTAAATAATGTGCTGATTTGCCGATGTGCTAATTACGTGTTCGAAGTTTCATTAGCACATCAGCATATTAACTAATTAGCAAATTAAATATGCCTAATCCACGTTTAGCCACCAGGTATGCCAAATCGCTGCTTGACCTGGCTATAGAAAAAGGACAGCTTGAAGAAGTATATGCTGATATGCAATGGATGCAGGCGGTATGCAAAAGCAACCGCGATTTCGTAAACCTGCTGAAGAGTCCCGTTATTTCAGGGGATAAAAAAATTAAGATTGTCGATGCGGTAGCTGCCGGCAAACTGCACTCGCTTACTTCTGCTTTTAATACACTGCTGACCAAAAAAACCCGTGAGAGCAATTTGCCTGAAATCGCCAGTGCATTTATTACACAATACAAAGAGTATAAGAAAATTTATACAGTCAAATTAACTACGGCCAGCCCGGCAAGCGACAATTTAAAAAATGCCATAATAAGCCAGGTGAAAAAGGCTGGAGGATATGAAAATATTGAACTGGAAGAGAAAGTAGACAAGGACATTATCGGAGGATTTGTATTACAGGTAGGGGATAAACTGGTAGATACCAGCATAGCTTATGACCTGAAAGCAATCGCCAAACAGTTTGAGAATAACGACTTTATTTATAAGATCAGGTAGTCCGGGGCAACTGAATTTTATTAAAACCCGTTTGCATGGCAGACGGGTTTTTTTTATCCGGATAGTAAGGAACGAATTATAGTAATAGTTAACTTTAATTCCCGACACTAAAACCATTAATATAACTGCCATGAAAAATTTGCCCCTTTTTTTCATTGCTTGCCTTGTCCTGTCCCAGGGCTCGGCACAGCTCCAGACCTTTACAGAAACTCCTTCAAAAAAACGTTGTGCCAGCTACGAAGTGATGGAAGGATATCGTCAGCTGCATCCTGATGCACAAACAGATGAACAGTTTGAAACCTGGTTGAAACAGAAGATAGAGGAAAGAGCAACATCGGCTTTTCGCCCTTTCGCCACTGTAACACTCCCCATTGTATTTCATATCATCCATAACAGCGAAGCGGTAGGTACGGGTACTAATCTGAATGCCACTGTTATTCAGCAACAAGTAATGCAGTTGAATAAAGATTATGCTAATCTTTCCAATAGTCCTTATGCTGTATCAGCAGATATGGAGATTCAGTTTGCACTGGCTCAAACTGATCCGGGGGGAGGAACATTGGCTGAGCCGGGCATAGACAGAGTCGACAGGAATGTAGCAGGATTTTCTGCACCTCCTTATACGGTTGGATATGCCAATATTGCTAATAATTATCTTACCAATACGATAAAACCTGCTACTATATGGAACCCGGACAGGTATATCAATATCTGGATACTTGAGATGGAATCCGGGATTTTGGGAATTGCTACTTTCCCAAGTATGTCTGGTTTACCCGGTATCAGCGGTGGTGATTCTCCAACAACTGCCGGCGCTGCTGTTGCTCCCTTTTCTGTCGGAAGCTTGTTTGCTCCTAATACCAGTTGCGGAAATAATTATGGTAAAGGGAAAACATTAACTCACGAACTTGGCCATTTTTTTGGCTTACGGCATATCTGGGGTGATGCTACCTGCGGCGATGATTTTTGTGGTGATACACCTGTGCACCAAACCAGCAACTCCGGCGTACCTACGCATCCAAAACCTAATGCCTGCGGTACTCTCGATGAAATGTTTGAAAACTATATGGACTATAGTGATGATATTGCCCTCAATACTTTTACCGCAGATCAAAAAGCAAGAATGCAGGCTGTGATGACGAATAGCCCGAGAAGAAACACCCTTCCCACCTCTACTGTTGGTTTAGTGCCCGTTGTTGGCAATCATGTTTTTTTTGATGTTTGTACATCCGCCTTTTCAATAACAGAAACCGGCACAACCGGTACTTATCCCAGGTACAAAGACATTTCACTTGCACTGAATGTTGAAAACAGGGCCACAGCAGCGGCTACGCTTACTATTAATCCTACAGGTACTGCTGTAAGTGGCTTCCACTACCAGGTATTAACACCTTCTGTTAATTTTTCTACAGGAGATGCGTTGAAAGTCGTCACGGTACGAATACTGGATAATGCACAAATAGATGGTAACAGAACATTGATACTCGGCTATTCCATTTCAGGAACCGGTGTGCAGGCCGGTACAAGCGGGCAAACATTGACGATTACAATAACAGATGATGATAATGTTGCCATATCTGAGACCCCTGTTAGCTTATTGTCCCAGGACTTTGAAACTTCGGTTGCAGGCTGGGGCTCGCTTAGCAGCAGTGGGATGCCTAATTTATGGAGAGTAAGTAATGGTGGTAATGCGGGTGGTTCCGGAAACTGTGCTTATATAAGTAACAGTACGGTTGCGCCTTTTGCGAATACTTATACTGCGACAACTGCAGGCGCTGCCGTTTTACGTACTCCTCTTATCAATGCAACGGGATATACTGACCTGCAGTTGGGCTTCAAATACAGGGTATGGGGACAGGAAAATGGTAGTGGTGTCCATGATTTTGGAACTGCGGTTTATTTCACTCCTGCTGCTTCTACAACGCCTTTGCAGATACCAGCAGCCGGTGCGGGGCCTTACAATGGCACGACCGCCATAGTATCCGGCACCCCGGTTATCAATTTGCCCAACGGCACATTTAGCAACACATCATTTTATCTTGGTTTTTATTGGGAAAACGATAATGCCGCAGGCAACGATCCACCTATAAATATAGACGATGTACTACTCACTGGTATTGCAACAAGAGTTGAAAGTTCCGTCAGCAGCAGCTATGGTTTTGATGTGCGTTCAGGTGCAACAGCAAACCGTTTCAGAAGCAGTTCCAACAACAGGATCATTGCTGATGTAAATAATCCCAATGAAAATATCACTGGTCTTGCCGCATCTATTACACAGGCAGGCAATGGTACCGTTGCTCTTACTACTAATACAGGTTCTTTCTTAAGATCACAGAAGGTCATCCGGATAACTCCTACGGTTGCTAATAATACGGCTACTTACCAGGTAACATTGTATTACACTACTGCTGAATTAGCCGCATGGGGAGGCAGTGTCGCTACCCTTAAAATATTAAAAGTGGGTGATGGCGTGAATCTTGCCGGTACTATTGTGGGCTCCTCAAGCGCACAAGTAGTCACTGCTATCGTTGATGACCAACGTGGCACTAAAGGCTATGCATCTTTCACTGGTAGTTTCACCGGAGGCTTCTCACAATTTATGCTGGTATCACCAACCACTACGCTCCCTATTCAACTATTAACCTTTGAAGCAAAAGCTGTACGCAGGTCGATCGTACTAAACTGGAGTACTTCACAGGAGTTGAATAATAAAGGGTTTGCTATTGAAAGAAGTACTGACGGTATCCATTTTGAAAAAATAGGATGGATAGATGGTATGCTGACAACTAATAGTCGTACAGATTATACGTTTACAGATAATTTCGTTCAGCCCGGCGTTATCTACTATTACCAGTTACGCCAGACTGATATTGATCTGAGGGAAAAGCTTTCCGTGATCAGGCAGGCGAAAATCGATGAGGGGGGTGTATCTCTTACGGTTAATCCAAATCCAGCTACAGACCATGTGAGCCTGTATATTTCGGGAGCTTCCGCCCAGGCTGAAGTTGCCCTGGTGAATATGCAGGGACAACTGGTGCGCAAATGGAGCCGGGTAAACGCTTCTTCAGCTCCTTATAATCTGAACATCAGGGGACTGGCCAGCGGTTTATACATGCTGCAGGTACAATTGCCGGATGAAAAAATTGTAGAAAAACTGCTGATCCGGTAAGGCCGGTTTACATACAACTATATAGAGAAAAGGTCCTGATTATTTCAGGGCCTTTTTTTGTTTCTCCGGGTGTGTTACCCTACTTTTGCAGCCTGAAAATCAAGGATACAAAC
>Ga0075366_10001696_pt1 | contig 11060 bp, 8 predicted proteins | sample EndMethybrTD3031_FD_72351 | JGI IMG/M metagenome (GOLD analysis project Ga0075366, IMG submission 72351) | Populus endosphere microbial communities from Tennessee, USA - Endosphere MetaG P. TD hybrid TD303-1 | ecosystem: Host-associated > Plants > Roots > Endosphere | place: USA: Tennessee... | reverse complement strand
GACAGGCCCCACACGTAGGCGGTCAGCACGTGGATCTGCTCCGCCGTCAGCCGCTCGCCGTGCGCCGGCATCACGTTGGTCTTGCCGTTCGTGACCATCGCGACGATCGCGTCCTCGCCCCAGCCATGCAGCCAGACCTTGTCGGTCAGGTTCGGCGCACCGAGCGCCGGGTTGCCCTTGCCGTCGGCGCCGTGGCAAGCGGCGCAGGCCGCGAACTTCGGACGCCCGAGGTCTCGCGCGATGTCGTTGTGCGCACTGCCCGACAGGCTGAGCACGTAGTTGGCGACGTTGCGCACGTCACCGGCACCGCCCACCGCGGCAGCCATCGGGGGCATCATGCCCTGGCGACCCTGGGTGATGGTTTCCTTGATGCGCTCCGGCGTTCCACCCCACAGCCAATCGGTGTCGGTCAGGTTCGGGAAGCCCTTGCTGCCGCGCGCGTCGGCGCCATGGCACATGGCGCAGTTGTTCGCGAAGAGGCGTTCGCCCACCGCCATTGCCTGCGGGTTGCGCGCGAGCGTCTGTACCGGGGTCGCGGCGAAGCCCGCGAACATCGGCGCCGTGATGGCTCGTGCCTTGGCTTGCTCGTCCTGGTACTGGCCGATGCTGGTCCACTTCAGCGAGCCGGCCATGCTGCCGAGGCCCGGATAGGCGGCGAGGTAGCCACCCGCGAACAGCACGGTCAGCACGAACAGCCACATCCACCAGCGCGGCAGCGGGTTGTTCAGCTCGCGCAGGTCTTCGTCCCACACGTGGCCGGTCGTGTTGTCGCCAGCCATCACACGGCGGCGCGCGGCGATGATCAGCAGGGCCAGGCACGCGACCAGGCCGACGATGGTGGCAACGGCGATGTAGATCGACCAGCCGCTGCTGAAGAAGTCACTCATGGCGCGCTCCTTCGTCTGCGAACCCCGCCTCGCCGGAGAACGGGAGCTGAGCCGCCTCGTCGGCGAGCGCACGGCGCGTCGGCCACCAGGTCCAGCCCATCAGTGCCACGAACAGGCACAGGCTCAGCAGCGTGATGAAGCTGCGGATGTCGTTCAGGTCCATCTGCATCTCTCCTTACTTGACGTGCGTGCCCAGCGATTGAAGGTATGCGATAAGGGCATCCAGCTCTGTCTTGCCCTTCACAGCGGCTGCGCTGGCTGCGATCTCCGCGTCGCTGTAGGGCACGCCGAGTCGTTGCATCGCCCGCAGGCGCGGCGGCACGCTCGCCGGGTCGACGGCCTGCTGCGTGAGCCACGGGTAGGCCGGCATGTTCGACTCGGGCACCACGTCACGCGGCCCCTCGAGGTGGATGCGGTGCCATTCGTCGCTGTACTTGCCGCCGACGCGGTGCAGGTCGGGCCCGGTGCGCTTGCTGCCCCACTGGAACGGCCGGTCGTAGACGAACTCGCCTGCCGTCGAGTAGTGGCCGTAGCGCAGGGTCTCGGCATGCAGCGGGCGGATCATCTGCGAGTGGCAGTTGTAGCAACCCTCTCGCACGTAGATGTCGCGGCCGACGAGCTGCAGCGCGTCGGGCGGCTTCAACCCGGCGACGGGCTCCGTCGTGGAGCGCTGGAAGAACAGCGGCACGATCTCGACCAGCCCGCCGACCGCCACGACCAGCAGGATCAGCACGATCATCAGGAAGTTGCTGGTCTCGATCCGCGCGTGGCCACTGACCGGGGAATGTGTATCGGACATCGCAGTCATCTCCTCAAGCCATCACGAGCTTCGGTATCGCCGAGGGCTGTGCGCGCCCGCTGCGGACCGTCATCACGACGTTCCACACCATCACGCACATGCCGCTGAGGTACAGCAGGCCCCCGACCATGCGCACGAAATAGAACGGCCAGGTCGCCTTGACGCTTTCGACGAAGGTGTAGACGAGCGTGCCGTCGGCGTTCAGCGCACGCCACATCAGACCCTGCATCACTCCGGCGATCCACATCGCGGCGATGTACAGCACGATGCCGAGCGTCGAGATCCAGAAGTGCAGGTTGATCGCCGGCACGCTGTACATCGTGGTGCGGCCGTACATGCGTGGAATCAGGTAGTAAAGCGATCCCATCGAGACCAGGCCGACCCAGCCGAGCGCACCGGAGTGCACGTGCCCCACGGTCCAATCCGTGTAGTGGCTCAGGGCGTTGACGGTCTTGATCGACATCATCGGGCCCTCGAACGTGCTCATGCCGTAGAACGACAGGCTCACGATCAGGAACTTCAGGATCGGGTCGTCTCGCAGCTTGTGCCACGCACCCGAGAGCGTCATCATCCCGTTGATCATTCCGCCCCAGCTCGGCGCGAGCAGCACCAGCGAGAAGATCATCCCCACCGATTGCGCCCAGTCGGGCAACGCGGTGTAGTGCAGGTGGTGCGGGCCCGCCCACATGTACGTGAAGATCAGCGCCCAGAAGTGCACGATCGACAGCCGGTAGCTGTACACCGGGCGCTCGGCCTGCTTCGGGATGTAGTAGTACATCATCCCGAGGAAACCGGCCGTGAGGAAGAAGCCGACCGCGTTGTGCCCGTACCACCACTGGACCATCGCATCCTGCACGCCCGCATAGGCCGAGTAGCTCTTCCACAGGCTGGCCGGCATCGCTGCGCTGTTGACGATGTGCAGCAGCGCGACCGCGATGATGAAGGAGCCGAAGAACCAGTTCGCGACGTAGATGTGGCGGACCCGGCGCGTGCCGACCGTTCCGAAGAACACGACCGCATAGGCAACCCACACGACGGCGATCAACAGATCGATCGGCCACTCGAGCTCGGCGTACTCCTTGCCCTGCGTGTAGCCGAGCGGCAGCGTGATCGCGGCCAGCACGATCACCGTCTGCCAGCCCCAGAACACGAACTTCGCGAGCCAAGGCAGGAACAGCGGCACCTGGCAGGTCCGCTGCACCACATGAAGGCTCGTGGCCATCAGCGCGCAACCGCCGAACGCGAAGATCACCGCGTTCGTGTGCAGCGGCCGCAGCCGGCCGTAGCTGAGCCAGGGAATGCCGTAGGTCAGATCGGGGAACGCCAGCTGGGCTGCGATCAGCACCCCGACCAGCATTCCCACGACACCCCAGACGACGGCGGCGAGCGCGAAACCGCGCACTGCTTCGTCGGTATAGGTCACCGTCGACGCGGCACCTGCGTTGTCAGCCATCGATCACCCCCGTTCCTCGCAAGACAATGTTCACAAGGGGGATTCTTCGATGAACCGGGGTCAACCTCTTTGATGCGGATCAAGCGAATCCACGGCGGCCTCGAGAATCTGCTCTCCGTGTTGTTCCAGGTCGTCGAACTGCCCACCGTAGAGCGCCCACGCGAAGACGCCGAGGATGGCGAGCACGAGCACGCTGGACAGCGGGATGAGCAGGTACAGGATGTCCATTACCGCGAGCGCGCCAGGCGCAGCGAGTTGAAGACGACGACGAGCGAACTGGTCGCCATGCCGAGCCCCGCCGCCCAGGGCGGCAGCCAGCCGATCAGCGCGAGCGGCACGCACGCCGCGTTGTAGGCACCCGCCCAAGCGAAGTTCTGGCGCACGACGCGCAGCGTTCGCTTCGCGAGCGCACGGGCTTGCACGATGTCGGCGAGCGCGCCCGACAGCAGCACGCCGTCGGCCTGCGCACGCGCGATCTGTGCACCCGCGCCCATCGCGAAGGAGGTATCGGCCTGGGCGAGCACCGGCGCATCGTTGATGCCGTCGCCGATCATCGCCACCGACTCGCCGCGTGCCTGGGCCTCGCGCACCGCCATGAGCTTGTCGTGGGGAGTCAGGCCACCACGACTGTCCGGTACCCCGAGCAAGCGTCCGACACGTTCGACACGGCGGCTTGCATCGCCCGAGAGCAGCGCGACGCGCACGCCATCGCGCCGCAGCGCGTCGAGCGCCTCGGCTGCACCCGGCCGCACGGCTTCGACAACGCGAAAGCAGGCGACCGGCCGTCCGTCGCGGCTGAGCCAGGTTTCGGCTTCGCTCGAATCGTTCGCCGCAACCATCAGCGGGCTGCGGCCGAGCAGCCACACCACGCCATCGCCCGCTCGACCGCATATGCCTTGTCCCGGCACCTCGCGCAGGTCGTTCCAGACAAGGGACGAGGCGCCTTGCTGCGACAGCACCTTCGAGAGCGGATGCAACGACCAGGCGGCCAGCGACGCTGCGATGGCCCGCAGGGCATCGCCGTCGTACCGCGTGGCGCCATCGCTTTCGCCATCACCGATGCCATCACCAACGCCGACGCGAATCATGCAAGCGACGCCGTGCTCCTGGGCATCGGTCAGCGTGCCGGTCTTGTCGATGAACAGGGTCTGCATCCGCGCCAGACCTTCGATCGCATCGATGCGCCGCAGCAGCACACCACGCCGCGCCATCGCGGTGGCCGACGCGAGCAGCGCCGACGGCGCTGCCAGCGACAAGGCGCACGGACAGGTGACGATCAGCACCGAGACGCTGACCCAGACCGCCCGCGCGGGGTCGACGATGCTCCACACCACGCCCGCCGCGGCCGCCAGCGCCAGCACCGACCAGAGGAACGGCGCAGCCCAGCGGTCGGCTGCGGCGATCGACGCAGGACGCAGGCTTCGCGCACTGCGCATCAGCGCGACGATCGCTTCATAGCGCGTGTCGGCGCCGACGCGCTCGACACGCATCGCGACGGGCGCGCCCACGTTGATGCTTCCGGCGACGACCTCGTCGCCAGGTGCCTTCTCGATCGGCTGCGATTCGCCGCTCAGGAGCGCCTCGTCGGCGCGCGTGGAGCCGCGGACCAACACGCCGTCGGCGGCGAAGGCCTGGCCGACAGCCACGCGCACGGTGTCGCCCGGTTGCAGGCGCAGCGCACTGATGGCAGACACGCTGCCGTCGGCGTTCTCGCGCCATGCCGCGTCCGGCAAGCGACCCATCGATTCCTCGAGCGAGGCTTCGGCACGATGCCGGGCGCACATCTCGAGGTAGCGCCCGCCGAGCAGGAAGCTGACGAACATGGTCAGCGAGTCGAAGTACACCTCGTGCCCGAAGGCACCACCCGGATCGAACGCAGCGCCGCTGCTCGCGACGAACGCAACCAGCAAGCCGAGCGCAACCGGCACGTCCATGCCGATTCGGCGGTTGCGCAGCGAGTGCCACGCACCGGTAAAGAAGGGTCGCGCGGCGAACAGCATCACCGGCAGCGTCAAGAGCCAGCTTCCCCAGTCGAGCAGTCGTTTCACGTCGGCGCCGAGCTCGCCCGGCCCGCTCACGTAGGCGGGGGCCGCGAGCATCATTACCTGCATCGAGCACAGCACTGCGACGAAGAGCCGCCAGATTGCATCGCGTGATTCGGCAACGCGCATCGCGCGTGCGGCCGCCGCGGTGTCGGGCACGGCCGAGTATCCGGCCCGCGCGACCACGTCGACGAAGGCGGACGGTTGCGTCGCTTGAGCATCCCAGGTCACGCTGGCAAGCTGCGCAGCCGCGCTCACCCGGGCCTCCACCACGCCAGGAACGCTGCGCAGGGCCTGCTCGATCGTCACCGCGCAGGCGGCGCAGTGCATGCCGCCGATGCGCAACGACGACTCCGCGAGCCGCCGCCCGTCCTTCGGCTCGCGCCAGCGCGTGAACCGCGCGAGCTCGGCCGCGTCGTCGACGATCGCCGACTCGGCGGCTAGCTCGAAGGCAGCCATGCAAGCCCCCGCGAGGACGTCATCGCAAGTTTGATTCCCGATCGGACACAGGCGCGCAAGGAACTCAGGGAATCAGCAGGACCGGCTTCTTGGAGCGCGCGAGCACACCGGTCGCCACAGAACCGAGCACGACATTGCCCAGAGACGAGTGACCGTGCGTCCCCATCACGAGCAGGTCGCAGTGTTGCGCCTCGGCGGTCGCTGCGATCACCTCGGCGGCGTGGCCGTGCGCGTGGATCATCTGCACCTTCCAGTGCTGCATCTCGGCGAAGCTTCGGATCGGCTGGAACACCTTCTCGGCTTCCTCGCGGTAGTAGTCGTCGAGGACCTTCTGGTCGAGGAACCTCGCCGCATAGCCCGGTATCGGTGCGACCACCGTGACCACGATGTACTGCGCATCGGGACCGAACATCTCGTCGTGCGCGGCAACGTGGCTCAGCATCCGCTTCGTGACGTGGCTACCGTCGGCGGCCAGCAGAATCTTCATGGCTTCTTCCCCAGTCGGTTTCGAAGACCGAATCGTCCGGCAGGCGTGGCGGACCCGGCTTGCGCTGCGTCAAGCGAAGCGCCGCTTTTCTTGATGCGGCGCAAGCATCGCCTGCCGCGATCGGCGATGCTTGCAGTACTCACCCAATGCCGCGGAGACCGCCATGCACATCGGACAGATCTGCACCAGATCGCTCGTCACCTGCACCTCAGACACGACAGCTGCCCAGCTTGCGCTGAAGATGCGCGATCAGCATGTCGCCGATGTGATCGTCGTCGAAGACCGCGGTCATCGGCTGGTGCCCATCGGACTTGTCACCGATCGCGACCTGGTCGTGAAGGTGATGGCTCGCGGCGACGACCCGGCCAAGGTGCACGCCGCCGAGGTGATGCATGCCGAACTCGAGACAGCGCTCGACTCCGAGCTCGTCTATGACGCGATCTGGCACATGCGAAAGCGCCAGATCCTTCGGCTGCCCATCGTCGACACGCATGGGGCGCTGGTCGGCGTCTTGACGGCCGACGACGTGGCCGAGTTCCTCGCGTCGGAGCTGACCGAGGTATCCCGCCTGCGCAAGCGTCAGCCGGCGCTGCTGCCCTGAGCGTGTGTGTGCCGTGCGCCTAGCGCGGCATTCACGATCCAGCCGAGCTCCTCGAGCGTGTGCTCCTTCTGCATCACCGCGCGCACGCCGAGATCCAGGGCGCTCGAGCGCAGCTCATCGGAAACATAGCCCGAGCTGATCACGACAGGCAGGTCCGGCCGGATGTCGGCCAGGGCACGAACCACGTCCAGGCCCGAGACGTTCGGCATGTTGAAGTCCGTCACCACGAGGTCGACGCCTTCGGGGTCGCGCTCGACGGCCTGGATCGCTGCATGCGCGTCCAGGAAGTAGGTCGCCCTGTAACCGAGCCGCTGCAGCAAGCCCTGCACCATCACGGCCATGACCTCGTCGTCATCGACGTACAGCACATGCTGACCATCGCCGTGCGCCGAGTCGACATCGGCGCAATCCAGCGGCATCGGACGCGTCTCGTGATCGACGAGAGGCAGATACAGGTCGAAGGTGCTGCCCTGTCCGGGAGCACTCGTCACCTCGATCGCACCGCCGAGCGTCTTGACGATTCCATGCACGACCGCCAGGCCGAGGCCGGTTCCCTTGCCGACCGGCTTGGTCGTGAAGAACGGCTCGTAGATGCGCTCGCGCGTCTCGTCGTCCATGCCGCAGCCGTCGTCGCGAACCCAGAGGTGTGCATACGAACCTGCCGCGGCCAGGCCGGCGGGTGAACGCATCGAGCCGTCGAGGATGGTGCGCTCTTCGAGGCCGATCTCTATGGTGCCTGCGCCGTCGCGCAGTGCATGCCAGGCGTTCGTGCCGAGGTTCATCAATACCTGCTGGAGCTGCGTCGGGTTGCCCATCACGGCGAGCTTCACGTCCGGGAGAACGGAGCGCAGCCGCACCGAAGCACCCGTCATCGAGCGCAGCATCGTCAGCGTTTCCTCGATCACCGGGCGCAGCGGCACGCTGATGAACTCGTTCGGCTGCTGGCGGCTGAACGCGAGGATCTGCTGAACCAGGCTTCGCGCGCGCAGCCCGGCCTTGGCGATCTGCTCCAGGAACGGCCGTGCGCGGTGACCCTCGCCCAGATCCTGGCGCGCCAGCGCGGCATTGCCGAGGATGGCCGCCATGATGTTGTTGAAGTCGTGGGCGATGCCGCCGGCAAGCGTGCCGATCGCCTCGAGTTTCTTGGCCTCGAGCAGTTGCGCCTCCAGCGCCAGGCGCATTGCCTCGGATCGCTTGCGCTCGGTGATGTCGGTGTAGGTGCGAAGCACGCCGCCGCCCTCGATCGGGATGCTGCGGATCTCGATCACGCGCCCGTTCGGCCGGGTACGTTCGTAGGACTGCGGCTCGTCGAGGATGCCGCCGCCGCGAACGAACTCGCGAACGCTCTCGGTCGTGTGCGCGAATTCGTCGGTCGCCCACTGGAATTCCAGCACTTGCGCGAAGGTCGGCTTGGACGCCATCAACTCGGCCGGCAGGTCCAGCAGCTCGATGGCCTTGCGATTGCAGACCTCCACGATGCGCTCGGCATTGACCATCATCACGCCCTGCTCCATGCGCTCGAGGGTGGCCTCCAGCGTCTGCGATTTCTCGGCCAGAAGCGCCTCGCTGACCCGCAGGGCCTGGATGCTGCGCTTGCGCTCGATCGCGATGGAGGCGACGTGGGCAGCGTCGACGATGTGCTCGATGTCTGTCGCAGACGGCACGCTCGGCCTGTCCCGGTAGCTTGCGAACGTGCCGAGAACCGTGCCGTCCGCGCCGAAGATCGGCTCGGACCAGCACGCCAGAAGACCGGCGCGATCGGCGACCTCCCGATACGGCGTCCACCGCGGGTCGATGCGAACGTCTTCGCAGACCACTCGCGATCTCGAATGGGCAGCTGCACCGCACGTTCCTTCGTCCGGGGCGATCGGACGTCCATCGACGGCGGCGTTGAAGAACTCCGGCAGGCTTGGCGCTGCGCCCGTCACCAGGCGCGTACCGCTCGGGTCGACCAGCAAGACGCTGCTTCGCCAGTCGCCGAGAGACTCGACGCCGCGCACGATGGACTCCAGGATCGTCGGGAGTGAGTCGCCAGAGGCGATCTGCGCCATCACGCGGGCACGTGCCGCTTCGCGCGCGTCGGCGGCCTTGCGTTCACTGATGTCGGTGTGCGTGCCGATCATGCGCAGCGCCCTACCCTCGGGCGAGCGCTCGACCACCCTACCGCGATCGAGAACCCAGACCCAGCCACCATCCTTGGTGCGCATGCGGAACTCGCTCACGAAGGTGTCGACCTTGCCGTCGATGCACTCCTGGTTCTCGTGCAGCACGCGCTGCAGATCATCCGGGTGGATGCGCTTGGACCACTCGTCGGTCGAGGTTCCGATCTCGTCGTCGCTGTGGCCGAGGATTTCCTTCCAGCGCCGCGAATACAGCGCCGTGCCCGTCAGGAGATTGGTGTCCCACACGCCGTCGCCCGCGCCCTCGAGCGCAAACTTCCAGCGTTCCTCGCTGTCGCGCAGGATGACGGCGTTGCGCCGGTCGCGCCGCAGCCGCCGACGAAACGCGATGATCCAGCCGATCAGCAGGACCAGCGCCGCGGCGGCCAGCGCCGGGCGGATTTCGCGCCAGCCGGAGTCTTTCGGCTCATAGGAGTCGAACCACTTGTCGTACACGCGCTCGTACACGCCGTTCGTCCTGGCGAGCGCGAGCCCTTCGTTGAGCCGCGTGAGAAGCTCCGTGTCGCCCTTGCGGACCGCGAACGCAAAGCGCTGCGAGAAGCCGACCTTGGCGTCCAGCGCGACGACATCGGCGATGGCGCGGCTGCGGATCGTCTGCAGGCCTGCGAGCCTGCTGACCAGCATCGCGTCGTGCTCGCCCGAAGCGAGCAGTCGCAGGCCCTGCTCGGCGTTGTCGACCAGCACCAGCTGCGGCGACCAGTGCTTCGCAGCGGCGTAGTCGTGCGCCAGGTCGCCACGAATCACGATGATGGACTTGCCGGGCAGGTTGTCTTCCGTCTGGATTCGCGTGTCGCCCTTGCGGACGAAGATGGCGCCGCCGACCACGACGTGGGTTGCCGAGAAGTCGGCGAACCTGCGCCGCTCGTCGGACTTCGCGAGATTCAGCAGGACGTCGACCTCGCCCTCCTTCAAGCCCTGCAGAAGCTGGTCGAAAGGGCGCACGCGCAGCGTGTAGGCAAGCTTTTGCTCGGCGGCGACCGCCTGCCAGAGTTCGACCGTGAATCCGCCCGCGGTCGAGTCGGTCATCCCGACTGCAAACGGCGGGAAGTCCTGTTCGCTGCCGACGACGAGCGTTCGCTTCTCCTGCGCCGAGACTTGTGCTCCGACCAGGACCAACGCAGCCCAGATCAGGATCACCCAGGTACGCCAGCGCAGCGGGCTCAACCGCGTCCTCCTCGCAAGCGCTCGATCAGCGCAATCACGACCGCGCGCTCCTCGGGCGCAAGCAGACTTGCCCGCAGGCGCTGGCTGCGCTCCAGCTCGCGCATGCGCCATTCGAGCTCGCCGACCAGGGTCGCGACCTCGGCGTACACGTTCGGGTCGTGCAGGTCGGACATGTCGCGAAGAATCCGCTCCGCGTTGTGCGCGTCCAGCCCCGTGCTCGAGAACGATGCCTGGATGCGCAGCGTGCGCTGCAGGCCAGCTTCGAGCACCGCCCGCAATGCGGAACCCGACTCGTTGATGCGTTCGTCGATCCACTCGCGCGACTGCGTGAATCGACGCAGCGTGTCGGCCAGCCGCACGATGCGCGGCACGGCTTCTTCGAGCGGCGGCGCCGAAGCCAGCTCGACGGGCTCGTCCGGCGCAGCGGTGGCGGCCGCGGAAACTGCCGCCAGCAGCGCAGGACTGAACTCGCCGGGAACGAGCCGATCGGCCATGCGCGCACGCGTGAGCGGCGATGGATCCGACTCGACGATCGCCATGAGCCATTCGGCCGCCGCGATGATCTGGCCGTCGATGGTGAAGGCATCTCCGCCGATGTTCCTGGGGTAGCCGAAGCCGTCCAGCCGCTCGTGGTGCAGCAGCACGGCATTGGCGACGACCGGCCCCGCGCCCGCCATGTCACGCAGTACGCGGTGTGCCACCAGGGGGTGCGTCACGATGTGACGCCACTTGTCTGCGTCGAGCCGGACGCCCTTGCTCAGGTAGCTCGGATCGATGTAGAGCTCGCCCACGTCGTGCACGAGACCTGCCGTGGCGAGAAGGCGGTGCCGCTCGACGTCTCCCGGCAGGAGCTTGCGCGCGAGCGCGAGCGCGATCGTCGCGACGCCCACTGCGTGCTCGATGCGACCCGGCGCGTTGGCGTAGACGCTCAGCAGGGACTGCAGGGGCACCGGGAATGGCATCGCCGCCAGAGACTCGGCAGCGCTGC
>Ga0075366_10001695_pt1 | contig 11065 bp, 9 predicted proteins | sample EndMethybrTD3031_FD_72351 | JGI IMG/M metagenome (GOLD analysis project Ga0075366, IMG submission 72351) | Populus endosphere microbial communities from Tennessee, USA - Endosphere MetaG P. TD hybrid TD303-1 | ecosystem: Host-associated > Plants > Roots > Endosphere | place: USA: Tennessee... | reverse complement strand
CCGTCGACGAGCCAGCCGATCACGCCCATGTCGGCCCAGCTCAAGGTCGGGTAGTTGAAGATCGAGCTGTACTTCGCCTTGCCCGAATGCAGCGCGTCGAACAGCTGGTCGCGCGAGGTACCGAGCGTCTCGGCCGCGGCGTACAGGTAGAGGCCGTGACCGGCTTCGTCCTGCACCTTCGCGAGCAGGATCGCCTTGCGCTTCAAGGTCGGCGCGCGCGTGATCCAGTTGCCCTCGGGCAGCATGCCGACGATCTCGGAGTGCGCGTGCTGGCTGATCTGGCGCACCAGCGTCTTGCGGTAGTGCTCGGGCATCCAGTCCTTCGCCTCGATGAACTCGCCGGCGTCGATGCGCGCCTCGAACGCGGCTTCGCGCGCCTGTTCGTCGGCCGACGTGACGGGCTGGACCTGACCCTTGGCCTCGCGGGCCATCGTGTCCATCGCCTGGGTGTACATGTGCTGCTCCTAAGCCTTCGGCCGCTTGTCGATCACGCGCCGTGCCTTGCCGACCAAGGTGCGTTCGATCGAGTCCGGTGCGCCGACCACCACCCGCGCGCTCACGCCGATCATCGTCTTGATGCGCTGCTGCAGCCATTGCACCGCGTCGTCGCGGTTCAGCTCCGGCGCGTCCGGCAGCACCTCGCAGCGCACCTCGATCTCGTCGAGGTGGCCCTCGCGCGTCACGACGATCTGGTACTGCCCGGCGAGCTGCCCGTGCTGAAGCACGAGCTCCTCGATCTGGGTCGGGAAGACGTTGACGCCGCGGATGATCAGCATGTCGTCGCTGCGCCCGACGATCTTGCCCATGCGGCGCATGCTGCGCGCGGTCGGCGGCAAGAGGCGCGTCAGGTCGCGCGTGCGGTAGCGCACCACCGGCAGCGCCTCCTTCGTCAGCGTCGTGAACACGAGCTCGCCTTCGCTGCCGTCGGGCAGCACTGCGCCGGTGTCCGGGTCGATGATCTCGGGGTAGAAGTGATCCTCCCAGATCACCGGGCCGTCCTTCGTCTCGATGCATTCGTTCGCGACACCCGGCCCCATCACTTCCGACAGCCCGTAGATGTCGACCGCGTCGATGCCCGCGCTCGCCTCGAGCTCGTGGCGCATCGCCTCGGTCCAGGGCTCGGCGCCGAAGATTCCCACCGAGACAGACATCTGACGCGGGTCGAGGCCTTGGCGGCGGAACTGCTCCACGATCACCTGCATGTAGCTCGGCGTGACCATGATGATGTCGGGCTGGAAGTCGACGATCAGCTGGACCTGCTTCTCGGTCTGGCCGCCCGACATCGGGATCACCGTGCAGCCCAGGCGCTCGGCGCCGTAGTGCGCGCCCAGGCCGCCGGTGAACAGGCCGTAGCCGTAGGCGATGTGCACGAGATCGCCACGCCGGCCGCCGGAGGCGCGGATCGAGCGCGCCATCAGGTCGGCCCAGGTGTTGATGTCGTGCTGCGTGTAGCCGACGACGGTCGGCTTGCCGGTCGTGCCCGACGACGCATGCACACGCACGATCTGATCGCGCGGCACCGCGAACATGCCGAACGGGTAGTTGGCGCGCAGATCCTGCTTGGCCGTGAACGGGAACTTCGCGAGGTCGGCGAGCGTACGCAAGTCGTTCGGGTTCACGCCGTGCGCCTCGAAGGCGCGGCGGTAGTGCGGCACGTGGTCCCAGGCGCGCCGCAGCGTCTCTTTCATGCGCTTCAGCTGCAGCGCCTGGAGCTCGTCGCGGCTCGCGGTCTCGATCGCCTCGAGCTCGCCGGGGGCAGGGTGCTTGACGGTCATGGCGTGTGTGCGGCGTCAGGCGACGACCGGCTTGCCTTTGATGCGGTAGGAGCGGCCGCGGAACACGGCCACGCGCTCGCCGGCCTGGTTGTGCACGTCGATGTCGTACAAGCCCATGCGCGATCCTTGCGAGACGACGCGTCCGGCGGCGGTCAGCACGTCGCCTTCATGGCTCGCTGCGAGCAGGTCGACGTCGAAGCCGGACGCGACGGTCAGCTCGTTGAAGGAGTTGCAGGCGTAGGCGAAGGCCATGTCGGCGAGCGTCGTCACGAGGCCGCCCTGGCAGATGCCGAAGCCGTTCAGCATGTCGGCGCGCACCGTCATCGTCACGCTCGCGTGACCCGGGCCGATGGCGGTCACCGTCATCCCGAGCGCATGGGCCGCGGCGTCCTTCGCGAACATGCCGTCGCGCACCCGCTCGGCGAGCACCTGGGCGTCGGTCTCGACGGCCGCGCGGTCGTTCATCGCCGCGTCAACGGTCGGTGAAGCGCGGCGTGCGCTTCGCGAAGAACGCCGTCACGCCCTCGGTGTAGTCGTGGCTCATCCCGAGGCGCCGCTGCACCTCGCCTTCCATCGTCAGCGCCTCGGAGAGCGTCATGCGGTCGGCGGCTGCGAACGCGCGGCGGGTCTCGGCGAGCGCGCGCGAGGGCATCGCCGCCAAGCGCGCCGCGACCGCCTGCGCCTCGGCGGCGAGCGCGGCGTCGTCGACGCAGCGCCAGACGAGGCCGATGCGCTCGGCCTGCTCGGCCGGCAGCTTGTCGCCCAGCAGCGCGAGCGCCATCGCCTGCGCGCGCCCGGCCAGGCGCGGCAGCAGCCAGGTGCCGCCGCAGTCGGGGATCAGGCCGATCTTCGAGAACGCCTGGATGAACGAGGCCGAGCGCGCCGCGATGACAAGGTCGCAGTTGAGCGCGAGGTTCGCACCGGCGCCGGCGGCGACGCCGTTGACCGCGGCGACCACCGGGACCGGGAAGTCGTGCAGCAGCATCGCGAGCGGCTTGTAGCGCCCCTCGATCAGGTTGCCGATGTCGCGCGGCGATGCGCCAGGGGTTGGATCCGGGGCGATGGCGGGGTCGGATAGATCCTGCCCGGCGCAGAAGGCGCGCCCGGCGCCGGTCAGCACGACGCAGCGGATCTCCGGATTCGCTGCCGCGCCCTTCAGCGCGGCCATCAGCGCGTCGTGCATCGCGCCGTCGAAGCTGTTCAACGCCTGCGGGCGGTTGAGCGTCAGCGTCAACACGGCGCCGTCGCTTCGGATCAATACAGGGGTGGTGTCGTCGGCCATGGGAACCTCGTGGCTTTCGTCGACCGATCGGTCAATGAATTGACTGTAGGTCAAGACGAACCGGCCGGCAAGCGCCGGCAGGGGCGGGAAAGCCCGGGTTGTCGTCAGCCGTCGACCGGCCGCGCAGGGGTCTCGAGCACCAGCTGGTAGAAGGCCAGGTCCAGCCAGCGGCCGAACTTGAAGCCCGCCTGCCGGATCGTGCCGGCATGCACGAAGCCGAGCCGCTCGTGCAGCGCGATGCTGCCGGCGTTGGCCGCGTCGATGCCGCCGACCATCACGTGCAGCTGCTGCGCCCGCGCCTCGTCGATCAGGCGCTGCATCAGCGTGAGGCCGAGGCCGTGGCCGCGATGGTCCTTGTGGACGTAGACGGAGTGCTCGACCGAGTACTTGTAGGCCGGAAAGGCACGGAAGCTGCCGTAGCTCGCGAAGCCGAGCAATGTGCCGTCATCGCCGACCGCGCCGATCACCGGAAAGCGGCCCGCCGCCTTCGCGGCGAACCAGCCCTCCATGCTCTGCGTCGTGCGCGGCTTGTAGTCGTACAGCGCGGTCGAGTGCGCGATCGCGTCGTTCAGGATCTCGAGGATCGCGCCCGCATGCTGCTCGCGGGTGCAGGGGACGATCTTCACCAGCCGCCCCGAACCTAGACCGCGGCCGCGGTCGGCCGCTCCGCATAGCGCGAGGTTGGCTCGCGCTCGGCCAGCCGCGCGACGATCTGGCCGAGCTTGCGGATCGCCGCCTCGATGCGCGGCGACCACGGGTCGCCGTACTGCAGCCGGATGAAGTGGTCGAAGCGCCGGCTGATGCTGAACGCCGCACCGGGCGCGACGCCGATGTGCTCGAGCCGCGCGAGCGCGAACACCTCGCGCGAATCGACGTGACGCGGCAGCTCGATCCACAGCATCAGCCCGCCTTGCGGGATGCTGAGCCGGCAGCCCATCGGGAAGTAACGCGCGATCGCGTCGGCCATCTGGTGCGCCTGCGTCTTCAGCGCGGCGCGCAGGCGGCGCAGGTGGTGGTCGTAGCCGCCGTCGTGGATGAACTGCGCGATCACCTCCTGCTGCAGCATCGGGCACGCCACCGAGGTGCGGAACTTCAGCGCCTGGGTCTTCAGGAAGTGCCGGCCGGGCGCGACCCAGCCGACGCGGTAGCCCGGCGCGACGGTCTTCGTGAACGCCGAACACAGCATCACGTCGCCGCGGGTGTCGAAGCTCTTGAGCACCGGCGGGCGCTGGTCGCCGAAGTAGATCTCGCCGTAGATGTCGCTCTCGATCAGCGTGATGTTGCGCTCGCCCATCATCTCGACGAGGCGGCGCTTGTTCTCGTGCGGCACCAGGCTGCCGAGCGGGTTCGGGAAGTTCGGCAGCAGCACGCAGGCGCGCACCGAGCCGGGTTTCTCGGTCGCGAAGTCGAGCGCCTCGAGCGAAATGCCGTCGCGCGGGTGGCTTGGGATCTCGAGCACGCGCATGCCCAGGCTCTCGATCACCTGCAGCAGGTGGAAGTAGGTCGGCGACTCCAGCACGATCGTGTCGCCGGCCTGGGCGACCGAGCGCAGCGCGAGGTAGATCGCCTCCATGCCGCCGTTCGTGATGACGATCTCGTCGGGCCGTAGCTGCACGCCCGAGGTCACTGCGCGGCGCGCGATCTCGTGGCGCAGCGCCGGGCTGCCGCCCATCTGGTACTGCGACGCGTATTCCGGGTGACGGCGGTTCACGCTCGCCAGCAGGTGCTGCAGCTTGGCCTCGGGCAGCAGCGAGCGCGCCGGCGCAGCGTGGAACGAGGGCACTGCGAGGGGGTCGTTGACGATGGTCAGGAACTCGTGCAGCACCTGGTCCATGCTGACGAGCGTGGCATCTTCCATGCGCAGGTCGATCTGTGGCTCGGGCAGCACCGGCGCGCGCGGCGCGACGAAGTAGCCCGATTTTGGGCGCGCCTGCACGATGCCGTGGTTCTCGAGGTGGCGGAAAGCCTGCAGCGCGGTGCTCATGCTGACGCCGTGCTGGTGGCTGAGCTGGCGCACCGAAGGGAGCCGGTCTCCCGCGCGCAAGGCACCGGTGGCGATGCCACGCTCGATCTGCCCGGCCAGGCGCTGATACAGAGGTGGGTCGGAGTCCATCGGAGCCATTCTGGACCGCTTTCGGATTCCCGTACCAGCACAGATCCGGCGCTCTTCTACCGATACAGAGCAGCGTGCGGGCGGCTCTGTGCTGGCACAGTTTGGCGGGCGCTGGATCTGTCGCGACCGGCCGACTTTGCCCACACTGGCAGCTCACTACAGGAGAGCGCCATGTTGAAGTTTCCCGGCCCCCTGGTGCTGCAGCTGCAGGGCGGCGAGTTGCTGCCGTTGTCCGGCGTGCGGCTCGGCATCGAACGAGGCTGCGTCTGGGTCACGCGCGCAGGCGACATCGACGATCACTTCCTCGTCGCCGGCCAGACGATGCTGCTCGAGCGTGGCGTGCAGGCGATCGTCGGCGCCGACGCACCGACGCAGCTGCGCCTCGCGCCGTTGCGCAGCGCCTGGTGGACCGTGTTGCGGGCCTGGTGGCGGCGCCGCCGCGTGCCGGTGCGCTCGCGGCCGCCGATTGCGTGGGAAGCCGACGGTGGCTTCAGCCTCGCCAGGTGAACGGGAACGCGAGCTGCTTGAAGAAGCCGTTGGGCACGTAGTCGCCTTTCACGCCGTAGTGCTCGGGCCACTTGCGGTCCGACTGCACGGCGGTGCCGAACAGATGATCGAGGAAGGCGAAGTGCGCCGCGTAGTTGCGGTCGATTGCGTCGTCGTCCTGCGCGTGGTGCCAATGGTGGAAGTTCGGCGTGACGATCACGTAGCGCAGCGGCCCGAGCCGCACGCTGACGTTGGCGTGGTTGAACACCGCCTGGAAACCGACGATCACGATGTAGGCGTCGATCACTTCCTTGCTGAAGCCGAGCACGTAGATCGGCGCGAGCACCAGCGTGCGCGTGATCAGCAGCTCGACGATGTGCTGGCGCGAGCCGGCCAGCCAGTCCATGCTCTTGGTGCTGTGGTGCACCGCGTGCAGCCGCCACAGCGCCGGCACCTCGTGGTACGCGCGGTGGGTCCAGTACTGCACCAGGTCGGCGACCAGCACGATCAGGAACAGCGCGACGAAGAAGTTCAGGTCCTGCACCCAGTGGCGCACGCCGTCCTTCGCGGCCCAGCCGAACAGCCGGTGCACCATCAGGTTGGTCGCCAGCAGCACGAAGCCGACCACCATGTGGTTGACCAGGAAGTGGTGGAAGTCGGTCTGCCACTCGGGACGGAAGACCGGCTGCTCGCGCCGCAGCGCGAACAGCTTCTCGATGAAGATGAAGATCAGCGACGAGCCGAGCAGGTCGAGGATGAACCAGTCCAGCCCGATGTAGGGCGTGTCGTCGGCGAAGTCCTTGACCGGCACCTTGTGGCCGCCGAGCAACGCAGTGGCCGCGACCAGCACGAAGGCAGCGAGCGCGAGCCAGCGCGAGCGCCCGAACGCGATGTTGAACAGCGAGATGCCGCCGGCGATCACCATCGCCCAGTAGAGCAGCTGGCGCATCAGCTCGACGTCGTAGGCTTTGCGAAGCTGCGGCGTCGTCAGGTACTCGGGGAAGTGGAACGCGAGCACGCCGAGGAAACACAGCACCGCCAGGCCGATCGCGATCACGCCGGAGACGAGGCCGCTGCCGCGCCGCAGTTCGCCGTGCGATTCGGCCAGCTGGTTGAGCTTGTCGAGTTCGTTCATCGCCGCATGCCTCCCGTTCGGCGCGGAATTATGCGGCGCGCGCCGAGGCTCAGGCCATGCGCTCGTGTTTCATCGGTTGCGAGAGTTCCACCGCTGCGTGAGATGCGCCACGCACCACGTCGCCGACGATGACGATCGCCGGGCTGCCGAGCCCCTCGCGGGCGACCGTGTCGGCCAGATCGCCGAGCGTGCAGACGACGCTGCGCTGCTGCGGCAGGCTCGCGTGCTGGATCACCGCCGCCGGCATGCTGGCGGGCAGGGCCTCGAGCAGGCCGGCCTGCAGTTCGGCGAGCGTGGCGACGCCCATGTAGATCACCAGCGTCAGCCCTTGCGCGGCAGCGGCGGCCAGTGTCGGCCAGTGCAGCGCCGCGTCGCCGCCGCGTGCGTGGCCGGTCACGAGCATCACGCCGTGCGCATGCGCGCGGTGCGTGAGCGGCACGCCGAGCGAGGTGGCGGCGGCGAGTCCGGCGGTGATGCCGTTGACCACCGCGACCTCGATGCCTTCGGCGCGCAGCCGCTCGGCTTCTTCGCCGCCGCGGCCGAACACGAACGGGTCGCCGCCCTTCAGGCGCACGACACGCTCGCCGCGGCGTGCTTCGGCGACCATCAGCCGCTCGATGAAATGCTGCGGCGTGCTCGCGCAGCCGCCGCGCTTGCCGACGCGCACGATGCGTGCCGAGCGGCGCGCGTAGCGCAGCACCGCCTCGCCGACCAGGTCGTCGACGAGCAGCACGGTGGCCGCACGGATCGCACGCACCGCCTTGATCGTGAGCAGCTCAGGATCGCCCGGGCCGGCGCCGACCAGAGTGACACAACCCATCGTCATGCGGTCTTCTCCGTCGTCAGGCCTTGCTCGACCGCGTGCAGCGTGCGCACCAGGCACTCGACCTGCTGCACCAGCGGCGTGGGGGCGGGCTTCTCGCCGCTGATCACCGACTGGATGTACAGCGCGGTCGTCGCGGCGTCGTTGCTGCGCGGCAGCACCGGCAGCTCGGTCAGCACACCTTCCTGCGCCGGGCGCGAGAGCTCGCTGCGCAGCGTGCCGGCGAGGTAGGCGTCGAGCCGCGGTGCGCGGCGCGGGTCGGCGACCGGCTCACCCTCGGTGCCGCGCATCAGCACCGCGTTCGCCTGGGTGTGGGCGAGGAACTGAGCGAGCAGGCTGCCGTATTCGGGGTGGGTGTAGTTGCACACGCGCAGCGACGCCCCGGTGCGGCACGGCGCCAGCAGCTTCGCGACCGTATGGCCCGGGTTGCGCAGCCCGATCACCCAGCGGGCGTCGAGCAGCCGTGCGAGCGGCGGGCACAACGCCTCGGTGTGGATGAACACCGGCTCGTGGCGCGACCAGGCCGCGTCGATGTCGGCCGCGGCGTGCGCGCAGGGCAGGCCGAGGTCGTGGAAGATCTCGCCGGTGGTCACGCGGCCCGGGTCGCGCAGCGGCCCGTGCACGAGCACCTGCACACCTTCCTGCGCGAGCATCAGCGCGAGCAGCGCGGTCAGGTTGGGCAGCTTGCGTGCGCCGTTGTACGACGGCAGTACGACGGTCGGACGCTCGGGCCGCACGGGGATGCAGCGCTCGTGCACCGCCTCCAGGAAGCCGGCGAGCTCGGCCACCGCCTCGCCCTTGATGCGCATCGCGATCGCGAACGCGCCGATCTCGAGGTCGGTGACGCGGCCGTCGAGCACCTGGCTCATCAGGTCGTAGGCCTGCGCCTGGTCCAGCGAGCGTGCCCCTTCCTTGCCGCGGCCGATCTCCTTGATGTAGGGGGCAATGCTCATGGGTGTCTCCGCCTGACGCGTCGCAATTTTCAGGCCCGTCGCGACGGGTGCGTCGAGCGCCTGCATCTTCACCCCACTGCCGGCTGCGCCGCGGGCTGGGCGAGACGCACGATGCGCTTGAGCTCGGGCAGGCACGAACCGCAGTTGGTGCCGCACTTGAGGCGATCCTGAAGCTGCGCGAGCCGATCCTCGTCGGTGCCGCGGCAGCCCGCGAGCGTCTCCGCGATGCGCGCTTCACCGACATCGAAGCAGCTGCAGACCTGCCGGCCCTTCGCCGCGAGCGCGACCGGCGCCTTCGCGCCGGGCTGCAGCAGCGCGCGCCCGTACGCCTGCGCGGCGAGTTCGTCCTGCAGCAGCGGGCGCACCCAGGCCTCGGCGCTGATGTCGCCGGCGAGCAGGAAGGCCTCGAGCCGGGTGTCGTCGCCATGGCGCGCGAGCTTCATGCTGCGCCGCTGGCCGCGGCGCTTGTCGGCGTAGTGCAGCACGCCGGCGCTGGCCAGGCCGAGCGCCGACTCGACCTGCTCGAGCAGCGCATCGGGCGCGGTGTCGTACGCGGCCGCACGGAACAGCAGGCCGCTGCGCTCGCGCCCGAACGGCACCGCGGTCGCGTAGGCGAACGAGGGCATCAGCGCCTTCAGGCGTTCCTGCGCGCGCAGCGCCTCGCTCGCGGGCAGCCAGGCGAGCGCGAGCAGCCGCCAGGGCAGCTCGGCGCGCAGCACCTTCACCGCCGCGTGCTTGAGCTCGGGCTGCTTCGACTTCGGGCACAGCGCCGGCGAGGTCAGCGCATTGACGCCGGCGCTGCGCACACCGGTGGCGCTCGCACCGGAGACGAACTCCTCGCCCCAGTGCATCGCGATGAAACACTGCGACAGCGCGACCTGCGTGCTGGCCTGCGCCGGCAGCACGATCGAGCCGCGCCGCGAGGTGACGTGCACGAGGTCGCCGTCGACGAGCTTCAGGCGCGCCATGTCCTGCGCGTGCAGCTCGATCGCCGGCTCGCTGACGTGGCCGAACAGCCGCCCGATCGTTCCGGTGCGGCTCATGCCGTGCCACTGGTCGCGCAGCCGGCCGGTGTTGAGCGAGAACGGGTAACGTGCGTCGCGCGGTTCGGCCGGTTTCTCGTACGGCGTGTCGGCGAACGCGGCGCGACCGTCCGCGGTCGGAAAGACACCGTCTTCGTAGAGCCGCGCCGCGCCGCGTGTCGCACCGGCAAGGAAGGGCCACTGCTGCGGCGCGACCTCGAGCTGCGCGTAGCTGAGCCCGGTGATGTCGAGATCGCGCCCGCGTGTGGTCTCGCGGTGCTCGTTCCAGACCGACTCGACGCTCGCATATCTGAACAGCGACGCGCGCCCCGCGCGCACGCGCGGCTCCAGGCGGCGCGCGAACTCGGCCGCGATCGCCCAGTCGTGGCGCGCCTGGCCCGCCGGCCAGACGGCCGGCCGCACGCGGCTGATGCGCCGCTCGCTGTTGGTGACGGTGCCGTCCTTCTCGCCCCAGGTCGTTGCCGGCAGCAGCAGGTCGGCGTGGGCGCAGGTCGCCGTGGTCGCGAAAGCCTCTTGCACGACGACGAACTCGGCGCGCTCGAGCGCACGCCGCACCGTCGCCTGGTCGGGCAGCGACTGCGCCGGGTTCGTGCACGCGATCCACAGCGCCTTGATCTGCCCGTCGGCCGCGGCCTCGAACATCTCGACCGCGGTCTTGCCGGGTGTGGCCGGCACCGCATCGACGCCCCACAGCCGCGCGACCTCGTCGCGGTGCTGCGGGTTCGCGAGGTCGCGGTGCGCCGAGAGCAGGTTTGCGAGCCCGCCGACCTCTCGCCCGCCCATCGCGTTGGGCTGGCCGGTCAGCGAGAACGGGCCGGCGCCGGGCCTGCCGATCTGGGCGGTCGCGAGGTGCAGGTTGATCAGCGCGGCGTTCTTCGCGGTGCCGCTGCTGCTCTGGTTCAGGCCCTGGCAGTAGAGCGAGAGCGTCGGCATGCGGCGCACCTGGCCGTCCTGGAACTCGCGCCCTGCGAACCACTTCGCGGCCTTGACGATGTCGGCCTCGGCGATGCCGCAGATGGCGGCGACCTCCTTCGGCGAGAAGTCGCGCACGCGATCCTGCAGCGCCGGCAGGCCGTTCGTGTGCTTGGCGATCCAGGCGTCGTCGGTCAGGCGCTCCCACAGCATCACGTGCAGCATGCCGTTGAAGAGCGCGACGTCGGTGCCGGGCAGGATCTGCAGGAACAGGTCGGCCGCGTCGGCCGTCTCGGTGCGGCGCGGGTCGACGACGACGATGCGCAGCGCCGGGTTGGCGCGCTTGGCATCCTCGATGCGGCGGAACAGGATCGGGTGCGCGAACGCGGCGTTGGAGCCGGCGATGAACAGCGTGCTCGCGTGCGCGAGGTCGTCGTAGCAGGCCGGCGGCGCGTCGGCGCCGAGCGTCGTCTTGTAGCCCGCGACCGCGCTGCTCATGCACAGGCGCGAGTTGGTGTCGATGTTGTTGGTGCCGATCAGGCC
>Ga0075366_10001693_pt1 | contig 11076 bp, 4 predicted proteins | sample EndMethybrTD3031_FD_72351 | JGI IMG/M metagenome (GOLD analysis project Ga0075366, IMG submission 72351) | Populus endosphere microbial communities from Tennessee, USA - Endosphere MetaG P. TD hybrid TD303-1 | ecosystem: Host-associated > Plants > Roots > Endosphere | place: USA: Tennessee... | reverse complement strand
GGGTTGGCCTTCAATGCCTCGCCGATCACTGCGAGCGCGGCCGTCGTCTTGCGCTGGGCAGCGAGCGCTTCGGCCTCAACCACCGCCTTCCGCTGACGGCGCTCGACAGCGATCTCGCTCGACAACGCTTGCACACGCGGATTTCCGGGCTGCATCGCGGCCGCGCGGGCAAGAATCTTCTCAGCATCGTCAAGGCGCCCTTCCGAACGCGCGCTCGTTGCCTCGCGAATCAGGCGCGTCTGCGCCTCGATGCGCGTCTCGATCAACCCGGCGCGCAACAGCGCGCTGTCCGGAAAGGTCTGCACACCTGTTTCCAGGCCTTGCAGCGCCTGCTCGTAGTTGCCTGAGCGCATCTGCTCTTGCGCCGTGTCGCGAATACGCTGCTGGGCGCAACCGGCCAACAGCAGGAGCGACATCGCGACCACCCGGGCGCCGACGCTCTGCACCCTGGTGCTCCAGCCACCAACCTTCATGGGACTCCCTGATTCATTGTCGTGGTGGCGGCGGTATCGGAATCGTCGCACGCGTATTTGTCGGACGATATGCGAGCACGACGGCGTCCGCATTGAGAGACTCCACCACGTACCCCTCGTCAAGCGTCTCGCCGGCGCCGACCAGCACCGCCGTGTCTCCGCGTGCGAGGTAAACGAGTTGTTTGCCGCTCGGGTCGGTCATGTTTCCGAGGAAGCGCAAGTTCAGCGGGGGAGCCTGGGGCCTAGGTGGTGGTTCGGGGACGGACGGTGGCGCTACATTGACTGGCGGTGCCGATGCGATCGGTGCGGGGACGGGTGCGAAGAGATCACGCTTCGCAGCAGCCAGTGTCAGCCTGGAAAGTTCCGCGGGCAACGGTGCCTGAGATTCACGCTCTGATAATTGGGCAGACCTCGGCACATCCAGCGCGCGGCCATGGTCGCGCATTCGCGGCTCGATGTTTGACACGACACGCGTTGCTTCGTCACCGATCCACAGTGAGGCGACGCTGAGCAAGGCGGTCGCCGCAAGCGCCCAGGAGAGACTCCTACCCACGTCAGCGCACCGCTCTCGCCGGCAGCGATGCCGCGTCGGCAATCGGCGCGTTTCGCGAATTCCGTTGCTCGAGATCGGGCGCACCCCACAGCGCCAGCGACAGAGAGGCCTCGACCTGATCCGGCGCTCCTGCGCGCCGCATGCTGGCTCGCAGGAGCGTAACGTTCGGATAGCGCCCCAATGCATCCGCGAGCACTTTCTGAAGCTTGGGGTAGCTGCCGCGCAAAGACACGTTCAGGTCGACACGCGGTAGAAGCTCTTTCGTTGTCGCGCGTTGCTGGAGCTGAACGCCAACGAGCGCGACGCCGGCTTCTGCGGTGCTTCGCTGAAGAGTTGATAGAGCAGCCTGCAAATCGATTGGGGCCGGCAACTTCTGGATGAAGTCTGTAGAGGGCAATGCCGCGGCCGAGTGACGTTCTTTGCTCTGGCCCTCGACAGTGTCCTGCGCTGACCGAATCTGCGATTGCAGCCCGAGCCGCTGGCGGTCAACACTTGCCAACACGCTTGCGGCCACACCCCCTATCGAGGTCACCAACGTGCCGAGAACGAGCAGCACAACCCAACGCGGGCGCCCAGAGTGCCAGAGGCGGTCGATAGGCAAGCCCGCGGCATAAGGCTTTACGATACGCATTCAATCGCGCCTGTGCGCACCTTCATTAAACACACGATTGGCACCACCTCACACTTGCCGGCATTACCCAGGACCGAGCCCACTCACCCATTGCGCGGCGGTGCCCCAGCCAATGACAAAGTCATGATGATTGCTGCAGAGTAGATAGCTCGCCTCTTGGTCACAGACATAGAACTCGAGCGCCGGACATTCCCCCAGCACTCGGAGCAGGTCAGCACCACACCTGAATTTCCAGACGGTGTTGGCGCGATCAAGGAACATTAAACAGGGCACAGCTCCGACATACGTCGGAATGAGCTCCCACCCGTCGGGGCGTAGATGTCCATCAGGTCCAGCACTGTTGTCCCAAGGTGCGTGCGATGTCACATCAACGCCGAGCCGTTCTCGCAGCCTGACCACCAACGCCCTCTTCTCTGCCGCGTCCAGCACCTGCGCATGAACGCCTGTTGCATGGAGTGCCGATGAAATGTGATCCGAACCCATGGAGTCCTCTCTTCAGCGGTTGAACGGGACATCATCCAGCAGGATGTGCCCGCGGATTGCGCCACCATCTCCGCGCTTGCCTCCGGTTTGGTATCCAACATGCGGAACATCAGGACCGTTCTTGGAGTGAGCCAAGTCAACATTGACCTCTGCGCCGCTCTTGTGGCGCCACTCCGCCGGGAACGATTTTCCGTTTGCATCACGCCCCCAACTTGTTACTTCGAACTCGCCTCTGGGCAGTCCGGTTCTTTCGAAGGCAGTATCAAGGGCGTCGCGTACGTTCTTGCCAGATCCGCGGAAGTCAAGATCGTTTGGCCCAGGTTGCCAACCTGTTCTCCCCTTTGTCGCCCGATACAGGCTTATTCCCGCACCAACAGGTCCACGGACAAATGTCGTGCTCGCTGCGGTAAGGTCACTCAGTGCGCCACTCATCGAATGCCGCACCCGCCCTCGCGCCTCGAGGCGATTCACCATCTCGGTTTGCGCCGCAGGAGATCGAAGCATCGCTCGACTCAATGCTCGGTCCGACACAAGGCTGTAGTCAGGACCTGAGAGCCAACCTCCGCTAGCGGGCTCAGAAGAGAGATGCCCGGTGATCTCAGCACCACCGCCGTCTTGCGGCTTCCAAGTCGTTGTCACTTCTTGGGACGACCAAAAGCCTCCACTCCCCGCATCGGATGTCGCCGTGCCATTGCTGGCCAGTTGAATCTGAAATGGGCCAGTTGTTTGGGCGATTTTGAACCCGCGGCCACTAGAGACGGATTCGGCCAGTTCCAGTCCCGTCGCCCAGGCCTTGCCCATCGCATAGCCAAGCTCCCATTCCGCCGAGCGCTGGAACCCAATCATGTCGTTTTCTTGGCCAGAGATGATCGTGCCTCGGGGTCCGGCAAACGCGTTCCACAGCCAGTCAGTCTTGTACCCGCTCGGGTCGGTGGCATTGAGCGGCCCATTCCAGACATAGCTGTACCTGCTGAAGCTCTGTGAACTGAATGGTGCCTGGACGGTCGGGTCGGCGCTGATGAAACGCCCGAGCGTCGGGTCATAGACCCGCCCATTCATGTGGGTGAGCCCCATGTTCCCCTGGTCGAGCTGCTCGTGCCCTGTGTAGCCGCGCGTGGCGCTCGTCGGCTGGATCAGGTTGGTCGGATCTGCCGCTCCTGCGTTGGTGCCGCTGGCCGTTCTGCGATCCCCCCAAGGATCGAAGGCCTGCCGATCGGTTAATGCGCCTGACGCGTCCGTCACCACGCTGGTGGACCCGAGGTGATCGGGGATCAGGAATCTGATGTCCTCGGTCGCGTTGGAGCGCCTCGTCTGGATGGCCACGATGTTGCTGCCCACACGCACGTAGTGCTTGTATTCGGTCAGCCCGGTCTGGCTGTTGATTTCCTTCTCGAAGTGGGGCTCGCTCAGGTAAATGGTCGTGAGCGTCTTCGCACTGTCAACCCAGGTCTGCATCAGCCGCTGGTGCTCGGGGCCGTACAGGAATGTGCTCGTCCCGGCTCCGGGGCTGCCGGCCTGCGCTGCCTTCGTCAGCGTGGCAGGCATGTTGAAGCTGGTCCACGTGAAGCTTTTCGCCCCATCGGTCAGCATGTTCCCGTTCAGGTCGTAGCCGTAGCTCGGGTTGGCCACCCCGTTGACGGTACCGCTGACACTGCTCACTGCGTGGGGCCCGACACTTCCCGCGGGCGGGTACGTGTAGGTCCCGACTCCCGTCTTGCTCGTGATGTTGCCGATCGCGTTGAAGCCCACGCTGGTGCTCTGGGTCCCGATGCCCGCGCCCGTGATGTTCGCCGTGGTGAGGCGGTTCAGGTTGTCGTAGCCGAAGGTCTCACTGGTTCCGACCCCGGTGGTGTTGTCTTGCCGCTGGTCGAGCCGGCCGAGGACGTCGTAGTGGTACAGATGGTTCTGCACCGAGGTCGGGGCACCGCTGGGTCCGGCCTGCAGGGTCTTGAGCCAGCCCATCACCGGGTCGTAGCTTCTTGTCCCGATCAGGCCGTTGCCGTAACTCTCGCTGGTGATGTTGCCGTCGGCGTTCTCGGCATTGCGGGTCCAGTAGGCAGTGCTGCCGGCGTTGTTGGTCACGCTTTGCAGCAGGCCGCTGGCGTTGTAGTTGTACTTGATCGCTAACGGCGCGTTGAACGCGCCGACGGTCGCCGGGAAGGTCTGGGTGTCGATGCGACCTGCGACGTCATAGCCCCACTGCGCGACATAGTCGGCGTCGATGTGGCTGGTCTGGCTCGCCAGGCGTCCGAGATTGTCGTAGGTGTTGCGCCGATAGTAGCCATTGGTGGTCGTGGCTTCGCACAGTTTGCCAATGCTCTTGTTGCACGCTGTTCCCGCCGCATTGGTGTCGAAGTACCAGCGGCTGTCCAGGTCGCCCTCGAGTCGGCGGGTCATGCGGCCGAGGGTGTCGTAGGCGTAGGTCGTGCCTTGGTTCTTGTTGTCGGTCTGGGCCAGGACCTGCCCGAGGTTGTCGACCGTGTAGGCCCACGTGCCCATGTCGGGGTCGATGAGCTGCTTCTTGCGGCCCAGCAGGTCATACGTCATCGTGGTGACGTTGCCCACTGCATCGGTGGTCTTGGTCAGGCTGCCCCAGTTGTCGTATTCGTACGCGACGCTGCTCGCGTCGGCAGTGCCAAGCGCGTCAGTGATGGACACCACTCTGCCCAGGCCGTCGATGCTGCGAGAGTTGGTGACGCCGTTGGCGTTGGTGACGGATGTCGTGCGACCGTTGTAGGTGGCGCTCGTCGTGCTGTTATCGGGCGCGGTGGTCAGCACGGTGCGACCGAGCGGGTCGTAGTCGTACTGGGTCCAGCGGATGACACTGTCGCCGGCGAAGTAGTTGGCCGAGGCGTAGCGGACACGGCCAAGGTTGTCGTAGAGAGTCTCGCGGTAGACGTCCTGACCGGCAAAACCGGTGCGCGCACTGACGATTCCACGACCCAGGGTGTCGTAGTAAGTGCGCGACGAGGGTGCGGCCGTCGCACCGCTGGCGATGACGGTCTCGGTGCGGCTGATGCTGAAGACGGACCCGGGCACGCAATTCGCGCAGACGTTGTAGCTGTTCGTGCTGCGCGTGCCGTCGGGAAGATCCTCGGTGAGCTGGCGGCCGAAGAGGTCGTACGTCCAGCTCGTGGTCAGCCCGTTCGGACCCTGCAGCGAACTCAGGACGCCATAGCGCCAGTCGTAGCCGCGGGTCTCTTGATGACCCATTGCGTTCCTGATCGTGACGGGGCCGCGGCCCTGGGTGTCGTAGGTGTTGGTGGACTCGGTTCGCGTCGTGATGTTGGCGCCGCTGACGGTCTTGGCCAGCAGGTTGCCGAAGGTGTCGTAGGCGTAGTCGGTGACCAGGCGCAGGTTCGTCGCGCCTGTTCCTCCGTTGTTGGGTTCGACGATGTTCTGCTGCAGCAGGCCCAGACCGGGATTGGCGCTCCGGTAGCTGCTCGTCAGCGTCCGCACGCTGTCGGGCTTGTTGGGCGCTCGGCTGGTGGTCACCACGCTCGTCGGGCGGCCGAGGATCCAGTTCGTCGTGTCGTTCAGGTATGTCGTTTGAACAGTCCGGCTGTAGTCACCATTCGGGTCCTTGTAGATCGTATCGACCTGCAGCACGTTGCCGTATGGAACGTCGTAGTAAGCGACCGGGGTGTTGCTTTCGATCCAGCTGATGAGCGCGCCGTTAAGGTCGTACGTCTTCGCGACCGTGCTCGTCGGATAGACGAAGTACGAGGCCAGCGGAGCAGTGCCATTCGTAGTGCTCGCACTGTAAGAAGTGCTCGTGTCGGACAAGGTCACGCCACCGTTGCTGACGACGGTGTGCTTCGGCGCGCCGGCAAACGGGAAGTCGGTGTTCCTCTCGGTCCGGCTCGTGGTGCCGGTAGGGCCCGTGCTGCTGGTCGCTGTGAAGCCAAGGAACCCTCGCCCTTGCTGATCGGCTTTGGCGCCTTCGTACGTGTAGCTGACGTCTACAGTGCCGCCGACGCCGTTTTCGGTCCGAACACGTTGCACGACGTGCGTCGAGTCCTGCAGGTCGATCGTTGGGAACGTTGCCCCGGTGCCTTTGGTGTAGACGCTCGAATCCGATATCGGTCGGTAATCCACGCTGGTTCGTGCACCCAGGCCGTCAGTCACGCTGAGCAACAGATCCGGGTACGTACCGCCCGCAGTCATGCATCGTGCCGGCCCCATCGCGCCACCGCTCAACTGCGTCCGGAAGCAAACGTCTGGATTCCCGTCGCCGTTGCTATCGACGATCTGGGCCACGAACGAAATGCTCGTAGCATCTCTGTTGGGGTCTGCAATCGCGGTGCCTGTGCCGGTTGGGATCGAGACAACAGCCCCAAAGCCGACCCCGGTCGACAAGATGCAGTCCGTCGTCGAACTCGATAAGCCAGCGCCGTCAGAGGCCACGCCGATGCCGCGGCAATAGTCGGCCTTGCCGTCCCCGTTGACATCCACCCAGTTACGAGTGGCATATGGAGCGAAGCCACGCCCGATATCGATCGTTCCGGATCTGACTGTGTCGCTGAATCCAGTACCGGTAGCCAAAGCGCATGCCAGAACACCGGTTCCGGATGCTTGGCCCGGCGTGTTGCTGATGACTCGGCAGAAATCAGCCTTGCCGTCGCCATTGATGTCGACCCACGCGCGGCCACTCCATTCGCCGGCGTCCAGTGTCACAGTGATCTCGGGCGCGAGCCCGTCGGGTGTCCACTTCCGGCAGCGCATGGTCCCGTTATCAATTCGGCAGAACGACGGCACGCCATCGCCTGACACATCGGCCCATGAATACTGCATGATGGAGCAGCTGCCGTTGGTGCCACCGCAACCCGTGAAACTGCTCAGCGTGATCGCGGGGCCGTAACTAAACTCCGCGCCAGAACCGCTGGCCAGGGCGCACGTCAATGTCCACGGGTTCGAGGTGTTTGGATCCTTGCTGATGTCACATTGATCGACTTTTCCGTCTCCGTTAACGTCGACAAAGAATCGGCTGAAGAGATAGCCGTTGTACCCAGTTCCGCAACCGTAGGTTGAACAGATATTGTTTATGCCGTTGCCATCCAGGTCCACAAACGAAACACCAGCCGGCACGCCGAACCCCGAGTAATGTTTCGTTATGACGAGCGGTGCGGCCCCTCCTGGTTGAGTAAGTGCGCAAAGCAAGTCTTCATATTGCGGGTTGACCGTGTCCGGGTAGTACGTCCTCGTGAAGATGCACCGATCCGGGAGTCCGTCACCGTTGAGCTCGACCCAATACTGCGTAGTCAGCTCCCCACCTGCCAAGCCGGCGAATTCCGTGTCGGTATAGTCAATCACTGGGCCGCTGAAATTGGTCGGCGTGTTCTCCCAACTAAAGGTGGTAGGCGGCAAGCAGGTCGAGCCGCCGGCATCTCCACACTCGGTGACGGTCTTGATGCGCGATCTCGCCGTCGGCGTACTCACCTCGTAGCCGAAGCGATATTCCTTGGCGAAGCTCGCACCCGCGTAGGTCTTGATGCTTGTCAGCCTTGCCGTGTTGCTGATCGCGGCGCCCAAGATGTAGCGAGTTTCGACGTCGTTGCGGGTCTGGTCGTAGGCAAATTGGACAGAGTTGTAGGTCGGCTTGGCGCCGGCCGTATTGCCCGTGTAGTCGATCCTCGAGATCAGCTGCTGACCGGTCGTGCCGAACGTCGTGTATGTCACCGTATAGAAGTTCGTTCGAGCATCAGTGACCTTGTTCACGGACCATGCCAAGGGTGTCGTCAGACCCGAGAGCAGCAGCTTCGAGTCCGTGCTGTTGCCGTACTCGAGTTGGGTTCCGTCGCGCAACGTGGCCATGAAGTAACTGGAACCATTGCCGGGTGCTCCGACCGACACGATCTTGGTGAAGTTGTCGATCTCGGTGCGGTATTCGGTGCCGGCCGCTCCGTAGGTCCCGTTGACGGCAATCAGCCGCTGTCCGTCAAGGCAGAAGCGATCGTTGGTGGTTAGGTCCACGCCAGCCTTCAGGCCCTCGTGCGCCCAGTCGCGTGCACAGCGACTGATCTGGCTCAGACCCGTGATGCTCCAACCCATGCCAGCGATGCCATTGCCTCCGCTGCTGTCGTACTTCATCGCGATGTCGGGTGCAACGCCTGCAGTGGCGGGCGGCAGAACGATCGGGATCGTGTATTGCGCAGCGCCGCCGCTGCTCACGCCCAACGCTCCGGCCAGTTTGCCGGGCATACCCGTGCCCGAGGAGATGGGCGGTGCGTTGAACGCGACGTTGACGCTCACAGGCACTGAAGTCGTCGCAACTCCTTGGTTGTCGTACGCCTTGGCAGTCAGCACATGTGTGCCCGCGGGCACGTCAGTCATCGTGGTCGTATACGGAGCGGTGGTCAGTGTCGCGACGAGCGAGCTGCCATCGTAGATTTCGACCTTGGCAACGCTGCCGTCACTGTCGGCGGCGGTGGCGGAGACGGGGATGTCCCAGCCGGGAAGAAATGTGGCCCCGTTGCTTGGCGAGCTGATCGACGTTGTTGGCGCCACTTCGGCGGCAACGGCAACGTTGGTGCTCAGGTCGCCGAACCACTCGACCCCGTCTTGCACCATCTTCCATTGAAAGTTGTAGCTACCCAACGTGGATGGCGCGGTGACATTGAAGGCAAAGGTCGCATTGGCCCCCGGGGCAACAGACTGCGGCAACGCAACCCGGTGCGTGCCCCAGGTCGTGTTGTCCTGCGCGTTCTGAGCGCCTAGCCGGAAGTTGCCCGCGGATGTCCAGGTGCTGGTCCCAAGGTTCTTCATCGTGACCGAAACGGGAACAGTCTGGCCCGCACCAATCGCGATTGGAACGTTCTGGCTCACGAACTGCGCTGCGTTGCCGCTACCCACGATCACCTGGGTTGTTGCCGAGGTAGTGACGCCGCCAATGTTGTCGGTAGCGCGCGCCTGGACGCTGTACGTGCCAATGCTGGCCGCGTTCCAGTTGATGGTGTAGGGAGCGCTCGTTGCTGTACCGACGACGCTGCCATTGACCAGGAACTCGACTTTGGTGACGCTTCCATCGCTGTCTGCTGCGGCAGCGGACAGGGCAATGGTCGCTGGCACCCCGCTGCTGATAATCGTACCGTTGGCCGGCGTAGTGAGAGAGACCGTGGGCGGCGCGTTGACGTTGAAGGTATAGGCCGACGAGGTTCCCGTGGCTCCATAGGCATCCGTCGCCCGCGCGGTGACACCGTAGCTGCCGGCACCGACTCCACTCCATGAGAACGTGTACGGCGCCGCCGTCAGAGCACCGGAGATGGCACTTCCGTTGGCAAAGTATTGAACGCTGCTGACGCCGCCTAGGCTGTCGGAGGTAGTCGCTTGCAGGGTAATACTCGCGGGAGCGGTCCCGCTCACGACAGTCGGACTAATGCTGACCGACGGAGCGTCATTAGAGACTACGCTGATCGGCGCGGAGGTCGTCACGACACCGTTGCTGTCGGTCGCCGTTGCAGTGATGCTGTAGGTGCCGGCGCCGGCACCGCTCCACGTGAAAGCATATGGGGCTGAGCTCAGCGCGCCGGAGATGGCACCGCCATTGGCGAACCATTGAACGTTAGAGATTGCGCCATCTGAGTCAGCCGCACTGGCCGTAAAGTTGAACGAGCCTGGCGCAGTCGATGCAGTGCCAGACGCCGGTGAGGCGATGCTCACCGTCGGGGGCGTATTGACTCTGATCGAAACGACAGACGACATTGGGCCTGTGCCGGTGCAGAACGCCGCCGTCGACGTGGTCCTCGCCTGCAGGGAATACGTGCCCGCTGGGGCGGCCCATGTCACGCTCCACGGGCTTGAAGTAGCGGTGCCAATCGCGGTTCCATTGGCATAGTAAACAACCCGCTGAGTTGTCCCGGAGGCACCAATTGAGGCCCTGATGGTGATGTTCTGAGGCGCCGGACTGAACACGGTGCCCGACGTCGGGGATGTGATCGTCGTCGTCGGCTCGGGAATGTTGTCCGGGTTGCAGGGCACCGCAGCGACTGCGTCGGTATATGGCAGCGCGCCCGCCCCCGCAAATAAGCCCGCAAGGGCGCAGCGTGCGGCAATCGCTTTGAGGCGGGCAAGCTTATCCCCGCAGTGCGCAGCGGCGCACTCGCCTCCCTCTTGACTCATCGATCACTCCCGGTCGTTGGATTCGTCTTTTCTTGCGAAGCGTCCTGCCGATTTGGTCTCGGTTTGCAGCGACTTTCGCGCGTCAAAACTCTAGCAACAAAACGTAAGTGACAGCAACCTGTAAGACCTAACAGTTGTCAGTCTTAGGCGTTGTCCATTAGTCGCGCGCGAGGAAGTTCCTCCTTCGGGAGGCCGGCCGCTCCAAGGACGGGGAGGCGTGGCGGGGCAATTCGAATCCCATCTTGGATTGGAGTGACTTGCGAGCATCCACCATCGTCGCGCGCGGCGAGGGCACGGGCCCTTGAATAGGTAGGGCGCCTGGCGCCCGATGCCCGCTTTGCGCTAACAGCTGTCAAGTCCGCTTGTGGCCGCGAGCTGCCGATGAGCAGCACGTGCGCCGATCGGTCTAGGCCCGTGAGCAGTCCTTCAATCAAAGGCGCTCGTTCATGTAGCGACGCGAATTTCGCAACGGCGCGACATTCGAGGCAGTTGCGCGAGCTGCCCGTCTGCTTGACTCCGCGCGAGCAAGTGATCCAAACTGGTGGTCCAAATTTCCACGATCGAGCCGACACGAGTCAAAGGAAGTCAACACGCGACAACGCTTTGCACGAACTTTGGTGGAGATCCTCCTCCTCTCCACCACTACACACGAGGGGCCGCCGGTGAGCGGCCCCTCTTCTTTTGGGCTGCGTGGGCTACAAGTGGGCTACATGTAGCCCCATTCGTAGCCCACGGCCCGAACTGACCGTCGCACTGCTTGGGCAACGAAAAAGCGGATGGGTCGCGATGATCGCGCGACATCTCGCGCTGGATTCGAC
>Ga0075366_10001691_pt1 | contig 11077 bp, 3 predicted proteins | sample EndMethybrTD3031_FD_72351 | JGI IMG/M metagenome (GOLD analysis project Ga0075366, IMG submission 72351) | Populus endosphere microbial communities from Tennessee, USA - Endosphere MetaG P. TD hybrid TD303-1 | ecosystem: Host-associated > Plants > Roots > Endosphere | place: USA: Tennessee... | reverse complement strand
CAACAAATAAAACTCAAATAGCCGACTCTGTTAATTTTTATGTTGTTAAGACCAATAAACGGTCATTTACGCCCTCCGCGAATGAACGCGTTATAAAAAGACTTTCTTACAATTATTATATTGTAGCATCAAACAAACCCATCCCGCAGAACGCGGATTTTGAAATAATAGCCCCGGCTAATTCCCTGTGGAAGGCATCGGATAATCTTGCCCTGGTCGCCCAAAAGCACACTAACAGCAATAAAATGGTTGCTGTTGATATCATCCTGACCAATAACACCGCACAGGATGACTTGAAAAACTATGGCGAAATAACAGCCGCAAACGACAACAGGGCAACCGTCAATATCCGCATTAATAAGCTAACAGAATTGTTGCGGCAACCCTATGTTGTTTTTGCAGATAATACCCGCAAGGCTCACGCCGAATTGGCAATAAGCGATATCGACCTGGGGGCCAATACCATCAGCGCCATACCGGGCAATTACCCCGGCATCAATGGGCAAGGTATTAATGTTAGTGTTAAAGAAAGCAGGTATGATAACGACCTCGACCTGCTGGGTCGCACATTTGAATCTTTCCCGGCGTCGGCTACCACTTCCGGCCATGCTACCACTATGGCTACGCTTATTGGTGGTAACGGAAATTCGTTTATAAAAGGAATGGGTGCCGCGCCCAAAGTGCGTTTTACTTCATCCGATTTTATCAATTTATTTCCAGATAGCACCGCTGTTTTCAAAGCATTTGATATCGGCCTGCAAAACCACTCCTATGGTACCGGTATTGAAAATTATTACGGTGCCGAAACCGTGGCTTATGACCAGCAGGTATCAGCAAATGACAGCATTGTACACGTGTTTTCGGCCGGCAATATTGGGCTTACCGCACCGGCTATAGGCGTTTATAACGGCTTATCGGGCGTAGCCAATTTATCTGGGGATTTTAAGCAGGCAAAAAACGTATTGGTGATAGGCGGTACCGGCCGCACAAACGTTCCCGAGGATTTAAGTTCTGGCGGGCCGGCTTATGACGGGCGCATAAAGCCCGAACTGGTTGCCGATGGCGAGGACGGAACATCAGGTGCCGCCGCGCTGGCATCGGGCACTATTGCGTTGTTGCAACAGGCCTATAGGCAAAAGCATGGAAATTTACCCCCGGCTGCTTTAATTAAAGCGTTGCTGATCAACTCGGCCGATGATATTGGCAATCCCTTCGTCGATTTTAAAACAGGCTATGGTAAATTAAATGGCCTCGAAGCGATGCGTACCCTTCAGCAAAACCGGTTTAACAGTGGTGTAGCGACTAATGGCGGGCAAAGTGATTTCCCGATAGATATAGCACCCGGCTCCAAAGAATTGAAAGTATCAATAGCCTGGGCCGATCCTGCCGCCGCATTAAATGCCCCCCAGGCGCTGGTTAATGATCTCGATTTATCAATTTCAACGCCCGATGGCAAAACCATTTTGCCCTGGACGCTAAGCAGCTATCCCTCGCTCGATTCATTGCAAAAACCTGCGCAAAGGCTTATAGATACGCTAAACAATACTGAGCAAGTGGTTATTGAAAACCCGGCCGCCGGAAGCTATACCATACATGTAAAAGGCCGCAAAGTACCGGCGGGGCCGCAAAAGTTTTACGTGGCGTACCAGGCAGCCCAGGCAAATAAGTTTGAATGGATTTATCCGGCAGCTACCGACCAGCTTTTTGCCGCTGATGATAATTACCTGCGCTGGCAAAGCTCGTTCGGTACAACACAGGGCAAAATAAGCGTAAGCTACGATCATGGTTTAACATGGCAGGCAATTACCACCACGGCCGTAAAAAACAATTTTTATAATTGGTATGCACCAAATGTGTTCAGCACAGCTATCTTGAAAATGGACATCAGCAACAGCTCGTTTTTGAGTGCCGAATTCAATATCTCGACACCGATGGCGCTGAAAGTGGGTTACAATTGTACCCAGGGCACTTTGTTACATTGGTCGGCTCAGCAAGGCAGTACAGGATACGTGGTTTATACTATTAAAGACAACCTTTTACAAAAACTGGCCACCACAACAGATACCACGCTTATTATCCCCGCGCAGCAACAAACTTCCAAATACTTTGCCGTAAGCGCTGCCGGCAATGGCTTTGAAGGCTTAAAAAGCTATACTACCGACGTTACCACCCAAGGCGTGGGTTGTTATGTAAAAACATTGCTGGCGAACGTGATAGGCACCAAAGTTTTATTGGACCTATCCCTGGGGAGCACGGTAAACCTTAAAACAATCACCTGGGAAAAAATGACAGGGCCTGCATTGTTTACGTCAATCGGTGCTTCGCCGGTAATTACAAATCAGCTTAGTTACCAGTTTACAGATGCCGCACCCAAAGCGGTACAGTATTACCGGGCCAAGTTAATTACAACCGATAACCTGGTTATTTACACCGATACAGTTAAGGCCGTTATATTGCAAAACAAACAGTTTGCCGTTTACCCAAACCCTGTTGATAAACAATTCACCATTTTAAGCGGCGATATCAACAATTATGATTTTAAATTATACGATGCCGGCGGCAAATTAAGTATTACACAAACACTTAATAACCTGCAAAATACTGTCGCGGTGAACCTTAATCCGGGTGTTTATGTATATGTAATTTCGTTAGCCGGCCATGTGGTATACAATGGCAAACTGATAAAACTATAGCTATCCGTTTTAATTTATAACGTTGAGATGCCAGGCACTTAAGCTTTTGTTTACACTCAATTTATATATGTTTGGTATGTTTGGTCTTTCGATGATCGACGCTAAATGATAATATCCCCTAAATACGCAACACCGGTTTTTAAAAAAGACCAGCCCGACGATAGCTATAAATTTCAGCCGCTTCCTCCACCGTCCGGAAGCTACCCTTATCATTTAAATGTTAAAGACATATTACCCGGTATAAGTAATAACCGCATGGTGTTTCATGTGGTGGGCGATACCGGTGGCTTTCGTGATCCGGATTTTCAGAAAAGGGTACCTGATGCAATGGCTTCCCAATATCAAACCTCCGCAGTAGAAAACAAGCCCTCGTTTTTGTATCACCTGGGCGATGTAGTATATAGCCACGGCGAAGAAAAACATTATAAAAGCCAGTTTTTTGATCCCTACGCCAATTATCCCGGTCCGGTGTTTGCCATAGCCGGCAATCACGATAGCGATATAAACCCCGGTGCAGATAAGCCCTATAAAAGCCTTGACGCTTTTACGGCTGTTTTTTGCGACACCGAACAGCGGCCAGTAGCTTTTGCAGGCGACAGCCCGCGTAAAAGCATGGTTCAACCCAATATTTACTGGACGTTGGATACCCCACTGGCTACCATTATAGGCCTGCACAGCAATGTGCCCAAATACGGCATAATAACCGCCGAGCAAAGGCAATGGTTCCTGCACGAGCTGCTAACCTCGGTACAAAACCACCCCGAAAAAGCATTGCTGGTTTGTATCCATCATTCGCCGTACTCAGCCGATGTTAATCATGGTTCCAGCTTGCCCATGATTGAATTTCTGGAAGGCGCTTTTAGCGAAACCAATGTTTGGCCCGATATGGTTTTTAGCGGGCATGTGCATAATTACCAGCGCATCAATAAGCGTTATCCTAATGGTGTTACCGTGCCATATATAGTAGCGGGTGCCGGCGGCTTTGATGAGTTGCACCTCGTGGCGCACATTGACGATGAACGTTTTAGCGCCGAAAGCGAAGTTCTAAATGGCGCCGAATTGGTGTATTCATGCGACACCCGGCATGGTTTTATTAAAGTAACATTGGAGCGCACTGATAAGGGATTGAGCCTGGATACGGAGTATTATGCTATAGATGGTAATGGAGTAGCGCTTATGGATAGCTATGGAAAGATTGTGCATGCGCTTGAAAAATAAGTGCAGGCTGCTTTTTTTAATCAGTATTGCATCACAAAGTCGCCGCTCAATTTTAAAAGCATAAATTAGCGAATTAACTATTTGTAGTAATTGAAAGAATTTCCTGCTGACATCAAATTTTTATACGGTTGGAGGGCATATCAGCAACGTGTGCTTGATGGGCTGGATGAATATTTAAAAGACGGCCATTTACACGTTATAGCGCCGCCCGGTTCGGGTAAAACAGTTTTAGGGCTCGAAGCTGCCATCAGGATTAATCAGCCTACCCTAATCCTTACACCAACCATAGCCATCAGGAACCAGTGGATTCAGCGCTTTTGCGAGATGTTTTTACAACAGGAGCAAACACCGGGCTGGGTTTCGCACGATATCCGGAAGCCAGGTTTTCTTACTGTGATAACCTACCAGGGCCTGCATACTGCCTGCAACGACCTGAAAACTGCCGAACAGGAAACGGAGAATGAAGAAGAGATGGTCGAACACGAACCCGTAACATCGGCCAACCATAACCTTGATCATATTGTAAATGGCTTAAAAGAGCAACAGGTAAAAACCATAGTGGTTGATGAAGCCCACCACTTAAAAAATGAATGGTGGCATACACTCAATAAGGTTAAAGACGCTATTGATCCGATGATCATCGGCTTAACAGCAACTCCGCCATATGATGTATCGGCTACAGAATGGCAGCGTTACCTTGAATTAAACGGGCCAATCAACATTGAAATCTCGGTGCCGGAGTTAATTATTGAAGGGGATTTATGCCCGCACCAAGACTATGTTTACCTATCATTACCCGCCGATGATGAAATTAAAGGGATAACCGCGTTCAGGCAGGGTATAGAAGAACTTTTTGCAGAGATTAAAGCCGACGAAACCTTAATCAATGCCATTGAAAATCATCCCGCCTGGCAAAATCCGCAGGGGAGTTTAGATTGGATTTATACCAATTTGTCTTACTATTCCGCTTCGCTCATTTTTTTAAATGCCAACGGAAGAGTTATATCAAAAGATCATCTTGACGTTATTGATAACAAAAAACTGAAAATCCCGGTTTTTGACAACAGTTGGATGGAGGTTTTATTGGATTTTTACCTGTATAGGGATAAAGAACATTTTAAAAGCTTCGCCGTCCATCAAAAAATCATTGAAGGCAAGTTGCATCGATATGGCGCTATCGAAAAACGGCAGATCAGCTTTTCGCAAAACAAAAAAGTGACCGGGGCTTTAACCTCGAGCATCAGCAAATTAGATAGTATACAACACATCGTCAATTTTGAATATCAGCAACTGGGCCACAACCTGCGCATGGTAGTATTGACAGATTATATCCGCAAAGATTTCTATATCAATGCTGATATTAACGAATTTGAGCTGAACAAAATTGGTGTGATGACCATTTTTGAAAAACTAAGGCGGCAAAATGCTGCCGGTATCAAAATTGGCGTGTTAACGGGATCGTTGGTCATTGTCCCGTATTCGGCTTACCTGGTGTTCCGGGAAAAGGTGAGGCATTATGGATTGGGCGAAATTAATTGCGAAAGGGTGCCATTTGCAAGCGATTATGTTTTGATTGAACAGAACGAGCAGTTAAAAAACGATATTGTTAACCTCATTACAAAGATTTTTCAATCGGGCGAAATAGAGGTGCTGATTGGCACAAAATCGCTTTTGGGCGAAGGCTGGGATGCCCCGGCAATTAATTCGCTGGTGCTGGCCAGTTTTGTTGGCTCGTTTGTATTATCCAACCAGATGCGTGGCCGTGCTATCCGTACGCAAAAAGGCAACCTGGGCAAAACGGGCAACATTTGGCACCTATGTTGCATCGACCCAACTACCGGTACCGGCGGCGAAGATTTTGATATGCTTAAGCGCAGGTTTAAAAGCTTTGTTGGCATTTCCTTTAAAGATGGCGGCGGTATCGAAAACGGTGTAGGCCGGTTAAATATCCCGCCTGGTATAAAAAAGCAGGATGATGTAGAACGGCAAAATAAACGAGCCTTTACTTACGCGGCCGACAGGGAATCCCTTAAAGCTAAATGGCAAGCTGCGTTAGAAAGTGGCGTAGCCTTAATTGAAGAAATAAAAATACCGTTTGAAGGCGACCACCAATACAGCGCTGTTAAAACCATGTATCTTAATAAAACGATTGGAAACCTGCTTGCCGCGCTTGGCTTTGGTTCTTTAGAGTACATTTTGGAGGCAGTGCAAGGATTAGGCCGGTCAGCCAGGAACTTGCGTACGCTTCAGGATTTATATGTTTATTTAACAATATTAGCAGTAGGCGGCTTTCTTATATTTGGTCGCCTGGCATTTAAAGCTTTGCGGCTTTTTATTAAATATCGCGATATCTCTAAGGATGTTGAGCAAATAGGTAACGCGTTATTGTGCACAATGGGGCAAGCAGGCATTATTAAAACAAATAGGAAAGAGCTGAGAATAGATTCGTCTGTTGACCATTTTGGTAATGTTTATTGTTTTTTAGATGGCGGTACAACGTTTGAGCGGTCGGCCTTTATCAATATGCTGCATGAGGTAGTCGGGCTGATAGATAACCCGCGTTATGTTATTGTGAGGAAAAATATCTTTTTACGGTTTGTAAAGCAGAAGGATTATCACGCTGTCCCTGAAATTATAGGCCGTACCAAAGCTTCTGCGGTCCATTTTATGGAGCAGTGGAAAAAATACGTTGGCTCGTGCGAACTAATTTTTACCCGCAGCATGGAAGGCAGGCAATTATTGCTTAAATCGCGTGTTAAAGCATTGTCGGCCCAGTTTGACGATAATACAGAACGGGTTAATAAGTGGAGGTAACAACATTCTTGTAAATATTTATATGGATGTGGTTACATCAGGGTTTCTATAAATCCAATTCCAGCCCCTACCGCAAATTCCCCATTTACCATACTCAAAAAAAGCATAATTTAGCACCTATGTTCAAAGTGGCCGATGCCGGCCCGAAAGATTGACGCAGGTGTATTCAATGACAAAAGCAGGCCGTATTTTATTGCTTCAATCCTGGGTATATAAGGTCCTTATTTTTGCCGGTATATTATGTTCTTCAATAAAAGCACAGGCGCAGGGCCTGCAATTCAACTCGAACGATAGCCTGATGGAAAAACGGACGTCGTACTCCGTTTTTAAGCAGGATGAGCCCGCATTTAATGATCATTTATCCATCCGGTTCGACCTCGCCTTGTGGGATAACTCGCACCTGGGATATGTATTAAGCATTGCGGATAATCAAAACAGCTCTTACAGCCTCAGTTATATTTATTTGAATGGCGCGGCCTACCTCAATTTCAACATCGATAGTAAAAGTAACAAGCTTACAATTCCTTTAAGTTTAAACCAATTATCTAAGCGCACCTGGATTCCGGTAAAAATCGATCTTGATCTCAAAAAGGACAAAGTAATTATATGGGTGAGCAATAAGCGTTACGATGCTTCAGGATTTGGTTTCACCGGTAGCATTAGCCCGGCCATTACCTTTGGCAAAAACGCCCGCTATTCTGATGTCCCCAATATGGCCATCCGCAACCTGGAGGTTAGCGATGCATCTCAAACTTATTCGTTCCCGTTAAATGAATGGGAGGGGCAAAATGTGCACAGCAGCAATGGCGACGGGGTTGGCTTTGTTGAAAACCCGGTTTGGCTTATCAACGAATCCTATTTCTGGAAGCCGCTGTTCTCGAAAAGTTTTAACGAAGTTGTCGGGCTTAACTTTAATCAGCAGGATCAAAGCCTTTTGATGTTCGGCAATAGCTCGCTAACCATTTATGATATAAAGCGCGATGAGGAATCGTCCAGGCCCTATAACAATGCGCTCCCCATGCCATTGCTGCTGGGCAAAAGCACAATCAATCCAAACCAAAACAAATTATACGCCTACGAGGTAAGCAATACGCAGGGTCGGCTATCTGGGATGGTCTCCCTTGATTTGAAAAGTTTAAACTGGCAAGTTATTGGTAATGCCGCGCTTCCATCGCAACGGCACCACCACAATATCTTTTATGATAAGAATGGCCAGGATCTTTACCTGTTTGGAGGATATGGCTTATTCAGGTACTATAATGATTTTTTCAAATTCGATACCCTTAAAAATAACTGGCAAAAGGTAGTTTTTACCGGCGACCATATCGATCCGCGATTTTTCTCGGCCTGCAGCGCTGCCAATGCAAATAATGAAGTGTATATATTCGGAGGCATCGGTAACCAGTCGGGCAACCAGATAGTTGGCGGAATGCATTTTTATGATCTGTACCGGGTTAACCTGACTACGCACATCATCAAAAAACTATGGGCAATTAAACCGAAGGAAGAAGCCTTTGTGCCTGCCAATAACCTTATCTTGTCAAAGGACGGAAAATATTTTTATGTGCTGTGTTATCCGCACGAGCGGCCTAAAACCAGTTTAAGGCTTTATAAGTATTCGATAAAAGATGGATCTTATCAAATAGTGAGTGGTGAGGTTCCGGTCACGTCTGAACGGATTGAAACTGATGTTAATCTTTTTTTTAATAGCGAAGCGAACGAATTTTATTGCGCCACACAGGAGTTTACATCGCCAATAAAATCAACAGTAAAGCTTTATGCGCTGGCATTCCCGCCGGTAAGTGAGCAGGTGTATTTAGCATCAAAGCAAGCAAAAGCCCCGGTGGCGGCCTCAAATATATATTGGATAGGTTTGGCAATATCGTTACTGGCCATAGGGGGGATGATAGTTTATCTGAAAAAGAAAAAAGCAGTGGAGATCACTAACGGCGGCGATGCAGATTTGGTAACCAACGAGGTAAACGACACAGGCAAACAAACCAATGCCGTTTATTTACTGGGCGATTTTGCTGTTTTTGACAAAGGTGGTAAAGACATCACGTACCAGTTCAGCCCTAAAATTAAGCAATTGTTTATTTTGATTTTATTAAACAGCCGGGGTAAAAGCGGTGTAACATCCCGGCGTATTTCTACAACGCTTTGGGCTGATAAGGATATTGCCAAAACTAAAAACATAAAAGGCGTTACGCTTAATCACCTCAGAAGCATAGTCGCAGATTTAGATGGCATCGGCTTGTCATACCAGGACGATACCTACAGCTTTGATATTTCCGAAGCCTTTTTTTGCGATTATTTTACGGTGATGGACAGTTTAAAAACCGCGCCTGGCGCAGATGTGTTGGACATAGCTTATTTTGATTTGATAGCCCGTGGCGGCTTGCTCCAGGCCATGCCCGATGTTTGGCTGGATAACTTTAAGCAGGAATACGAAGAAGCGCTGATGCCGGTAATTACACCCGTAGCTAAAAATCTGTATAAAGCCGGGGCATTCAAAAAGACTTTAATGCTTTGCAGGGTTATTTTAGCTATCGATCCCTTTAACGACGCGGGTATCAAATATAAGCTCAGGGCTATTAGGCGTACTAAAGGGATTGAACAGGCCCGCCGTGCCTACGATGATTTTGTGACCGAATACAAACGGTCATTGGGGATCGACTATCCTGTTCCATTTGAAAAAATTTGCTCAAAGTAGAGCCGTCCCCGGTTAATAAAGGGATTAATTTTAACCGGTTAATGAAAATTAAACGCAGTTAACCCGTTTATTAACCCGCTTTTTAACACCCCGGTTGTATTATTGTTGCTTCAAGCGATTTCCATCGCCCTGCACCTATCTATGAAAAACATTTTTGTTTCCTGTTGTTTAACTATGCTGGCGCCTGCCGTTTTTGCGCAGCAGGCACCGGCACCGTTAAAAGAGAAAACCGCTTTCCAAACCGCCAGCCCCTGGATGCCCGAAATTGATGTGCGCAGCGACATTGCTATAGTTTACGGTACCAATGACCACCCCGGCATTACCTTTGAACAACGCGTGCAAACCTGGCGCGATCATGGCTACCAAACCAGCTTTATGACCGGCATAGCCTGGGGCGATTACAAAGATTATTTCCTTGCTAAATGGGACGGGAAAAACCACCTTGGCGTGGGCCAGGTTACCCAAAAAGGCGATACTATTTTTCATGGCAAGGATATGCCCTACGTAGTGCCCGACGCGTCATTTATTGAGTATATGAAAACCGCGGTTATTAAACGGGTAATTGATGTTGGTATCACCAACATCTTTTTAGAGGAGCCTGAGTTTTGGGCGCGCGCAGGTTACAGCGCGGGTTTTAAAGCTCAATGGCAAAGCTATTACGGTTTTCCCTGGAAGCCACAGGATGCATCTGCCGAAAATACCTACCTATCCAGCAAATTAAAGTATCACCTGTATTATGACGCAATTGAAAAGGTATCATTATATGCGAAGGCTTACGGCAAAAGCAAGGGCTTAAATATTAAAGTATTTATTGCTACGCACTCGCTGGTTAATTACTCGTCCTGGCAAATTGTTAGTCCGGAAGCCAGCCTGGCTTCGCTGCCGGGTATCGATGGTTATATTGCCCAGGTGTGGACGGGCACTTCGCGCGAGCCGACTTATTTTAACGGCCTGCAAAAAGAACGCGTATTTGAAAACGCCTACCTGGAATACGGTTCGATGGTTTCCATGACCGCGCCTACCGGCCGTAAAATGTTTTTTTTGACGGACCCTATTGAAGACAGGCAAAAAGACTGGAGCGATTATAAGCGAAATTACCAGGCTACATTTACGGCCAAATTGCTATACCCAACAGTGTCTGATTATGAAGTAATGCCATGGCCCGAGCGCATTTATACCCACCCTTATAAAGTTGCCAATAGCGACGAAAAAATTCTGATCCCCCAATATTACTCAACCCAAATGCAGGTGATGGTTAATGCGCTCAACAGTATGCCGCCATCTGCCAATAAGGTAACCGGTGTAAACGGGATTGGCGTACTGATGAGCAATACCCTGATGTTCCAGCGCTTCCCAACCCATAATGGGTTCGAGGATCCGCAATTCTCTAACTTTTATGGGCAAACATTGCCCCTGGTAAAACGTGGCGTGCCGGTACAAACCGTGCATATGGAAAACCTGGGCTATGTGGCATCGCTCAAAAACATTAAAGTGCTGGTGATGAGTTACTCTAATATGAAACCAGTATCGGCACAAATTCATCAGCAATTAGCAGTTTGGGTAAAGCAAGGCGGCGTGCTCATTTATTGCGGGCGCGATGATGACCCTTACCAATCTGTAATGGAATGGTGGGATACTA
>Ga0075366_10001690_pt1 | contig 11081 bp, 10 predicted proteins | sample EndMethybrTD3031_FD_72351 | JGI IMG/M metagenome (GOLD analysis project Ga0075366, IMG submission 72351) | Populus endosphere microbial communities from Tennessee, USA - Endosphere MetaG P. TD hybrid TD303-1 | ecosystem: Host-associated > Plants > Roots > Endosphere | place: USA: Tennessee... | reverse complement strand
ACAACGCCGTTCTGGTGATCGCCGGCGACGTCACGACCGAAGAGGTCCAAGCGCTCGCCGAGCAAACCTACGCCAAGGTGCCGAAGGTCGCTGAGATTGCGCCGCGGCGCCGCCCGCAGGAGCCGCAGCCGGCGGCGGCCCGTCGTGTGACTCTGGCCGATGCCCGCGTCGCGCAGCCGTCCATGAGCCGCGCCTACCTGGTGCCGTCATCGTCCAGCGCGAAGCCCGGCGAGTCCGAAGCGCTCGAAGTGCTGGCCTTCATCCTCGGTCACGGCAACACCAGCAGGCTCTACCGGACGCTGGTGGAGGAGCGCGGTGTGTCGGTGGGCGCCGGCGGCTACTACAGCGGCAGCGCGCTCGACCCCTCGCAATTCGCGGTCTACGGCTCACCTAAACCTGGCGTGACCCTGCCGCAGCTCGAAGACGCCATCGATGGCGTGATCGACAACCTGCTGGCCAATGGCGTGACGGCGGATGAAGTCGAGCGCGCCACCAGCCGGCTGGTCGCCGAATCGATCTATGCGAAGGACAATCAGTCGACCATGGCGCGCTGGTATGGCGCGGCGCTGACCTCCGGCGGCAGCGTCGAACGCGTGCAAAGCTGGCCGGATCGCATCCGCGCCGTCACTCCCGACGCGGTGATGACCGTTGCCAAGACCTATCTCGACAAGCGGCGCTCGGTGACCGGCTATCTGATCAAGGACGCCGCGGCGAAAGAGGACAAACGGTCGTGACCCATATCTTGCGCTGCCTGTTCGCCGTTGCTGCCACGGTTGTCGCCCTGTCGGCGCAGCCGGTGTTTGTGCAATCAGCTTGGGCCACCACCATCGAACGTGTGATCTCGCCCGGCGGCATCGAAGCCTGGCTGGTCAAGGACCCGTCGGTGCCGCTGGTCGCCATGAACTTCTCGTTCCTGGGCGGCGCCAGCCAAGACCCCGAAGGCAAAGGCGGCACGGCCTACATGGTCTCGTCGATGCTCGACGAGGGCGCAGGCCCTCTCGACTCGCGGGCGTACCATCAGCAGCTCGAGGAGAATGCGGTCGAGCTGAGCTTCTCGGTCACGCAGGACTACTTCCAGGGTTCGATCAAGCTGTTGCGCGACCGGCAGGAGAAGAGCTTCGAGCTGTTGCGGCTGGCGCTCAACGAAGCGAAATTCGAGACCGATGCCACTGTTCGCGTGCGCGACCAGGTGATGGCGGGACTGCGCCGCGAGACCACCGACCCCGGCTCGATTGCGACCCGCACCTGGTGGAGCACCGCTTTCGCAGGGCACCCCTATGCCCAATCGAACAACGGCACGCTGATCTCGGTGCCGACCATCACCGAGGACGATATGCGGTCCTACGCGCGCCGCGTGTTCACGCGCGCCAATCTCAAGGTCGCGGCGGTCGGCGACATCGACGCGGCAACGCTCGGCAAGACGCTCGACCGCGTGTTCGGCTCGCTGCCGGCAACTGGCGAACTGCGCAGCGTTCCGGACATTGCCATTCACGACACTGGGCGGCGGATCGTATCGCTGCTCAGCGTTCCGCAAGCCGTGATCCGGATGGGCGGGTCGGGCGTGGCGCGGAAAGACCCGGATTTCATGGCCGCCTACCTGGTCAACCACATCCTCGGCGGCGGCTCATTCACGTCGCGGCTCTATGACCAGGTTCGCGAAAAGCGCGGTCTGGTTTATGGCGTCTCGTCCTATCTGCTCAATCTCCGCCACACCTCCCTGTTCATGGTCAGCACCCAGACCGGCGCCGACCAGACCCGCGAGGCGCTGGAGCTGATCGAGCAGGAAATCCGCGTCATGCGGGACGATGGGCCGACCGAAGCCGAGCTCGCCAAGGCCAAGGCGTATTTGAAGGGCGCCTACGCGCTGAACTTCGACACCTCGACCAAGATCGCGTCGATGCTGCTGCAAATCCAGATCGACGATGTCGGCATCGACTACATCAACAGGCGCAACGGCCTGATCGACGCGGTGACCATCGAGGACGTCCGCCGCGTGGCGAAGCGTCTGGCCAAAGACGGCATGCTCACCGCCGTGGTCGGCCAGCCGAAAAATCTCGCCTCGAAAGCGCCTGGTGGTTAAAGCGCCTGGCGGTTAAAAAGCTCGGCGGCCAAACAGCTTTCATCTTTCCTTGCTAGACAGCAGGAAGCTCAACCGAGACTTCCAATGGCACTCAAGCAATCCATCGATCAGGCACGGCCGGCGAATTTCGCCGAAGTGCTGACCCGCACCGGCGAAGCGCTTGGAAAGCTTCGCGCGCAGCATGCCGACGGCACGCTGCCGCTGTTGCGGCTGCCGGAGAAGCGCGACGACATCGCCGCCGTCCTGGGCTACGCGGCGCTGCTGCGCGACGGCACCAGCGACGTGATCTTCCTCGGCACCGGCGGCTCAAGCCTGGGCGGACAGACGGTGGCGCAGCTTGCGGGCTACGCGGTGCCCGGCGTCGGCGCGTTGCGCGATCCGCCGCGCATCCATTTCATGGACAATCTCGATCCCGAGAGCTACGGCGCGCTGCTGCAGCGGCTGCCGCTCAAGACCAGCCGCTTCGTCGCGGTGTCGAAGTCCGGCGGCACCGGCGAGACCCTGATGCAGACCATCGCGGCGCTCGACGCCGTGAAGGCCGCCAAACTCGATCCGCATGCGCATTTCCTCGGCATCACCGAGCCGTTAAAGCCCGGCAAGGGGAACGGCCTGCGCGCCATGCTCGGCGCCCACAAGATCGAGATGATGGAGCACGACACCCAAGTCGGCGGCCGTTTCTCGGTGCTGACCAATGTGGGGCTGTTGCCCGCCGCGGTGTGCGGCCTCGACATCGGCGCGATCCGCGCAGGCGCCGGCGATGCGCTGGCGCCGGTGCTTGCCGGGAAGCCGCCGGCCGAGGTGCCGGCCGCGGTCGGCGCGGCGCTCGCGGCGTCGCTTGCAAGCCACAAGACCATCGCGGTGATGATGGCCTATGCCGACCGGCTGGCGCTGTTCACCAAGTGGTACGTGCAGCTCTGGGCCGAGAGCCTCGGCAAGGACGGCAAGGGCACCACGCCGATCGGCGCGATCGGACCGGTTGACCAGCACAGCCAGCTGCAGCTCTACATCGCCGGACCGCGCGACAAGCTGTTCACGGTGATCACCGGGACGCCGGCCGGCAAGGGTCCGCGCATGACCGCCGAGCTGTCCCGGCTCTGCGGCGAGCCGGAATTCGCCGGCAAGACCATCGGCGATCTGGTTTCGGTGCAGGGCCGCGCCACCGCCGAGACGCTCGCCAAGAACGGCTGCCCGGTGCGCACCATCCACCTGCCGCAGCTCGACGAACGGCATCTCGGCGAACTGCTGATGCACTTCATGCTGGAGACCATCATCGCGGCGCATCTGATCGGCGTTGATCCGTTCGACCAGCCGGCCGTGGAAGAAGGCAAAGTGCTGGCGAAAAAGTATCTGTCGGGGGCCAACTAGGGCCCGTTCAATGCCTGCTTACGTGATCTCCGAGGTCGAAATCCTCAACGAAACGCTCGCCAATATCTATCGCCCGCTCGCCAGCGCCTCGATCGCGCAATATGGCGGACGCTATATCGTGCGCGGCGGCGCGATCGAGCTGCTCGAAGGCGAGCGCAATCCGGCGCGGCGGCTGGTGATCGTCGAGTTTGCGTCGATGCAGCGGGCGCACGAATGGTACGGTTCGCCGGAATATGCCGAAGCGCTCAAGGTTCGCCGCGCCGGCGCACTGACCCGGACGCTGACCTTTGTCGAGGGCGTCGGCTGAGCGATCTTCGCTGCGATCTGTTATCGTGCGCCAATGATCCGCGTCACCGATTCCATCAGCATCAACGAGTCCGAAATCGAGGAAAGCTTCGTCCGCTCGTCCGGGCCGGGCGGGCAGAACGTCAACAAGCTCTCGACCGCGGTGCAGCTGCGCTTTGACGTACGGCACTCGCCGTCGCTGCCCAACGACGTGGCGATCCGGCTGATGGCGCTCGGCGGCCGGCGCATCACCAAGGACGGCGTGCTGGTGCTGATCGCGCAGAGCCACCGCACCCAGGAGCGCAACCGCGCCGACGCCATCGAGCGGCTGGTCGCGCTGATCAAGGAGGCCGCGGTCAAGCCGATCCCGCGGAGAGCCACCAAGCCGACCAAGGCGTCCAAGCAGCGGCGCATCGAAGGCAAGAAGCGCCGCTCCGGCATCAAGGACATGCGCCGGAGCAAGCCGAACTGGGACTGATGACGAAGATGAACATCCAGAGAAACAGAACGCCGAGCGACGCGAGGAAGAACGCGGAGGCGAGCGGCGCCAACGTGCCGCGGCGATTGGCCGGCTCGAGCACGGCCTGCGACGGATCGGCCGGGTCGTAGAACACCGGCACGGATGCGCCTTTCGGATATCTGGCCAGGATCTTCTCGGGCCCCTCGCGATCGACATAGAGCTCGGTCCAGCCCCATTTGCGCGTGGCGCAATGATACTCGCGGCCGCTCACCCGGTAGCTGCACGTGACCTGCGGCACGTACTTGATCTCCTCGCGGTCATCCTTGTCGCGACTGACATTCTCGACCACCGACGAGACCGTGACCGTGCCCTGCGCGGTCGGCCAGCGGGCGCTGGTCTTTTCCTGGCGCAGGATGTCGAAGAAGCTGTAGAGGCACACGCCGGCCAGACCGAGCGCCGCCGCGGGCACGAGAAACGCGAACATCGGAACGCCGTTCGCCGTGTAGAGCACTCGGCCTGCGATCGAATGCGCGACCAGCACCGCGGCAATCGAACCGAACACGATCACCGCGATCCAAAACCCGGCCGAAACCGCACTTTTGGCTTCGAGAACGGCCTGCGACGGACGCTTGGGATTGTAAAACACCTCGACCTGCGCGCCGGCCGGATATTTCGCGACGATCTGCTCGGCAAGCAGCCGCGTGGTGTGGCCCTGACCGCCGAAGGCAATATCGTCACCCTCGTAGGTCTTCTGTCCGACCGTGTAGCGATAGCGCACCGTGGCGGTACAGTCGGAGTCCTGGTCATCGGCGTGGAAATTTTCCGCAGCCGCCTTGGAGGCGATGATCTCGCCCTTGGTGCGCGCCCAGGTCTTGCCGTTGGCCACCTGGTTGCGGCCGCGCCAGATTCCGAGCGCGAAGCAATATGTCAGGAACAGGCAGACGGCTGCCGCGATGGTGGTCCACACCAATCCGGTGCTGTCGAGCACGACACGCTCCCGTCAGCGATCAGCCCGCGATGGCGATGCCGAGGGTGAACAGCGTGAAGACTGCGGCGGTCGAGGCCACCACATAGACCGGCCGCAGCACCGCGGTGGCGCCATCGGGTTGCAGCACGGCCATGCCGGGCCGGCTCGGGTCGTAATGCACCGTGATGGCGGAGCCCGAGCGATAGCGGTCGAGCATGCGGCGGGCGCGGGTGTATTTGCGGAAGCCCTCTTTCGCAGCCCACTGGATGCGGCTGCTCTCATAGCGCTGGCCGGCAACCTCGTAGCGATAGCGGACCACCGGACGGAACCGCTGGCGGCCCCCGTCGCGATCGGCCGCGATGGCGCTGTCGAGGACGACGCCGTCGACCACGGGCCAAGCCTCGCTGTCGACGTCGCGTCGAATGGTCAGGCGCCCGGCCAGGATCAGCCCGCAGGCGATGGCGCAGAGCACGAAGGCGATGGCGAATTGCACAAACATTGTGACTGATACCCCAATGGAATTGCGTCCATGTGGTGGTCGTATCGAAACACCAAAAGGTTCACGCTGGACGGCGAATATCGGGGGCATTTTACGCATCGCCCTCGCCGCCACGGCCGGCCCCCGGTAAATTCGGCGGGTGGCGAGTCGCGCGCTGTCGGTCGACCCGCCTAAAATATTGAAAGAATTAAGGAAAATGCCGGTCCGCCAGCTGCCCGAAACCCTGGTCAACCGCATCGCCGCCGGCGAGGTGGTCGAGCGGCCGGCGAGCGCCGTCAAGGAGCTGGTCGAGAACGCGCTCGATGCCGGCGCCCGGCGGATAGAGATCGCGACCGACGGCGGCGGCCGCCGCCTCATTCGCGTGGCCGACGACGGGGCAGGCATGACCCGCGCCGACCTGGAGCTGGCGGTCGACCGCCACGCCACCTCCAAGCTCGACGGCGACGACCTCCTGCAGATCGACACGCTCGGCTTCCGCGGCGAGGCGCTGCCCTCGATCGGTTCGGTGGCGCGGCTCAGCATCACGTCCCGCCACGCGTCGGAGCCCAACGCCTGGGCCATCACGGTCGATGCCGGCGACAAGTCCGGCATCAAGCCGGCGGCGCTCACGGCAGGCACCCGCGTCGAGGTGCGCGACCTGTTCTACGCCACGCCGGCGCGGCTCAAGTTCCTCAAGAGCGACCGCAGCGAGGCCGAGGCGGTGCGCGAGGTGGTGCGGCGGCTGGCGATGAGCCGGCCCGACGTCGCCTTCACGCTCACCGCCGACGAGCGCGCGCCGGTGACCTGGCCCGCGGCTCTGCCCGGCGCGCCCGGACGGCTGGCGCGTCTCGCCGATGTGCTCGGCGCGGAGTTTCGCGCCAATGCGGTCGAGGTCCGCGCCGAACGCGACGGCGTCATCGTCGAAGGCTACGCCGGATTGCCGACGCACAGCCGCGCCAACTCGCTCGGGCAATATCTGTTCGTCAACGGCCGTCCGGTGCGCGACAAGCTGCTGATCGGCGTCATCCGCGGCGCTTACGCTGATTACCTGTCGCGCGACCGCCATCCGGTGGTGGCGCTGTTCGTGACGCTGCCGACGCGCGAGGTCGACGTCAACGTGCATCCGGCCAAGACCGAGGTGCGCTTCCGCGACGCGACGCTGGTGCGGGCGCTCTTGATGCATTCGCTCAAGGAAGCGCTGGCGCGCGAGGGGCAGCGCGCCGCGACCACCGGCGGCACCGCAACCATCGCGTCGTTCCGCGCCGCCACCCTGCCCCGCCGCGGCGCCTTCGACTGGCGGCGCTCGCCGTCACGGCCGCTGCCGCCGCGTGGCGCCGTTGCGGCCTGGAGCGCGCCTGCGGCGGATTGGGCCGCGCCTGAGCCGGGCTTTGCCGAAGCCGCTCAAGCCGTGTTCGACGTCGGCAGCGCCGCCGCGACCGCGCGGGTCGATATCGCCCAGCCTGCGCCCGATCTGCTCGACCGCCCGCTCGGCGCCGCCCGCGCACAGGTGCACGACACTTACATCGTGGCGCAAACCCGCGATGGCCTGGTCATCGTCGATCAGCACGCCGCCCACGAGCGGCTGGTGTATGAGCGGATGAAAGCCGCGCTCGACCAGAAGGGCATCGCGCGCCAGATCCTGCTCATTCCCGAAATCGTCGATCTCGATCCGGCCGACGCCGAACGGCTGTTGGCGCGCACCGAGGAACTGCAACGCTTCGGCTTCGCCATCGAGCCGTTCGGTCCGGGCGCGATCGCGATCCGCGAAACGCCGTCGATGCTGGGCGAGATCGATGCGGCAGCATTGGCTCGCGACCTCGCCGAGCATCTGGCCGAATGGGATGAAGCTCTGCCGTTGGAACGCCGGCTGATGCATGTCGCCGCCACCATGGCGTGCTACGGCTCGGTGCGCGCCGGCCGCCGCCTCAAAGCCGAGGAGATGAACGCGCTGCTGCGCGAGATGGAGGCGACGCCCAACTCCGGCCAGTGCAACCACGGCCGGCCGACTTACGTCGAACTGAAGCTGACCGACATCGAGCGGCTGTTCGGGCGGCGGTAGCTCGCCCAGGCGCGGCATCAACCCGGCTTGACCTTGCGCGCCATGGCGGCAAGTCTCCCCCCGCCAGGGAGAGAAAACGCATGCAAAAGGCCATCATCACATTCGCCGCAGCGGTTGCGCTCGCAGCGCTATCGGATTCGGCGGAAGCCCAAAGCCCATCCCCTGCCGGTTACCCCGACCGGCCGATCACGCTCATCGTGCCCTATGCGGCCGGCGGGCCGGTCGACACCATTGCGCGCATTCTCGCGGCCCGTATGAGCGAGGTTCTGGGCCAGCAGATGGTGATCGAGAATGTGGGCGGCGCGGGCGGCATGACCGGCGCGACGCGCGCCTCCAAGGCTGCGCCGGACGGCTACACCGTGCTGCTCTCCGGCAGCGCCGTGCTGGCGCAGATCCCGGCCTTCCAAAAGAGACCGCCCTACGATCCGCTCGCCGACTTCGACCACGTCGCGCTGTTCTCCGATTCGGCCCGCGTGCTGATCGCGCGCAAGGACTTCCCGCCAAACGACTTCCAGGAGTTCATCGCATATACCAAGGCGAACCACGCCAAGCTGCAATACGGTTCCGCGGGCTCAGGCTCCGGTTCGCACACCTGCGCCATCCTGCTCGACGGCGCGATGGGCGTGAAGGTCACCCATGTGCCGTATCGCGGCGCGGGACCGGCGATGCAGGACCTGATCGGCGGCCGCATCGACTACATGCCGGAGCAGATTTCCACCGCGACACCGCAGATCAAGGGCGGCACGGTGAAGGCCTATGCGACGCTCGGTCTCGACCGCGGCCCGGGACTTGAGACCATTCCGACCGCCGACGAACTCGGCGTGAAGGGGCTCGATTGCGGCGCCTGGGGCGCGCTGTCGCTGCCGAGGGGCACGCCGAAGCCGGTCATCGATCGACTCGCCACGGTCACAAGCCACGCCATCGATACGCCCGCGGTGGTCGAGCGCTTCAAATCCATTGGTGTCGTGATCACCGCCAAGGATCGCCGCTCGCCGGAGTACTTGACGCAGTTCGTGAAATCCGAGATCGAACGCTGGGCCGTGCCGATCAAGGCGAGCGGCGTAACGCTCGAGTAGCGTGCGAAAGAAATGGGCACCGGAACTGGCCCCTGCTTGAAGGGCTGGGCCGGCCGGAACACTAAGGAAAACTGTTATGACGAACACAAGAGCGGCGCTGGCCGGCTTGGTGACGGTTGCGGGCTTGGCGGCGCTGACCGCTTTCAGCGCGACCGCGCAGGCACAGGACTGGCCGAACCGGCCGATCACGCTGATCGTGCCGTTTGCGGCCGGCGGCGGCGTCGACGCCAGCGCGCGCCTTCAGGCGCTGGCGATGGGCGAAATCCTCGGCCAGACCATCGTGGTGGAGAACGTCGGGGCTGCGGCCGGCACCGTCGGCACCAGCCGCGTCGCCAAGGCCGCGCCCGACGGCTACACCATGCTGATCGGCAACAGCGGCACGCAGGTCTACAGCCAGTCGCTCTACAAGCGGCGGCCGTATGACGCCGTGGCCGATTTCGAGCCGCTCGGACTGGTAACCGAATCGCCGCGCATCCTGGTCGCCCGCAACGGGCTCCCGGTGAAGAACCTTCAGGAGCTGGTCGCTTACATCAAGGCGAACCAGGACAAGATGCAGTATTCGTCGGCGGGTGTCGGCTCGGGCACCCACCTGCCCTGCGCGCTGTTCAACTTTGCGATCGGAGCCACCAAGGTCACGCACGTGCCCTATCGCGGCGAAGGCCCGGCGCTGCAGGACGTGATCGCCGACCGCATCGACTACATGTGCACCACGATCCAGAGCGGCGCGGCACAGGCCCGGCAGGGCGCGGTCAAGGGCATTGCGGCGATGTCGCCGCGGCGCGCCGCAGTCAGTCCCGATCTTCCCACCACCGGCGAGCAGGGCGTTCCGGGTGTCGATGCCACCGTGTGGAACGGCTTCTTCTTTCCCAAGGGCACGCCGAAGCCGATCATCGACAAGGCCAGCAAGGCGGTTGAAACCATGATCAACAAGCCTGACATCCGGACGAAGATGGAATCGCTCGGACTGGAAATCCTGCCGCCGGAACAGCGCACGCCGGCTTATCTTGCCCAGTTCCTCAAGCAGGACATCGAGCGCTGGGGCAAGGTGATCAAGGACGCCGGCATCAGCGTGGAGTAAGCGCGGTCAGGGAAGCGCTCTGAGAAACGCCACCTGGGTGTCGCCGTAGTCGCGGCGCTCGATCTCCTCGAAGCCATCGGGTGCGGTGAAACCCGCACCCACAGCCTCTTCGACGATCACCAACGCATCCGGCGTCAGCCAGCCGCCCTCGCGCGCCGACGTGAGCGCGCGCTCGGCCAGGCCCTTGCCGTAGGGCGGATCGAGAAATGCCAGCTCGAACGGCGCGAGCGGCGCCACCGGACCAAGCCGCGTCGCATCGCGGCGATAGATCTTCGACGCACCGCCCGCGCCCAGCGCATCGGCATTGCCGCGCAAGAGCGCGCGCGACTCCGCGCCGTCATCGACAAACAGCACGAAGGCGGCACCGCGCGACAGCGCTTCGAGGCCCATCGCGCCGGTGCCGGCGAACAGATCGAGCACCCGGGCGCCGCTCACCGGGTCGCCGTAGGAATGCTGGAAGATGTTGAACAGCGCTTCGCGCAGGCGGTCGGAGGTCGGCCGGATCGCCTGCGATTTCGGCGTGAGCAGCGTGCGCCCGCCGAGCCTGCCGCCGACAATGCGCATCAGCGCGGCCGCTTGCGATCGTGCGGACGGCCGCGATCGCCGCGATGTCCGCGATGCTTGCCGGGCTCGCCGCGCGGCGGTTTCCTGTCGCCGTCACCGTGGGGTGGCCGGCCGCGATGAGGATTGTCCGGCGAATGTTTTTTCTCGCCGCCATCCTGAGGCGGCCGGTGCTGTCGGCCCTCGAAGGACGGACGGCCCCGCTCTTTCTTGTTTGGCGAATTCTTGTTGGGCAAGCTGAGCGTGCCCTTGGATGAGCGCCGTGCCGAACGGTCTGGGGCGCCCCGCGGCGCAGCCCGGTTCGCCCGATTTCGGTCCTTGGACTCGAAAGGCGGTTGGGACTGATTTCGATCCTTGGGCGCGGAAGCCGGCCGATGCCGGCTTTGGTCATTGGATGCGGAAGTCGGCCGAGACCTGTTTTGGTTTCTGGATTCGGACGTCGGCCGCGGCCTGTTTCCGGCGGGCTGGCGCTCTTCGCCGCGCACCTCAGGATGACGGACAGGCTTTGCCGTTTGCGGCTCCGGCTCGACCACCCGCTCGACAATCGGCCCCGAGAAATCCGCCCCTGCAATCGCCGAAAGCCGCTCGCCGAGCTGTTCACGGATCGCGCGGGTCTTGACCTCCTCGACCGCTCCAGCCGGCAATTCGGCCAGTTGAAACGGGCCATAGGAC
>Ga0075366_10001689_pt1 | contig 11082 bp, 6 predicted proteins | sample EndMethybrTD3031_FD_72351 | JGI IMG/M metagenome (GOLD analysis project Ga0075366, IMG submission 72351) | Populus endosphere microbial communities from Tennessee, USA - Endosphere MetaG P. TD hybrid TD303-1 | ecosystem: Host-associated > Plants > Roots > Endosphere | place: USA: Tennessee... | reverse complement strand
CCGCGCGGGCGCGAGCTGCCGCTGGTGGCGGTGACCGCCAAGGCGATGAAGGGCGACCGGCAGAAGTGCATCGAAGCCGGTGCGTGGGACTACCTCTCCAAGCCGGTGGACCCGATGAACCTGCTGGCCGTGCTGCGGGGTTGGCTGTGCCATTGACATCGCTCACCAGCGCCGCCGCCGAGCCGGCCGAGAAGGTCGACATCCTGGTCGTCGACGACCTGCAGGAGAAGCTGCTGGTCTTCAAGACCGTGCTCGAGGAGCTGAACCAGAACCTGGTGTTCGTGCGCTCTGGCACCGAGGCGCTGCGCGAGGTGCTGACGCGCGAGTTCGCGGTGATCCTGCTCGACGTCAACATGCCCGACATCGACGGCTTCGAGACCGCCACGCTGATCCGGCGCTACAAGCGCAGCGCGCACACGCCGATCATCTTCATCACCGCCTATGCCGACGAGCTGCAGACCACGCGCGGCTATTCGCTCGGCGCGGTCGACTACATCCTGTCGCCGGTGGTGCCCGAGGTGCTGCGCTCGAAAGTGCGCGTGTTCGTCGAGCTGCAGGTGCTGCAGCGGCGCATCGCGCGCCAGGCCGACACGCGCGTGGCGCATGCGGCGGCCGAGGCGGCGCTGTCGGTGGCCGAAGAGTCGACGCGGCGCTCGACGTTTCTGTCCGAGCTGAGCCACGAGCTGAGCGGCCTGCTCGACGTGCGCACCGGCATGCACCGCCTGCTCGCGATGGTGGTGCCGCGTCTCGCGCACGGCGCCACGGTGGCGCTGCTCGACGACAACGCCCAAGTGGTGCGCGCGGCCACCTGGCGCGCCAACGACCCGGCAGCCACCGACCTCGGCGCCGACGCGTTGCCGGCCAGCGACCTGCAGCGCATCCGGCACGCGCTCGCGCCGAACACCGGTGAGCGCACCGCCGATCTGCAGGCCTACACGTTGCGCAACGGCGAGCGCGTGCTCGGCGTGCTGCTGCTGGCCGGCGAGCCGAGCGCACTGGGTCTGGCGGTGCTCGACGAGGTGGCGATCCGCGCCGCGATCGCGTTTGCCGCCGCACAGCTCTACCAGAGCCTGCAAGACGAGATCCAGGAGCGCCGTCGCGCCGAGGCCCGGCTCGAAGAGGCCAACAAGCGCAAGGACGAGTTCCTCGCGATGCTGTCGCATGAGTTGCGCAACCCGCTGGCGCCGATCGGCAACGCGGTGGAGATCATCCGCCGCCTCGGCGGCCACGACGCCAAGCTGATGTGGGCCACCGACATCACCGATCGGCAGCTGCGCCAGCTGACGCGGCTGGTCGACGAGCTGCTCGACGTGGCACGCATCGGCCAGGGCAAGATCGTGCTGCAGAGCGCACCGCTCGAGCTGACCGCGCTGATTGGGCAATGCATCGACATGCAGCGCGCGGCGCTGAGCGCGCGGCGCCAGACGCTGACGCAGGCGATGCCCGGCGCGCCGGTGTGGATCCACGGCGACGGCGCGCGCATGCAGCAGGTGATCAACAACCTGCTCAGCAATGCCAACAAGTACACCCCCGAAGGCGGCAGCGTGCACGTGGCGATCACGCTCGAGCAGGGCCTCGCGGTGCTGACCGTGCGCGACAACGGCATGGGCATCGAGCCCGAGCTGCTGCCGCGCGTGTTCGATCTGTTCGAGCAGGGCAAGCGCGCGCTCGACCGCAACCAAGGCGGCCTCGGTGTCGGCCTGACGCTGGTGCAGCGGCTGGTCAAGCTGCACGACGGGCGCGTCGAGGCGCACAGCGCCGGTGTCGGCCAGGGCGCGGAGTTTCGCGTCTACCTGCCGTGTCTGCAGTCGGCGACCGCGCATGACCGGGGCCATCCGTCCGAGGCGCTCGGCACCAGTGCCGTATGCCGTCGTCTGTTGATCGTGGAAGACAACCCCGACATCGCCGACACCACCGCAACGATGCTGGCGATCACCGGCCACACCGTGCGCTGCGCGCGCGATGGTGCACAGGCGATCACCGAAGCACAAAGCTTCATGCCCGAAGTGGTGCTGCTCGACGTTGGCTTGCCCGAGCTCGATGGCTACCAGGTGGCGCGCCGCCTGCGCCAACTGCCGCAGACGCGCCACGCGCTCATCATCGGACTCACCGGCTACGGCATGCCGGCCGACCGCCAGCGCGGCCGCGAAGCCGGCTTCGACCACCACCTGCTGAAGCCGGCCGACCCGGCCGAGCTGCGCACGCTGATCGAAGCCTGGTCACCCGAAACAGCGGACGCAGAGCACGCAGGACCGAAGGCGTCGAACCTCTACGCATTCAAGCGGCCGTGAAGGGGTCGCTGAAGAGTTGCGCAGCCATTCTTCAGCGGTCACGCATCGCGCGCGACAGCAGCGCCACCGGGATCAGCCCCACCGCGACGATCGCCAGCGACGGCAGCGCGGCTTCTGCCAGACGCTCGTCGCGCGCGAAGTTGTAGGCCACGGTGGCCAGCGTGTCGATGCCGAACGGGCGCAACAGCAGTGTGGCGGGCAGCTCCTTCATCACGTCGACGAACACCAGCAGCATCGCCGCCAGCGCGGCGCGGCGCAGCAGCGGCCGGTGCAGCTCGAACCAGGTGCGCCACAGCCCGGCACCGAGCAGGCGTGCGCTGTCGTCGATGGCGGCCGGGATGCGCGCATAGCCGGCTTCCACCGATTGCATCGCCACCGCGCTGAAGCGCACCACATAGGCGTACAGCAAGCCGAGCACGGTGGCGGTGAGCCACACGCCGGCGCCGCTGTCGGGCCAATGCGCCTGCAGCGCACCGAGCGGAGCCAGCATGCCCACCGCGATCACGGCACCGGGCACCGCATAGCCGAGCGACACCGTGCGCGCCGCCAGCCGCAGCGGCGACAGGGCGGTGCTTCGCTCGGCACGCAGCACCGCGCCGAATGCCAGTGCAATCGCTGCGGCCACCAGCGCGGCCGCGGCGGCGAGCGCAAAGCTGTGCCCGGCCCAGAGTGCGAAGCGCTGCAGCGGCAGCCCGAACTCGGCCTGCTGCGACTCCTGCCACACGCGCCAGGCCAGCCACAGGCATGGCAGCACGAAGCCGAGCACGATCGGCAGCGCGCACAGCAGCACCAAGGCGGCAGCGCCGCCGGCGCTGGGGCGCAGCAGTCGTGCGTCGCCGCCATGCGTGCTGCCGCTGCGTGCAGTGGCAAAGCGCAGCCGCCGCTGCGCGCGCCGCTCGAGCCACAACAAGCAGGCCACCACCGCGAGCAGCGACGAGGCCAGCTGGGCCGCAGCGACGCCGTCGCTCATCACCAGCCAGGCCTTGTAGACGCCGGTGGTGAACGTGGTGAGACCGAAGTACGCGCCAACGCCGAAATCGGCCAGCGTCTCCATCAGCGCCAACAGCACACCGGCCGCCAGCGCCGGGCGCGCCAGCGGCAATGCCACCTCGAGCAGGCGGCGCCGCAGCCCGGCACCCAGCAAGCGCGCGGTCTCCATCAACGGCACCGCGCGTTCGGCCAGGCTGGCGCGCGCCAGCACGTACACATACGGGTACAGCGCGAGCACGAACAGCAGCACCGCGAACGGCAGGCTGCGCACGTCGGGCCACAGCGCGCCCTGCCATCCGAAGGCGCCACGCAGGGCGGCCTGCACCGGCCCGCTCGGCTGCAACGCGTCGGTGGCGGCATAGGCCAGCACGTAGGCGGGCATCGCCAGCGGCAGCAGCAACGCCCACTCGAACACCTTGCGCCCGGGAAACTGGAACAGCCCGACCGCGGTGGCCGTGGCCGCGCCGAGCAAGGCCACGCCGAGACCCACGCCGCCGGCGAGCAGGAACGATTGCAGTGCCTGGTCCGGCAGCACGGTGCGCGACAAGTGCTGCAGCGTCGACCACGCCGCCGCGTCGAGCTGCGCCCAGGCCGCCAGCAAGCCCAGCACCGGCAGCGCCAGCAGCAGGCCGAGCGCCGTCAGGGTGGCGCGCATATCGCCCCCTGAGGCGCTGCGCGCCCTCCCCCCGAGGGGGATGAGCGATTTCGGAACGGCCGTGCATCGCTCATGGCCTTGCGCCGCAGACGGACGGCGGCAATGCGAACGAGCCTCATTTCGCCGCAGCGTATCATGCGTCGATGAGTGGGCCAGCCGGCTTGCAGCTCGAGCAGTTGGTGGTGCGCTACCCGGCATCGGCCGGCGCACGGGCTGCGGTCGATGCCCTGTCGCTCACGCTCGGCCAAGGGCAGATCGGCGTGCTGATCGGCCCATCGGGCTGCGGCAAGACCACCGTGCTGCGCGCCGTGGCCGGACTCGAGCATCCGGCGGGTGGTCGCATCAGCGTGGGCGGCCAGCTGATGTCCGACGCTGCCAGCGGCCGGCACCTGCCGCCCGAGGCACGCCGTGTCGGCATGGTGTTCCAGGACTACGCGCTGTTCCCGCATCTCAGCGTGGCGGCCAATGTCGCGTTCGGTTTGCGCCAGATCAAACGCGCCGAGGCCGACGCGCGCGTGCACGAGTTGCTCGACCTGGTGGGCTTGGCACACACCGCGCAGCGCCTGCCGCACCAGCTGTCGGGCGGGCAGCAGCAGCGCATCGCGCTGGCGCGCGCGCTGGCGCCGCGGCCGCAACTGCTGCTGCTCGACGAGCCGTTCTCGAGCCTCGATGTCGACTTGCGCGAACGCCTGGCGCAGGACGTGCGTGCGATCCTGAAGGCCACCGGTATCACCGCGCTGTTCGTCACGCACGACCAGCAGGAGGCGTTTGCGCTCGGCGACCGCATCGGCGTGATGCACGCCGGGCGCCTCGAGCAATGGGACGACGCCTACACGCTGTACCACCGGCCGGCCACCCGCTTCGTCGCAGGTTTCATCGGCCACGGCGTGTTCACGCCGGCGCGCATCGAGTTGTCGGCCTCCGGGCCGGTGGTGACGACGCCCTTCGGCCAGATGAGCGACATGTCGGAGTGCCCGCTGCCGGAGGCCTACCCCGGCGGCGAATGCGACCTGCTGCTGCGCGCCGACGACATCGTGCACGACGACGCGTCGCCGGTGAAAGCGCGCATCGAACACAAGTCGTTCCGCGGCTCGGAGTTTCTTTACACGTTGCGGCTGGCCAGCGGCGAGCAGGTGCGTTCGCACGTGCCATCGCACCACGACCACCAGGTGGGGGAGTGGATCGGCATCCGACCGGCGCTGGACCACGTAGTGACCTTTGACCGGGCGGCGTCGTAACGGCCGGTGCGTTGGTAAGTCGCGGCACGTGAACCCGGGGGTGCAACTTCCGCGAAAGCCGGCTCTCAAACCGGGACCCTGGCCCTATACTGGGGTCGACTCCACATCGAATCAGGCCCTCGGGCCAGGCAGGACTAGGATGGGTGGAAAACTAAAAGTCGCTGGGTTCATCGCGCTGGGCGCGATCGCAGGTGCACTCACCACGATGCAACTGACGGCATTTGCGCGCAACACGCTCGCTCCTTTGCCGCTCGATGAGCTTCAGCAGTTGGCCGCCGTGTTCGGCATGGTCAAGAGCGATTACGTCGAAGCGGTCGACGAGAAGAAGCTGATCACCGATGCCATCTCGGGCATGGTGGCCGGGCTCGATCCGCACTCGCAGTACTTCGACAAGAAGAGCTTCAAGGAATTTCGCGAAGGCACCACCGGCCGCTTCGTCGGCGTGGGCATCGAGATCGGCATGGAAGACGGCCTGGTCAAGGTGGTCTCACCGATCGAAGGTTCGCCCGCCTTCCGCGCCGGCATCAAGGCCGGTGACCTGATCACCCGGATCGACGACACCGCGGTCAAGGGCCTGAGCATGGACCAGGCCGTCAAGCGCATGCGCGGCGAGCCGCAGACCAAGGTCGTGCTCACGGTGTTCCGCAAGGCCGAGAACCGCACCTTCCCGGTGACCATCACGCGCGAAGAGATCCGCGTGCAAAGCGTGCGCTCGCGCATGGTCGAGCCCGGCTACGCCTGGGTGCGCGTGAGTCAGTTCCAGGATCGCACCATCGACGACTTCGCGAAGAAGGTCGACGAGCTGTACAAGCAAGACGCCAACCTGAAAGGCCTGGTGCTCGACCTGCGCAACGATCCGGGCGGCCTGCTCGAAGGCGCCGTGGCGCTGTCGGCCGCGTTCCTTCCCGGTGACGTGACGGTGGTGTCGACCAACGGCCAGATCGCCGAATCGAAGGCCAGCTTCAAGGCCGCGCCCGAGTACTACATCCGCCGCGGTGGCAACGACCCGCTGAAGCGCCTGCCGGGCGCCCTGAAGGCGGTGCCGCTGGTGGTGCTGGTCAACGAAGGTTCGGCATCGGCCAGCGAGATCGTGGCCGGCGCCCTGCAAGACCACAAGCGCGCCATCGTGATGGGCGCCCAGACCTTCGGCAAGGGTTCGGTGCAGACGGTGCGCCCGCTGGCCGGCGAAACCGCGCTGAAGATCACCACCGCGCGCTACTACACGCCGAGCGGCCGCTCGATCCAAGCCAAGGGCATCGTGCCCGACGTGTGGCTCGACGAAACTGCCGATGGCAACGTGTTCGCCGCGCTGCGCCTACGCGAAGCCGATCTCGAGAAGCACCTCGGCAGCCCCGACGAGAAGAAGGACGAGGCGCGCGAGAAGGCACGCGAAGAAGCGCGCAAGCGCCTCGAAGAGCAGCAAGCCAAGTCGCGCGAGCCGCTCAAGCCGCTGCCCGAGTTCGGCTCGGCGGAAGACTTCCAGCTGATGCAGGCGCTGAACCAGCTCAAGGGCAAGCCGGTGGCCGTGAGCAAGAGCATCGTCGAGCGCAAGGCGGAAGCCAAGGCGAACTGAGCAGGCGCCCGAGGGCGTACAACCGAAAAGGGTCCGCGACGCGGACCCTTTTTCGTTGTCAGGTCCTCGGACCCTGTTTCATTCCAGCTCGAGTGTCAGCGTGTGCACGGCCTCGCGCACCGGCGCCGCCGACTCGATCGTGGTTGCCAGCCCCGACTCGTGCAGCCGATAGAGCGCCGCGCGCCCGATCGTCTGCACCGGTTCGCCCTGGCGCGTGGCCAGCAGCACGTGCGCGCTGCTGCGCCCCGACACGCGTGCCGTGAGCCAGCGCGCGTGCAGGAAGATGCGCACCCAGTCGCCCTCGTGCATCGTGTCGACCCAGGCCTTGTGGGGATCGTCTGCGCCGGGCTGGCCCGGCAGCTCCATCGGCACGGTGGGCAAGCTGCCCTCGCCGCCCCAATCGGTCGGCAACGAGCCACCGTCTGGCGCCGGCGCCGGTGGCGGCGCTGCCGCCACGCCGGCATCGGCCAGCTGCGAATCGGCCCAGCCGGTGACCAGCGCATCCAACTCGGCCAGTGCACGCTCGTAAGCCAGCGCCGACGCATCGCCACCGTGTTCGAGCCGGCCCATCGCGGGCTCCAGGTGCGCGGCCAGCTGCGCGGCATCGCGGCCGGTGTGGGCGGCGCCGAGCGCGGCGATGCGGTCGACCAGTCGCCACAGCGGGTGATCGAACGAGGTCAGCACATCGGCATCGGCCTTGGCGCTGCGCAGCGCCGGCGCGCTGAGACGCTGCAGCAGCATGCGCAGGCTCGCATCGAGTGCGTACTGCTCCGCCACCTGCGCCAGCAGGCGCGGGATCAGCTGGTCCGGCGGCGCGGTGGAAGCGATGAGCTTGCCCGCCAAGCGCCGCATCGCACTGTCGTCGGGCGGCGCGGCGCGCTGCAGCTCCGGTGCGATGCGCAACTGGTACGGCAGCGGCTCGACGCCCCAGCGCTTGAGCTCGCTCGCCTGCTCGCGCACCAGTGCGATCAAGCGGTCGGCCATGGCCTGGCCGACCACGCGCAGGCCGAGCAGCCGCGCCGGCCGTGCGGCGCCGATCGCGTGCAGGCCACGGCTCAATGCGCGCGCCGCCACCTCGGGCCGCAAGGGCACCACCTCGGGCAGCGCAGCGCTGGCGCCGCGCAACGTGGCGCACAGCGCGCGCAATTCGCGCAAGTCGGCCTCGGCCGCGGTGTCCACCAGCTGGATCACGCGCGCGACCTCGATGTCTTCCTCGATCTGCTGGTCATCCACCAGCGTCAGCTGGTCCATCGGCACCGATGGAGCGGCGCGCTTGGCAGCGTCGGGTTCGGCCACCACGTCGCGCGCGAGCTCCTCGCGCAATTGCTGGCGCAACGCGGCCGACAGCGCCGCCACAAGGCTCTGTGGGCCGGGGCGCAGCAGCGGCAGCAGAGCCGCGGTGTGCTGTCGATCGCCGGCCACCGCGTTGCGCAGCGCGCTGCCTTGCAGCTGCTCGAGCGCGCGCTGCACCGCATCAGCGGCGAGCACCGGCACGCTGGCGAGCACGAGGTCGCGCCAGCGTTCGAATCGCGGATCGGCTGTGGTCATCGCCTGCCAATGATAGGCAGCCCGCCACGGTATGCTCGCCCGATGGACGACACGCAACTGCTGCGTTACTCGCGCCACATCCTGCTCGACGAGATCGGCATCGAGGGCCAGCAGCGGCTGCTGCGTTCGCGCGCGCTCATCGTCGGTGCCGGCGGTCTCGGCTCGCCGGTGGCGCTGTACCTCGGCAGCGCCGGTGTGGGTCGCATCACGCTGATCGACGACGACCGCGTCGACCTCACCAATCTGCAACGCCAAATCGCGCACAACCTGGCGCGCGTCGGCCAGCCGAAGGCCGAGTCGGCGGCCGCGGCGATCGCGGCGATCAACCCCGACGTGCAGGTGCAAGCGTTGGTGCAACGCGCTAACACGGCGACGCTCGACGCGCTGTTGACGCAAGCCGACGTGGTGCTCGATTGCAGCGACAACTTCGAGACCCGGCACGCGGTCAACGCCGCCTGCGTGCGCCACGCCAAGCCGCTGGTGGCTGGTGCGGCGATCCGCTTCGACGGCCAGGTGTCGGTGTACGACGCGCGCGACGCGGCGTGCCCGTGCTATGCCTGCGTGTTTCCGCCCGATGCCGCGTTCGAAGAGGTGCAGTGTTCGACGATGGGCGTGTTCGCGCCGCTGGTGGGGATCATCGGCACGGTGCAGGCGGCCGAGGCACTGAAGCTGCTGGCGGGCATCGGCAGCTCGCTCGCCGGCCGGTTGCAGATGCTCGACGCGCGCACGATGCAGTGGAGCGAGATGCGGCTGGTCAGGCAGCCGCAGTGCGCGGTGTGCGGCGTACCGGCACGGTGAGGCGCGTCACCTCGGCCGGCGGCACCAGTAGGTGGCCGTACTCGACGGCACGGCCACGAACGTGCCGGCCGGCGTGCCCCCTTCAGGCGTGGTCGGCGACGTGCGGTGGCAGCCCTCGCAGCGCCCTCCGGTGTCGGCCGCAAAGCTGACGGCCGGCCTGTTCAATGCGCCATTGGGATTCAGTCGCCGGTTGTGCAGGTCCTTGCCACCGGCGGTGGTGTCGGCGCGCAGCTGATCGCAGTCGAAGTAGTCGAAATTGGCGGTCAAGCTGCCTTGCGAGGTGTTGCCTGCGGTGTCTGTCACGCGCGCGGTGTACGCGTTGGCGACCGGCGGCGTCACCGCCGTGTTGTTCACCGTGATGATGGGGTTGGCGGTCGGCACCGGGATCGACACACCCGCTGTCGTGTCGGTGAAGGTGAAGCAGGTGTTGGGCGGCACGCCGGGACACTGACTCAACGACGGCGTGATCGTCACGCCATTGCGCTGGATCACCAGCGTGTCGCCGCCCAGCGCCGCCGACAGCTGGATCGTCACGAACGGCGTCGGGTCGTTGGTCTGGCCCACGATGTTGGCGCTCGCCGGCACTGCACCGGACACGGTGGAGAACGGCACCACGTTGCTGGTGGCGCTGACGGTCACCTGCGGCACCGACAAATCGATCGGGTCGCTGACCGATGCGCTCGGCTGGCCAAAGTTCGACGGGATGTTCGACTGCTCGACGCGCGCCAAGAAGGTGTAGATGCCTTCGGTCAGCGATGCGCTGGTGAAGCTCCAGTTCGTGCCGGTGACGCTCGCGGTGCCTACCGCGGTGCCGTTGCGGTAGACGCGCACTACCTCCTGCCCTCCCGGTGGTGCCGCGATCAGCCCGCGCTGGACCGTGCCGGCCAACACCGGTGACGCGATGTTGTTGACCGGCACCGCGCCATTCGCGTTCGGTGCGACGCCGTTGATCGTGCTCAGCGTGGTGGCGACGCCAGCCAGCGGGAACTGCGTGCTGATCACCACGCTGCGCGTGCTTCCCCCTGCCGTCGACACGTTGCCGGCTGCATCGGCGACGCGCGCGGCGTAGCCGTAGGTCGCGCCAGCCAGCGCGGTCGGTTCTGTGAAGGTCCAGGTGGTGCCGGTGGGCGTCAGCGTGGCCACGACGGCCTGGTTGCGCAGCACCTGCAGCGACTCGTTCGGGCCCAGTGCAGCGCTCAGCGTGCCGGCCACCGCGGGCGTGGTGTCGCTGGTACTCGCGCCATCGGCGAGGTTGCCCGAGATGTCGTCGGAGATCTGCGTCACGTTGGCCGTCTGCGTCGGCGCAACGGTGTCCACCGAGAACGTGTAGCCCGCGCTCGGCGCGCTGAGCACGGTGCCCTGCTCGGAGCGCGCGGTGTAGGTGTGCGTGCCGTTGCTCGCGCCCGCGCTGTCGGTGAGCGTCCAGTTGGTGCCGGTGACGCTGGCGGCACCCAGCGGCGTGCCGTCGCGCAGCACGCGCACCAGTTGGTTGTTGACCAGGCCCGCGCTCAGCGTGCCCTGCAGCGTCGGCGTGTTGTCGGTGGTGAAACCGTTGGCGGGAATGGTGACGTTGTTGTCGTTGGCCGCGCGCGTGATGGTCACAGACGGCAGGCCGGTCACCACGGTCACCGTGGCGCTCGCACTGAGCGCACCGAGGTTGCCCGCACCGTCGACGACGCGCGCCGTGTACACGTACTGGGCGGCCGCCAGCGCCGTCGGCTCGGTGAACGTCCACGCCGTGCCGGACGCGTTGACGTTGGCGATCGCCACTCCGCCGCGCAGCACGCGCACGACCTCGCCGGTGGCCAGCGTGGCGCTCAGCGTCCCGGAGATGGTGGGTGTGGTGTCGCTGGTGAAGCCGGGGTTGGGCAGCGCGCCGCTGCTGATGTCGTCGGAGATCACCACCGAGGTCGTCTGCGTCGGTGCTGCGGTGTCGACCGTGAACGCGTAGGTGTTGCTCGTCGGGCCGAAGGCGCTGCCGGCCTCGAC
>Ga0075366_10001688_pt1 | contig 11083 bp, 10 predicted proteins | sample EndMethybrTD3031_FD_72351 | JGI IMG/M metagenome (GOLD analysis project Ga0075366, IMG submission 72351) | Populus endosphere microbial communities from Tennessee, USA - Endosphere MetaG P. TD hybrid TD303-1 | ecosystem: Host-associated > Plants > Roots > Endosphere | place: USA: Tennessee... | reverse complement strand
GCCACCACGTTGAACAGGATGTACCACTGGGTACCAAACACCATCAAGGGGCTGAGCCAGATATTCGGATTCAAGCGCAGCGTCACCAGTACGAACACCACGAGCGGAAACATCAGGTTCACCGGAAATGCCGCCAAAAACTGCGCCACCGCCTGCACCCGTTGCGAATACTGCGGCCGCAAACCGATCCACACGGCGACTGGCACCCATACGACGGAAGCCAACGCGATCAACAGCATGACCCGCAACAAGGTAATGCAACCCAAGACCACCACATGGCCGGCCTCGCCCCAACCCACATCGCTGTGCACAAACACCACCAGACGGTACACCGCCAGCAAGGCAACCAGCAGCAACACGCCATCCCAAATACGCGGCCACAGCGCGTTCTGGACCCGAGGCCGCGCATCAACCGCCGTGCCATCATGGCGCACACTGAACCAGCCCAGCGCACGGCGCAGCAAGCTCCAGCCTGCGGCGCTCAGCGCGCTCATCCAGCGGCTGCGGCGCATCCAGTCCAGCAGCCAGGATTGCTGCGCGGTGTCGCCTTGAGATTCTTCAAAGCGGAACTTGTCGGCCCAGGCCAATAAAGGCCGAAAGAACAGCTGGTCGTACAACAGAATGCCCGCCAGCATCGCCCCAATCGCCCAGGCAATGGCCCAGCCGTTTTCTGCCTCGATGGCCACCGCAATATAAGAGCCTATACCAGGCAGCTTGATATCCTGGTTGGCCACCGAAATGGCTTCGGCCGCCACCAGAAAGAACCACCCCCCGGACATGGACATCATCATGTTCCACAACAGCCCCGGCATAGCAAACGGCAACTCCAGACGCCAGAAGCGCTGCCAGCCCGACAACCGGAATACCCGCGCCGCCTCCTTGAGTTCTTCGGGCACGGTGCGGATCGACTGGTACAGGCTGAACGCCATATTCCAGGCCTGCGAGGTGAAGATGGCGAAAATCGCCGCACATTCCACACCCAGCAGGCTGCCCGGGAAAAGCGCGATAAAAGGCGCAATCGCAATCGCCTGAAAGCCCAGAATCGGCACCGACTGCAGAATGTCCAGGATAGGGATCATGGCCTTCTCGGCCGTACGGTACTTGGCGGCTATCGCGGCGAAGACAAAGCTGAACAGCAGCGAAAAGCCCAACGCAATGAACATGCGCAGGATCGTGCGCAGCAGGTAATAAGGCAGATAGGCCGGGTCCAGCGAGATTTCCAGCGCTTCGCCCATCGCAAAAGGGCGCGCCATCTGCGATGCACCAAACGCCAGCGCCAGCAGAATGGCCAGCACCAGTGGCAGCAGCGCCAGATCCCAGCGATTGGGTTTTTTCGCGAACACATTGCCGCCACGCGCCTGCGGATGAAAAAGCTCAAACATGTCTAGCAATCCCTCAGCGCGGGAAGTCAAGTTTCAGTGTATTGCGAGCGAGTAGAACACCGCCATGTGTCCGCATTGTGAAACTCCGCCCCGGTATTCAAAAATACCGAGGCGGTTGGCGCATGCGCAGATCAGGCTGCGCGCTTTTGCAGGATTTCGAAAGCCGGCAAGGTTTTGCCTTCCAGGATTTCCAGGAAAGCGCCGCCGCCGGTGGAGATGTACCCCACCTGCTTTTCAATGCCGTATTTGGCGATAGCGGCCAGGGTATCTCCACCGCCTGCTATAGAAAACGCAGCACTTTCAGCGATCGCACGGGCGATGGTTTCGGTGCCATGGGCAAATGCGTCGAACTCGAACACGCCCACCGGACCGTTCCAGACGATGGTGCCCGCAGCCTTCAGCTGGGTCGCCAGGGCGGCTGCGGTTTGGGGGCCAATGTCCAGGATCAGGTCGTCATCTGCCACATCGGTCGCGGCTTTCACCGTAGCCACGGCGTCAGCGGAGAAGGCCTTGGCCGTCACCACATCGACCGGGATCGGCACAGCGGCGCCACGGGCCTTCATGGACTCGATCACGGCCTTGGCCTGGTCCACCAGATCGGGTTCGGCCAACGACTTGCCGATCTTCAGGCCGGCGGCCAGCATGAAGGTGTTGGCGATACCGCCGCCCACGATCAACTGGTCGACCTTTTCAGACAGGCTCTTCAGAATGGTCAGCTTGGTCGACACCTTGGAGCCCGCCACGATGGCCGCCAACGGACGTTGGGGATGGGCCAGGGCCTTGGTGATGGCGTCGATTTCCGCAGCCAGCAGCGGGCCGGCGCTGGCGATCTTGGCGTATTCGGCGATGCCGTAGGTCGTACCCTCGGCACGGTGGGCGGTGCCGAAGGCGTCATTCACGAAGATGTCGCACAGGGCGGCCATCTTCTTCGCCAACTCGGGGCTGTTCTTCTTTTCGCCGACGTTGACGCGGCAGTTCTCCAGCAGCACCACCTGGCCGGGGGCGACCGTGACACCATCCACCCAGTTGGCCAGCAGCGGCACTTCACGGCCCAGCAGCTCACCCAGGCGCTTGGCCACCGGAGCCAGCGAGTCCTCAGGTTTGAACGCACCTTCGGTGGGACGCCCCAGATGCGAGGTCACCATCACCGCAGCGCCAGCGGCCAGCGCCATCTGGATGCACGGCACGGAGGCGCGGATGCGGGTGTCTTCGGTAATGGCACCGCTGTCGTCCTGCGGCACGTTCAGGTCGGCACGGATGAAAACACGTTGGCCAGAGGCTTTGCCTTGGGCGCAGAGATCGGAGAAACGGATGACGTTCATGGCAGTGCTGGGTTGGTTGTGAAAAAAGTCGCGTGGCGCATTCTAAAAGCCCGCCTGCATCCAATATGCAATTTGCCGCGTATCCACCGCTAGACTGCATCCAGCATTTCCGCCTGACACTGTCGCCCCATGAACGCCACTGCCCTGTCCCATTCAACCAACCCGGACCATGCTTTGATGGCCTTGCTGGACCGCATCGCCGCCCAGGAAGCGCCCGCGCTGAAAGAGCTGTACGAGCACACCTCGTCCAAGCTCTACGGACTGGCGATGCGGGTCGTGGGCAAACGGGAATGGGCCGAGGACGTGCTGCAGGAGGCGTATATGACCATCTGGCGCTCGGCCGGCAGCTACCGGGCGTCGCTGAGCCCACCGCTGGCCTGGATGGGCCTGATCGTGCGCAGCCGTGGACTGGACTTTTTGCGCCGCCGCACGGCAGACCGAAGCAACATCACCCAGGAGCTGGACGAAGTCATGGCCGACACGCTGGACGGCGACAGCCCCAGCCCTATGGACACGGCCCAGGCCAGCCAGCAGGCCTGGGCGCTACACCAGTGCATGACCCGGCTGGACAAGCGCCAACGCGAGCTGGTCAGCCTGGCCTATCTGCGCGACCTCAGCCACAGCGAACTGGCAGAGCAGTTGCGCCTGCCGCTGGGCTCGGTGAAGAGCTGGATACGCCGCGGATTGGAACAGCTGCGCATCTGCATGGCACGTTTTGCCTGAGTTGCCCTGAGAACTGAACCATGCATCTTCCCCAACACCCCGAACTTCTGGACCGCCTGGCGGCCAGCTACGCCCTGGGCACCCTGCGCGGAGGCGCGCGCCGCCGCTTTGAAACCCTGGCGCGCGAGCAGGCACCCGTGCGCGCCGCCGCGCTGATCTGGCAGTCCCGCCTGGGCAGTGTGGCCGAACTCCAGCAGCAGGCTCCACCGGCAGCCGCCGTCTGGACGCGCATAGACAATCTGCTGCGCGCTGAACAGGAGCAACAAGCCATGCTGAACGCTCGCATCCCCGCCACAACGCCAACCGGCCCCGGCGGCTGGCTGCGCAATCTGCTGCTCTGGCGCGGCGCCACTTTTGCCGGGGTTGCTGCAGCGGCGGTGGCCGTAGTGGTGGGTCTGAACCAGCAGCAACACCTGACCGACCAGATCGCATCCCTACAAACGCAAATACAGTCCGCACCGCAAATCGAGTACGTGGCGGTGCTGCAGGACAACGCCGCTGCCGCGTCCATGCTCGTGACCTTCGACCCCAAAAACCACAAGCTGGTGTTGCAGCGCGTGGGCAACTTCCAGGAAGCAGGTGACAAATCTCTACAGCTGTGGGCTCTGCCACCGGCGGGTAGCCCGCACTCCCTGGGCGTACTGGGGCGCGACAAGCTGCTGCAGCTGACGGCCGGCGAGGGCGATGTAAAGGAAATCCCCACCCTGGCCATCAGCCTGGAGCCCAAGGGCGGTGTACCAGGACAGGGGGGGCCCACCGGCCCCGTGCTATTCAAAGGGTCATTGATTCAGAAGGTGATGTAGCACCGCTGGTGCTTACCAGCCCAGGCCCAGATGCAGCGGCAGATACACGGCCATGCCAACCACGATGGTCAGCAACACGTCGCGCCGCCAGAAATACAGCAGCGCGCCGGCGACCGCGCCAAAAACGCGGGCGTCCATCCAGGTAGTGATCAGATGGCCTTGCGCCATCACGATCTCGGGTAGCACCACGGCCGACAGGGCGGCTATCGGCGCATATTGCAAGCCCCGCAGCATCCAGGCTGGTAGGCTCCAACTCTTGCTGGACAGGAAGAAAAAGCAGCGCGTCAACACGGTCACGCAGGCCAGGCCGCAGATGATGGCCAGGGTATGGAAGTCGATATCCGCATTCATGCAGCGGTCCCGACAGGTGCTGGGCGCAGTTTCTCCGCCCCCAGGCAGATCAATACCGCCACCGCAATTGCCACCACGATATTCAGCTTGAACGGCAGGGCATAGGCGACCACCGCCGCAATCGCCGCCACCGCCGCCGACAGCAAACGCAAGCGTGTCGTTGCCAGCGAGCACTGTATGCCCAGCAAACACAAAATCCCGGCAAAACCCAGCCCCCAGGCGGTGGGGATGAAGTTGGCCAACACCACGCCGACGATGCTGGGCAGCATCCAGCTGACCCAGGTGACGCTATTGCTGCCCGCCAAATAAGCCTCCTGGGCGCGCCGCCCGGCGGCGTCCGTCGCCGGGTGCTGGAAGCGCCGGGTGAACAGCACGTAGGTCATGTCGGTGGTCAGGTAGCCGTGGCTGATGCGTTCCAGCCAGGGCAGATGTGCCAGGTAGGCCCGCAGGTGCAGGCTGAACACCACGAAGCGCAGGTTGACGCAAAACGCCGTGGCCAACACCACCCAGGCCGGCGCGCCGGCAACCAGCAGGGGCGTGGCCGCCAGCTGAGAACTGCCCGCAAACACGGTCAAGGCCATGAACAAGGCCTCCAGCATGCCCATACCGGATTTGGCCATAGCCACACCGGTCATCAGGCCCCAGGCCGCCATGCCGGGCGCCTGCGGCCACATTTCGGCAGCCCCCACCCGGAACTCGGCGTGGACGCGGTTTGCACGCTGCAAGAACATCAGGCGGCCACCGCCTCAAACGCCATGCCCAGCTGCAGATCAGCCCCGCGCAGGAACTCGGCCACCGGCAGGCGCTTGCCGCCCGGGCGCTGCAGTTCATGGATATTTACTACAGAATTCATAGCTGCCACCGCAATGTATTCCTGCGCTAGAGCACAAATTGACCCACAAGCCTGACCCGCGGGCGCAGGTGCATCCGACACCGAGGCCGACCAGACCTTCAGGCTCTCGCCGCCCAGCAGCGTCGCTGCGCCGGGGAAGGGGTTGAAGGCGCGGATACGGCGAACAATGGTCTGTGCGCTTTGCGTCCAGTCGATCGCGGCTTCGCGCTTCTCTATCTTGTGGGCGTAGCAAACGCCCTCTTCCGGCTGCACCATACGAACCAGGGCAGGCTGCTGCGCCAGCGCCTGCACCACCATGCGGCCGCCCAGCGCGGCCAGCTTGTCGTGCAGGCTGCCGGTGGTATCACTGTCCAGAATGGGCAGGGACTCGACCAGCAACATATCTCCGGTATCCAGTCCGGCATCCATCTGCATGATGGTCACGCCGGTAACGGTATCGCCCGCCTCAATGGCCCGGTGGATAGGCGCCGCGCCGCGCCAACGCGGCAACAGGCTGGCGTGGATGTTCAGGCAACCGGTGCGTGGCAGGTCCAGCACCCACTGGGGCAGGATCAGCCCATAGGCCACCACCACCATCACGTCGGCCTGCGCGGTCTGCAACAAGCGCTGGGCTTCGGCCGCATCTTCGGGGTATTTACCATCCAGGCGCAGACTACGCGGCTGAGCCACGGGAATGCCATGGGCTACTGCATGCTGCTTGACCGGTGAGGCCTGTAACTTCATGCCCCGGCCTGCGGGGCGGTCCGGCTGGGTCAGCGCCAGCACGACCTCATGGCCCGCCGCCAGCAAAGCCTCCAGGGCCACCCGGGCGAATTCGGGCGTGCCCGCAAAAATGACGCGCATCAAGCTACGTCCGACTTGCCCAGCGTGCGCCGAGTCTTGAGCATCTTGCTCTTGATGCGATTGCGCTTGAGCGGCGACAGGTATTCCACAAATACCTTGCCCTTCAGGTGGTCCATCTCATGCTGGATGCACACGGCCAGCAAGCCCTCGGCCTCGATGGTGCGCAACACGCCCTCGCCGTCCAGAGCCGACACCTTGACCTGGGTGGAGCGCTCCACCCCGTCGTAGATACCCGGCACGGACAGGCAGCCTTCGTCGTTCACCACGCGCTCTTCGCTGGCCCAGACGATATCCGGGTTGATCAGCACCAGGGGCTCGTTGCGCTCTTCGGACACGTCGATCACGACCAGGCGCTCGTGCACATTCACCTGGGTAGCCGCCAGGCCGATGCCATTAGCGTCGTACATGGTTTCAAGCATGTCCTGGATCAGGGAGCGGATGCGCGCATCCACCGCAGCAACCGGTCGTGCTAAGGTGTGCAGCTTGGGATCTGGATATTGGAGAATTGAAAGTAGCGCCATGGAATCTCACCGAAAATGTCGAAGACATGCTGAAAGCCAGGCTGAAGAGCCCCGGGGCTGTCCAGTCTGGCATTCGGCATGTCGTGTGTCGCTATTTTCGCTACTTTTAGGATATGGGGAGCGGCCCCTGCCGGATATTCGTTGCCCAAGCAGGGGCTTGGGCGCAGAATCGCGCGTAATTTGTCTAAGTTTTCCGTTATGCAAGGGAGCCGCTCCATCCGGGGCAGCAACCCATCAAACGGGCATTTGTGGTGCAACAACATATGAAATACATGATGGCGGGAGTGGGGGCACGTTGGGCCTTGGCATCGACGGGAATGGCGCTCTGCGCCGGCATGCTGTGCACCACGGCACAGGCACAGAACTACCCCATTTCACCCACCCAGCAGGCCACCGCCAACGAGGTTGCCCAGGCGGGCGTGCCGCTCAGCGCTCTGGCCCCCAATGCCCCGGACCGCTACACCGTAAAGACCGGTGACACGCTGTGGGCCATTTCTGGCCTGTTCCTGACCAGCCCCTGGCGCTGGCCCGAACTGTGGGGCATGAACCAGCAGGAAATCCGCAACCCGCACCGCATCTACCCCGGCCAGGAACTGCGCCTGGTGAAGAAAGATGGCCGCGCCCTGCTGCAAGCCGGCGCGGTACCGACCGGCGACGTAGCCCAGACCGTGCGCCTGTCACCGCGCACGCGCAGCGAGCTGCTATCGGACAACGCCCTGCCTACACTCAAGACCCATTTGATCGAGCCCTTCCTGGCCGAACCACTGATCATTGACGCCACCACGCTGGAGCTAGCCCCCCGCATCGTCGCCACCCAGGAAGACCGTGTGCTGCTGAGCCGTGGCGACCGCGCCTATGCACGCGGCCCGGCCAATGCCCCGCTGAGCGACGCGCGCGGCAAGCCGCTGAACTTCCGCGTGTTCCGCAATGCCACACCCCTGCGGGACCCTGGCACCCAGGAAATCCTGGGTTACGAAGCCCAGTTCGTGGGCAAGGCCGCACTGCTTTCCAGCGAAAGCACGCAAGTCTCCAAGGACAAGGACCGTGACGGCAAACCGCTGCTGGATGTCGTCCCCGCCAGCCTCGACATCGTAGCGACCAAGGAAGAAATCAGCACCGGTGACCGCCTGGTACCCGAACCCGAGCGTGAGCTGCTGAATTTCGTGCCGCGGGCGCCCTCCAGTGTTGTGGACGGCCGGATTGTCTCGGTCTATGGCAGCGCTGTGACCAATGCGGCGCAGAACCAGATCGTGGTTATCAACCGTGGTACCAAGGACGGCATAGAGCGCGGCCATGTGCTGTCCCTGCTGTCCGACGGCCCGCGCATGCAGGACAAAACCGACCCCAGCAAAACCGACATCAAGCTGCCCGACGAGAACAACGGCCTGCTGATGGTGTTCCGCCCCTTCGAGCGGCTGTCCTATGGGCTGATCCTGCAAATCAAGTCAGGCGTCAAGATTGGTGATCGCGTAACCACGCCGCACTAAGCACAGCACGCATGGAGCGGGAAGAACTGGCGGCTTGGCTACGCCTGGTGCTGACACCGGGCATAGGCAACGAAACCGCACGCCGCCTGCTGGTTGCCTATGGCCTTCCCCAGGACGTTTTCACACAGTCCCGCGCCGCGCTGGAACAATTCGTCACCCCGGCGCAAGCCAAGGCCTTACAGCTGCTACCGCCCGATGCCGTAGCCCAACTCGAAAGCACCGAAAGCTGGCTGGCACAGGCCGACCCGGCCCAGGGCCAGCGCGCCGTCATAACCCTGGGGGACGCCCTCTACCCGGAATCGCTGCTGGCCATGGCCGACCCGCCGCTGCTGCTGTTTGCCCTGGGCCGCATCGACCTGTGGGAAACCGTCAACCAGCGCAGCATCGCCATTGTCGGCAGCCGCAACCCCACAGCCCAGGGCGAAACGCATGCCCAGCAGTTTGGCCAGGCTTGTGTACAGGCAGGCTGGACCGTCGTGTCCGGCCTGGCGCTGGGTGTAGACAGCGCCGCCCACCTAGGGGCACTGGAGGGCGCACACGCCGACCAACTGGCCACGGTGGCGGTAGTCGGCACCGGCCTGGACCGGGTCTATCCCAAACGCAACCTGGCACTGGCTCACCGCATTGCCCGGCATGGCGTATTGCTCAGCGAGTACCTGCTGGGCACACCGCCGCTGCCGGCCAACTTCCCCAAGCGCAACCGACTGATCGCCGGGCTGACGCAAGGTACGCTCGTGGTCGAGGCCGCGCTGCAGTCGGGTTCGCTGATCACCGCCAGGCTGGCAGCCGAACAAGGTAAAGAAGTGTTTGCGATTCCCGGCTCCATCCAGTCGCCACAGGCCCGCGGCTGCCACGCGCTGATCAAGCAAGGCGCCAAGCTGGTGGAGAACATTCAAGACGTGCTGGAGGAGCTACAACCCCAGATTGCTTCCAAAACCATAGCTACCAGCGCTGATGGAACCTGCGTCAACGAGGAAAATGATGCAGAAGATCCTCTGCTCAACGCGCTAGGTTACGACCCAGTCAGCCTGGACGCATTGGTGGCACGCACGGGCATGGATACCGCCAGCCTACAGGTTCAGCTGCTGGAACTGGAACTGGACAACCGCGTCGCGCGTCTGCCGGGCGGGCTATTCCAGCGTATGGCTGCGGCCTGATTGCTCGCGCCGTCGCGCGGCACCGATCTGCGCTATATTGGGCCCATGTTTGAAGTACTTGTTTTCGTTTATGAGAACTACTGGCGGGGCGATGCCTGCCCCGAAGCCCCCCTGCTGGAGCGCAAGCTGAGCGCGGTGGGTTTTGCTGCAGACGAAATCGCCGAGGCCATGCGCTGGCTGGATGGTCTGCAACTGGCCGCAATGGGCACAGACCCGGCCCTGATCGCCCGCACGCCGGGCACTCTGACCAACTTGCCACCCACCGTTTCGCCCACGCTCGACAGCATGCGCATCTACTCGGTGGCTGAGCAAGACCGACTGGGTGCAGACTGCCTGGGCTTCATCCACTTTCTGGAAGATGCGGGGGTACTGCCTGCTGCGATGCGGGAAATCGTACTGGACCGCGCCATGGCCACAGGCGACAACCCAGTCTGCCTGGACGACCTGAAAATCATCATCCTGATGGTCTACTGGAGTTTTGGCGAAGAACCCGACGCCCTGGTGTTGGACGAACTCTGCGACGACGCATCGGAGCGTATCGCGCACTGACTGCCCGCGTGGCACCTCGGAATTAGGCCAACAGGCGTTCGGGATTAGCGTCCAGCTTGTTCAGGGCGTCGCGGGTGGCGCGCAAGGTCAAGGTCTCATCTTCCTGCGGCACTAGCAGGCCAGCCTGCAGATAAGCCGCCAGGCGACGCGCCTGGATCAAATAGCTATGCCCGTCCATGGAGGCAAACAAATGCAGTTGCTTGCGCTCGCTGCGCCAGGCAAATTGCACACGGTTGACTTGGCGGTTGTGGTCCAACACAAACCAATGGCCCAGTTGCAGCTCTTGCGCCCAGGCCAACATGGCTTCACTGGGCTTGGAGCCGCCATCGGCAATCACATCGATGCTGGAGGCATCCATGCCCAGCATCATTTCGATATTTTCGGCGTCCAGCGGCAGGTCACCCAGATCGTCGTCACTGAAGAAATCTTCCAGATTCGCCAGGTGTACCGACATGGCTTCCAAGCGCGACTGCGGAATGGCCTCGGTCTTGGACATGAAGGCGTCGGCCAGGGTATCGCTGATGCGCTTGATATGCCCTTCCTGCGCGGCCGTATCCAGGCCCAACAGACCCATGCCCTGGCGCAGGCGCTGCAGCAGCATGGGCAGGCTCTGGATTACACGTGCACGGTCGGCCCGGTTCGGCTTGGCGCTGGCCGACCAGACCAGCTCTGAGGCGGCCTTCTTCAAAGCCACGGTTTCCTCATGCTGCCGGCCGTTGCGTACAGCAGCCATGGCCAGAGCCTCGGCCCAGACCTTGAACAGGAACTCGCGGATCTCCTCACGCACCGGCATGTCCTTGAGCATATTGCGCAGCTCAATGGTGTACTGGATGGCCAGGGTTTCTTTTTGCTCCACCTGCTGCGCCAACGTCACCAGGCGCTGGGTACTGCCTTTTTCGGTCAAATGCTTGGACAGGAACAGGACGAATTCGTCGTACACCAGTTGAAACACGCGCCGGCCCGTTTCAGGGTACTGTTCGATCACCTGCACCACGCGCCGAATCTCGGATTCCAGCGCGGTGCCGCCAATCGCGCTGGCATCAAAGCCCATGACGCAAGAACCCATACGGTCGATCAACTGGCGTGCCGGGT
>Ga0075366_10001687_pt1 | contig 11092 bp, 11 predicted proteins | sample EndMethybrTD3031_FD_72351 | JGI IMG/M metagenome (GOLD analysis project Ga0075366, IMG submission 72351) | Populus endosphere microbial communities from Tennessee, USA - Endosphere MetaG P. TD hybrid TD303-1 | ecosystem: Host-associated > Plants > Roots > Endosphere | place: USA: Tennessee... | reverse complement strand
CGACCACCGGCTGCTTGAAGACGAGTTCCAGCGCAGCCGCGGCGGGGCGCGTCACCACATCGTTGATCCCGCCGGGCGGAAACGCATTGATGATCGTGACCGGCCGCGCGGGAAAATCCTGCGCGACGGCGATGCTGGGGAGAAGACTGGCAGCCGCGCTGCCGATGACGAACTGGCGGCGATCCATCTCAGCCCTCCACTTTCCCGATCGACTTGACGGCGGCCTCGACGCGCGCGGCGTCGGCGTCCCAGAACGTCTTGAACTCCGGCTGGTCGAGATAGCCAACCACGTCGCCAATGTTGTCGATCGCCTTCTTGAAAGGCTCGCTCGCGACCGCGGTCTTCGTGTCGGCGCGCAGCTTGGTAATCACCGCGTCCGGCGTACCCTTCGGGGCGAACAGCCCGCACCAGATCGAGAATTCGACATCGAGCCCGAGTTCCTTGCAGGTCGGCACATCGGGCATCGAGGCGGCGCGCTTCCCCGAGAAGCAGGCGAGCGCGCGCAGCTTCCCGGCCTTCACCTGCGCGCTCGCGGCGGCGACCGAGCTCACCAGCGCCTGCGCGTTGTTGCCGAGCAACGCGGTGACCGCCGGGCCGCCGCCCGCGGTCGGCAAATGCTTCAGCTGGATGCCGGCAGCCTTGATGAGGAGCGCCATCGGCAGGTGCAGTGCGCCATACAGGCCGGAGGACGAGAAGATCAGCTTGTTCGGGTTCGCCTTCGCGTCGTCGACGAACTCCTTCAGGGTCTTGTACGGCGTCTGGTCGTTGACGACGAGCACCATCGGGCCTTCGGTAAGGCGTGCGATCGGCACGAAGGCGTCGCGCGTGAACTTCGGCGTGCGGCCGAACAGCTTGTCGACTTCGGCGAAGCCGGAGATCGACGGCAAATGCGCCATCAGCGTGTAGCCGTCCGGCTTTGCGGAGGCTGTGTACTGCGCGCCGACCGCGCCCGCGGCGCCGGCCTTCGTTTCGACGACCACCGGCTGCTTGAGCAGCGGCTCGAGCACGGCTGCGAACGGGCGGCCGACGACATCGACCGCGCCGCCGGGCGGAAATGGATTGACGATCGTAACGGGGCGCGTCGGGTAGTCCTGCGCGAAAGCCGGGCCTGCAAGCGCTGCGGCGGCCGCACTGCCGAGAAATGTGCGTCGGTCCACGGTATCCTCCCGGAGATGTGTTGTGCCGCGGTGCGGCTTGTTTTGTGGCGATGCTATCGGTGCACTGCGCGCCCGGCAACAACGCCGCTCGGCTAATCGTTTCACCATCGGAAAGGTGAACCGCTTGTCGCCTTGTTCGTGCCCCGGCATGATCCACGCATGGCGGACGCGACGATCGGCCTGACCGGGGAAACGCAAACGGAGCCGCGCTGGCGCGTGGTGTGGCGCAACGTGTTTCCGTTTCTGGTCGTCGGCGCGATCTGGGAGACCGTGGCGCGGCTTGGCGTGTTTCCGCCACGCCTGTTCCCGTCCATCGAAACCATCGCGGCGGCGTTCTGGCGGCTGACCGCGAATGGCATCCTGCCGCATCACACCATCGACACGCTCGCACGCCTCGGCGCGGGCTTCGCGCTTGCGGCCGTCGCCGGTGTGGCACTCGGGATCTTGATGGGACGCTCGCGCCGCATCGAGGACATCGCGCTGCCGCTCGTCACCATCGCGGCGCCGATCCCCGGCCTCGCTTACGCGCCGCTGTTCCTGCTGTGGTTCGGCCTCGGCAACCGCACCACGATCCTGCTGGTCGCGTTCGTCTCGGCGTTCCCGATCATCTTCAACACCTGGACCGGCGTGAAGGCCGTGAAAGACATCTGGGTGCGTTCCGCGCAGGCGATGGGTGCCGACGACCCGCGCCTGTTCCGCCACGTGATTCTGCCCGGCGCGCTCCCTTACATCCTCACCGGCTTGCGGCTCGGCCTCGCACAAGCCTGGCGCATCCTTGTCGGCGTCGAGATGCTCGCCGCCGTGCCGTGGGGGCTCGGCTGGATGATCTTCGGCGCGCGCGAGTTCCTCAACACGGACGTCATGCTCGCCGGCGTCGCGGTCATCGCCGTCATCGGACTGTCACTGGAGAAATTCGTGTTCCAGCGACTGGAGACCTACACGGTGGTGCGCTGGGGGATGATGACATGAGCGACCGCGCCCGCTCATTGCTCCGCGCCTGCGTGACGCTCGCCATCGCGGCCGCGATCTACGAGGCGATGGCGCGCTCCGGCTGGTTCGCGCCGGCCCTGATGCCGACTTTGCCGAAAGTTGCCAACACGCTGGTCACGAACCTCGCCGACGGCACCTTGCTCGCACATGCAGCAATGACGCTTTATCGCGTGCTGTTCGGGCTCTCGCTCGCCGTGGTCGTCGGGTTGCCGCTCGGAATCCTGATGGGGCGTTTCCGGGCCGTGGAGAACTTCGTGTTGCCGCTCGCGAGTGCACTGATGCCCATTCCGTCGCTCGCCTGGGTGCCGGTGTTCATCCTCTGGTTTGGGCTGGGCAACACTGTCGCAATTCTCATCGTGTTTTACGCAAGCCTGTTTCCGATGCTGCTCAATGCGTGGTCAGGCGTGCGCGCGGTCAATCCGCTGTGGCTGCGTGCCGCTGGGGCAATGGGCGCGGACGAGAACGCCTTATTCTGGAAAGTGATCATTCCGGCCGCCTCACCCTTCATTATTACCGGCCTGCGGCAGGCGTTTTTGCGAGCCTGGATCGCGGTCGTCGGCGCCGAAATGCTTGCCGCATCGGACTGGGGGCTCGGCTGGATTATTTTTGATGCAAAGGAATTCCTCAATGCCGACCTGATGCTCGCATCACTCCTGGTGATCGGCGCCATCGGCTTTGCGTTCGAGCGGCTGGTGTTCGGTTCGCTGGAACGGGCGACCGTCCTGCGCTGGGGCATGGTCCGGGCCGCAAAAGCCTGAGCCTAAGGAGAATCCCGGGCTTCGGAGGACGGCGCGAATCAAGTACCTTTTGTTAAGCTCAGATGCTGACTATGGTGCTGCCACGAAAGCGACACCATCGAGCGGCACCGTCATCCGGGAGGATTGGTCGCATGTTCCGTAGACGCGCCAGACCGGACTTGCATCGCAGCGCCATCAGGCTCAGCCTGTTCGACGCGATCCTGCTCGCGCCCATCATCGTCCTGCCGCTCCTGTTCGTGATCAGCCTCGCGCTGTTCAGCATGGTGTCGCTGCTGCTGATCACCGGCGTAGCGGTCGCGATCACGATCCTGGGCGATGTGGCCCGCCGCATGTGGCGCGCCGCCCGGCAGCCGATCGTGCTCCCCCGGCGCGCGGTCTCCTGACCCTTTAGTTTTTCGGAAAGCCTCTCGCGCGGTCCGCACGCCGGCACTATTGTGCCCGCGTGTCCCGCGATCGCGTCTTTCCTCGACGGCAAACCATGAACTCGAACACCACCGGCCCCGTCCTCTGGAACGTTGACGCGCGTGGCGTCGCGACCGTGACGCTGAACCGCCCCGAAGTGAACAACGCCTACAACGGCGAACTGATCGAAGGCGTGCTCAAGGCACTCGATGCGCTGGGTGCCGAAAAGAACCTGCGCGCCGTCGTGCTGAAGGGCAATGGCAAGCACTTTCAGGCGGGCGCCGACCTGAAATGGATCAACGCGGTTCGCACATCTTCTCCAGACGAAAACTTGCGCGTCTCGCGCGCGACCGCCGAGGCAGTGCAACGGCTCAACACCGCATTGGTGCCGACCGTCGCGTTGGTGCAAGGCGGCTGCTTCGGCGGCGGAACCGGCATCATCGCGGCCTGCGATGTCGTCATCGCGGCCGACAATGCGCTGTTCTCCATCGCCGAGGTGCGCTGGGGTCTGCATGCCTCGATCATCATCCCGCAACTCGCGGACGCTATCGGCGTGCGGCAACTGCGCCGCTACGCGCTGACCGGCGAGCGCTTCGGCGCCGAGGAGGCCGCGCGCATCGGATTGGCCCACATGGTGGTTCCGCTCGCCGAACTCGAAGCGCAGGGCGCGCGTGTCGTGGAACACCTGCTGGCAAACGGGCCGGAGGCCATTGCCGAGACCAAAAGCTGGGTTCTCAAATCCGCCTGGAGTGACTTTGACGATGCGCAATTTGCCGCGCTAATCGACAGCCACGCAAAGAAGCGCCAGAGCGCAGAGGCCGCCGAGGGTCTCGCATCGTTTGCCGAGAAGCGCGCGGCGAAGTGGCAACCAGGCTGACCATAGCGACCTCACCTTGAGGTGCGAGCGCAGCGAGCCTCGAAGGGCGAGGTCCGTGCCTTGTCGGCCGCTGCGCAATCCGTGCTAGGCTTTATGAAAATAAAGCCCGGAAACGCCGATGCCGCACATCGAGGTCCGCGACGTTGCGCTTGCCTACGACACGCCCGGCGGCCGCGTCGCCGGCGTGCAGGGCGCGAGCTTCGACCTCGAGCAATCCGAATTCCTCTGCATCGTCGGCCCCTCGGGATGCGGCAAGTCCACGCTGCTCAATCTCATCGCGGGCTTCCTGACGCCGACCGGCGGCGAGATCCGCATCGGCGGCAAGCCGGTGAACGGTCACGGCCTCGACCGCGGCGTCGTGTTCCAGGATTTTGCGCAGCTGTTCCCGTGGCGCACGGCGCTCGGCAACGTGACTTTCGGGCTGGAGATGAAAGGCGTCGGCAAGACCGAGCGCGAAGAGATCGCGCGCGAGCAACTCAAGCTCGTGAAGCTGGAGAAGTTCACCGACTCCTATCCGCATCACCTCTCCGGCGGCATGCAGCAGCGCGTCGCGATCGCGCGCGCGCTCGCCTACAATCCCTCGGTGCTGCTGATGGACGAGCCGTTCGCGGCGCTCGACGCCATGACGCGCGACGACATGCAGCGCCTGCTCAGCGACGTGTGGCGCGAAACGCGCAAGACCATCGTCTACGTGACGCACAACGTCGCCGAGGCGGTCTATCTCGCCGACCGCGTGGTGGTGATGACGCCGCATCCCGGCACGGTGAAGACCATCGTGGAGATTGCGCTGCCGCGCCCACGCGATCCGCTGAGCGTGGAATTTCTCGACATGCAGAAAGAGCTGCTCGGTCATTTAGGACAAGTCACCAAGCCTTCGTGAGAAAGGCCGGCAACACCGGAGGACAGCGATGACCATTTCCCGCCGTGACTACCTCGCCGCCAGCGCGGCGCTCGTGACCGCCGCATTCGCGCCGCGCAACGCCTTCGCGCAGACCGTGATCCGGCAGGGCTACCAGACCAACCTCTGGGGCATGCCGACTTACTATCTGCTGCGTTCGGGCCTTCTCGAAAAACGCGGCATCAAATTCGAGGAATTCGGCGTGCCGTCCGGCAACCTCACCATGCAGCAAATGGTCGGGCGGCAGGTCGACCTCGGCACGTATGCGGGCCCCTCGCTGATCCTCGGCCACGACAAAGGCGGGCTGGTCGCGATCGCGCAGATCGAGCACGTCGGCAAGACCGCGAGCGTGATGGCGCGCAAGGACCTCAACCTCACCAAGGTCGAGCAGCTCAAGGGCCTGAAGGTCGCGAACCAGACCGGATCGTCGGTCGGCAACATCTTCGTCGACCAGATCGCGCCCGCGGCCGGCCTGAAGAAAGGCGACTACCAGGAAGTGCGCATGGACGTGAACAACATGATCACGGCGCTCTCGGCGAAAACCGTGGACGTGATGGTGAACGTCGAGCCGTACAATTCCATCGCCGAGGCCGACGGCCTCGCCACCAAGATCATGAACTACTGGGACGTCGACAAGATGCCGGTGTTCATGGCGGCGACACCGGACTTCATCGCCAAGAGCCCGGACACGGTCGTGAACTATCTCAAAGCCTGGCTCGAGGTCGCACGCGACTTCAAGGAGAACCCGAACAAGGTCGCCGACACGATCTATGGCTTCTTCACCTCGAAGGGCTACACGATGTCGCAAGACACGTTCCGCAAGGCGATGGCGAACGTCGATGTCGCACCCGGCTTCCCTAACGACCTCAAGCCCTACATGCAACAGCAGGCCGAGATCCTGCTGAAGGAGAAGAAGATCGCCGCCATTCCGGACTGGAGCAAGGCGCTGCGGCCGGACTTCATGGAGAAGGCGAAGGCGGGGGCGTGAGACTTTTATACCGCGTGCCCCCGTACGCGATGCAGCACGCGGTGCTGCCTCGCAGATGCGGGACCCCGGTTTCTTCCTAGGCTAAACAACCGGGGTCCCGGTTCTGCAGCGCACCGTTGCACGCTGCGCTGCACCCGGGACACGCGGTGATCATCGCAAATTCGGAGTAGTAAATGCCCGACTCGATCGAATGGAATTTCAAACTCCTCGCCCACCACGAGCTCGAAGGCTTCGGCGGCATGGGCGAGGGCATGTCGATCCAGATCGCCAAGGACGGGCGGCGCATCATCTGGCTCGCGCACGAAAGCGCGCCGAAGAACTTCACTGCGGTCGATGTCTCCGACCCGAGCAAGCCGAAGATCGTCACGCAGACCGAATTGCCGCAGAGCTATATGCGATCGAACTCGCTGGAGGTGACCGGCGACATCATGGCGGTGGCGTATCAATGCCAGAAGCCAGGACAGAAGCCCGCGGGTTTCGAGCTGTTCGATATCTCGGTGCCGGAGAACCCGAAGTCGATCGCGTTCGTGGATCGCTCGGGCGACAAATCGCGCGGCGTGCACCAGCTCTGGTTCTGTGACGGCGAATACGTGCACATGGCCTCGGGCGCGGCGGACTTCGTCACGCACAACCAGCTCGACGACCAGTGCTACCAGATCTTCGACGTGCGCAATCCCTCGGCGCCGAAGGAAGTCGGGCGCTGGTGGATGCCGGGCACGCGCGTCGGCGACAGCGAAGCGCCGCCCGTGCGTCACAAGCAGTTCGACATGGGCTTTCGCGCGCACAACACCAACGTCTATCCGCAGCGGCCGGACCGCTGTTACCTCGGCTACATCGACGCCGGCATGTACATCCTCGACATCTCGGACAAATCGAAACCGAAGCCGATCTGCCGGTGGGACAACTCGCCGCCCTATCACGGCTTCACCCACACGGTGCTGCCGCTGTTCGAGCGCGGCCTGATGGTCGTCACCGACGAGTCCGTGGTCGACGACGCCGACGACTGGCCGAAGCTGGTGTGGATCCTCGACGCGCGCGAGGAGGCGAATCCGGTGCCGATCTCGACCTGCCCCCTGCCCTATGATGCCTTCGCACGCGCGGGCGGCCGCTTCGGCGCGCACAACATCCACGAGAACGTGCCGGTGCCGACCTCATGGCAGTCCGACACGATCGTCATCGGCACGTTCTTCAACGGGGGCTTGCGCGCCTACGACATCTCAAACCCATTCGCCCCGAAGGAGGTCGGCACCTTCGTGCCGCAAGCCCCGCGCCTCGCGCCGCGCGGCACGATCCAGCTCAACGACGTATTCGTGGACGAGCGCGGCATCGTCTACACGGTCGACCGTCATGTCGGCGGGCTGTACATTCTGGAGATGGGGTTTTGATACGCGCCGTCATCCTGAGGTGCGCGCCGGAGGCGCGCCTCGAAGGACGGAGGCCGTCGCCCTTCGAGGCTCGCTTCGCTCGCACCTCAGGGTGACGGCCTGGTGCGCACTCTATTTCCTTCAACCGACATCGGGCCGTTCGGACGCCGCCAGCGCGATGTGCGCGGACACCGCATTCCGGTGACGCTCGTGGCGCGCGATGCTCTGCCCGAAACGAAGCCCGGCACTGCGGTGGTCGCCGATGATTTCGGCACGGACGAACTCGATCTTGGAATCGGCTGCACGTGCTGCACGGTGCGCGACAAGCTGCAAGGCAGGCTGCGCGCGCTCGTGAACATGCGTCCGTCGCAACTCGTCATTGCGACCGATGCCGAGCCGCTGCCGATTCTGCGCACCTTCGCGACCGAGCGCGCGCTTGGTACGGAATTCTACGTCGAGAACGAGCCCACGCCCGCCGGTACAGACACGTTCGTGCTCGTACACGACACGCCGCTCTCGTGGAATGCCTTCAGCCGCTTTATCGCCTCGCTGACGGCGCTGCGCGGCGTGGACCTCATCAGCACGCACGGACTGCTGAATATCGATGGCTGCCAGGGCCCGGTCGCGGTGCAGTACCGGCAGCATCTGGCGTTGCAGCCGGTCGAGCTTCGGGCCTGGCCGGACGCGGAGCGACACACCCGCATTAGGTTCGTTACGCGCGGCGTCACCGAAGCCAGCGTCCATGACCTCCTCAATGCGGTGCAGGCCGTCGCCTAGGTCAGGAACGCGCCGCCGTTCACGTGGATCGTCTGCCCGGTGACGAAACGCCCGCCCGGACCGGCGAGCAGGCGCACCATCGCGGCGATATCCTCGGGCCTGCCGCGTTCCCCAAACAGCGTTTGGTGCAATTGATGATGTTGCGGCTCAGGCGCGTTGACGTGGCGCGCGGTCGCGATCAAACCGGGCGCGACGCAGTTCACCGTTACCTTGTGGTCGGCGAGATCGTGCGCCAGCGCGTGCGTGAAACCAATAACGCCCATCTTGGCGGTCATCACATGAGCGCGATCCTTCGAGCCGGAATGTGCCGACAGCCCGCCGAGATTGATGATCGCGCCGCTGCCGCTCGCCTTCAGGTGCGGCAGGCAGGCCTGCGTGCAGATGAACGCGCCATCCAGAATGACGCGCAACACCGAATGCCATTCGTCGAGCGTGATCTTGTCGAACGCCGTCTCGCGGCGCATCGCAACGTTGTTCACCAGAACGTCGATACGGCCGAAGCGCGTCACCGCCGCTTCGACCATCCTCCCCACCGCTACCTCGTCGCTCACTTCGGCAAGTACGGCCAGCGCCTGTCCACCCGCCGCCTCGATGTCCTTCACGACGCTGTCGGCTTCGGCCTTGTTCGAGCGTGCGTTGACGACCACGGCGGCGCCGCCGGCCGCAAGCGCCAGCGCGATCGAGCGCCCGATGTTGCGCCCCGCGCCAGTCACCAGCGCGACGCGGCCTTCGAGTTCCTGTTCGCTCACCGCAACTCCTCCAAGTCGACACGGCCGTTATACAGGGCCTTCGCGATCTTCAACGCCGCATCGGTCTTGGCCTCGTCCCACCCGCCATGCCGGCAGTTCAGCACGAACTTCTGCTCGATGTCCTGGCGCGTCAGCGGTTCTTTCGCGCCACCGCGGAAATGCGGCTGGCGCTCCTCGATGACGCGGCCGTCGACCAGCGTCGCGCGCACGTGGCCGGTGAACTCGTTCGGATATGGATTCTGCGGGTCGACACGATAGCGAACCTTCGCGGCCACGCTCAGCGCCACCGCGTCCTTCACGGCATCGTCGGTGAAATCGCCAAGCCCGACGTTGCCGCGCACCAGCGCGGCGGCAATGCAGTAGGGCTGCGAGAACTTGCCTGCGTAGCCGTTCGCGGGCGTCTGCTTGGCGGCAAGCGGTTCCCACAGGCGATGCACGGTGCCTTCACCGACATCACACACGATCTCCGCAATCTGTTCGTCCTTCACGCCCTGCGCCGCGAGCCGCCGCGCGCAATCGATGTAGGGATGCGTCATCGTCCCGCACGGATAGGGCTTGAACGCCAGCGTCTCGGTCACCCAGCGCGTGCCGAAATCGCCCAGCAGCGCGTCGTAGTTGCCATCGATCTTGTGCGCGAAACCATGAAACAGCCCGTGCGTGCCCTCGAACACCGTGCGCGGTCCGGAGAATCCTGCGCGCGCCATCAGCGCGGCGCGCAAGCCGGACTGCGCGGCCCAACCCGCGTGCATGCGCTTGGTCCACGCGCCCTCAGCCAGATACTCAATGATGCCGCTCGCCATACTGCCTGCGATGCCGAGCGCGTCGACGGTCTGCTTGGCATCAAGCCGCAGTGCCGCCGCGACGCCGGCCGCCGCCCCCATCGCGCCGAACACGGCGGTCGGGTGAAAGCCCGCCTTGTGCACGAGCTTCGGCGTCACGAGGCTCAGCCGGCACAATACCTCGACGCCAATCGCGATGCCGCGCAGAGCCGCTGCGCCGTCGAGGCCGTGGCGTTCGCAGGCCGCGAGCACCGCCGGCACCACGACCGCGCCGGCGTGCACCGGCCCGCCCTCGAACGTGTCGTCGAAATCCTCACCATGCGCCGCCGTGCCGTTCACCAGCGCGGCCGCCGTCGCGCTGAGCGTCCGTGTATGGCCAATGGCGGTGCACGGCCCGTCGTCATCGCAGCCTGCAAGCGTTGCCTGCACGTAGGTCTCGTCGCGCGCTGTCACACAGAGGCCAACGATATCTACCGCAAGGTCGATGCACTTCTCGCGCACCGCGCCGGGCACGTCGAGCGCGACGAGGCGCTGCGCCAGATACTCGGCGACGGAAACTTGCGGCAAGGCACTCATGTATTTCGCAGCCTCGCGCCGCCAAAGCCCGGAATGCGGTTGATCGCGATCACGACCGCGAAGGTGATCACCAGCATGATGATGCCGAGCACCGCGATCGCGCCGAGGTCGCCGGATTCGTTGAGGTCGAAGATCAGCACCGAGATCACCTTGGTTTCGGAGGTGAACAGGATCACGGCCGCCGAGAGTTCGCGGATCACGCCGACGAAGATGAAGCACCATGTGGCGATCACGCTGGTGCGCAACAGCGGCGCGGTGATGTGACCGAGCGATTGGAGCCGCGTCGCGCCGAGAATGCGGCTGGCTTCTTCGAGGTCCGGACTGACGGCGCGAAACGCGGACTGAAGCTGCTGGTAGGCCGCTGGCAGCGCGATGGTGACAAACGCGATGAGCAGGATCCACAGCGTGCCGTAGAGCACGAAGGGCGGGCGCGTGTAGCTCAGGAACAGGCCGACGCCAAGCACGATGCCCGGCACCGCGACCGGCGCGGTCGCCAGGAACGCCAGCGCGCGCCAGCCCGCGATCGCCTTGCGCGCCGTGACGTAGGCGATGACCACCGCGATCACGGTCCCTATCGTCGCCGACAGGAAGCCGAGAATGAACGTGTTGCGGAACGCGAGCTTGGTGGCGGAGAGCTCGAAAAACACGAAGTTGATGTTGTGCAGCGTCGCGGTGCTCCAGGTGACGATCTGCGTGGCGATCGGCGAGAAGGCCGCGTTGAGCAACGCTCCGTAGGGCAGGAACACCGGATTCGCCAGCACGAGGAAGGCTGAGCCC
>Ga0075366_10001685_pt1 | contig 11093 bp, 9 predicted proteins | sample EndMethybrTD3031_FD_72351 | JGI IMG/M metagenome (GOLD analysis project Ga0075366, IMG submission 72351) | Populus endosphere microbial communities from Tennessee, USA - Endosphere MetaG P. TD hybrid TD303-1 | ecosystem: Host-associated > Plants > Roots > Endosphere | place: USA: Tennessee... | reverse complement strand
ACTACCTTCCGGCGGGCGCCACGATTTCAGAAATGGTCGGCGGTCAAGGTACGGCGTTCGCATACAAGAGGTCGGATCAGCTCATTACTTGCGACCACGTTCTGAACTGGACCGGCGTCTATCAAGGCGTGCCGACGACAGTAAGCTGCCAATCACCAGACGTGACTGGGGTGGTGTTGCGCGCGATCAATCCGACGACGGGCGCTAGCTGGCCCGTTACAGTTTCTCGTCGCGATGCGAATAGGGACTTGGCAGTTCTCGCAATCACCGCCGGCCCGTTCGCACATCGACACTTTGGCGGCCTCGAGGCGCCCATAAGCAGGCATGAGCAAGGCATCCTGATCGGATACCCAAACTGGTCTCCAGGTCGCATTGCGAACCAGGTGTCTGCAGCAGTGCAAAGTCGATACATGCGATCAGGCTTAGGCAGACTCGAAATCTCGACAAGCATTCGCCAAGGAAACAGTGGGGGTCCGTTTGTGAATACACAGTTCCGCTTGGCCGGCGTTGCGCAGCAAGGGGCTACCCAGCAAAGCGGGAACGACGAATGCCTCTGCGTCGCGGAGGTTGACACCTGGCTCGGAAGCGCGCCGGCCACGTTGAATGCTGGCGCATTGGCGGCACGCACTGCGGCCCCTTCAGTGCCATAGATTTGCTTCGCCCCCCAAAGGGGAAATTCACTCGCGTGACAAAGAGGTGCTACAGAAGAGTCTGATCAGACTCAATAAAATCAGTGACTTAGCCGTGGAGCTAGAGATCCTCCTCCTCTCCACCACTACACATAAGGGCCCGCCGGTGAGCGGGCCCTTTCATTTTGGGCCGCATGGGTGGCAAGCACGGACCATGCGGCCCCGACGCAACCCGAATGACCGTCGCACTACGGTCAATCTGTTCGCCGTGGGCCGCGAGGTTGGATCGCCTATTCCGAAGGCACTTGCCGGACACCTATCAGGCCAGACCCTGACACGCGGTCGGTCGGCGGACCTGACTCGCATGTCGGCCAGCGGCTTTGCAGCGGTTACGGTCGGTCAACGGAGTGCGTTGAATTTACGTTGTCGTGACCATTCCGGTCACTGGCGCGTGCGAGAGGTTGCCGCGCTTTTGCCCGGGCCGGACGCGCTGCTGCAAGCAACTCACTCTGTTATGCCACCCCTCGTCTCCGCGAGTACTCTTGTAGTCGCTGATATCGGGCGTCTTGTGCAAGCTCCCGTGCGGCCTGCGCCATTTCGTCCAGGCATTGACCCAGTTCCCGAGGGGCCCACTGTTGATCGTCAATCACAGCATTTAGTAGACGCAGTGCGTCTGCCGGGAATCGGTTGCATAACCCCGATTCTCGTAGCAGATGCACGACGTAGTGCGGATGCTCGATCGGTTGCAGCCAGTCCTGCAACGCAGTCAAGGCGACGGGGAATTCGGATCGGGCAGCAATGATCAGCCGGGTTAATGATTCGGCGATCCCAGGAGTGGCAAGAACGCGTGACTTGGGCCAGACGTGTTGCCAGAACGGCTGGATGCGGTTCTTCCAATATTCCTCGCGCTGATCGGAGGCTCCTTCGAGGGCTTGCGAGAGCGCCTGCGCAGACCTCTCCAGCCCCTCTTGAGGCAGCGCCCCGATCGCTGATCGGAACTCCTCCCACGCGTAACCCTCAGTTGGTCCTAGCGCAGCGTAAGTCAGGAAGGCAGCAAACTGCTGACGATGCTCGCCCAGGTCGGCGTAGTGGTCGGCGCTTCCAAGGAACTGAGGCTTGAAGGCGATCAAAAGTGGTTGGTAGAGTCGTGGCGACCACAAGAAGCCTTCCCACACAGCTTTCGCTTCTGCGGGATTATTCCAACTGAGCAACGGCAACACGTATCGCTCGGTCCAAGTTCGATCAACGCGAAAAAGCGCGATCATTCGCGAGCCCAGCAGTACCCGCCCATGGCGGAATTGATCCACCCGCACGTCGCAGATCTTCGTGAACAAGGGCTCAATGTCGGCCGGAAGTAGATCGTTGTCCTTTGGACTCCGCTTGAACCATAGATTGAGCAAAGCCTGCGTGATATGCCCTACTGGGTGATTGAGGGCCTCGGTGACAGGCTCGTTCATCGGGTCGCCATTCCGCGTCATGCCCGTGCCAGCGTCGAGCGGCAAAGCCAGGGCACGGCGGCACAGGTTCAGCAAGATCTCCTCGTGTCCGTCGATCGATTTGGACGCAGCATCGACCCACCACGTTACACCGTGGATGATCTCCTGGATGACGGTATCGGGCATCCTCTGCACCAGCGGTGCGACGTATGGCCAAGATCGCAGCACCATGTCTTCTGCGCCCCAGACCTGTAGGGCCTCGCGCCATCGTCCCACCGGCCACACGCCATCACGTGCCAGATCGCATAGCGCGAACAGGCTGTGGAAGAACCGTGTGCGGCAGACGTCGCGCCAGGTGTCCTCGTAGAACGGTCGTCGCTCAGACTGCGACTGTGCCAGCCATTGAACGAGTTCGCGTCGCCTCCGAGGCGTGATGTCAACATCTCGGCTGTCTTCATAGTCCGGATCGCCGGTGCCACTCATCCAGTGCGAGAACTCATCACGTTCATTGCTCGCCAACTGCCATTGCGGATATGCGGTGGACAGTTCCGCCAAGCGTGCCCCCGCGAACGCGCCCAGCGCGAGCCCCGACGCACTCAGTTTGGACAGATGCAGCCAGACTGAACGTGCGACCAAGTCCTGCCATTGAACTGACTCAAGATCGTCTCGGTACATTTCGCGCGGAGGGCCGGTCACTATGGCCGCCTCCAGACTCTCCTGGGAAGCCTTGGCGAGGTGGCGCCCTTGCAGGACCAATAGTCGGAATACCTCTCGCCCCGTTTCCGTGGACCACAACCACCATGCGTCGTCCGCTAACAGCCAATTCACCCACTGTGCAGGTGCGATGCAACCGTCCTGGCTGGCAGCAAACAGAGCCAGTCGTTTGAACGTGGGATACGGAAGATCGAACCACGTTCGGCCAATTCGCGCAGCACGAGCCCTGTCGATGCGGAGAACCGTCAGCCATGTATCGCGCAGCAATTCGATCAGGCTCACCCAATCGTGGAAGCCACGGTTCTGCCAGTGTGGGCTGATGGACGGCAGGTCCCAGTGAGATCGGTCGCTGAGGTCGTCAGCCTCGCCTAGTTCGCGGAGCAGGTCCAGCGCATCACGCAGCAGTTGCTGGAAGTCATCCAGCAGCAGTGGCAGGGCTGACGCCCAGTGCTCGTCGACAAGGTCTCGCAAGGTCGAATGCACGTTATCGGCGGCGAGCACAAGTTCCCAGTCGACCAACTGTTTGATGCGCGTTGGATGATCTGTGGTCGCTTCTTCGACGTCCCAACGAAACGGCGTTCTTAGTTGCACCCGGGGCGCGAGCAGTTCGCGCAGCTCCAGGCGCAGCGTGGTGGTCAGTCCGTCCCGCTTCAGGCGACCCTTCCAGCGGTAGAGATCCGGGTCGCGCCACGGTGTTTTGACCCGCCCGCTGAGAAGCAGGCGCCACAGCGTGCGCATCAACGGTCCGGGGATGGCTTTGGGCGCCTGCGAGCGGATATCCTCCAACTCCGCTGTCTTGCCCTCACGCTCCAGTGATGCAAACCGATCCAATTCGTGCTCAATCAGCCAGGGCCAGCGGTCATGCAACTGGCCGCCGCGCTGAGCAATCCAGATGACCAGCCTCGGGTCATCCAAATGTCGCACCAGCCAGCGGGCCAAATGAAACATTACGTCATCCCATTGGCTACCTGTAGTACCACCGGAGCTCAGCAGCATCGACGGCGCAAGGAGATAGGGGGCTGGCCGCCGGATCAGGCTGAAGCGCAACTTGGCGTCAACCTCCTCGCGTGGGGGAACACCAAAACGAGCCAGATCACTGTGCTGGAAGCGTTCGTCCGAAAGCGCATCCAGTAGCCAATCCAACGATGGGACGGGGTTGAAGTCAGCAAAGCGTTTGGCCGGCAAGCCGGACCTGTCGGACAAGGCCCATAACATGCGGCCGACGAAGTCGTCTTGCTGCGTACTCGCTGATGGCCGCGCCAAGGCGTGACTGACGACGATGCGCTCTTTGCCCAACACCCCGTCCCGGTAGGTTTCTGCCCAGGCGTGCAAGGTTTTATGTAAAGCCGAATGGTCATGACTGCCGGCCGCCACTTCGTACAGGATCGGAGTTACGCCCTTGGCTTCCCACTCGATGGTTTTGCTGTGTTCCTGCCCAGGCTCGCAGTCCCCCAGCGCCCAGGCCTGCGGAGCGACTTCGCCCAGCATACGGTCGGCAGCCAACGCGTCCATCATGTAGCGCAACACGGGGTCGTTGATGCTGTAGCCGACGAAGCACACCACGTAATTGCGAAAGAGCTCGCTCACAAAGCGGGCCGCCCAGCGTTCGGTGAGGTAGCCCAAACCGAAGTCACCACTGGTGACCACCAAACGATTCAAGGCCGTGTCGTCCGATTTTTCAGGCAGCAGGCCGTGCAGATAGACCAGCCCGTTCCAGCGGCTGTTCTTCGGAATGGGCAACATCGGCGCGGCATACGCCTGGAACGCTTGGCCGGTGCGCTTGGCTGCCGTGTGAAACACACGGTCGAAATTGGTGGTCATAAGTCTCAGCGCGCCTTCGCGGCTGCGCGCTAGCCGCAGCAGTGCTGCATGGGTATCAGTGGCACCTTTGCGGCGCAAGTTGGGTTGCAGTGCCAGCGCCAGTGCGCGGCGTACGGCAAGGCGCTGCCCTGGCAGACGTCGCTCCAGCAGGTCGAGCGTGGCGTCGAACTGCCCACGGTCAAAGACTTCGCGTTCAATGTCCGAGGGCGCAGTGCCGTTCAGCCGGTAGATCTGCTCCACCAGCCCCTTGAAGCCCGGCAGGCCAGCGGGATACGAAATGCCGGCGCCACAAAAGAACACCACGCGGCCCTCCTCGTGCACCTGCAAGAGCGCATCGGGAATGTCGGGACCGTTGGTGATGAACTGCACTTTTCTTTCTTGCCCGATCGAGTTTGAATGCGGTGTCCCAGCTTTCGCAGCACTTCGTCTTCCCAGTTCTTTTGACGCCTTCCGAGGGGGATTGAAAGCTGAAGCGCGCTCTTTTGATTCCGTCGGCCGATCACCGTGATCGGGCGCAATTCTTGAATGGACGGCTTTTGTGGGGCAGTCGGGTTACTCCCCTCCACTTCGTGGTTGCCGTGATGTCCGATTTGCAGAACGAATTACGTATCGCGCGCGATACCCCGGAGCCGGAGGGTCGTTGGCGACGCCGGCTGCGCTTTGGCAGCAATTGTTCGGGCGTTTGGCGGCGAACACTCGAGCGGCGCCCGACCGCGACCGCCACTTTTTCTATGTGGCTGGCTGCGCATCGAAAAACGTCAAGGTCGCCGTTGAGTAGAAGCGGCCGTTCGGGACATGTGAGCAAATGGGCGCACCGGTCACCAACGAGAAGTTCGCCCCATCGCCGCACGCTCAATTGCGATCTAGCAGGTAACAATGTGTCCTTTGGCGGCATCGGCTTGCTACAGGGAGCGCATAGGAAAATGGCAAAGCTTCGGATAACGAGCGTCTCGTTCAAACACTACAAGGCGTTCTCGCGATTTCAGATCGCCCTGCATGAGTTCAACGTTCTGGTGGGTCCGAACAACGCCGGCAAATCCACGCTTATCGGCGCCTTTCGAATCCTTGCGGAGGGCTTGCGGCGTGCGAGATCGCGTAAAGCAGTGCCCCTCGAAGTCGACAATCTCATTACCTGGGGCCACCACCTAAGCCTCAGCGAACTACCAGTCGCTTCCGAGAACATCTTCCACAACTACGACGATTCTGTCCCTGCCGACATTCGATTTCGTCTTTCCAATGGGAATCACTTGCGCCTGCACTTCCCGGAGAGGAATTCCTGCTATTTGATTCCTGAGTCGACTAAGAAGGTGGCGACAACGCCTGCTGCGTTCAAGACAGATTTTGATGTTGACGTCGGCTTCGTGCCGATCCTTGGCCCAGTCGAACAGCAGGAACCCCTTTATCAAGAGGCAGCCGCTCGCCAAGCACTACTCACCAACCGCGCATCTCGCAACTTCCGGAACATTTGGCATCACTATCCAGATGATTTCAACGAATTTCGCGATCTCGTAGTGAGCACATGGCCGGGAATGGACATCATGCGTCCTGAGATCAACATGGAGGGTGGGCACCCGAGTTTGGCGATGTTCTGCCCGGAGGAGCGCTTTCCACGAGAGATCTGTTGGTCAGGCTACGGGTTCCAAGTTTGGTGTCAAATGCTTACCTTCATAGTGAAAGCCAAGCAGGCGTCCGTGTTGGTCATTGACGAACCTGACATCTACCTGCATGCGGACTTGCAGAGACAACTGGTAGCTCTGCTTCGTGATCTAGGCCCCGACATCGTTTTGGCGACACACTCTCCAGAAATCATCTCCGAAGCAGAGCCGACCAGTCTTCTGAATGTCAACAAGAAGAACGCTGCAGCTCGACGCTTGGGCGACGTCTCTCAAGTCAAACGCGTATTTGCGACGCTTGGCTCAAACCTCAACCCAACGCTCACTCAGCTCGCAAAGACGCGACGAGTTGTATTCGTAGAAGGCACCGATTTCCAGGTACTCGCAGCATTCGCCCGAGTGCTTGGGCGAGGGCGCATCGCGAATCGTTCCGACTTTGCGGTCGTTCAACTTGAAGGATTCAACCCGAAGAGGATGATTGACATAGCTGAAGGTATCGAGCTCACACTTGGCTCAAGGGTGACGCGCGCCGTGGTACTCGATCGAGACTATCGCTCGACGGAAGAGGTTAAAGAAGTTGAAGCCGCACTGCGAAAGGAAGCGGTCTTGGTGCACGTGCATCCGTGCAAGGAGATCGAAAACTACCTGTTGGACGTTCCCGCCATTACGCGTGCTGTGCAAGAGCGAATCCATGAGCGGCACAAGCGTGGAGCGCCAGCCAGCTCGTGCCCAGATATTTCAGCGATGCTGCAGCAGATCGCAAATGAGCTCCGGAGCGAGGTGATGGCCCAGTTTATGGCGAAGCGAACCGATTTTCTGAAGAGAGGATCACCAAAACTTGACCTCGCCACGACCAACCAAGCCGCAATCGATGACTTTGAACGGCTATGGAATACCCCCGAAAACCGCGTCAGAATCTTGCCCGGCAAAGAGGTGCTCGCGCGGCTAAACGAGCGTCTGCAAGAACAAGCAAGTGTCTCTGTCTCGGACCTCCAGATCGTGTCTCATTTCGAGAAGGCCAATGTCCCCGCAGATGTCGTAAGGTTGCTAGATCTGATCGAAGAGTTTCGCTCCAAGCCCACAACAGGCGACTAGACGATCGCTACTGCTTCGCGACGTGTCGCTCTTATCACGGCGTCGGCAGTTCTCCGAGAGTCCAACCGCGGCCAGAGATGTTCGCTCTGGGTCTTGAATGCGAAATCGCTGACCAAGGAACACCACGCAATCGCGGTGGGCATCGTCTAGTCTCATTGGGCTCTAAGCGTAGGGCACCTGTGCGAACACGAATTCGAAGTCGTCGCCTATCAGCGCTCATCTGGGTGTTGTGCGCGATGGCCTTGATGTAGTCGGTTATCACCTCGCGCGGGTGCCGGAAAAAGATGGCGCAAGCGACCATTCGGTCACACCGGCATAGCGCACGAGCACGCGATAGGTCATCGCCTCGGTGTCCGACCACGAGAGGGTGAAGCATCCGAGCGCGCTCTCGAATTTCAGTTCCTCAGCGCTGACCTGCGTGGTCTGCTCGTGAATGTCCTTCGGAGTCCTGATGCGGCGCCCTAGCTGAACAGGTCGCGGGTGCTCGTCGGGCGCCACTCGTCGCCCTTGCGCAGCTCGAAGAATTCGGACGCAGCGCCGCGCTTCCATGAAAACAGCACGACTTTCTGCGCCCGTTACCGCTTCGCGACCTCGCGTAGCCGCGCGCAGTCATCGGACGTTGGAGCGCGAGCGCCGCCGCCCTTGATCTGGATCAGGATCACGTCAAACAGGTCGCCGCGCTTGAGCAACGCGTCGGAAGGCTCGCGCATGTCGCGCCGGATCGCGAGTACGTCGACCGACGACGCCGCGCGACTCACCGCGCAGCGAGCCCCGAAAGGAAATAAACTGCCAGCGGCTCGCGACGCGGCTGCTCAGTGCACGAAAGATGATTTCGGCCCATCGGCCCGTGGCGTGGGCTTTGAGGTGCGTGGGCGTGACCTCGGCACTCATGCAAGCACGAGCCGCTCGGCGCCGGGCAGCTTCGAGCCGTCTTTGTCGAGCGTGACGAACGGGGTGTGCTTGAGGCGCGCGGCGAGCAGCAGATGCAGTGCGTCGGGGAACCCGGCCTTCGTGTTCGTCATGGTGTCGAGCGCGGCCTCGACCTCCGCCTCGAACTCGAACACGAGCGCGCCGTTCGACAACAGCGCATTGAACGCGACCAGCATCGCGGGCCGCTTGATGTCATAGACGCAGCGCAACACCGATTCGAGTTCGAACGCGACGGTGATCGGAACGAAGAACTCGCCGCCTTGCGCGAGGTAATCGACGATCGCGTCGGCAGTCTTCGGGTGATCGCGCGTCACGACCCTCACTAGCACGTTCGTGTCGATGGCCTTCACTTCTTTTGCGCGCTGCTCTTGAGGGCGGCCTTGACGCCCGCGGCCTTTTCTGGGGCGGCCTTTCCGCGCTTCTGATTCAGCACGCTACCGGCGGCGCTGCCGATGATGTTCGATGGCTTGAGGTCGCGGTGCACCACCATGTTCCGAATCTGCGCATCCGACGCTCGCACACTCGTCGACTTTGCGATTCGCTTGAGGTCGACCGCACTTGCCGTTTTTGCACGCAGCACGATGCGCCCATCCGACAGCGCGGTGAACACTACGTCGGTGCCGGGCTTGATGCCGGCGGCAAGCCGCACGTCGGCGGGAATGGTCACCTGCCCTTTCGACGAAACTTTCGAGCGGGTGGCAGTATTCGGAGGTGCTTTACCCATGGCCGGCAGTGTAAAGCGCCCCGGGCGATCAAATCAGCACCGCACCGTCGCGACTGACCGGCGCCGTCAAGTCAACGCCGGCAGCGCGTCAACGGTCACCGAAGCGTCGCGCAGGTCGAAGACCCGCAGCCGTGCCGAGGTGACGCCCAATCGTTTCCAGTCGACGTGACGAAGGCGGTGCGACTCGACGACGTTGAACGTCTCGCGGCACAGCTTGCGCGGCTGCGAGGTGGCGTCGGTCGGGTCGACGACGATGCCCTTACGTTTCGCGAGATGCCGGGATGGAGACAACTGCTCAAGGGGACTGCACCTGAGCCCGTGACTGAAACCGAGCGACCTGCACTACGAGACCACGGTGATCAGGTGCCCCCATAGCTGGCCCAACGGTACTTTGCCGACACCCGCTCGTCCTTGCTCGACGAGAGGTAGCCCACCAAGCTAACGGTAGCGCCGACGACTGGTGGCAGACTGAAGATGGTCTCGACGGCCGAGATGGGGATGGCCAACCATGTCGTTAGCTTGCCAAGCGTCCTCACGCCGGAGAGCGCCTTCAATGCAGCCGATGCCTCGCCAATCTCAGCCTGGATACGGCGAAGCTCAACCTCGTCGCCCTCAGCCAGGCGGGCGTACCAGAACGGAAGCATTTCGCGCAGGCTGGCAGTAGCCGACTCGTTTGCCAGTTCGATGCTGCCCTTCAAACTGGGCCGGAACGTCGTGCGCCCGAGTTGATGCGCGACGATGCGAAAGATCGCTATCTCGGCATCGCTGGCACGGGGGTCAAACTCCGTCGCAAGCTTCGGCCCTGGCACTTGCGAATCCAGGATGGGCGTACGGACCAGCAATCCGAATCGATCGGCGATTCTCGCCAGCCGGGCATACTCCTGCATCGCACCGACGATCGGAGAGAACTCCCCGTAGACATGATTGCGCTGTCGCTGGGCATCGAGTTCGGCCTCGGTGTAGTCGCTGGCAAGGCTGACGCGCATCGCTCGCTGCAATATGCGCCTCATGCTCTCACGCGAAACATCGGGGGCTGGCTTGCCGGAGCTGAATTCGAAGTGCTGCTGCTCGGCCAAGGTTCCACGCACACGTGACACGATGTCAAACATTGCGTCTTCGGTGATCGTTCGACCTAGGAGACCGGAGATCATCTCTACAGGCAGAGGCTGCAAAGGCAGCTCGTCATCCTCAGGCGCCTCAAGGTTGGCCAAGTGCTGTTCCTTGAATGGGCCGTCCAAAGCCTCCCAGAGAAAATCGGGCAGGTTGCAAAGCGACAGTTTCGGAGTCAGGACGAGTTGCTCAAGCAACTGTTCCCGCATTCCAGATTCGTGCCGCTTTTCGCAAATGCCTTCGAAGACTCGGTCGGTCTCGCGCGTCGCCCAGAGCAAGTTTTCCTTGTGCGCGAGCGCCAACAAGGCTTCGCTGGAGCGCCTGTCGATGATGGCTGAGGTGAGTGGCATGGTGTTCAGCTTACTGCGATTACGACGCGGGCACTCGAGGCTCTGCAATGCGTGATGGAGACGTGAGCCGGAATCTGCTAAACACAGTCGGTGGTGACGCCCTTAACTGCCCTGTCTTCCGCCTTCCGACGTCAACAAGCAGTTGCAGAGCGGCCATTGCTACAGCGAACGAAAGACAACAACGGGTCGACTTCAGTCGATGCTCACGGTGCACGTTGCGTGAAGGCGATAGACCGCTGCTGATCGCCTAGCTGCCGCTCCAGCGCCGATGTCGAATGTCCGGGATCAGTCTGAACTTGACGGCCCACCCGCCTCCTCGCCTGACGGCGACTGGCGAATGCAAGACCAGACCAGCCCTCAGCTGTCGTCACAGCGTCCGCGGATGTCGCGCGCCGACGGCCTCCCATCTCCACCACGCACCCACTCGCAACCCCATGATCACACCGCGTTGACGCAGCAAGACCCGCTCGCTAAGATCGCGCCCCTTCACTGCCCCGAGCACGAGCCCATGCACATGTAAGCCTTCCCCCGGATGCCGTTCCACGTCCCTTTTTGCGGCGTGGCATGTCTTCGTTCGAACGGAAAGCTTGCAATGTCATCGTTCTCGACGGGCCGCGTCGCGCCCGGGGCGCCAGCCCCTGCTTCGCCAGATCCCTCCTCTTTTCAGCTCC
>Ga0075366_10001684_pt1 | contig 11097 bp, 8 predicted proteins | sample EndMethybrTD3031_FD_72351 | JGI IMG/M metagenome (GOLD analysis project Ga0075366, IMG submission 72351) | Populus endosphere microbial communities from Tennessee, USA - Endosphere MetaG P. TD hybrid TD303-1 | ecosystem: Host-associated > Plants > Roots > Endosphere | place: USA: Tennessee... | reverse complement strand
GGATCGGACCGGCGGCTTCCACCACGCGCGCGATGATCGCATGGCCGTGCTCGACCGATGCTTCGCGGGCGTCGCCGATCACGCCGAGTTCAGCAATGCGCTTGTCATCGCTCGACCAGGGCCAGCTTGTTGCGGGATCCAGCACCAGCGCATGAATGGCGTCGCCGCCGGACGGACCTTTGGCCGCGTGAATGCGTTCCTTCCGCACCAGTTCGGGCGCCAGCGCCAGCATCGCCGAGGTCTCGTCCCGGCCGGCATGAATTTCCGGCACGGCAGCGCCGGTCACCGGGCTGATCAGAGCCCCGAGATGCAGCGCCACGACATTCAATCCGAAATCGCCGCGCAATTCGCGCCCGAGCGCTTCGAGGATGCCGCGATTGCCGCCATGGCCGTTGACGAACAGCACATTGCGCGCCGGCAGGGATCGCGAAATCTCGCGGCCGAGATCGCGCAGATAAGCCGTCATGCCTGCGATCGAAAGCGACAGCGTGCCCGGCGCCCAATCGTGCTCGCGCGAAAGGCCTGCCGCGAGCGGCGGAAGCTGCCACAGATCGTAATCTTCGGCCCAGCGCTCGATGATGCGGCGGGTGAAGGCCTCGGCCAGCACGGTGTCGGTGTTGAGCGGCAGGTGCGGCCCGTGCTGCTCCATCGATCCCATCGGCAGACACAGGATCGACGATTCACGCAAGCGTGAGCCGACCTCCTGAAAGGTCAGGTGACCGATCGTTCGATCAATGGATGCTGCCGCCATCGCGTCACGCCGGACAGGCCGGCATCACGACCGCACCGTCTCATCGTCCTCGGATATCTCGGCCATCGACGCAATGACATGACCAAGCTGGTGCCCGGCACGCGAGGCCTTCGCTGTGAGATAGCGGCGATTGTCGGAGTTCACCGGCGTCTCGATCGGCATGCGGCCGGCGATTTCGATGCCGGACTTCGACAAGCCATCGAGCTTCGCCGGATTGTTGGTGAGCAGGATGACGCGAGGGCAACCGAGCATCTGCAGCATCCGCACCGCCACGCCATAGTCGCGTTCGTCGTCGTGGAAGCCCAGCGTGGTGTTGGCGTCGACGGTGTCGAGGCCGGCATCCTGCAGCTTGTAGGTCCGCATCTTGTTGGCGAGGCCGAGGCCGCGGCCTTCCTGGGCCAGATAGAGGATGACGCCGCCGCCGGCCTCCTGCAGCCGCGCCAGCGCGAGCTTGAGCTGGTCACCGCAATCGCAGCGGCGCGAGCCGAAGACATCGCCGGTCAGACACGCCGAGTGAATGCGAACCGGCACGGGCTTGGACAAATCGGGCGTGCCGACAATGACCGCCACCGAATCGTCGCCGAACGCGTCGCGGAACACCACGAAGCGCGTCCGCATCCCGGAGTTCAATGGCACATGGGCCTCGCCGGCAATCGTCAGCGATTGAATGGCCTCGCCACGGAACCGGGCCACGGCATTCGCCTCGATGGTGACGAGGGAAGGATCGAGCGAGCTCGTGGCTTCGGCCGTCGTGTCGGCCACCAGCACTGCAGGCAGAATCTGCGCAAGCTTCACCAGTTCAATGGCGGCGCTCGCAGCCTGGCCGGCCGGCTCGGGCAGAAAGGTGTGATTGGAAATGGCTTCGGCGGACAGAGTCAGGATCTGGCTCGCCTCCACGTCGGCCATCATCTCGATGGCGACCGGCTCGTTGCTCTCGATGCCAAGCGTCCGCGCCCGCAGACCGGTCAGAACCAGCCGCGGCACGATCGGCGCGCACAGCGCGCGAAACGCCGCGAGCCGACTCTTGTCCAGCCCTTCGACCGGAAGGCAGAGCAATGTCTCGCCGCTGCTGGTGATGACGACCGGACGGCCTGCTCGAAATTCAGCCAGTCCCCGTCCAACGCCGACTTGCGCCCGTGTTCCAAACAGAATCGAAGCGACGCCCGCCCCTTTATTGTCCCTCATTATGGAAATTCACTCCCTGGTGCGCCACAACGTCGCAACTAATAACAAGAACCCTCAGGCTGGCGTACCCATTCCCCGGCCGTTTGGATGCATTATGACAAGTTAGGTTCCAAAAAGCTTGGCTTTCGTAAACGGTTAGACCCGTCCTAACCAAGACCCTGGGGCCGGTTTTGGCCCGAAATGGTGAATAAGGCAGGCGGAAGCATGGATTCTCGCGCCGATACGGCCAATTCTGGGGTTGACGCCTTTGCCAGCTCCTCGGCCGACTCCTGGACCGGCGTTCCGGAGGCGTTCCGGGCCTCCAACCGGCCATTGCCGGAGCCTTGGGAGGCGCTGTTTGGCCCGCTCCGCCAGGGCCAGACCGGCGAAATGGTCGTGGTCGGGCAGATCGGGCAGTCGCTCGACGGCCGGGTGGCGACCGAAACCGGGCATTCGCACTACATCAACGGGCCGGAGGCGCTGGCCCATCTGCACCGCCTGCGCGCTCTGGTCGATGCGGTGGTGATCGGCATTGGGACGGCGCTGGCCGACAACCCGCAGCTCACGGTCAGGCGGGTCACCGGCCCCCAGCCGGCGCGGGTGGTGATCGATGCCCGGGGACGGCTTCCGGCCGGCGCCAAGCTGTTGGCAGCCGACGGTGTGCGCCGCCTGGTGCTGGCCGGCCCCGGCGCCAAGCCGCCATTGCCATCCGGCATTGAAGTGGTCGCCCTGCCCCGGACTGATGGTCAGATCGCGCCGGCAACGATCCTGTCGGCGCTCGCCGAGCACGGCTTCCGCCGCGTGCTGATCGAAGGCGGCGCCGACACGCTGTCGCGCTTCCTTGCCGCAAAATGCCTCGACCGGCTTCACGTCATGGTGGCGCCGATCATTCTCGGCTCCGGCCGGGCAAGCTTCGCGCTGCCGCCCATCGCCCGGGTGGACGAAGCGGTCCTCACGCCGATGCGGCTGCACCGGCTTGGCGATGACGTGCTGTTCGATTGCGATCTTTCGGCTCAGCGCGAACCGGCCGGCCGCGCGAAGACGTCGATATGACCGACCCGGATCGTCGAGCGGCCCGCAGTCACAAGACCGCGGCGGCGTGTCAGCCAGGCGACAACGTCAGGCAAAGGCACGCTGCCGATCTCGCGCGCGGCCGTGGCCCATCCCGATAGTGTTTCAAGCTGGATCTCTTTGTCGTTTGGCTCGAACACCCAATCCGCCACGCCCTGCACCACCGAATAGCCGACACGCTCGAAGCGCTCGATCGCGACACGGGCGGCATCGGGCCCAAGCGCGGGGCCAAAGCCCTTGTCGGTGCGCTGATGCCGGTTGACCGCCTCGACAATCGCTTTGTCGGTGGCGTCCGCAGGCGTCATCTCGATGCGGCCGTCATAGCTCAGCGCCGCATAGACCGGCAGGTGACGTGCGGCTGCTTCAATCGTGAGCCGTTCCAGCCATTCATCGGACACCAGATCGAGCAAGGCTGACGTGGTCACGAGGTCGGCCGGCCCGTCGAGCGCGGCCTCGAGATCGCGGTTGAGATCGACCGGCATGGTCGCAACATGGAGATGAGGCGGCGACGATTGCGGCGTGCGTGCCAACAGGCTGAGGTCGTTGTCGGTGAGACGCCAATTCTGGCGCGCCTTGATGCGTGGCGACAGCGCACGCAGCGTCGAACCGGTGCCGCAGGCCAGATCAGTGATCGAAACCGAGGAATGGTCCGCGAGCGCCTCGGCCACCGCATCGATGACGGCCGCGTTGCGGGCGCGGCGATCATGGGGCTCGCGCAATTCGAGCCACGCAGCGCTGAAGCCGCTCATATGGCTGCCTCGATGGCTTTGGCGACGAGCTTTGCCGAGTCCCGCCAGGTCGGCAGCTCCTGCGCCGCAGTCCGCGCACCGGATGCAAGCCAGCGCCGCTCGGTCGGGTTTTCGATCAGCATCCGCAGCGCACGCGACAGCGCCTTCACGTCCTTCGGCTCGACCAGGATCCCGGCACCAGGCGGCACGGTGTCGGGAATCGCGCCGCCGGTCGTGCCGATGATCGGCAGGCCGTGCGCCAGCGCTTCGGCGAAGGCCATGCCGTAACCCTCGAAATGCGAGGCGAGGACGAACATGTCGGCGCCCGCATAAAGCGCTTCTATGCGATCCGACGGCAGCGCCCCCAGCACATCGATGCGCGAGCCGAGCCCGTGCTGATCGATCGCGGCGTCAAGCTGAGCGGCCGCGGCCGGATCGCGCGTGCGATCACCGGCGATGGTGAGATGCCATTTGAGATCGGTCAGGTCGGCGAGCGCTGCCACAAGGATGTCGAAGCCTTTGCGGGGCACGATCGCGCCGATAGAGAGAAGCCGCAGGTTGCCATCCCGGCTCCCGGCCGATGCCGGGGCACGGTCGGTGCCCGGACAAGCCGCGGTGATGCGCCCGGCATCGACATCGTAGCTGTCCACCAGAATGGCCGCGGTCGACGGACTGGTGACCACGACCCAGCTCGCCTGGGCCAGCGCGTCGCGCTCGCTGCTTTTCAGTTCGTGCGCTTCATCCGGCTTGAGGCCGGTTTCCATCGCCAGCGGATGATGCACCAGCGCGATCAGCGGATTTCGTCCGCGCAGTTCCCGCGCAGCCTCGTTGAGAACGCCAAAGGCGAGGCCATCAATCACGATCGGGCAGCCTTTGGGCAATTCGGCGAGCTTCTTCTTCGCGCCGGCCTTGGTCTCCCAGGTCGGCTTCGGAAAGCCGTCGCCAAGACCGACCACGTCGACTTGCCAGCCCATCTTCTGCAACTCGGCGATGATCCGGCGGTCATAGGCATAGCCGCCGGTCGGCGTTGCCAGATCGCCCGGCACCGCGAACGCGACGCGGTTCACCACAACGGCGCCTCATACGACGCACGGGCCACATGCGATTCCGAGATGATGATGCGGATCGCTTTCAATTCGCGGCCCGGACGCCCCAGTTCGCCCGCCCGTGCGGCTTTCGCCAACTGATCGTAGATGTGCTTGGTCAAGAACTCGGTCGTGGTGTTGAGGCCTTTGAACTCCGGCACCTCGTCGAGATTGCGATAGTTGAGCGGCTGCAATGTGGCCTTCAACACATCAAGCGCCCGGCCGATATCGATGACGATACTGTTGTTGTCGAGCGTGTCGGCGATGAAGGCGGCATCGACCACGAAGGTCGCGCCATGCAGCGCCTGCGCCGGCCCGAACACCGCGCCGCGAAACGAATGAGCGATCATGATGTGATCGCGGACCTCGACTGTGAACACAGACACCTCTCAGGAATAATTGACGAGCTGGCAGAGTACGCCGCTTCGGGGTTTCAGGATATCGGGAAGGACCACCGGAAGCTCACGGAACGAAACCGCAGGCGCGATCAGCGCGTCAAGATGCGGATGCGCCGTCAGCGTGATCGCGGCCTCAAGGCGCTGACGATACGAGAAGGTCGCGCGGTGCGACGGCGCGACCTTGCCGACCTGGCTCGACACGATCTTCAGCCGCCGGCTGTGAAACGCGCCACCGAGCGGCACCGAGACGATGCCGGACCCGTACCAGCTCAGCTCCACGATGGTGGCTTCGTCGCCGGCGATGTTGAGGGCGGTGGTCAGGCCCTCCGCGGTGGCGCTTGAGTGAAACACATAGTCGCAATCGGCGGGCGCGACATCCGGCGTGGCAAAGCCTGTGCCCAGCGCCTGGGCCAGCGCCTCGCGCGAGGGATCGATGTCGATCAACGTCACTTCGGCGTCCTCGATGCGGGCACAGAGAAAACCCACCAGCGCGCCGACCACGCCCACCCCGACCACGGCGATGCGCCCTTGAGGTCCCGGCGACGCATCCCAGGTCGCGTTCAGCGCGGTCTCCATGTTGGCGGCCATCACGGCCCGCGACAGCGGAATCTCCGGAGGCACCGGCACCACCGCGTCCACCGGAACGTCGAACCGGGTCTGATGCGGATGAAGCGCGAACACATTGCGGCCGACCAGATCGTCGGGCCCCGCCTCGACCACGCCCACGGTGGAATAGCCGTATTTCACCGGGAACGGAAAGTTGCCGGCCATGAACGGCCCGCGCATGCGCTGGTATTCGCCTGCCGGCACCCGGCCTGCCGCGATCAACGCCTCGGTGCCGCGGCTGATCGCGCCGTAAAGCGCACGCACCCGCACCTTTCCCTCAACCAGCGGCTTCAGCCGTTCTTCGCGAATTTCGGCTCGCCCCGGCCCGACATACCAGAGCGCATCCGCCACCTCTTCACTACCCGACACTACCCGACACTCCCCCTCCTCGCACTGAACCTGCTGACGTCGACCGCTGCAGTTGAACTTGCTTGGGTTGGACTTGGAACCCCGCCGCCCGCTATATCCTGCCCGGAGCGCAGAGATAAGGACGTTTTTCGGCATGTCGGGTGTCGAATTGAAAAATGCGGGCTTAAGCGACGGTTCCGGCCTGGAACTGTTGGCTCGCCGCGTGCTGTTCGCGGGCCTTGTGGTGTCGACCATCGCCGGAACGCTCACGCTCGCCGGCTATGCGCTGTCGGCAGGCGGGTTTGGCGTGTTGGACGCGCTGCTGCTGTTGTTCTTCGGATTGACACTGCCTTGGACCGCGATCGGCTTCTGGGACGCGGTGATCGGGTTCTGCATCATGCGCTTTGCGCGGGATCCAATTGCGACGGTGGTGCCCGCCATCGCCCGCGTCCGCGGCGACGAGCCGATCACGGCCTCGACCGCGATCTGCATGTTCGTGCGCAACGAGCCGCCGGACCGTGTCATTCGCAACCTCGACGCCATGCTCCGCGAGATCGAGACGGCGGGCGCAGGCCGAAGCTTTCATCTTTATGTCCTGAGCGACACTGGCCAGGGCGATATCGCGGCGCTGGAAGACGCAGGCTTTGCCGCACTTGCCGATCGTTGGAACGGGCGCATCCCGGTGACGTACCGCCGCCGCCCCGTCAACACCGGATTCAAGGCCGGCAACTTCTGGGATTTCTGCGAGCGTTGGGGCGGCCAGCATGAATTCGCGGTGACGCTCGACACCGACAGCTTCATGACCGCCTCCGCGATCCTTCGGCTGGTCCGCATCATTCAGGCCGATCCGAAGCTCGGCATCCTGCAGGGCCTCGTCGTCGGGCTGCCCTCCACCAGCGCCTTCGCGCGGCTGTTTCAGTTCGGAATGCGGCTCGGCATGCGCTCATGGACGATCGGCGCCGCCTGGTGGCAGGCCGACTGCGGCCCGTATTGGGGCCACAACGCCGTCATCCGGATCGCGCCATTCGTCGCGCATTGCCACATCCCGATGCTGCCGGGCGACGGCGTGCTCGACGGCCATGTGCTCAGTCACGACCAGATCGAGGCGGCGTTCATGCGCCGCGCAGGCTTTGAGGTGCGGGTGCTGCCGGAGGAAGACCTCGGCTGGGAGCAGAACCCGCCGACGCTGATCGAGTTTCTGCGCCGCGATCAGCGTTGGTGCCAGGGCAATCTGCAATACTGGCCTTTCATCAAGATGCCGGGGCTGAAACCCGTGAGCCGGTTCCAGCTGTTCTTCGCCATGCTGATGTTCCTCGCGTCACCCGCCTGGATCGGCATGCTGATCATCGGGACCATCGACGCAGCGCTTGCGCCGACCACGGCGGACTTCATGCATTTTGGCGCGGGCCATGCGCTGCTCGTGCTGACCTTCGTGATGTGGTTTGCGCCGCACTTTGCGACCGAGATCGACGTGCTGATGCGCCCGGACCTGCGCCGCGCCTTTGGCGGCGCGCCGCGCTTCCTTGCCGGCATTACCATCATGACGCTGTTCTACATCCTGATCCTGCCCATGATGTGGTTCTGCCATACGCTGTTCATGGTCGGCATTCTGGGATTCGGCCGCGCCATCGGCTGGGCCGGCCAGGTGCGGGACGATCACACCGTGACATGGACGGAATCATTCAAACAGCTGTGGCCGCATGCCCTGCTGGGCTTCGGGATCTTCGCGCTGCTCGCCGCGACCCATCCGAGCGGCATCCCTTATGCGCTGCTGCTGGCCTTAGGCCCCGCTCTCGCCATTCCGCTCGCCGTCATCAGTGCCTGGCCATCGGTCGGCAGCGCCCTGACACGTCTCGGCATCGGGCGCCTGCCGGAAGAAACCGCGCCGCCGGCCGCGCTCACCGCGCTGGCGCTGCCGGCGCTCGACAAGATTTGGGCGCGGCCCGCCTGATCCGATGCTTGAGAAACTTCGCACCGCGCGAGCCGTTCTGCGATCGCTCCGTGTCTATTACGGCCACCGCCACCGCGCGTCCGCGATGGATCGCCTGTACGGACAGTTCGTGCAAAACGGCGATCTGGTGTTCGACGTCGGCGCCCATGTCGGCGACCGTGTCGGCGCCTTCCGCCGTCTCGGCGCCAAGGTCGTCGCGGTCGAGCCGCAGCCCGCGCTGGCGCTTACGCTGAATGCGATCTATGGCCGCGACCGGTCGGTCACCATCGAGCGTCTGGCGGTCGGCCGCGCGGCGGGTGAAATCACGCTCCGCGTCAACATCGACAATCCGACGGTGACCACCGCCTCCGACGCGTTCGTCGATGCGGCCAACGGCGCGGCCGGATGGGAAGGTCAGGTCTGGGGCAAGTCGATCCGCGTGCCGATGACGACGCTCGACGCGCTGATCGTCGGTCACGGACATCCGGCTTTCATCAAGATCGATGTCGAAGGCTTCGAGGGCGAGGCGCTGGCGGGACTGACGCAGCCGGTCAAGGCGCTGTCGTTCGAGTTCACCACGATCCAGCGCGACATCGCGCGCGCCTGCATCGAACGCTGTGCGGCGCTGGGTTACACGCGTTTCAACGCGGCGCTGGGTGAAAGCCAGGAGCTGGGCGAATGGCGGACCGCAATGGACATTGCGCGCTGGCTTGAGGAACTGCCGCACGCGGCCAATTCCGGCGACATCTACGCGCGGCTCGATTGAGATGAACGCATTCGCTAGTTCGCTGCAGCGCCGAGCTTGTTTCGCAACTCGGCCCAGCCGCCCGCCAAAGGATGAAACGTAAAGCGCACGGTGTGCCTGCCCGGCGGCACCACGACGGCGCGAAACAGCACATTGGCTTTCAGAATGTCTGCGGGCTTGCCATCGAGGCTCGCCCGCCACCATGGGTGCCAGACATCGTTGAGCACGACGAAACCGCCTGAGGGTGCATCCGCTTCGATTTCGATGTCGGTATTCTCATAACGCACAATGCGCGCTGAGCCGGGTTGGCCGCCGCTCGGCGCGACAGCTGGCTCCTGCTCCAGCAAAACCGTGCGCCGCGGATCGATATCCGGCCAACCGCCCTGCCGGATCATCTCGTCGAAATTCGCGTTCCGCCATTCCGTCGCCAGCAGCACGCGCGGCAACGCCCGCGGATTTTCGTAGATGTACGCGTCCTTGGTTCGGCCCACGAGCGGGAAAGCGCCGGGCGGTAAAGCCGGATCGAGCTTTTCGATCGGCTGCCCAAGCGCAAGGAAGCGCACGCCGAACAACTCCTCCAGTGTCGAACGGTACGATGGCAGCAGCGGCGTGAACCGCCCCCGGACCGCGGCCACGGTATCGGGCGCGCCGGTCGCGCTTTCGAAGGTGCCGAGCCGCAGCGGATTGTGGCCGTACAGATGATCGAGGTCGTGAACGAGTCCGATGTTCGGAAAGTGGTAGGCAACGCCGATCAGCTCGACACGGTCGCGCCGGTCGGGAGCGGCAGCGGCCTTGAGCTTGGATTTCAGGAGCGCAATCGTTTCATCATCGGTATTCGGGCGCAGCGCGCCGAACAACGACGACGGCAGGCCAGTCGACTCGTTCGGCGCATTGTTCCAGGCGAAGTCCGCGACGCTGAAGGCGGCCAGCAGCACGGCAGCAGCCGCAGCGCTGCGCAAAGCCAGACGGCGCGCCAGCGCGAGCATGCCCACAGCAGCCAGAAGAAAGCCGCAGCCCCACAGAAGCGGCAGCGCGGCGCTGTCCAGCATGGCGGCCCGGCGCGCCAGCACGATGGATGTCGCAACCAGTGCCGCGACGGCCATCACAGCCACGACAAGCTGCCAGCGGCGCAATGGCGGCAAAGTGCCTACGAGAAAGCGATGGATCAGATAGCCCGTGATGATGGCGAGCAGCGCACACAACACGAATGTCGCATCCGCGGGGCGGCGGAATAATGCAACGCCCGGCATGAATTCGTAGAGCAGATAGTACAGCGGCGTGTATTTGCCGAGCGCGTAAAGCAGCGTCAGCGCGGCCGCTGCCGTGAAGAACCGGATCTCGCGCGCCCAAAGCACGCCGCGCCCGAACGCAAGTCCGACGAGCGCCACGGCCACCAGCGCGCCGGTGTAGATCTGGCCGGTGTTCTGCGAGTCATAGAGTCCGGTTTGGCCGATCAAGTCGTGCCACGGAATGCTCGGTGGCCCCCAGAACTCCCGATTGAAGTCGGAGGCGCCGAACACGTCGGCGAACAACAACATCAGCAGGCTGGCCGGATGCAGCGAGCCTTGGACCGCATGCGCGTACGAAATTTCCGGCCGGTTGGAGCTTTGCGCCAGAAGCTCGGTCAGGAGCACCGGCACCGTGACGATGCAGGCGCCGGCGATCGCACCGGCCAATAGCGGCTTCAAGCTTGCGACCAGGCGCGCGCGCCGGCCCGTGCCATCGAGCCAATGCCACAACACAAAGCCTATCAGCACATAGGTCCCGATCAGCGACACCTGATCGCGGCCGAGTACGATGAACGATGCGAACACTCCGCCCGCCGCGCCCGCACGCCATGACGAGCGCTCCAGCGCGCGCGCCAGCATCCAGATCGCGAGCGGCAGGAACACCAGGCTCTGGAGCTGGCCGATGTGCTGGATGCGCGACGCCGCCGAACCGCCGAAGCTGAACGCCAGCGCTGCGGCGACCGCCGCGGCTGCGTGCCAGCCGCGGTCGCGGAACAACACGATGACGCCCGCGCCACCGATGTAGAGCAAGCCAAACGTCAGCATGTCGAACAGACGCGGGCTTGGGCTTGGACCAAGCAGCGCAACGATCAGATGCAGCGGCGAAAAGATCAGCGCCTGCGGATCCGCGATCTGCGGCCAGCCGGCAAAAATATTCGGCGTCCAGAACGGCGATTGTCCGGCGGCAAGCGAACGCGCCAGGAACGCGAACTGCGGATAGAACTGTGAAACCGAGTCCCAAGGAATTTGCACCGCGCCCGAC
>Ga0075366_10001683_pt1 | contig 11103 bp, 10 predicted proteins | sample EndMethybrTD3031_FD_72351 | JGI IMG/M metagenome (GOLD analysis project Ga0075366, IMG submission 72351) | Populus endosphere microbial communities from Tennessee, USA - Endosphere MetaG P. TD hybrid TD303-1 | ecosystem: Host-associated > Plants > Roots > Endosphere | place: USA: Tennessee... | reverse complement strand
ACGTCCACCACCGCCGTCGTCGTCGACGTCGTGGTCCGCGACGTGAAGGGCGCTCCGATCGTCGACCTGAAGCCGGGCGACTTCGAGCTCTTCGAGGACGACGTTCGCCAGAAGATCGCATCGGTGGAGCTGGTCGCGCCCGGACGCACCCCACCGCCCGCCCCCGAGGTCCAGCGGGCGAAGACCAGCGTCCCGACGGGCCCTGCGCCCGCGGCGACTCCGGCGGCGACGCCCGTCGATCCACCGCCAACCGTCATCGCGCTCGTCTTCCACCGCCTGTCACCCGAGGGCCGGGACCTGGCGGCCTCTGCGGCGCGCGGCTACCTCACGCGGGCGACGGCCAACGACTACGCCGGCGTCTTCATGATCGACACCAGCCTGCAGACCGTGCAGACGTTCACCACAGACCGGGCGAGGTTGACGACGGCCATCGAGCAGGCCGCGACCACGCAGGCGGCGATCCACGTCCGCGCACCGCCGATGAGCTCCAGCTTTGGCGACGCCGACGGCGAGGTTCCGCCGACCGCATCCGCGGAATCGCCCGGACGGCCCGTCTCGGCCAGGGCCATCGCCAGCGGCGCCAACTCCGCCGGCGGCATCGATGCACGTTTCGCGAAGATCTACTCGAACATGGAGCGCTCCTTTGGAGAGCTGATCCGCGACCGCAATGGCCACCTCGAGAGCGCGGCTCTCACCTCCCTGGTGACGGGCCTCGGGACGCTACCGGGTCGCAAGACGATCGTGCTGTTCTCCGAAGGCATGACCATCCCGCCGGCGGCCGAAGCGAAGTTCCGCGCAGTGGTCGATTCAGCCAACCGGAACAACGTCAGCATCTACGCCATCGACAGCAAGGGCCTGAAGGTGCACAGCGACCAGGCCGCGACGGCCCGAAGCATCGGCAGCGTGCGGATCTCGGGCGAACAGTCTGGTGAACCGGAGCAGCGAGAGGATCTCCACGGCTCGATGACGCGTGAGCTCGAGCAGAACGAATTCCTCCTCAGAAAGGATCCCGCCGCCAGCCTCGGCTGGCTCGCCAAGCAGACCGGCGGCTTCCTCGTCGACAACACCAACGATCTGGCCTCGGCGTTCGAGCGCATCGACGCGGATCGCCGGTTCCACTACCTCCTCACCTACACGTCCACCAACACGGCGATGGATGGCAGCTATCGCCGGATCGCGGTAAAGGTCAAGCGGCGCGACGCGGAGGTCCGCGCGCGCAGCGGGTATATCGCGGTGCCGGCACTAGGAACCGTACCGGTCCTGCGCTTCGAGTCGAACGCGCTGTCGGCACTGGCCGCGTCGCCACGGCCGACGCAGATCCCGATGCGCGCGGCCGTGTTCCAGTTCCCCGAAGCAGATGGCCAGACGCGTGTCGCGCTCTACGTGAAGGTTCCCGGCAACGGCGTCGCCTACTTCGTCGACGACAACCAGACCGCCTGGCAGACCCACTTCACGATCCTGGCCCGCGTCCTCGACGACAAAGGGGAGACCATCCGGAAAGGCAGCCAGCCGTACCGCCTCACCGGTCCGGCCAAGGACGTCCATGTCGCGCGGCAAGGGGACATCCTGTTCTACCGGCAGCCGATGCTCGACGCGGGTCACTACACCATCGACTACGCGCTCTACGACGAGCTCTCCGGCCAGGCGGGCACCGGCGCGCTACCGCTGCAGGTCGAATCGCGCGATGCAAAGACGCTCGCGATGAGCAGCCTGGTGCTCGTGGACCACGCCGAGGCTGTCCCTGCGGATCAGAAGGACGCCAGCAACCCGCTCTATCTCGGGACGACCGTGATCTACCCGAACCTGGGTACTCCCATCGCACGGTCGAAGCGCGGGTCGCTCGCCTTCTACTACACGGCGCGCGGCGGCATGGCTCCGCTGAACGGCAGGGTCGAGCTCGTCCAGGGCGGCCAGATCGTCGCGAGCCGTGCACTCGCGCCGCCCACGGCGGACGGGACCGGCCTCGTGCAGCAGGCGAACGAGCTCCCGCTGACGGACATCGGCCCCGGTGCCTACGAGCTGCGCGTCACGCCGACCGACGGCGCGAGACGCGTCACGCGATCGACGCCGTTCGTACTCCAGCCATGAAGACCACTTTCATCGCCGCGGTCTCGCTCGGATTCGCCGCGCTCGTCGGCGCGGTGGCGCTGCGCGCGCAGAGCGGACCCAACCAGACGCCGGGCTCCGGCTTCACGACGTCCACGACTGGAGTGGTCGTCGACGTCGTGGTCCGCGACGCCAAGGGGACCCCGATCGTCGATCTCAGGCCCGGCGATTTCGAGCTGTTCGAGGACGAGGTCAAGCAGAAGATCGCCTCGGTGGAGCTGATCGCGCCTGGCCGCGGCACCGCGCCGCCATCGGCGTCGGGAGCGGCTACGTCGGCTCCGGCGGCGCCCGGCACCGAGGCCAGCCGCTCGTCGCGCCAGCCGACCGCTGTCGGACCGACGGTGATGGCCTTGGTGTTCCACCGACTGTCGGCCGAAGGGCGGGCCCTCGCTCAGCGCGCCGCGGAGGCCTACCTGAAGGCCTCGGCGTCGCCAGACGACTACGTCGGTGTTTTTCTGATCGACGCCTCCCTCGAGCGCGTCCAGACGTTCACGACGGATCGCCAGAAGCTCGCGGCCGCGATCGAGAAGGCCACGAGCACGCCCGGCGCGCAGTTCACGCGCAACATGGCAATGTCGTCCTCGTACGGCGACGGCAGCGCTGATGTGTCGCCCACCGCCGGTGCCGAATCGCACGGCCGCCCCCTCGGGGAGTCGGGCTTCCAGCCGCGCACCCAGCGGATCGATATCCCGCACGGCGCCGGCATCGATCTGATGCTCTACGAGATGTCGGAGCGGATGGAGCAGTCGTTCCAGGAAATGGTGCGGGACCGCGACGGCCAGGCGGACACAGCGGCGCTGATCGCGCTGGCCAGCAGCCTCGGCCGCCTGCCAGGGCGGAAGACCGTCGTGCTCTTCTCCGAAGGGCTGTCCGTCCCCGACGCCGTGGTTGCGAAGTTCCGCGCCATCATCGACACCGCGAACCGTGCCAACGTCACGGTCTACGCCATGGATGCAAAGGGGCTCAAGGTCCAGAGCGAGCAGGCCGCCGTCGCGCGCGGAATCGTCGCTATCCGTGGCGTCGGCGACGACGACCCCCAGAAGGTCGCCGAGGACGACAAGCGTAGGGCTCGGACGACCGAGCTCGAGCGCGCAGAGTTCCTGCAGCGAAAGGATCCGGCCGTCAATCTCGGCATGCTGGCGAAGGAGACGGGCGGGTTCCTCGTCAACAACACCAACGATCTGGCTTCGGCGTTCCAACGAATCGACGCCGATCGCCGGTTCCACTACTTGCTCACCTACACGTCGACCAACGCGTCGATGGACGGCACCTACCGCCACATCGCGGTCAAGGTGAAGCGGCGCAACGCCGACGTGCGCGCCCGGAGCGGCTACGTCGCGCTGCCGATGCTCGGCACGGTGCCGGTGCTGCGCTTCGAGTCGAACGCGCTCTCGGCGCTGGCTGCTACGCCGCGGCCGACCCAGATCGCGATGCGCGCGGCGGCTTTTCAGTTCCCCGAAGCCGATGGGCAGACGCGCGTCGCGCTCTACGTCACGGTTCCCGGCAGCGGCATCGCCTACTTCGTCGACGACAACCAGACGACCTGGCAGACGCACTTCACCATCCTCGCGCGGGTGCTCGACGACAAGGGCGAGACTATCCGGAAGGGCAGCCAGCCTTACCGCATGACCGGCCCCGCCAAGGACGTCCATGTCGCGCGACAGGGCGACATCCTGTTCTATCGCCAGCCGACGCTTGACGCGGGGCACTACACGATCGACTACGCGCTCTACGACGAGCTGTCAGGGCAGGCCGGCACCGGCGCGCTGCCCCTGGACATCGCGGCTCGTGATCCCAAGGCGTTGGCGATGAGCAGCCTCGTCATCGTCGATCACGCCGAGGCCGTGCCGGCCGACCAGAAGGACGCCACGAATCCGCTGTATCTGGGAACGACGCTGATCTACCCCAATCTGGGAACGCCGATCGTGCGGTCCAAGCGCAGCTCGCTGGTCTTCTACTACACGGCGCGAGGTAGGTCCCTCCTGAATGGGAACGCAGAGCTCGTCCAGAGTGGGCGCGTGATCGCCGGACGCCCGCTCGCTCCCCCGGCCGCTGACGGTACCGGGCTCGTGCAGCAGGCGAACGAGCTGCCGCTCGCGGACATCGATGCTGGCGTGTACGAGCTGAGAGTCACGCTTACGGATACGACGGGGACGGTGACGCGCTCCACGACCTTCACCCTGTCCCCGTGAGTGTCGACACAGCTCAGCCGGAATCGGCGCTAGACGGAGCGCGCTAAGCAGCTACCATCTACTGTCCTACGGCCATTTCGCTACCATCGGGTTCCATGGTCCCCTCGGTTCAGGATGCCCAAGATACTGGTGATCGAAGACGACCGAGTCGGGCGCGAGCTGGCGGGCCTGCTTTTGACGAGACTGGGGTACTCCGTCGCGCTGGCCGACTGCGGCCGGGCAGGGCTCGCCGCGGCTCGATCCCGGGGATTCGATCTGCTGCTTGCTGACTTGAACCTCGGCGACCTGACCGCGCTCGACGTAATGCGAGCGCTTCGCCAGGAGGGCATTCGCGTCCCGACGGTCGTGTTGACTGGCTTTGGAACCATTGACACCGCGGTCGAAGCGATGAAGCTTGGGGCCGTCGACTATCTCGAAAAGCCTATTGACGACGAAGCGCTCGAACATTTGGTTCGATCCACTCTTCAGATGAGCGGCGCGATGCCGCTGCTCGAGTCCGAACACTACGCGTCGACGATGTGGGCTGACGCCGTCGCCGCGCTCTCTCGACATACGTCCGACGTGAAGAACTTCGCGGAATGGGGCCGGGCGCTGGGCATGTCTACGTCGACCATTCGACGACTGTGCCGCGCCGCCAAGATATCGCCACGCGCATCTCTGGTGCTTGGACGCCTCCTTCGCGCGGTGGTGAAGTCAGCGCATCAGCCATGGATCCCTGCCGAACGACTGAGAGTCTCAGATCCACGGACGTTGGCTCGGATGCTCAGAGCGGGAGGGCTTCCGGCTGATGCGCCAGCCGTTTCAGTCGATGAGCTTCTACAACGTCAAACTCTGGTAACGAATACGACGGCCCTGGTGATCCTTCGCGAGCGCGTCGAGCGAATGTGTGACGGCGGAACCGTGCGCTGACACTTTTTAGACCACATTTTCCGCGCCGTTTTGATTGATTCGCTACGATCTGATTGCTATGCTTTAGCGCGTTCCTCGCTCCCCTGAACGTTCGAGGAGGCTCAGTGAAGCGCGAGCAGCAGCTGCACGTGTGGCTCACAGCGGAAGAATGGCGGAGCCTTCGGACCTTCGCACAATGCCGGGACATCAGCGCAGGCGAGCTCGTGCGTCGCCTCATACGCGCGCTCGAACGGTTCGATCGCTCTAAAATCGCCTCAAGCCGATCACCCGTGCTGCCGGTGCAGACTGATGCTGTGCCACCGTCGCGACCAGGCCGCCTTCGGCCATCATCGACCGCAGACCACTAAACCCAGAACTCACTTGAGTTGGTGATCGAAATGTGATCTATTGCGCGCATGCCGAATCCGTATCCAACCGCGCTGCGGGAGCGGGCGGTGCGCACATACGAAGCGGGCACGGAGACGTACGCGGAGGTGGCCGCGCGGTTCTCCATCCACCTCAACACGTTGGTCCGCTGGGTGCAGCGGGCGCGCGATCGCGGCACGGTGCTGCCCGCGCCGCGGGGGGGCGGGTGGTACTCGCCGGTCGATCTGCCCGTGCTGCATGCGCTGATCGACGAGCGGCCGGACCGCACGACCGACGAGCTCACGCGCGCGTACAACCAGCGCGCCGCGCCGGAAGCCCGCGTCCATCGGTCGAGCATCCTGCGGGCCTTGCAGCGGACCGGATACGTCTTCAAAGAAACGGCGCCGACCGGCGGAGCAAGATCGTGCCCCCGTCCAGGCCGAGCGCCACGCCTTCTTGCAGTGGATAGCCGGCGTCGATCCGCGGCGCCTCGTGTTTGTCGATGAATCCGGCGCGACTCTCGCGATGGGCCGCTCGCATGCGTGGCTGCCGCGGGGCACCGAATTGATCGAGCCGCGGCCGCGCAACTGGGGCGACAATCTGCCCCTCGTCGGCGCCATGCGCGGCGATCGCTGGCTGAGCCTGGCGACCCTGTGGGGGGCTATCAACACGCCGCGCTTCGTGGCGTGGGTCGGCCGGTGTCTGGTGCGACACCTCCGGCCCGGCGACATCGTCGTGCTGGACAACCTCGGGCCCCACAGAGCGCGGCGCGTGCGGGAGCTGATGGAGGCCGCCGGCGCCACCCTGCGCTTTCTGCCGCCGTACTCGTGCGACTTCAATCCGATCGAGGCCGCCTGGGCGTTGATCAAGAAGTGCATCCGCGCGGTCGCGCCCCGGACGGCGTCCGCACTGCGGTGCACGGTCCAGCGCGCCCGGCACGTGGTGCGGCCTCGTCACTGCCGGAACTGGTTTGCCCATGCTGGCTACCAAGTGATCGACGGGGTTAGCTGCCGTCGATCTCGATCGACGCACATTTCGACCGGATCAGAGGCCTGGCTTATTGACGGCTGGGGATGGCTGACCGACCAATGACCGCTGCGTTGGTGACGAGGACGCCGATGGCTGGCGGCACGCCGGCCTTGGTGGGAAGGATCGCCGAGCGCTAGCGGCGGGGGGCCAGATGGCCGTCGGCGCTGGCTCTTGAATCGGTGAGTGGTGACAGCTTCGTCGCGACTTCACGCAGCGTGGCGTCAGCGGCAACACGGTCCTCTTCTCGCATGGTGCCGCTTCTCAGCCAGCTCACCCGCTGTTTGTTGACGATGAATGTGGTGGGCGTGCCTTCCAGTCGCAACCCTTCGGCTGTTCGGAGTGTCAGATGGGCCAAATGCAGGTGCGTACATGCCGCGCCGCTGGCGCAGAAGAAATCGGCACGGCTTGGGGCGATGACCACGGTCCGACATCCGAGCTTTTGAGACAGGCTTTCGAGCCTCGCGAAGCCGGGCTCATCGTCCCTCGAGAAGCGACACCAGCGGCTCGTGTAGTGCACCAAGGCGCACGAGCTGGTTCCCACGGCGACCAGGCCGCCCTCCAAGTCCATCCCTTCCAGGCTGTCCACTCGGTCGCCAACGAGGAGTGGAGCGGCTTGGTCGAGAAGCCGCCGGTTGGACAATACGTAGCCGCTGAGCGCCAGGCACGTGACCGCCAACAGACTGATCACACCAGGCACTATTCGGCCCGACCGAGCAGACGATTCCATAGAGATGCTCTTGCGGCGGCGATTGGCGGCGCCTCGTTCCAGTGTTCGTCACCGGTCAGCGGATCGATTGCCAGAGCACCTCGATGCCGATGAAGCGCGGCGAGAGAGGGCAGGTACTTCCACTCGGTGTAGGCAATGACGCGGGTGCGCGACGGCACTGTGAGTCGCCGACATTCGTGTACTCGATTGACGCACACCACGAACGCGTCAACGCCGAGTGCGACCGCTTCTTCGAGAGCTGGCCGCCAGACTTCCATCCGATCGGCATCGTCGAACACGAGCAGCCGCTTCGAATCGCCACGGACACGAAACGACCGGCCTTGGAGGTCGATGGCGTCGAATGACCGCAGGGCCTTAACCCGCGACAGCTCCGCATGCTGCACCTTGGCGAGCACGAGCGCCTCCGAACGGAGGGTCTCGCCGAGCAGGAGAGCGCTCGCGCCAAGTCCGAAGAGCAGCAACGGTTCCCAGAGCGTCGATGGCACGGTGCCTCGCTGGCGGCCTACTGCATGGAACAGACGTCTCCGTACCCAACGCCCTCAATCCAGCACTGGCAGTCCCATGTGGCGTAGTAGGCGCATGGCGTACCGGCAAAGCACAGATTGCCATTTATCGGGCATCGCCCGTTGCCTTGGCAGATGATCGGATAACTGGATACGTTGACCGGCTGGCAGTGCTGATCCGGGGCTGGACAGGCGCCGTTGCACTTGACGTCCGGCCCTGAGTAGGTCCATGCCGAGGCCTTGCTCGGAAACGCCAACACCAGAGCCGTTGCCAGTACCGCAGCAGCAGCCAGGACCGCCGAAAGTTGCGCTCGCATCTGACCTCCTTAGCTCGTCGAGGATCGCGAGGTTCCAAGTGCCGCCAGGACGGCATTCTCACCTTCGCTATCCAACTTCCCCAGCCACGAATTGAGAATGCGCCCCTCGCGATCGCACAACACGAGGGTCGGAGTGCCAACTATGTCCATCACCGCAGCGTCGACCCGAAGAGTAGGCGCTGCGATGCCATGGGCATCGAGGATCTTGCCCGCGTCATCGATCGAGTCGGTGACCGCCACCAGGAATTTGACGCCGGTGTGGCCTGCGGCGCTCTGGGCCAACCGCTGATAGAACGACAGACTTGCCCGGCACGCGGAACAGCTGGTCGAAAAGACCAGGACCATCGAGAGGTCCGCGTCACGAAAGGCGCCTTTGTCGATGCCCTTCAGTGGCGTCCCCGCCACCATGGTGGGCCTGGGCGCTTTCTCGACGACGGTGCCGCCGCCACTGACGAGAGCTCGATGGGTCAGCACGACGCTGACTGAGGCATGAACGATGGTACATGCCGCGACCGCGAAGGCCGCGGTGTTCATGTGTTTCATGATCGTGTCCGAGGCGTGACTCTAGGTGCGACCAGTGGACACGGTCAAGTGGGTGGTACCACTCTGTCGCATGGACTCGAAGCTGCTTCTCTCCGGGACGGAGCACCATGTATCGTGCCCACCGACGCGAGTGCGGAAAAACATGTACCACTCGCGTTGACATCACCGCACGTCAATCTCTAGACTCGCCGCCGCCCCCGACACTGCGATTGGTCGATGAGGAGGAGGTCACATGTCTCGCATGCGCATTTCGCTGTTGATCCTGCTGTTCGGTCTGACGGCCGTGTTCGTGTCGCTTCCGCGTCCCGCCGAGGCCTACCAGACCACGGGTGGACCGAACTGCGAGCCCAGCGACGCTGGTCACCACATCGTCTACACGTTCCCCGTCATGGGATCGACCAGTCCATGGTGCAACCAGATCCTGTATTGCAAGATCGGCAATCAGACGTTCGAGTGGGATTGCGTCCAGACGGAAGGCGGCGACGTCGTTCCGCAGAACGTCGTCGCTTCGTCACCGGTGTTCTGCAACTGCGGCGCAGGACCCTACGCAACCAAGTGCTGTTGAGCGCGTCTGCCTGAGCGGCGCCGGCCCTTCGCAAAGCGACTCGCGAAGGGCCGGCGTGCGACCTTTTCCGAGTGCCTGGAGGGAACACCATGCGCCCCACCGTTCTGTCCTCGCTTCGCGCGAAGCTCGACACCCTCGTCAACGTCGTGATCCTGGCCACCTGTGTGGTCGTGGCGGTAGGTATCTACCGAATCAGCACGACCAATCGCGTGATGGCCAACGCGGATGTGACGCCGTTCACGGTCGGGATGCAGGCTGAAAAGCTGCCCGACGTCAAATACGAGGAGCCGAGCGCCACACTCGTCGCATACGTACGCAGCACGTGCGGCTTCTGTACGATGAGCATGCCGTTCTACGAGCGTCTCGCCGGCGAGACACAGCGCGCTGGGGTGCGCTTCGTTGCGGTGAGCAATGAGTCGCTGCGGTCGCTCGACAACTACCTGAAAGAGTACCGCGTCAGCGTGAGTCGCCAAATCAGCTTCGAAGGCGTACAGAAGCCCACGCCAACGCTTGTGCTTGTCGATCGGAAGGGCACCATCGTGGAGACATGGGTGGGGAAGCAGGATGCGGACGGCGAACGGCAGATTGTCCAGCGGATCAGAGCCGCATCAGGCCTGGGACAGCTGTCGTCCAACTGAATGCACGAAGCTCGACGCGGTAGCCGGGTCGTCGCTCGCCCATCGCCAGATCGCGGTCACTGGTGCACGTGAACGGCCGGGGTCGCGTGCGACAAGACGAAGGCGGTCCGTCGCAACTCTACAGGCAGAGCCGCACCTTGCCTCAGCAAGAACGACCTGCCGGGCACGAATCCCTTGAAGGCTTGAGGCGCGGGCTGCCCCGCGGCAGGCGTTCGCCGCGTCGGCCAGCTCACGTCGACGCCGGTGATCGCCGTGGCGTCGCCGATGCCGACGAACAGGCGGAACGGCGACGAGCCGAAGCTGCCGCCGGTCGAGACGAGCCGATACAGACGCCGCGGCCCGCCTGGCGTCTGCAGCTTGATCGTGACACGAGCGCCGAGCGCGGCGCGGTTCGCGGTCGTGCCTTCGAGCTCCAGATCGATCCAGTCGGGATGCGGGCGCGGGGCCGCGGCCGTCGCGTGGGGATTCTCGAAGAGCACGCTCCACGCCTGGTCGGCCTGGTAGGCCCCGCCCATCTTCTCCCAGACGTCCTGGTCGCCGTCGTTGTCGAAGTCGGCGAACGCGATCCCGTGCCCCTTCTGCAGATGGCCGAAGTTGCCGGCCGTCGTGACCTCCTGGAAGCGCTTGCCGCCGTCGTTCCTGAACATGCGGTTCGGGACCAGCGTGTGGAAGTCGGGGTTGCCGGTGCCCTCGTAGAAGTCGAGCCAGCCGTCGTTGTCGAGGTCGCCGTAGTTCAGCCCCATCACCAGCGGCGTGTGCCAGAGACCGGCTTCCTTGGTCACGTCGGCGAACGTGCCATCGCCCTTGTTGTGGTACAGGCGGCTGCGATCGGCGGTGTGGTCGAGGCCGAGGAAGTCGGCCGCGACGTTTTCGGACTGTCCGAGGTAGCCGCCGACGTAGAGATCGAGCCAGCCGTCGTTGTCGTAGTCGAACCACATCGCCGGGAAGCTGTCGTTCGGCGCCGCGACGCCGGCCTTCGCGGTCGTGTCGGTGAAGCGCCAGCCGCCGCCCGGCTGGGGCCCGTCGTTGTGCAGCAGGCGGTTCGGCGCGCGCGCCTGCGACAGGTAGAGGTCGGGCCGGCCGTCGTTGTCGTAGTCGCCGGGGACCGCCGCCTTGACGAAGCCGATGACGTCGATCCCGGCGGCCTTGGTCACCTCCGTGAAGGTGCCGTCGCGATTGCTGTGGAACAGGCGGCTCGCGAAGCGCTCGTTCGGCTTGACGGTCGCCTC
>Ga0075366_10001681_pt1 | contig 11110 bp, 10 predicted proteins | sample EndMethybrTD3031_FD_72351 | JGI IMG/M metagenome (GOLD analysis project Ga0075366, IMG submission 72351) | Populus endosphere microbial communities from Tennessee, USA - Endosphere MetaG P. TD hybrid TD303-1 | ecosystem: Host-associated > Plants > Roots > Endosphere | place: USA: Tennessee... | reverse complement strand
ATGCTGTACCGCCAACGGCAGAACGGGAAGCGGAACAATTGCTTGCGGAACGCGCCGCCGCCCGTGCTGCAGCACGTGTTTCGGCGATGAGTCCCTCCCACAAGGAACCCGCCAGCATCGTCATCCGGCGCCCACCACCCTCGCCGCAACTGCATGCCGCCATGCCGACCGCAGCCGCGACGCATGATATGCAAACGCTGCACTGGGGTTATGAAGGCGCCGCCGGACCGGAAAACTGGAGCAAACTCGATCCTGAATTCTCCGTATGCAGCAACGGCAAGCGCCAGTCGCCCATCGACATCCGCGACGGAATCAAGGTCGACCAGGAGCCCATCCTGTTCGACTACAAACCGACCTATTTCCGCATTGTCGACAACGGTCACACCGTGCAGATCACGTATGGCGCCGGCTCGCACATCACCATCATGGGCCGTACTTATGACCTGATGCAGTTCCACTTCCATCATCCGGCAGAAGAACGCATCAATGGCAAGGGCTTCGCGATGGTCGCCCACCTCGTACATCGTGATATGGAAGGGCATCTCGCGGTCGTCGCCGTGTTGCTCGAAGCAGGCCAGGCCAACAGCTTTATCCAGACGCTGTGGAACAACCTGCCGCTGGAACAAAACGAAGACTATTCGCCAAGAATCGCGATACAGGCCTCCGACCTACTGCCCGCCACGCGCGACTACATCAGCTACATCGGCTCATTGACCACACCACCATGCACCGAGGGCGTGCTGTGGCTGGTGATGAAACAACCTGTCCAGTTGTCAGCCGAACAGATCGATGTGTTCTCACGCTTCTACCCCAACAACGCGAGACCTGTGCAGGCCGCATCGGGACGCATCATCAAGGAATCACGCTAGAAACGCCCTGTGCGATTTAGCAGATAAAAAGGCCACCGGTGCGGTGGCTTTTTTATCTGTACGCGAACCCGCGTCTAGCGCCGGCCTGCCCGCCAGTGCCGTGCCAGCTGCACGCCCAGACCACCGCCGATGCCCACCAGCACAATACCAACCATGCTGGCAGCGCCATAACCTTTGGCAAACAGATCGAAACCCAGCACGCGGCCCAACGCGAAGCCGAGCAACGCGCCACAGACGAAGCCCGCCGCGTCGACCAGGCCTTCAAACAGTAGATTGCGCTCCTTCATGGCAGTACCCTGCACGAGAACAACACGCGGGCAGGCTCGTACACATCCGGCAACACAGATGACCATCGCGCTACCCGCTGCCACTTTATTTCCATCGTATTTTCCCTGGAGATATCGACATCTGACTGATTGCAGTAGCCGCATTGTGGAGGGCAATGCTGCGACCGGCAAAGCGCGGTGACAGGCAGGTCGCCGATGTCGCAAACATACAAGACAGCCTGTAGTGGCGCACTGAAACTGCCTGTCCGTTCGCGGCGCACTCACGACGTAGCGGCCGTCGGCAACAATATGTGGAGATAGCATGCAACAGACAGAACAGGGGAAGCTCCGCAAACAGCGCATGGCGCTGGGTGCATCCCTTATGGGTCTGATTGCGATATCACCCGCTGCCCAGGCCTTCAGGCAGGCACCGATGCTCGACAAGCTGGTACAGGAAAAAGCCTTGCCACCAGTCGATGCACGCCTGCCCGAGAAACCGCAGGTGATCACGCCGGTGGAGCGCAACGGGCAGTACGGTGGTGTCCTGCGTAGCGCCATGCGCGGCAATGCCGATTACCACGCCATCCTGCGCTTCGTCGGCAATCAGAGCTTTGCGCGCTGGTCGCCCGACTTCAACAGCGTGGTACCGAATCTGGCCGAGAGCTGGACGCTCAGCCCGGACGCCACCGAATACACTTTCAGGCTGCGCAAGGGCACGCGCTGGTCCGATGGCACACCGTTCACTGCCGATGACGTGCTTTTCGCGATGAACGATCTGGCTGGCAACAAGCAGTTCTTTGCCAACCCGCCGGATTTCTTCGTCGTCAGGGACAAGCCTGCCGAGGTGACGAAGATCGACGACTACACGGTCAGGTTCAAATTCGCCGGCCCCTACGTTACCTTTCCCGAGGTCCTGTCGGCGCCGCTTGGTCAGTATCCGACGCTGTACCAGAAGAAATATTGCTCGCAGTTCCACCCCAAGTACAACAGTCACGTCGATGAGCTCGTCAAGGAAGCGAAGGCTGGCGACTGGACTGCACTCATGCGCGTGAAATGCGGCGATATCGAGGTCGCCTCGCGCTGGGGAAATCCGGCAAGACCGACGCTCGACCCGTGGATCATCAAGGAGCCCTACGGCGGCAGCGCTACCCGCGTGGTACTCGAACGCAACCCGTACTTCTGGCAGGTAGATACCGAGGGCAAGCAATTGCCCTACATCGACCGCTTGCAGTTCTCCGTCATATCAGAGGTAGAGACCATCGTGCTCGCCGCGGTGAACGGCCAGCTGGACTTCCAGCATCGCCACATCGCGCCCATCCAGAATCGTCCGCTGCTTTCGGAGAATGCGGCGAAGGGTGGCTATACAGTGATGAGGCTGGAGTCCCTCAACTCCAATTCGGTCGGCATCTATCTCAACCAGTCAACCAGGAAGGAAAAATTGCGCAGGCTCATGCGCAGCAAGGATTTCCGCATTGCGCTGTCGCTGGGCATGGATCGCAAGGAAGTCAATGACATCGTATACATGGGCCAGGGCACGATCTGGCAGACGGCACCACTCAAGGAATCGAAGTGGTACGTCGAGAAGATGGGCACCCAGTACACGCAATATGACCCGAAACAGGCTAACGAAATTCTCGACAGGCTCGGACTCGGCAAGCGCGACAGCGACGGCTATCGTCTCTACCCGGATGGTGGGCGGGTCTCACTCGATTGCATCATCGCCATCCAGCTGGCACAGCAGGTGGATGCCATGGATCTGATCCGCAAGCAGTGGTCGAAGATAGGCGTGGAGCTGGTGTTGCAGGTCACTGAACGTTCGCTCAACTTCGACCGCGCCAACGCCAACGACTACGACATCAGCGTGGATGCCGCACCGGGCGGTATGGACGCCACGCAAAGCCCGCGTCCCTTCATGACGGTACACCCGGAGTCACGCCAGAGTGTCCAATGGGTGAAGTGGTACATGTCCAATGGCAAACAGGGGGAGGAACCGAGCCCGTCAATGAAGAAACGCCTGGATCTCTACGAGCAGTGGCGTGCTGCAAGCACGACCGCGGAGGCCGACAAGCTCTACAAGGAAATCCTGCAGATCGCCGCCGATGAAATGGAAGTACTCGGCGTAGTGCGTCCACCCAGGGACAATGCAATCCGCAAAAGCAATCTGCGCAACGTCTATGAGCGCATGCCGGCAGGCTGGACCTATCCGACACCGGCACCATCGCTGCTGCAGCAGTGGTATTACGCAAAATAAAAAGCCGCCCGAGCGGCATACCGAAATGACGTGGCCAGCCTTCGCCGGGCCACGTTTCCCCACCCCCTGAAACAGAAAGGCAGATTGTGAAGGGCTCCAGCTTTCAATTGCAGTTCCACGAGTTCAACGATCCGACAACAGGCATGCGCGTCACGCGGCTCACGCCGACCGACGTGACATGCCATCGAAATTATTTCTACCAGAAGTGCTTCAGCAATGACGGCAGGCATCTGCTCTTCGGCAGCTGGCTCGACGGCGACTGGAACTGTTACCTGCTGGACCTGACGACAGCCATCGCACGCCAGATCACGGAGGGCCCAGGCGACAATACTTTCGGCTGCTTCCTCTCGCCCGACGACAAGTACGTCTACTACGTCAAGGGCGGCAACGCCCTGCGGCGTGTCGACCTCGATACGCTGGAAGAGAAAGTTATTTATCAGGTCACACCCGGCTACAGGGGCTACGGCACGTGGGCACCGAACTCGGCGTGCACCAAGCTTGTCGGCATCGAGGTCGCGGCGGGAGACCTGATGTCACTGTCAACATGGCAGGAGTTTCGCGAGCAGTTCCTGCGCAACCCGCACTGCAGGCTGATCAGCATCGATATCGCCACCGGCCGTAGCCACACCCTGCTCGAACAGAGCAGGTGGACCGGCCACCCGATCTACCGTCCCTTCGATGATCACACCGTCGCCTACTGCCACGAAGGGCCGCTCGATCTCGTCGATTCGCGCATGTGGCTGATCAATGAGGACGGCACAAATATCCGCCGCATCAAGAACCAGGCGTCCGGTGAGCGCTGCACGCACGAGTTCTGGGTGCCGGATGGCTCGAAGATGATGTATGTGTCGTACCTGCAGCACGACGGGCATGATCGCTGGATCTGCACGGCCGACCCGATCACGCTGCGCAACGACGTGCTCATGCCGATGCCGGCCTGCTCGCATCTCATGAGCAACTTCAACGGCACGCGTGCCGTGGCAGACGGTTCCGGCACACCACAGGACATGGCGGACACCGGCGGCCATGAACGCGACAACGATCCCTTCCTCTACCTCTTCGATTTCAGGACGAAGGAGACCAAACGCATCTGTGCGCACAACTCGTCATGGCGCGAATACCGCGCAAGCCGCCAAGTGACGCATCCTCATCCAGCTTTCACGCCAGACGAGAAGCGCGTGCTGTTTACCTCCGATTTCGAAGGCGAACCAGCCATGTATCTAGCCGATCTTCCCGCGTGATACAGGCAGAATGCAGCCCGTTGTGAGAAAGTTACCGGTTATGTCGCAGTGCGGGGGCGCTTTTTTTGGTAAATCGCTAAACTAATTCATATGAGCCAGCAGCGATTGCCTCCGTTACCGCACAAGCCTTCGTCCGCCTACCTGATCGAGCGTAGTCAGCCCATGCCTGCGCTCGCACCCTTCGTCGACAATTTCCAGATGGTGTCACTGCCACGAGGCGGGCCCCTGCCGCGTGTGCTGCCCGGTACGGGCGCACTGTGCTTCTTCCCGATCAGTGGAGCACTGACCGTCACCAATCTGCACGAAGCAAAACAGCAAACGGTTTCGCAGCCATTCCTGATATGTAACCGGCATCACGTCCTGGATTTCTCCAGCACCGGGCCAGCGCGCTTCCTGGTCGTCAGCTTCAGACCTGGCCGCTTGCGCTATTTCACCTCCACCGGTTTCGCCGACCTGCAGGACCGCATCACGGCAGCCTCAGACCTGTGGGGTGAAGGCGCAAGACGCATAGCAGCGCAACTCTCCGATGTCATGTATGACGGAGAATGCGTCAGGCTGGTTTCCGAACTCTTGTTGCACTTGTTGCGCGGCCAGACCGAGATGCGCCTCGATCTGGTGATGGACATGCTCTACCTGTCGCCGGGTACGCGCATCTCCGACGTCGCCGAGGGTGCCGGCTGGAGCCTGCGCCACTTCGAGCGATTGTTCGCCAGCACCTACGGCGTCTCGCCAAAATTCTTCGCCCGCGTCACGCGGCTACAGCGTGTTGCACGCAAGCTGGCGCTTGACCCGGTAACGAGCCTGTCGAGCAGTGCCCTGGACGCGGGCTTTTTCGACCAGTCGCATTTCGTGCATGAACTGCGCAAGCTTGCCGGGCTGTCACCTGCCGAGCTCACGCGCGGACTGCGCGACCGGCCGCATTTCTACAATCCAAAATCCCTGCATGCCTACGTAGCCATGCTGCGCTCGTTGCCGATGGACAACGGCATCCTGGCCGGCATCGAAGACGAAAGTCTCAACGCCTGCCGTGCCCGGACACTTGCAGAGGCTGAGCGGCAGGAGCGCTAGCCCCTGCGTTTGTCAGGCCAGTGCGGTTTTCAGGAACCGCTCCATGCGTACATCGTTGGCATAGGCCACATTGATACGCAGGCATGGCGAGGGCTGCAATTGCGGCCGGAATATCTTGCCGGGCGCCAGCACGATGTTCGATTTCTCGGCCAGCTCGGCCAGTGGTGTTGCATCGTCAGTGCCGGGCACGCAGGCCCAGATGAACACGCCACCGTCCGGATAACGAAAACTCAGGCCTGCCGATTCGAGCATGCGTGCAGCGCGCGCCGTGCTCTCGGCGAGACGCGTCTGCAAGCGCTCGATATGCTTGCGGTGATGGCCTTCAGTGAGCAGGCGATGAATGACCTGCTCGGTGAACTCGGAGGTGCTGACCGAGGTGAGCAACTTGACGTCGGCAAGCTCATTGGCAAGATCCTGCGCGCAGGTCAAATAGCCCACACGCACATTGGCCGACAAGGTTTTCGAAAAGCTGCCGATGAAGATGACCCGCTTGAGCTGATCCAGCGACGCCATGCGCGTGACAGGGCCGGTATAGAGGTCGGCATAAGTGTCGTCTTCGACAATCGTGAAATCGTGACGCTCGGCCACTTGCAGCACGCGATAGGCCGTCGCTGCATTGAGATTTATGCCAGTTGGATTGTGCAGGACCGAGTGTGTGATGAACAGCTTGGGCTTGTACTGCGCGGCAAGTTTCTCCAGCACTTCGGCGTCGGGCCCACCCTCACCGCGCGGCACGCCAATCAGGTGCGCACCGAGCAGGCGCAGCGCGCCGAAGAGATTGAAGTAACCGGGGTCGTCGACCAGTACCGTGTCACCGGGTCGAATGAAATAACGTGCCACGATGTCCAGCGCCTGCGTTGCACCTTGCGTGAGCACGATCTGGTCAGGATGCGCTTCAATGCCCTGAGCAGCCAGCATCACGCGCAATTGTTCACGCAAGGGCCGATACCCGTTTGGCTCTCCATAGCAACCGAAGCGGGCGGCCTGATCATTGCGCGAGAGCTGGCGTACTGCCTTGCTGACAGCCTCGTTATCGAGCCAGGCGGGCGGCAACCAGCCAGCACTCGCCTTGAGTATGCCGGGCGCATCTGACAGCGCGCGCCGCATCAGCCAGGCGACATCGATGGCGCGCTGACGCTGTACCGCAGGCAAGGCGGCAGCCACGGTCTCTTCACGTGAAGCCACAAAAAAACCGGCGCCGCGCTTGGACAGCAAATAGCCCTGCGCGACCAATCGGTCATAAGCCTCCACCACGGTGAAACGACTGATGCCGTGATGCTCGGCAAGTTGGCGGATCGCTGGCAGGCGCGCGCCGGGTCGCAGCAGACGATCGTCGATTTGACCGCGTACGGCGCCGACGATCTGCTCTACCAGCGGCAATGGATTCTGATTCGACAAGCTCAGTTGCATGATTCCAGCTCCCCGTTTTTCCTCAGCTCTTTGCACTTTGACCGTGACTGTCACGGCGCTTGCGCCAGTACAGTGCAAGAAGCGTATTGCAAAGTGTATCGGTTAATTTTCAGAAGTGTTCGGTATTGTCTGCTTCACAAGGATAGGTCACGAAACCCGGCTCTGCCCGGACGATCTCGTTTGCAGCCTGTTCGCAATGTGAGCCGGATTGTCACGAGAGTGGTGGTCCGGAAGGAGAACAACATGGCACCACGGCAGCCACACCGCTACATTGATTCTGCAGTCCGCCTTCAACCGGCATCCCCTGCACTCGGCTTGCTGGGTCTGATCATTGGCTGCGCGCTGATTGCAGCAGCCACCTGGCTTGGAATTGCAATGCGTGCCCAACTGTCAGGCCTGGAAACGGGCACGCCCGGACATCGCCTGCAAGTCGTGGATGCCGAACGCGCCCTGATTTTCGATGCGAATGCCATCACGGGTGACGTGCGTGTGCTAAACGTTCGCAGTGGCATCACCGAGATCACACGTCTGCATGAAAATCGTAGACAGGGTGTCTCGGCCATCACCCTCGATGCGCAACGACGTGTGCTGACCGTGGAGTCCGCCAGCGAGCGCTACCAGTACGACACACGGACTTTCCGCCTGCTGGCACGTAGCCCCGTGCTCGCAGCGGGACGGAGCCGTGAGCTGGATATGTGATCCGCGTCACGGTGCACGTCATTCTTTGAGGAATTGACTGCGGTTCAAGCCTGGCATGACGTAACAAACGTGAAATATCCCGCCACCGAACCAGCCTGTTTTGTTTAGCCTCGCGCAAAGGCAACACAAACAATAAAGGGCCGGACAGAGGACATCATGGCGGGACTCATGATCAGGTGGAAGAACATGCTGCATCTGGCCGTATGGGCCGGGCTGGTGGGTGCAATCACCGCAACGGCTGCACCCCTGCCGTCAACCATGTTGCACGACGCGGACCAGATCGATGCGGTGGTCAGAACCTGGGCTCAATCCTGGGACCGTGGCGATGTATCCCGCTACCTCGACCACTATGCTGACAGCTTCGTACCGGCTGGCGGCCTCAGCCGCTCGCAGTGGGAACAGCAACGCCGCACACGTCTGAAGACAAGTGCGATCCGTCACGTGATGCTGCGCAACCTTCAGGTGGCTGTCGACGCCGACACGGCGCAGGCGCAATTCACCCAGCACTATCTCGATCTGGACCAGATCAGCACGGCGCGCAAACGCCTGACGCTGGTCAAACAGGCCGGCACCTGGAAAATCCGCGAGGAGCAGGTCGAAGCGGAACGGCTGGTCAGGCGCTGAAGCCGGTTTCGTCAAACATCAGCGTGGTGACATGACCATGAACGGCATGGCGACAACGGCAGTCCATGAGTGCCTGCAGTACGATCATCCCAACTCGACCACAACCGGCGCGTGATCCGAAGGACGCTCAAGCTTGCGCGGCGCCTTGTCGATGATGCAGCTGCGTACGGAATCCTTCAGCGCTTCCGTGACGAGCAGATGGTCGATGCGCAAGCCAACGTTGCGGCGGAACGCCATCATGCGATAGTCCCACCACGAGTACAGTTTCTCCGGCTGCTCGAACATCCGGAATGCATCCGTCATTCCAAGGCCGATCAGGCCGCGAAAGGCATCTCGCTCCGGTACTGACACGTGAATCTCGTCATGCCATTCGGCCGTCACGTCACGATCTTCCGGCGCGATGTTGTAGTCGCCCGCAAGCACCAGCTTCGGATGCAGCGCCATTTCATCGCGCAACCAGTCAGTCAGAGCCGTGAGCCAGCGCAGCTTGTATTCGAACTTCTCGGAGCCAACGGCTTGCCCGTTTGGAAAGTAGCCGCATACCACACGCACTTCATTGATCGTTGCGGCAATGATGCGGCGCTGCTCGTCCTCAAAGCCGGGGATGTTCCGTACCACGTCCGTGATCTCGCTGCGACTCAGGATGGCCACACCGTTGTACGTCTTCTGTCCGTTGAACACGGCCTGGTAACCCGCTGCCTCCAGCTCGGCTACGGGAAAAGACTTGTCCTCGCATTTGAGTTCCTGCAGACAGATGACGTCCACCTGCGTGGCAGCAAGCCAGTCCAGCAAATGCGGCAGGCGGACCTTGAGAGAATTGACGTTCCATGTGGCGATTTTCATCAAGTACTCGCTGCAAGAATGGGTGGGCGGAGTTTGCCACAACAGGATCTGCGTCACATTGCGAATCCCTCACTCATCCAGCACGCCGCTTTTGCCACGTATTGACGTATAGACTTGTCCGACCCCTTCCGCGGCCTACAATCCAGCGCGCGCCTGCAACCGGAAATCGATCGGCACAATCCATGGAAATGTCTTTCCTGCACGCAATCGTTCTGTGCGTTCTGTTCGTCCTCTGCCAGGGAGGATGTGCGAGCTCCGGCATTTCGCCGGGCGTCTGGCCCGCGCATGACTATTCAGTCATCGACACCGGGCTGGAGCAATCCACCTCGTATGGTCCGGGTACATTGGGAGCATGGCTGGATGATGTGCATCTCCTGGTCAACGTCGTGCAGGAAATTCCCGGTGCCCAGAAGAAATGGCTACCGAGCGTGGTTATTTTTGACACGGGAACGCAGAAGAGCAGTGAAATCGCCAGCGACACCTATATGTACTGCTTCCATCGCGAAAGCCGGACGGCAAGCATTACGGAGGGCCAGGCCGACGTTCAGAAATTCATTGACCGGACGTCCCGTTTCGTCAAACTGGATCTGCAAAACAAGCTATCTGCCGTCACGGAGCAGCCACCGATGGACATGTTCTGCCATGACAACAGCCCCCAGAACCCCGGCCGCTTGCAATACTTCCTGCGGCCCGGAGATGGTTATGTTGATTACGGAAAAACCGCTGGTGGAGCGAGTCTGGCGCCGGCCATTCTCTATCGCCCGGACAAGGAACCTGTCGAACTCTCACTCCGGGGCGGAGCGCTTTATAACGTGCGCTTCGTCCCTCACCTCGACATGTATCAGGTCGATGGCGGGAACTACAGAGCCAACGAAAAGAATGAATTCAAACTCATGACGCGCGATGGGCGCATCGTGAAATTACCACGCCCGGACGACCTGATTGACGCGGTGTACCCACCTGCCGGCCGAGGTAGCGATGCGCTGGGAGAAGCTGTTTACAGACGGGACTTGATCATGCGTGACGGCGTGGTGCTGGCCAAGACGGGGTCATGGCAAAACAAGCCCGGCATGTATTTCATCAAGAACGGCCAGACAAGCAGATTCGATGGTGCGGACGGTTACGTGGCCGATCGCTTCCTGCCCTCTCCTGACGGCTGCAAGCTCGCGTACCTGTACATGAAGAACTACAATTTCGGCACGAAAAAAACCGTAAAAATCGCAGATCTCTGCACGACCGCACAATGAGTCGCTTCACCTTTTAGCGATGCAAACAGCTGGTACTTCCGCCAGAACATCAACAGCGCGCGCGACGACCTGACAATTTGACAGACCTGCCCACGCCCCGATTACGCACTTGAAAGAGCAATATGGCCGACATCATTCGCTGGGGAATCATTGGTTGCGGTGAAGTCACCGAGGTAAAGAGCGGGCCCGGTTTCCAGAAAGCCGAGGGTTCGCAGCTTGTTGCCGTCATGCGGCGCAATGGCGTGCTCGCCGCCGACTATGCGAAGCGTCACGGAGTACCGAAATGGTATGACGATGCCGACAAACTGATCCACGACCCGGAGGTCGACGCGATCTATATCGCGACGCCGCCCTCGACACACAAGGACTATGTGCTGCGCTGTGCCGCAGCGGGAAAGCCCGTGCTGGTCGAAAAGCCGATGGCCATGAGTCATGCCGAATGCATCGACATGAGTGCGGCGTGTGCAGGCACAAACGTGCCGCTGTTCGTGGCCTACTATCGCCGCTCGCTGCCGCGCTATCTCAAGGTCAAGTCACTGGTCGACGACGGTGCAATTGGCGAAGTGCGCATGGTCAGTACCCGCGTCTATCG
>Ga0075366_10001680_pt1 | contig 11110 bp, 17 predicted proteins | sample EndMethybrTD3031_FD_72351 | JGI IMG/M metagenome (GOLD analysis project Ga0075366, IMG submission 72351) | Populus endosphere microbial communities from Tennessee, USA - Endosphere MetaG P. TD hybrid TD303-1 | ecosystem: Host-associated > Plants > Roots > Endosphere | place: USA: Tennessee... | reverse complement strand
AGGCGCTGAAGGACGCGCTGAACTGATTGCGCATGAGCGCAGACGGGTGCTTAGCTCAGCTGGTAGAGCGGCGCCCTTACAAGGCGTAGGTCGGGGGTTCGAACCCCTCAGCACCCACCAATGAAACGAAGGCTCGCAGCGATGTGGGCCTTTTGTCCTTAAGTGCAGAGTAAGTGCATCGTTTCCAACCCTAGGTATGGCAGGCCTATGCCTCTACTCTGCGACCCCTTGGGTGAAGCTCCTCATTCAGGAGCGGTATCGTCAGAACGTGCACTTTGTCTGGTGTTCAGAGCATGCTGATACACGTCTGACTCACCCGAACTCCTTGCCCTACAACACACCTCCGACGAGCAATCCTGCGGAAATTTATGCGGGGCTTCGCACTTACGTTCAGAGAGGTGGGGAGCGCCACAACGACAAGGTCAATAGCATCAGGCAGGGATGCGAGGCACGCGCGGTCGAATGGCGTGAAGCGGGCGTCATCACGACGGAACAGCAGGACGAAATCTTCGCGCTGGTCAACAACCCGGACTGCCGCATCTGGCGACCGGTACTCCTGGTCATCCCCCGCGCCCCGATCAACGCTGCACGAGTTCAGTTGGTTCCACCAGCAAAGCGCGCTGGGTTCGCCGAAGAGTGGACCATCTCGGACCTGCGCCGGGACGAGTTCGATGAGGTTGAACTCCCATGATCGCTCGAGCGCTGCCTGATATCGCGGAAGGCATCGCCGCACGCCTCCTGCTGCGGCTACTTCCCGACCCGAGGACGGCGGAGATCGAACCTCGCCTTTCCGCTCTAGAGGCAGATGAGGCGGTGGCGCTCGCCGGGGTACTTTCTTCGCTCAAGACGGATCACGAGTCGCTGTCTGGGTCTCCTGCAATACAGCGACAAGTACGAGATGCCTTGGCCGCCGTGCTTCGGCGCGGGCCACTGTCCGATGCGCGTCGCGACGCAGCCACGCAGCGGCTCGGTACTGCCGGCTCGTTACCACTAAGCGACTACAAGATCAGTATCCCGCCAGGATTGTTCAAGACCTTCCAGGAATTCGGCGAGCGACAGAACTATGTGGAGTCGGCGATTCGCGAAGCCGACGCATGCGAGCACATCTCAATTCGGGCCGCCGAACAGGAGGAGCAAGTTGCTCACTCTCTGTTTGTCCGACGAGTGACCTCTAAATCTGGCGAATACGCACATTTGGTCATTACCCAAAGGGTCGGTAAGCGGCTGGACTTCAATGCCATTTGGCGCGTCTATCCAGAGGTTGTGCGCTGGGACAGGTCACCTCGGGACATCTTACGAGCGTTCGTGCAGCAGTTCGGCTTGATGATCGACATACCAACGCGAGCGCCAACGCAATTCATCGAGAGTGATGCAGTCCCGCAACCAGCTTACTCGACCGCAAGACTCAATGTAGTGAATGCTCCATTGGGTCATGAGTACATGGTGTTCGGTACTTCCAGGATGAGTGCGGCGCTCCCCGTGCTGTCGCTGTCGTTTGTGTATGCGGTGGATCTAACGGTCTACGGGGAGTTCCTGGCGACCAAGCGGCGATGAATCTTCCAGGCCTGGCGCAGGGGGGTCGGCGCGGGCAGTTACTTTCTGTCAGTCGGGAACCCTTTCCACAAGTCTGGGCCGATCGGACACGCTTGCGCGTAGGCTGCGGTGGCTCGTCATCCGACCCCGGCTCCCGCCGAAAATCGCAGCATGCGTGGTGCTGCTCTTCGCCAGCGTGCCCGCGATTCTTCTCGCACATGAGACTCCGCGTATAGCGCCACGCCGCGGCGGGATCAGCATGCGCACCGTGACGTGCTGGCAGTAGATGCAGTGCCTGCCAGGGTCGTGCACATAGGGGCGCAGTGTTCGCCATTCCCCCACCCGCAGGGCTGACGCCAGCGCGTCCTGAACTCGTCATCGCTGAGCGCGGCAAAAAGCTCAGTCTCTAGCGCGGGCGGAGGATGACACGCAGTTCGTCAATGCTGAGAGGATCTTTTGCAAGATGCAGCACCGCATGACAGTTGGGGCAGACTGGCCGGAGGTCCGCGATCGGATCGACTGTGTATTCCACTCCTCCGATCGAAGCGAGGGGCACGAGATGATGAACGTGAATGTAGCCCTCGGCGATCGCGCCATAGACTTTGCCGAAGTCGAAGTCGCAGACTGAGCAAGACGCGCCGTGATGCCGGATGCACGCCTCTCGAGCTCGGCTGTCGCGCTCATACGAATTCACGAGTACACGCTGAACGGTCCCCTCGAGATAGGTTCCCGCTTCGGGAACTTCTTCTGCCATCTTGTAAGGAGGACTGAGTGGTATATCCGGCGGCTGGCAAGTACGACACCGCTTGGGTTGGGCGTCCGCAGGGCGATTGACAGTTGCCCATTGCAGAAGCTCCGCAACACGGTCCGAGCACACCTTGATATACCGGTGTGTCGTGAACGAATCGGGTGCGCTTGAGCGCGTGTAGGTGGCAATGTGTAGGCATCCCGAGCGGTGAAGCACAAGGTAGCCGGCAGTCAGACTGACGCTAGCGTTAAGTACGTAGCCATCGGGATGTGTTTGCATCCACTCGCGATATGGCGAGTCCCCGGAATTGAATAGCACGGAGCTCAAGTACGACGGAGAGCGGGCTTTGTCTATCGAAGTCAGTGGCATCGTGACGCCTGACAAGGGAGTGGCAAACGGACCGAATCGCTCGGCGCGAATCTTCAGGACCTTACTGCAGGACGCGACAGGTGCCCTTCTCGCATCGAATCGACAGGACTTCGCTACCACCGTAACAGGGGACGATGTAGGTTTCTATCCCGAGACTCTTTGCGGTGAGCCGGGGGGGCGGGCCGGCACAGTTCACGAAATTTGCCAGTCGCTCGGCAGCGAGTGATTGCTCCCCAGTCATCTGAGGTGCGACTTGCGAGATTGCCGGCTGCATCGGCGCGGCAACGGAAGCGCCAATAGCTGCCGCAACGGCAACGGGCATTGTCACGGCGCCTTCAGGCCTCACAGGCTCTGTGGCCAGCATTTGAACCGCAATGAGGTCCGGGTAGTCATAGGCGGCGCCGCTGGCAACGTCAACGCCGACACCGATGAGACCGCCGAAGATGACATTGCCAAACGCCATCGCCTTCGTCGCCGACTTGATCTGCGCAACACCGACGGAGGTCGGGTGCTGGCAGGTCACCGCCATATCGTTGTAGCTGCGTCGCACAGTCACTGACCCCGGCGTCGTCGCGTACCATTGGCCCTTGTCGTTGGAAAGCGAGCAGGTTGCACCGGTGACGTCGCGGTTGTCAGGGGTCTTCGCGACGACCGACAGACTTTGGTTGTTTCCGCCGACGATGGAAGCACATCCCGACATCAAGGCGGTGGCGGCCAGTAGGGCGATGAGGCTGGGGTGCATTGGCTTCTCCTGTTGCAAGGTCACAGCCTATCTACTGCAAAGTCTCGTGGCAGGGAGAGAGCGCGCATCGCACCCAGGAGCTTTGTCCCACAAGGAAAGACGGAGGCGCCTCGCTAGGGTGGTGCTGTGCCTACCGTCGCCGATCACCGATCAGACCGCAGTGCCGGCTCGGATCGTGTTCGTAGCGCGGGTGTTCGCCATCCCTGGCAGGTCGCGCGCGATAGGCGAACGATGGGATAAACCTCCCCCTCCGACTCTCGCAGCGCTGCCCATTGCGCACCGAGCCCGTTTGACCGTAGTGTCGACGCAGGAGAGGACCCACGACATGCCTGCTGAGAAGCCGCCCCTGTCGCGCGACGAATGGACCGCCAAATTCGCCGGCGAGGTGCAGAGCCTGCGAGACGTGTGGCACGCCGGCAAATTCGTCAAAGCGCTGGCTCAGCAGCAATGGCTCGCGCATCAGAACGAAGACCCAGTGAAGGTCGCGCAGGCCTGGGTCAAGCGAGCAAGCGGCGACGCCAAGTAGCCCACTCGGCAGCGTCACCAAGGCACGAGCGGCGGCCACCCCTCGAGCACATCGTCGGCCCCCGGCTCACGCATGAAGCTGCAGCAGACGCGCCCGACGCCGGCCTGACCTGGCAGGCACTTCGGGCACCCGCAGCGCAGCGAGTAGCCGGATCGCCCATCCGCGCGCGGCCGAGCGAAGATCGCGTGCACGCAGAACTCGCACCGCCGTAGCGGGTCGCGCATGTGCGCCGCGTACTGCAACGGGTTTGCATGGTTCCAATGTGCGGCGAGCTCCGGCATAAGATCAATGATGCACGGAATGGTGGCTCACAGAATGAGCCACCCTCCCGTCGCAATCACTCAGATCGTGACGCCTTCGAGAAGCCGCTTGGCGCGTTCGTCCGAGGTCCATATCGCTGCCGTTTCGAGCTGGGCGCTCTGGCGCATGACGATCTTTGCGCCGTCGTCTGCATCCCTCAGCGAGGGTTTCGGATCATCGCCGTATTTCACCTTGCCGGTGTGCGTCGTGACTACGCCGGTGGCGGCGTCACGGATGGTGTAGGTGAAGGTACTCATGCGCTGAACTTCAACAGCTTGATCGCCTCACTGTTGTTCACGCCGCCACCGACGCGAGTGAACGTGTACAGCTTGATGTACGGCTTGGCGGTGTACGGGTCCAGCAGGAAACGCACGCCGAACCGGCGCACGATCGTGTAGGCCTTCTTCCAGTTGCCGAATGCGATCGACAGGGAGTCGGTCGCCACGTCAGGCATCTGCTCGCACTCGATGACCGGATAGCCGAGCAACTGGTCGGGCTGGCCCACCGTGATGCCCGACACCCACACGTATCGGCCTTCGCTGTCCTTGAGCTTCTGCACGAGCGCGGCCGTCGCGCGATTCATCAGCCACGAGGCGCCACTGCGATACTGCGCTTTCAGCTTGCTTTTGAGGTCGATCAGGATGTCGGCCTGGTTCACTGTCGTGCTTGGCGTCGCGAAGGCGCCGTTCACGCCCGTCTTGACGTGCTCGATCTGCCCCCAAGTGCGCGTGGCGTCGCCGCTGGCGGCCGTGGTGTACGTGAGGAACCCGCGTGGCTTCGCGACGCCGTTGCCGTTGAAGAAGGCGTCGGTCTCCGTATACGCGAACTTTTCGGCCACCTTGTCGCGAAGCCAGGACACGATGTCGATGCGCGCGGTGTCCGCGAGCTTCTGCGTGACCTTCGGCTCAGCCTGGATCTCGTGCAGTTCGCAGCGGAACATGCCGAGTTGCGGCGAATCGGTCTCGCCGCGGGTCTGAACTTCGCCGACCCACTCCGCGCCAGCGTCGTCGCGGTCGACTGGCTCTTCGAAGGCGTCGCCCTCGATTTGAATCTGGCGCGCAAGCCCGATGAAGGGCGAAACGTCGAGCATGATCTTCGTCATCTCGGAACTGAAGGTCGGAGTGACAACATACCCGCCGTCCGGGTCGCTGCCAACGCTCATGGCCTTGGCTTCGTGGAAATGCTGGTTCGCCTTCACCTGATCGCCGGCGAACAGCGCGCGGATGGCTAGGTCGAGCGACCTGCGTTCTTCGGCCGGGATGCCGCTGCTGTGCGATGAGAAGATGTTCGGTCGGCCGGCTTTCGTTTCGAGGGCCTCGAGGCGCGACTCGTGCATCGACTTGAAGGTTTGGAAGTCGTCGCCCTGCTGACGGATGAGACTTGCGATTTCGCTGATGTCCATTTTCAACTTTCGAGAATCCGGGCGTTGCGTGCGAGCAGCGCCGCGAGTTGTTCAAGCTCGGCGGTGTCGTCGGCGCTGTCGAGCGCCTTGAACCCGCTGCGAGCAATGGCGGCAGACTCGCGTTGCGAGAAACCGAGGTCGCGCAGCGCGCGCTCGAACTCACGAACGGTGGTCGGCCGAATCTTGGCCTCTGGCGGGGCCGGTGGCTGTAGGTCAGCCGGGGTACTACTCGCAGCCTCAACGCATCCCGCGTCTGCAGCCTCGACGACGGTCACACATCCCGTGCTCGCGTCTGGTGGCGAGTCTAGCACATGGTCGTTCATTCGCGCACCTCGTTGACGAAACGGGAAGCGATTTCCTGTGCCTGTCGGCGTGAGACGCCAGCGTCTTGGCAGATGCGCTCGAGCCGGCGCTTGCTGTCGGCGCGGCGCTTGTCCGGATGACGGCACCAGGCCGGCAGTCGGTTGCGGATGCCTTGAAGGAGGCGCATGTCAGTGAGCCTCACTCGGGCCGTGCTGCCGGTGATGGAAGTCCACAACCAATCGCGCGCGCTCGACGCAGGTTCGCAGCAGCTCGGCCTCTGCGTTGTCGGTCGGGTCAACCAGCGCGGCGAGCTTGAGCGTGTCGGCTGCCAGGTCGTGCAGGACATCGACCAGGTCGTGCGCTACCGAGTCGCTGGCAGCGACGAACTCGTTCGCGAGCGCTACCAGGGCGCGAGTGTTTTCCATGTGAGGTTTCCTTCAGCGTTGATCGGGACGAATGGGGGTCACTTTTGCGGGGGGTTTGGCTTGAACGAACCGGCCGCCATTGGTTGCGCTCGCGGTGGCCTGTTGCTGCCCCTTCTTGCCCAATGCCGCGGGCTTGGCATGGCAGTACGGCAATGCAGCCTTCGCCGCCTGAATGCGACTCGAGAGGCGGGCCTCCGAGTCCTTCACAACGCTCAGCAGGTATTCCAGCGGCGTTGACGGTGGCAGTGGTGCCGCCGGCGCCGTAGAAGGGTCTATGCGCCGCTTCACCGCAGCGGCAATCTCAGGCTGAGCCAACAGGCGTGAAGCGGCCGACGCCGCCCACTTTGCACCGTAGCCGGCAGCAATCGCGGCCTCGGTTCCGCGACGCGTCCGGGCGTATGCGTCCACGAAGGCCCGCTGGCGGTCAGTCAAGCCCTTTGGCATTTGAGCCTCCACTGGACCAAATAATCCGCGCGTGCCTCAGACCGTGGTTTACGGTCCGGCAAGTCGGGAAGAACGACCCGCCCCCTGGGGTGACTCATCTGTCTCGCCTGTATCACTGTCTCACCCTTAGGAAAGGGTGTGAGACAGAAAGTGATACACACAGGCCCGCGTATCGGGTGCTGTATCAGCGGAGAGCTAGCACTGGCGCGGCTTCGCGCGAATCTGTATCGCCCGCTGTATCGGGTCTGATACACGCCTTGGCTGTATCGCGTTTGTATCGGGTTCAAAGCAGCGCCTCCGCCTCTTTCTTGCCCTTCGGAGTGAGCCGCCAGGTGTTCTTTCTGTCCTGCTCGGTCAGGCCCTTCTGTTGCATGGCACGCGCCCGGCGCTCTACACGCACCGCGAGGGGCTTGCCGGTGCCGCCGGTCCACCCGCACTGCATTGCGAGCGTACGGAGGCTGCCAGCGGGCTTGCGCAGCATTGCGAGCAGCAGCGTGTCGTCGTCGTCGAATGACTTGGCTTCGATCTGCTCGGCGCGTTCGTCCGGGACATGGCGCGCGGCGACGCTGGTGATGGGCCGACCGCGACAGTCGACATAGCCGGCCAGCTCGATCGGCGCCATCTCGAAACGAACCGGGTCGAAGCTGGGGCCGCGGATCTTGCCGGCCCAGTGCAGCGTCACGATGCCTGCGTCATCCTTCCAAAGCGTCAGGTTGCAATCGATCTCGGCGAGGAACGAACCGCCGCCACGAGGCAGCAGGTTGTCTCGCTGCGCGGTCTTGGTGGGATGGCAGAGCACGAACACGGTCGGATTGCCCGGCAGCGTGGCGAGCTCGCGCAGGCTCGAGGCGTGACGCCGCATTGCGACGTTGTCGTTCTCGTCGTCTGCCAGGTAGAAGGCCGCGCTGGTGTCGACGAACACCGCGACAAGCTCGGTCCGCGTTGCCTGCAACTGGCCGATCAGGTAGTCGAGCTCATAGTCGATAGAGAAGGTGCCCGGGATCACCAGAAGTTCGCCCTCGGGTTTCGGCCGCGCTAGCTCAGCGGGGTACAGGCCCAGGTCTTGAACCGTGGCGGCTAGGTGCATCGTGTAGTCGTGCGGGTTCTCGCCCGCCAGCACCAAGACCGAGCCCTGCGTCACTTCACGCCCGGCGAAGTGGAGCCCCTTGCATAGGGCGGCATGGAGCAATGTGCAGACCGTCGTCTTGCCGCCGCCGGTCGGGCCCGTGATCGCGACAAGCGCGCCGCGGCCGACTGGCAGGCCATCGACGATCGATTCAATCGGCTTGAAGTCCTTCAGCAGAGTGAAGGCCGAGACGATCTTGGGCGATGGCGATGTGTCGCGCTCCGCCGGCGTGATCTGCGAAACGGTCACACGGCCCCCACCTGCTCCGCGAATCGGCTGACGGCATACAGGTCAGGCAAGGGGCGAGACAGCAGGTTCCAGCGCGACACCATAAACGAGCCGTCCGAGAGCTCGAGCAGCACGTAGCCGCCGGCGAGCGCGAGCTTCGCCTGCAGCGTGGCTTTCAACTTGTCTCGGCATGGTGCCGGATCGACGTCGGAGGCGCTCATGCGGCGACCGCCTCTGCCATCTTGCGCTGCACGAAGCGCTGCAGCTCAGTGTCAGGGATTAGCCGGCGCTTGCCGTCCTTGAAGCTGCGAAGTTCGCCTGTGGCGATGTGTGTGTAGACGGCGCGGGTGCTGATGCCGAGGCGCTGCGCAGCGCGGTCGGGAGAGTGCGCCAGCGGGTCTAGTTTTTGAGTCTCTGCCATGATGCTGCACGACCTTTCGGGTTGTGGCGCGCAGCCTGGCTCTGGTTTCAGCCCGCCGCACGCCGGTTGACGCGATTGCGTGCTGCGCAGCTTGACGAGCAGGGTTCACGGGCACGACAACCCGTGAACATCTCTATCCCTTGAGCCTCTTCTTCTCCTCACTGCAGATGTTCCTGAAGCGCCCCAGCGCGACGCAGGCATTGCCCGGACCCTCGAAGTAGCGGCCTAACCGGTTATCCCGTGGTTGCCACCCCTTCGGCGGCTTCGCAGCGATGGCCGACCAGACATCATCAGGTTTTGCAGCCGGATGCCGCTTGAGGTGCGCAGCAATTGCCTTGCGGATCGTGCCGGCGCCGCGGCCGCTGGGCGCGAACTTCAGCCCCTTTTTGGCCAGAGGGACAAGCCGCTCGTATATGTGCCGGACCATGAACAGCACTCGCAGAATCTCCATCGCGTGAGCAACCTCGCCGCGCCTGTACGCCGTCGTCGCCCGGTCCAGCTCGACAAATGCATTGAGCCGATCGTCGCGCGTTACGTCTGCATTGTTGAAGAAGGAATTCAACCCTTCCAGGTCAAAGCCATGACGAGCAAGCGCTTCGGCGGCAAGGCGCCGATGCAGAGCAAGCGCCTCCGCAGCCGTCAATTGGTCCAGGCTCATGTGGCCCCCAACTTGTTGACGGCATCTGCGAGCGTGTCCGGCGCGAGCTTCGCGTACCGCTGCGTCATCTTGCTGTTCGCGTGGCCAAGTAGCTTTTGCACGGTGAACAACGGCACTCCGCGCATGACGAGTTGACTCGCGAAGTCGTGCCTCAAGTCGTGCCAGCGCAGATCCGGCAGCTTGGCCTTCTTCGTGAGCTCTGCCCACGCATTCTTTACGTTGTCGAACTGCTCGCCGGTCTTCGGTGACTTGAAGACGAGTCCCTTCGCGTCATCGGGCCGAATTGTCTTCAGCACCTGGTGCGCCTCGGCGTTCAGGGGGATCGAGCGGGTGGCGTTGCCCTTGGCGTGCCGAGCCAGCACGGTTAGCGTTTTGCGCTGCAGGTCGACCGAGGACCAGTCGAGCGAAAACAACTCGCCCTGTCGGACGCCGGTGTTCAGCGAAAGGAGCACCATCGGCGTCAGATGGTCGCTGTAGCCTTCAATGGCGGGGAGGGTAGGGTAGCCCCGCGCTTCGCGCCATTCGTTCGCACTGGCGCGCTCCTTGGTCGCCTCAGCGTCGCGATCTGCGAGCGCCTTTCGGAGGCGCGCCGACTCGGCCGCCGTGAGGTATCGGATTTTCTCGTCGTCGGGGACGTCGAGTTTCTCGAGGCCGGCCAGGGGATGCTTGGCGCCCTTGGTGTTCGCGACCCAGTGGGCCAGCACGCCGGACAGCGCAGATATGTCGCGGTTCACGGTCGCGGGCGCGGCACCGGCGAGCCGCCGCTTGTTCCGCATCCGGTCGATCTCGTTCGCCGTGATGTCGGCGACGCGCTTCGACAGCAGCGGTTTCCATGCGGTCTTCACGCGCTTGACTGAGACGGCGCCGTTCTTCAATTGCGCCAGCGCGTGCTCCTCGTAGTGGTCGTCGATGTATTCGCGCAACGTCCCCGCGGCTCGCTTCGAAGAGGCGGCGGCGTCCGGGTCGAGCAGGATCTTTTTCGCCTCCTCCTCGGCCTTCTTCAGGGTGTAGACGTCGGCGCGGCCGATGCGCACCCGCTTCCCGCGGCCGACCTGGACGTAGAAGGTGCGCACGCCGCTAGGCTGGACGCGCAGGAGCAGCCCTTGCGGGCGCTCTGCGCGTACCTCGTAGGGTTTCTCGGGCGTGTCCTTTGCCGTCGCGGTCTTGGCGATGCTCGATCGCGCGGCGGGACGGTCAGGCATGGCCGGCCTCCTTCAAGCGCGCTTCAACTTCGTCGACGATGAGGGTGACCTCCTCGGCCATCGGCTCCAAGCAGCCGGCTACGGCTGACGGATCAACGTCTCCGGAGTTGGATACGCAAGCCCAGTTCAACAGATGCTGGTGCAAGGTTTCGGCGCGTCCGCGCAGAAGTGCGAGCAACGTTGCAAGGTCTGCCTCCGGGTTGAAGGCCAGTGCAGCGGGTTTCTCGGATTTGACGAGGTGGCGCTTGTCCGCGCACACGTCGAGCAGGCGCAGGTTGCCAGTAGTGGGATTGCCGCTGGATGCGGCCGCGTTGGAGAATCGGGTAGCCATGGTTGCACGGTCCTTTCAGGTTGGTGCGTCTTGGTCAGGCGGGGCAGGGTGGTGACACACCCTGCTTCGCCGCTATACCGCTGGTCCGCAGCGGAGTCGGAGGAGGGCGTAAGTGCACGGTAAGTGCATTTTTCGTCCTGCTGGTGCAGATCGTAGCACGCAACCGCACTTTTTTGGTCACGCATTCAGAGGTAAACAGAGAATTTGCCGGGCGTCGCGTAAGTGCATGCATCGCCCTTACAAGGCGTAGGTCGGGGGTTCGAACCCCTCAGCACCCACCACCCGGACAGCATGCGCAACACCGACCCGGCACCGACATCCAACGGCGCTGCCCTCGGCTAGAATCGCAAGC
>Ga0075366_10001677_pt1 | contig 11115 bp, 9 predicted proteins | sample EndMethybrTD3031_FD_72351 | JGI IMG/M metagenome (GOLD analysis project Ga0075366, IMG submission 72351) | Populus endosphere microbial communities from Tennessee, USA - Endosphere MetaG P. TD hybrid TD303-1 | ecosystem: Host-associated > Plants > Roots > Endosphere | place: USA: Tennessee... | reverse complement strand
GGTCGTGCCGGCCACCTTGAAGTCCATGTCGCCCAGGTGATCTTCATCGCCGAGGATGTCGGTCAGCACCGCGAAGCGGTTGCCTTCCTTGATGAGGCCCATGGCGATGCCGGCGACATGCGCCTTCATCGGAACGCCCGCGTCCATCAGGGCCAGGCAGCCACCGCACACCGAGGCCATCGACGACGAGCCGTTCGATTCGGTGATTTCGGACACCACGCGCATCGAGTACGGGAAATCGGTGCGGTCGGGCAGCACGGCGACGAGCGCGCGCTTGGCCAGGCGGCCGTGGCCGATTTCGCGGCGCTTGGGGGTGCCCACGCGACCCGTTTCGCCGGTGGCGAACGGAGGCATGTTGTAGTGGAGCATGAAGTGCTCGCTGAACTCGCCGGCGAGTGCGTCGATCTTCTGCGAGTCGCGGTCGGTGCCGAGCGTGGCAGCGACCAGGGCCTGTGTTTCACCGCGGGTGAACAAGGCCGAGCCGTGAACGCGCGGCAGCACGCCGTTGCGGATCTCGATCTGGCGCACGGTGCGCGTGTCGCGGCCGTCGATGCGCGGCTCGCCCGACAGGATCTGGCTGCGAACGATCTTGGCTTCAATGTCGAAGAGGACGTTGTCGACCTTGACCTTGTCGACGGCCAGGCCCTCTTCGGTCAGCGCACCCACGGTGAAGGCGGTGACTTCGCGCGTGGCTTGCGTGCGGGCCTGCTTGGAGCGGATCTGGTAGGCCGCGCGCAGCTTGTCTTCGGCCAGCGCCACGATCTTGCCGATGAAGGCTTCGTCCTTGGCCGGCGGCTGCCAGTCCCAGGCCGGCTTGCCGGCGTCGCGCACGAGGTCGTTGATGGCGGCAATGGCGATGTTGCCTTGCTCATGGCCGAAGACCACGCCGCCGAGCATCACCTCTTCGCTGAGCTGCTTGGCTTCGGATTCGACCATCAGCACCGCGGCTTGCGTGCCGGCGACGACGAGGTCCATCTGCGACTCGGCGAGCTGGGCCTTGGTCGGGTTGAGCACGTACTGGCCGTTGACGTAGCCCACGCGGGCGGCGCCGATCGGGCCGTTGAAGGGCAGGCCGGAAATCGCCATCGCGGCGCTGGCGCCGATGAGCGAGGGGATGTCGGCGGCGATCTCGGGATTGAGCGACAGGACGTGGATGACGACCTGCACTTCGTTGTAGAAGCCTTCGGGGAACAGCGGGCGCAGCGGACGGTCGATGAGGCGCGAGGTGAGCGTTTCGAGCTCGCTCGGGCGGCCTTCGCGCTTGAAGAAGCTGCCGGGGATCTTGCCGGCGGCGTAGGTCTTCTCGATGTAGTCGACGGTCAGGGGGAAGAAGTCCTGGCCCGGCTTGGCGTTCTTGGCGCCGACGACGGTGGCGAGGATGACGGTGTCTTCGACGTTGACGATGACGGCGCCGCTCGCCTGGCGGGCGATTTCACCGGTTTCCAGCGTGACGGTGTGTTGACCCCATTGGAAGGTCTTGGTGACTTTGTTGAACATGCTCATGGGTCTTATCTCCGGTTATGGCGAGCGCCTCGTGGACGGGGCTCAGGTTCCGGAACTCGGGCATCCTGGCGCGATGCCATTCCAGCGAGGTTCGACCCGGCTCGAAGCGGAGTGAACGTCGGTGGAATGACACATCGTCATCGGTGGCTGCCTGGCTCCAAACGCAAAGAGCCTGTGCTGGACAGGTTTCCAGACAGGCTCTTCGATTTCATCGGCGGCTTACTTGCGCAGACCCAGCTTGTGGATCAGTGCGGTATAGCGTTCAGCGTCGGTGTTCTTCAGGTATGCAAGAAGGCTCTTGCGGGTATTGACCATCTTCAGCAGACCGCGGCGGCCGTGGTGGTCCTTCAAGTGGGTCTTGAAGTGGGGGGTGAGTTCGTTGATGCGGGCGGTGAGCAGGGCCACCTGGACTTCGGGGGATCCGGTGTCGCCGGTGCCGCGGGCGTGGGCCTTGACGATCTCGGCCTTGTTGATGTTGGGCATCTTGTTTCCTGTGTGTGGAAGGCCGTGCACCCAAAGAACATGGGGCAGCGGTTTCCTGAGTTGAACTTGCGGTCGCCGGTGAAACCGACCAGCGCCGTGCGTTTTTCTTCGCCCCCGGTGAACCCACCTGAGGCAAAGCCAATCAATTATAGCGGATGCATCTGGATCGCCCGGTGCAGCCGCGCAACCCCGGCGGAAAGGCGGCTTCGGTCCTTGGAAGCAAAGCACCAGCGCAGCCACCCTTCCGCCTCGGAGCCAAAGGCCGCGCCCGGCGCAATGCCCAGCCCGACGCTGGCGACCAGATGCTTGGCGTAGGCCAGAGAATCGGCTTGGCCGTCGACGCGGAAGAAGGCGTACATGCCGCCCAGCGGGTTGGCCACGTGAACGCCGGGCACGGCCGCAAGCTGCGGGATCAAGGTGTCGCGGCAGGCCTTCATCCGCTGCACGAGGCCCGGCACGAATTCGTCGGCATGGGCGAGACCCGTCAGGGCCGCCCGCTGCACGAAGACCGGCGCGCACGAGGTGTTGAATTCGATCAACTTCCCCATGTCGGCGATGAAGTCCGCCGGCGCGACCATCCAGCCCAGGCGCCAGCCGGTCATCAGGAAGCTCTTGGAGAAGCTGTGCACGACGACCAGCTGATCGTCGGGCGTGGCGATGTCGAGGAAGCTCGGTGCGGCCTTGGCGCTTTCGGCGAAGTAGAGCCGTTCATAGACCTCGTCCGCCACGATCCATGTCCCCGTCTTGCGGCAGTGGTCGAGGATGGCTTGCTGTTCTTCGCGGGTGAGCGTCCAGCCGGTCGGGTTGTTGGGCGCGTTGACGACGAGTGCCGCAGTGCGCTCGGTGACGGCGGACAGCAGTTCGCCGAGGTCGAGGTGCCAGCCCGCGTCCGCGCCGGACACACGAGAGTGCAGCGACACGCGCGTCACCTTGGCGCCCATGATGGCGGGCTGCGCCGTCAGGTTGGGCCACACCGGCACCACCGCCACCACCTCGTCGCCCGCGCCCGCGAGCGCCTGCATGGCGAGCATCAGCGCACTCACGCCGGACGACGTGACGGCGATGCGGTCCGGCTGGACCGCCGGGTGCAATGCGCTGGTGTAGCGCGCGATGGCGTCGCGCAATTCGGGCAGCCCGAGGTTGTGCGCGTAGAACGTCTCGCCGTCACGCAAGGATTGCACGGCTGCCTCGCGAATGAACTCGGGCGTCGGTTCATCGCTTTCGCCGAACCAGAACGCGAGGATGTCGTCCCGCCCCATGCCGGCGTTGGCGACTTCACGGATTTTCGAACCAGGCAAGTCGCGGATCACGCGGCGCATGCGAATTCCCCTCGGTGTGCGGGTGGTGTCATGGGCGTCCGTTTCACGCCGCGTGCAAGGGCCAGCGTGGCATCACGTTGAAGGCGTAGTGGGTGCTGGTGACGGCGATGCCGCGCTGAAGGCGCATCGCTGCAGCCAACGCGATCATCGCGCCGTTGTCGGTGCACAGCGACAACTCGGGGTAATGCACGCGCACATGGCGCTTTGCGCATTCGGCGTTCAACAGTTCGCGCAGGCGCGCGTTGGCACCCACGCCGCCCGCCACCACGATCCGCTGGAGCCCGGTTTCCTTGAGGGCAGCGAGCGACTTGCGCACGAGCACGTCAGTGATGGCGGCCTGGGTCGATGCGGCGAGATGCGCCTTGTCCTGTTCGCAGACGTTGGTGCCCAGCTTCATCAACTGGGTGCGCACCGCCGTCTTCAAGCCCGCAAACGAGAAGTCCAGGTTGCCGCTGTGCAGCAAGGGACGCGGCAGATCGAAAGTGCCCGGGTCGCCGAATTCGGCCAACCGCGCCAAGGCCGGCCCACCGGGGTAGCCCAGGCCCATCAGCTTGGCCGACTTGTCGAAGGCCTCGCCGGCGGCATCGTCGATGGTCTCCCCCAGCAACTCATACTGGCCGACATCGTCGACTCGCATGAGCTGCGTGTGCCCGCCGGAAACCAACAGGGCAATGAAGGGAAACTCGGGCGGATCGGCCGACAGGAACGGTGACAGCAGATGGCCTTCAAGGTGATGCACGCCAACCACAGGTCGGCCGAGCGCCGCCGCGAGCGAGCAGGCCACGCCTGCGCCGACCAGCAGCGCGCCGGCCAGCCCGGGCCCCTGGGTGAACGCGACCACGTCCACATCGTCCAGGTGCGCACCGGCATCGGCCATCACCTTGCGCGCCAAAGGCAGCACGCGCCGGATGTGGTCGCGCGAGGCGAGCTCGGGCACCACGCCGCCGTAAGCCTGGTGCATGTCGATCTGGCTGTGAAGTGCGTGCGCGCGGAGTTCGGGCACGCCGGCGGCGACATCGCCGCAACGAACCAGGGCCACGCCGGTTTCGTCGCAGGACGACTCGACGCCAAGAATGTTCATGCCGCCAGTTTACGGTGCGGGCTGCGCAGTCGTCGGATGCTGGACGCACTCTGGCACGGTGGGCGAAACACAACTCGAAACACGTTTTGTCTAAGTAGTTACCCTGGGTCGGTAAGAAATACCTTCAACTTGTCACACTCAAGCACTACCCTGCACTTCCCACAAGAGCGCTCGACACAGAAGCCGGCGCCAACAAGAGAATGTCGTTGGAGTACCGATGAAAGAATATCGACTGGCAGCTTGGCCCGAGCTTCCCCCGCATTACCAGCGCGCGGCGTACCGCCGCCTGGCGAGCGACATGTCGCATCGCCATCTCACGATCGCCCAGCTGGCCGATCTGAGCGGCCTGAAGCGCATCGAAGTCCGCCACTTCGTCGACATGCTCGAATCCAAAGGCTTGCTGCTCGAGCGCGAGTGCATGACACAGGACGCCCAGTTCTGGTCCTTGCGTCCGCTGGGCGGATGGTTGCGCCGAGCCATGGCCGGGTCGCACCCCGGGCGTTGAAGTCCACTCCAAGTCAAAAAAGCCCGCGTTGAGCGGGCTTTTTCATGGGCGCGTGGCGCGATTGTTGCAACGCCTTACGGATGCGCCCGGCCACGGATCTGCGAATCGTCATCGTCGCCCCCGACACCCTTGCCCCGGATCCGAGCGATCCGCAGGCCGAGGTGGAGGCCGAGCGTTCGCGCAGCCTGCGCATCGGCCTGCTGGAGAACGGCTACAACATCGTGGCCGTGCTGCCCGCGGACGTGTTCCTGCCCGACCGCCTCGCGCAGATCAGCCCCGACATGATCATCGTCGACGCCGAGAGCCAGGCGCGCGACACGCTGGAGCATGTGGTGGTCGCCACGCGCGATGCGCGCCGGCCGATCGTGCTGTTCACCAATGATGAAGACACGACGCACGTGCGAGACGCTATTGCAGCCGGCGTCACGGCCTACGTCGTGGCGGGCATGGCGCCCGAGCGCGTGAAGCCGGTGCTCGAAGTGGCGCTCGCTCGCTTCCAGCATGAAGAGGCGATGCGGCGCGAACTGGCCGACGCCCGCATGCAGCTGTCCGACCGCAAGTTGGTCGATCGGGCCAAGGGCATCCTCATGCGCCGGCATTCGCTGCCCGAGGAAGAGGCCTATGCGCGCCTGCGCAAGACGGCCATGGACAAGGGCATGAAGCTCGCCGACGTGGCGCAACGCATCATTGACGTGGCTGACTTGCTGGGGTGATGCACAACCTTGGGCGATGAGGAAGCCCGAAATGGTGCGCGAGCGCGATAGAAGCTGAAGTTTCGACCCGGGTTGCACCCGGGCTACCTGGCCCCGTAGCCCGGGTGCAACCCGGGTCCGGCCCTCGCCAAACCACCCCTGGCACACGCTTTGCGTAATCCCCCTGCGGAAGGTCAACGGCGATCTTCCAAATACATCTGAACGTGCCAAGGTTGGTGCGTTCCGACAGGACGACGGCGTCCCCACCGAACTGGCCTAGACCAGTGACGTGCGGACGCCTTTTTGCTTTTTGCACGAGACATAGCCATGACCACACACTCTTCTGGAAAGTTCGACATGAGCCGCCGTCAACTCATCAAGGCCGTGGCCGCCGCAGGCGCCACCGGCATGGTTCCGGGCCTGCAAAGCGCGGTCTACGCCGCGGGTTCCGACAAGCCCGAGAAGGAAGAAGTCCGCATCGGCTTCATCCCGCTGACCGACTGCGCCTCGGTGGTGATGGCCTCGGTGCTTGGCTTCGACAAGAAGTACGGCGTGAAGATCGTGCCGACCAAGGAAGCATCGTGGGCCGGCGTGCGCGACAAGCTCGTCAACGGCGAGCTCGACATGGCGCACGTGCTGTATGGCCTCGTCTATGGCGTTCACCTCGGCGTGAGCGGCCCCAAGAAAGACATGGCCGTGCTCATGACGCTCAACAACAACGGCCAGGCGATCACGCTGTCTAAGAAGCTGGCCGACAAGGGTGCGGTCGACGGCGCGAGCCTCGCCAAGGTGATGCAGTCGGACAAGCGCGAATACACCTTCGCGCAGACCTTCCCGACCGGCACGCACGCGATGTGGCTGTACTACTGGCTCGCGACCTATGGCATCAACCCGATGAAGGACGCCAAGGTCATCACCGTGCCGCCGCCGCAGATGGTGGCGAACATGCGCGTGGGCAACATGGACGGCTACTGCGTGGGCGAGCCGTGGGGCCACCGCGCCATCGTGGACGGCATCGGCATCACGGCCGTCACCACGCAGGACATCTGGAAAGACCACCCCGAGAAGGTGCTCGGCACCACGGGCGACTTCGTCAAGAAGAACCCCAACACCTGCCGCGCCGTGATGATGGCGATTCTCGAAGCCGGCCAGTGGATCGACGCGAGCCTGCAGAACAAGCTGAAGATGGCCGAGACGGTGGCCGACAAGAGCTATGTCAACACCGGCGTTGATGCCATCAACCAGCGCATCCTCGGCCGCTACCAGAACGGTCTCGGCAAGACCTGGGACGATCCCAACCACATGAAGTTCTTCAACGACGGTGCGGTGACCTTCCCGTACCTGTCCGACGGCATGTGGTTCCTCACCCAGCACAAGCGCTGGGGCCTGATCAAGGAGCACCCGGACTATCTGGCCGTGGCCAAGCAGATCAACCAGATCGATCTCTACAAGCAGGCCGCCGGGGCGATGAAGATGAACGTGCCCAAGGACCCGCTGCGCACCAGCAAGCTGATCGACGGCACGGTCTGGGACGGCAAGGACCCGAAGAAGTACGCCGACAGCTTCACCGTCCGCGTCACTGCGGGCTGATCACCTCAAACCGGGAGTACACCCATGGTCAGTGCAGTGTTTCATTCACCGCTCGATGCCGCCGCGCAAGCCAAGGCCGATGCGCTCGTCAAACCACCCAAGGCCGCGCTGGCCGCCGTGCCTGCACAGCAGCCCGCCCCGCCCTCGCCCGCCAAGGTGCCCTTCGACTGGGGCGGCCTGACGCTCAAGGTGTTCGCACCGATCGCGGGCATCGCCTTGCTGGTCGCCATCTGGGGCCTGCTCACGATGAAGGGCAGTTCGTTCCCGACGCCGGCCGCGACCTTCGAGGAGGCCTTGAAGGTCTTCGCCGACCCGTTCTACCGCAAGGGGCCGAACGACCAGGGCATCGGCTGGAACATCCTGTTCTCGCTGGAGCGCGTGGCCGTGGGCTTCGGCATGGCCGCGGCGGTGGGCATACCGCTGGGCTTCATGATTGGCCGCTTCGACGTGCTCAACCGCATGATCTCGCCGCTCATCAGCCTGCTGCGCCCGGTGTCGCCGCTCGCGTGGCTGCCCATCGGCCTGCTGGTGTTCAAGGCCGCCAACCCGGCTGCCATCTGGACGATCTTCATCTGCTCGATCTGGCCGATGATCATCAACACCGCCGTGGGCGTGCAGCGCGTGCCTTCCGACTACATGAACGTCGCGAAGGTGCTGAACCTGTCGGAGTGGAAGATCATGTCGCGCATCCTCTTCCCCGCCGTGCTGCCCTACATGCTCACCGGCGTGCGGCTGTCGGTGGGCACCGCCTGGCTCGTGATCGTCGCGGCCGAGATGCTGACCGGCGGCGTGGGCATCGGCTTCTGGGTGTGGGACGAGTGGAACAACCTGAACGTCACGCACATCCTGATCGCGATCTTCGTGATCGGCATCGTCGGCCTGCTGCTCGAATGGATGCTCATCGCCGTCGCGCGCCGGTTCAGCTACGAGAACAACTGAGGATCACCCCATGAAGAACTTCATCGACGTGCACGCGGCCGAAATGGTGTTCAGCACCAAGAAGGGGCGCTTCCATGCACTGCACGACATCCATCTCAAGGTCGCCAAGGGCGAGTTCGTCACGCTGATCGGCCATTCGGGCTGCGGCAAGTCGACGCTGCTCAACCTCATCGCCGGCTTGCTCACGCCGACGAGCGGGGCTTTGCTGTGCGACAACCGCGAGATCGCCGCTCCCGGGCCCGAGCGGGCCGTGGTGTTCCAGAACCACTCGCTGCTGCCCTGGCTCACCTGCTTCGAAAACGTGCACCTGGCGGTCGAGCGCGTGTTCGCGGCGACGGAATCGAAGGCCCAGCTCAAGGCACGCACGCAGGCAGCGCTTGAACTCGTGGGCATGGGCCACGCGATGACCAAGCGGCCGCATGAAATCTCCGGCGGCATGAAGCAGCGCGTGGGCATCGCCCGGGCGCTGGCGATGGAGCCCAAGGTGCTGCTGCTCGACGAGCCCTTCGGCGCGCTCGACGCCCTCACCCGTGCCCACTTGCAAGACGAACTGCTGAAAATCGTCGCTCGCACGCAAAGTACGGTCGTCATGGTGACGCACGATGTCGACGAAGCCGTGCTGTTGTCCGACCGCATCGTGATGATGACCAACGGACCGGCTGCGACGATCGGCGAAATCCTGAGCGTGGAGCTTGATCGGCCCCGCGAGCGGGTGGCCCTTGCGGAAGATTCACGCTATGTGCACTACCGCAAGGAGGTTCTCGACTTCCTCTACACGCGCCACGGCCAGAAAGCGCTCGCCGCGTGATGTAAGCCACGTTCCTTGGGGGCGAACAAGAAGCTAGCGCAAAAAACGGGCACGGGGCTTGCGAGAGATCGAGCGGCAATTGCGCGACTGCGACTGCCAATCTCCTCAGTAGGGCCCTGCCCTTTTGAACAACCTCCTGGTTCGCAAGGACCAGGAGGCTTTTTTTTGGTTCTTCACCGAGTTGCGGGGGCGTGTCTGGCGGTCGGGTATGGGCCTTCGACAGGCTCAGTCCGAACGGGGAGCAGGTGTGCCGCAGCGAGGGGCTTCGATACCTCAGCCCGAACGGGAGGCTTCAGCCCGAACGGGATAACTCAGCCCGAACGGGATAACTCAGCCCGAACGTGATGCTTAACCCGAACGTGATGCTTTTCCTGATCGGATGCTTAGCTTGAACGGGATGCTTAACCCGAACGGGACGCTTAATCCGAACGGGATGTTTTGCTTGAACGGGATGCTTAGCCTGAACGGGACCCATCGCTCACTCCGTTCGGGCTGAGGTATCGAAGCCCCTCGCTGCGCACACCCACCCTCCGTTCGGACTGAGCCTGTCGAAGGCCCATACCTCGACCACGCAGATCGACGAAGAACCCTTCTTTAGTGCTTTTCCTTGGCGTGGTTGATCGAGTACTTGGGGATCTCGATCGTCACGTTCTCCTGCGAGACGATGGCCTGGCATGACAGGCGAGACGTGGGCTCCAGGCCCCAGGCGCGGTCCAGCAGGTCTTCTTCGGACTCGTCCATCTCGCCCAGCGAATTGAAGCCCTCGCGCACCACCACGTGGCAGGTCGTGCAGGCGCAGCTCATCTCGCAGGCGTGCTCGATGTCGATGTCGTGCTCCAGCATGGCTTCGCACAATGAGGTTCCGGCGTCGGCCTTGATCTCTGCGCCATTGGGGCAGTACTCGGGGTGCGGGAGGATCTTGATGATGGGCATGGTCAGACTTCTTCGACGCGGCGGCCTGCCAGCGCTTGATGGATGCTGCGGTTCATGCGCTGGGCCGCGAAGGCCTCGGTGCCCTTGGCAAGGGCTTCCACGGCAGCGTCGATGGCGTGATGGTCTTCGGATTCGCGCACCGTCTCGATGTCGGCGAGCAAAACGTCGATCTCCGTGCGCTCGTCGGCAGTCAGCAGATCGCCGTCGGCCGCAAGCGCCGCCCGCGTGGCGAGCAGCATGCGCTCGGCCTCGACGCGTGATTCGCGCAGGCTTCTGGCGACCATGTCCGATTCGGCGGTGCTGAAGCTTTCCCTCAGCATGCGAGCAACGTCGTCGTCCGACAGGCCGTAGCTCGGCTTGACGGCGATGGCCGCTTCGACGCCAGAGCCTTCTTCGCGCGCCTTGACGCTCAGGAGGCCATCGGCATCGACCTGGAAGCTCACGCGAATGCGCGCCGCGCCCGCCACCATCGGCGGGATGCCGCGCAGCTCGAAGCGCGCGAGCGAACGGCAGTCGCTCACCAACTCTCGCTCGCCTTGCACGACGTGGATCGCCATCGCCGTCTGGCCGTCCTTGAAGGTGGTGAACTCTTGCGCGCGTGCAGTCGGGATGGTGCTGTTGCGCGGGATGATGCGCTCGACAAGGCCGCCCATGGTCTCCAGCCCCAGCGACAGCGGAATCACATCGAGCAACAGCAGTTCGTCGGCCCCCGCGTTGCCGGCCAGCGCGTTGGCCTGGATGGCCGCTCCCAGGGCCACGACTTCATCGGGGTTGAGGTTGGTGAGCGGCGCCTGGCCGAAGAAGTCGCCCACGGCCTTTTGCACCATGGGCATGCGTGTCGAGCCGCCGACCATCACGATGCCATGAACGTCTTTCTTGTCGGACTTCGCGTCGCGCAAGACCTTTCGGACGGCCGATAGCGTGCGGGCGAGGAGATCGGCGCTCATCAATTCGAACTCGGCACGCGTGACGCGCACCGACAGCTCGCCGGCGGCCAGTGGGCAGGCCAGCGTGGCGTGATCGGTGCCGGAGAGCTTTTCCTTGGCCGCGCGAGCGGCAACCAGCACGCTGCGTTTGTCTTGCGGCGTGCTCGCTTCCATGCCCGCCTGCTTCAGCGCCCAATCGGCCAGCAAGCCGTCGAAGTCGTCGCCGCCGAGGGCCGAGTCGCCGCCGGTGGCCACCACCTCGAACACACCCGCGCTCAACCGCAGCAAGGAAATGTCGAAGGTGCCGCCGCCCAGGTCGTACACCGCGTACAGGCC
>Ga0075366_10001676_pt1 | contig 11119 bp, 10 predicted proteins | sample EndMethybrTD3031_FD_72351 | JGI IMG/M metagenome (GOLD analysis project Ga0075366, IMG submission 72351) | Populus endosphere microbial communities from Tennessee, USA - Endosphere MetaG P. TD hybrid TD303-1 | ecosystem: Host-associated > Plants > Roots > Endosphere | place: USA: Tennessee... | reverse complement strand
CAAAATTTCCTCCGGCCCGCCCGCCTTGACGAACTCGGTCAGCACCTTGCGGCCGTGATGATGCGGGTCCTTGATCTGGCTGTAGAGCTTGCCGTCCGAGAACGTGCCCGCCCCACCCTCGCCGAACTGCACGTTCGACTCCGGGTTCAGCACCGATTTGCGCCACAGGCCCCAGGTGTCCTTGGTGCGCTCGCGCACCACCTTGCCGCGCTCCAGGATGATCGGCCGAAAGCCCATCTGCGCCAACACCAGCCCGGCGAGCAGCCCGCACGGCCCGGTGCCAATGATCACCGGGCGCTTGGCGCCCGCCGGCGCACGCGCCACGAATTTGTAATCCATGTCGGGCGCGACCGAGACGTTGCGGTCGCCCTTGAGGCGCTTGAGCACGCCCGTCTCGTCGCGCACCGTCACATCGAGCGTGTAGATCAGCGCGATCGCGGACTTCTTGCGCGCATCGACGGCGCGGCGGACCACCGTGACGTTCACGAGATCCCGCGCCGACAGCTCGAGCCGCGCCAGCAAGGCACCCTTAAGCGCCTCGTCCGTATGGTCGAGCGGCAGCTTGAGTTCGGTCAGGCGCAGCATGCGCGAATCGTGCGAGAACGCGGTTTCATGGGCTATTCGCTATATATCGTCCGCTGCGCCGACGGCAGCCTCTATACCGGGATCGCCACCGATGTGGCGCGCCGGGTGCTGGAACACAATGGCGAGAAGCGCAATGGCGCGCGCTATACGGCAACGCGCCGCCCGGTCCGCCTCGTCTATCAGGCGGCGTTCGAGACCCGCTCGGCCGCCTGTGTCGAGGAAGCCCGCATCAAGAAGCTCTCGCGGAACGAGAAGCAGCGCCTGATCGACGGCGGGCAATGAGCGAAGCCTTCGACGCAATCGTCATCGGCGCTGGCGCGGCCGGCCTGATGTGTGCGCTCACCGCCGGACAGCGCGGCCGCAAGGTGCTGCTACTCGATCATCTCGACAAGGCGGGCGCGAAGATCCTGATCTCCGGCGGCGGGCGCTGCAACTTTACGAACCTCGGCAGCGCGCCGGATCGTTTCCTCTCGGACAATCCGCACTTCCACAAGTCCGCGCTCGATCGTTACACACAGCATGATTTCATCGCGCTGGTCGAGAAGCACCGCATCGCCTACCACGAGAAGACGCTCGGGCAACTGTTCTGCGATGGCTCCGCGCGCGCGATCGTGCAGATGCTGCTGGACGAATGCGCGGCGGGCCATGTCGATGTGCGGCTCGCGCATAAGGTCACGGACATTACGCGCTCGGACGGCTTTCGCGTGACGACCGACAAGGGCAAGTTCAGCGCGCCGTCGCTCGTCCTCGCGACCGGCTCGCTCTCGATTCCGAAGATGGGCGCGACCAGATTTGCGCATGACGTCGCGAAGCGCTTCGGTCTGCGCCTCACTGACATCAGGCCCGGCCTCGTGCCGTTCACCGCGACACCGCAAGCACTCGGCATCGGCGAGATGCTCTCCGGCATTTCGCTCGACGCGATTGCGTCATGCGGCAGGCGCGGCTTTCGCGAAGCGATCCTGTTCACGCATCGTGGGCTCTCCGGCCCGGCGATCCTGCAAATCTCGTCTTACTGGAGGCCCGGCGAAAGCATCGCGCTCGATCTCCTGCCCGAACGCGACGCCGACGCGCTGCTGAAGGAGCGCAAGCGTGCGCGGCCGAAGGCCGAGCCGAAGACGGTGCTGGCCGCGTTCTTCGCGGCGCGGCTCGCGAATGCGCTGGCGGCCTCGCTCCCCAACACCATCATGATCGATATCCCGGACCGCACGCTCGCTGCCTTCGCGGCGCGTCTTAAGCGCTGGGAGGTAACGCCCACCGGCTCCGAAGGCTACGCCAAGGCCGAAGTCACGGTCGGCGGCGTGGATACGCGCGATCTCTCGTCGAAAACCATGGAGGCCCGCAATGTGCCGGGCCTTTATGTGATCGGCGAGGCCGTCGACGTCACCGGCTGGCTCGGCGGCTATAACTTCCAGTGGGCCTGGGCATCCGGCTGGTGCGCCGGACAGGCGGTCCCGTAGCCGCCCGACTTGCCCACAACTTAGGCGTCCGCCCGTTCCGGCAAGGGAATTCTCTGCTTAAATTCTGATTTGGTTGCCGATATCGTTGGCAGACGCCACAATCAGGCCGGTCGCCGGCAAGAACACAGGCGACTGGGGGAGCGCACATGAAGCTGATCACCGCCATCATCAAGCCGTTCAAGCTGGAGGACGTGCGCGACGCGCTGACCTCGCTCGGCATCGCGGGTCTCACCGTCGCCGAGGTGAAGGGCTTCGGACGCCAGAAGGGCCACACCGAGATCTATCGCGGCGCCGAGTACACGGTGAACTTCCTGCCCAAGATCAAGATCGAGGTCGTGGTCTCGAGCGACCGCGCCAGCAAGGTGGTCGAGGCGATAGCGGGAGCCGCCAAGACCGGCCAGATCGGCGACGGCAAGATTTTCGTCATCGACGTCAGCCACGCGGTGCGCATCCGCACCGGCGAGACCGACAGCGACGCTCTCTAAATCACGCATCACGTCCTCGCGGTGAGGCGAGGACGCGGGTGGCCGGGCAACAGGCGAGAAGCCGACGGCCCGGCCGCCACGTCACTAACGAACTGCCGGGGGGATCATGAGGACGTTTCTGCGTTGTGCGCCAATGGCGCTGTTCACGCTTGCGGCATCGCCTGCATTTGCCGAGCCCGCCGCGAAGATCGACGCCGGCGACACCGCATGGATGATCGTCGCGACTGCGCTTGTGCTGATGATGACCATTCCGGGGCTCGCGCTGTTCTACTGCGGTATGGTGCGCAAGAAGAACATACTCGCCACGATGGCGCAGAGCGTCGCGGCCGTCGCACTCGTTTCGATCCTCTGGGCAATCCTTGGCTACACGCTGGTGTTCTCCGGCGACGCACCTGCGCTTGGTAATCTCGAACGTGCGTTCCTGCGCGGCATCGGCATGGACACGACACACGCGGCCGCGTCGACGATCCCCGAGATCGTGTTCATGATCTATCAGATGACGTTCGCGATCATCACGGTCGCGCTCGTGGCCGGCGCGGTCGCGGATCGCATGCGGTTCTCGGCTTTCCTGCTGTTCTCGATCATCTGGCTGTTCGTCATCTACGTGCCACTGGCGCACTGGGTGTGGGGCGGCGGCTTCCTGCAAAAGATGGGCATGCTCGATTTCGCGGGCGGCACCGTGGTGCATATCAACGCGGGCGTCGCGGGACTTGTCGCCGCCTATGTGCTCGGCAAACGGCGCGGCTACGGCACCGAGAACCTCGCGCCTTACGACCTCTCGCTCGCCGTGATCGGCACCGGCCTTCTGTGGGTCGGCTGGTTCGGCTTCAATGGCGGCTCGGCGGGGAGCGCCGGCTCACGCGCGGGCTTTGCCATTGTCGCGACGCATCTTGCGGCTTGCGCGGGTGCGCTCACCTGGATCGTTCTGGAGTGGGGCGAGCGCGGCAAGCCCTCGGTGCTCGGCGTCATCTCGGGCGCAATTGCCGGGCTCGGCACCATCACGCCCGCCTCGGGCTACGTGCTGCCGTGGCATGGCATCGTCATCGGCATCGCGGCGGGCGGCGGCTGCTACTGGGCCTGCACCAAGCTCAAGCTCTGGCTCGGCTACGACGACTCGCTCGACGTGTTCGGCGTGCACGGGGTCGGCGGCGTGATCGGCACCATCGCGGCCGGCGTGTTCGCGACCGCCGCGATCTCGATCGACGCCGCGAACCCGCAAGGCCTGCCCGGACTGATCGACGGAAACCCGAAGCAGGTGCTGACGCAGCTCATCGGCGTCGCCGTCACGGTGGGCTGGTCCGGCATCGGCACCTTCGTGATCCTCAAGCTCGTGGACGCCATCACGCCGCTACGTGTCACGCCCGAACAGGAGCAGATTGGCCTCGACGTCACCTTGCACGGCGAGTCGATCCACTCCTGATCGCGACAGATCGCGCCACGCACCGCCACGACGGTGCGTGGTTGCCGTCAGGTCAGGCGAATTTCAGCGCTGATTATTTTGTAAGCATCGTTGGCGCGCGTTTGTGCGTCACAACATTGGCACATTCCCGACACTCGCCGGGGTTGCCCTGAAGCTTGATGATTCCCAATGCGTTAGCCGAGCCACGCGGCTCTGGCACAAGGCTTGATTTACCAACCCCGCGACCGCCTGCCGCAACAGCGTCAGTCGGACATTTGTAAATCGAACCCGCCCTAGCTGGGACAGTCGAAGGCGGGCCGAAGGGGATAGAACCCATGAAAATCGTCATGGCGGTGATCAAACCGTTCAAGCTGGACGAGGTGCGTGATGCGCTGACTGCGGTCGGCGTGCACGGCCTGACGGTCACGGAGGTCAAGGGGTATGGGCGCCAGAAGGGCCACACCGAGATCTATCGCGGGACCGAATACGCAGTGAACTTCTTGCCCAAGGTGAAGATCGAGGTCGCGGTCGATTCCGGCCAGGTCGACAAGGTCGTCGAAGCGATCACCGGTGCGGCCAAGACCGGCCAGATCGGTGACGGCAAGATCTTCGTCATCCCACTCGACCACGCCGTGCGCATCCGCACCGGCGAGGCCGACGGCGCGGCGCTCTAAGCCGCTCGCCCCATCGATCAGGACAGGAGTTTCACACCATGACGTTGCCTTCACTCTCCCGCGAAAAACTTGCGGGGTTAGCATTGGGCGTCCTCTTCGCCTTCTGCATGACGCACTTCACCTTCGACGCGGCGATCGCCGAAATGGCCGCGCCCGCGGCGCCGGCCGCCGCTGCGGCGGCCGAACCGACCGTCAACAAGGGCGACACCGCCTGGATGCTCTCGGCCACCGTGCTGGTGCTGATGATGACCATCCCGGGCCTCGCGCTGTTCTACGGCGGCCTCGTGCGCACCAAGAACATGCTCTCGGTGCTGATGTGGGTGTTCTACGCGGTCTGCGTCGTGACCATTCTGTGGGCCGTCATCGGCTACAGCCTCGCCTTCACGGGCGGCCCGACGGCCTTCGTCGGCGGCTTCTCCAAGGCGTTCCTGTCGGGCGTGACGCAGGAATCGAAAGCCGCGACCTTCTCGGTCGGCGCCAACATTCCGGAGCTGGTCTACGTCTGCTTCCAGATGACCTTCGCGGCAATCACCCCCGCGCTGATCGTCGGCGCTCTGGTCGAGCGCATGAAGTTCTCCGCGATGGCGCTGTTCCTGCCGCTGTGGCTGCTCCTGATCTACTGCCCGATCGCCCACATGGTCTGGTACTGGGCCGGCCCGGACGCGATCGACGCCGCCGCCAAGGCGCTTGCCGCCGCGGCTGACGGCGCCGCCAAGACCGCCGCTCAGGCCAAGCTCGACGAAGTCAACGCGGACTCCGGCCTGATCTTCCAGTGGGGCGCGATCGACTTCGCGGGCGGCACGGTGGTGCACATCAACGCCGGCATCGCGGGCCTCGTCGGCGCCATCCTGGTCGGCAAGCGCATCGGCTTCGGCAAGGATCTGATGCCTCCGCACTCGCTGGTGATGAACATGATCGGCGGCGCGCTGCTCTGGGTCGGCTGGTTCGGCTTCAACGCGGGTTCGAACCTCGAAGCCGCAGGCGGCGCCGTGCTCGCGATGACCAACTCGTTCGTCGCGACCGCCGCAGCAGCGCTCGCCTGGATGTTCGTCGAGTGGATGGCCAAGGGCAAACCCTCGCTGCTCGGTCTCGTGACCGGCGCAGTCGCGGGTCTCGTCGCCGTGACGCCGGCCTCCGGCTACGCGGGTCCGATGGGCTCGATCGTGCTCGGTATCATTGCCGGCATCGTCTGCTACGTCTTCTGCTCGGGCGTCAAGAACGCGCTCGGGTACGACGACTCGCTCGACGTGTTCGGCGTGCACTGCGTCGGCGGCATCATCGGTGCGGTCCTCACCGGCATCCTGGTGAACCCGGCGCTCGGCGGCACCGGCATCATGAACTACGAGACCGGCAAGATCGCCGAGTACGTGCTGTCGACGCAGCTCATCTCGCAGCTCAAGGCGGTCGGCCTGACGCTGGTGTGGTCCGGCGTCGGCACGCTGATCATCCTCAAGGTGATCGATGTGATCATCGGCCTGCGCCCCTCGTCCGACGCCGAGCGCGAAGGCCTCGATCTCACCGATCACGGCGAGCGCGCCTACAACATGTAAGACTTTTCCCTTCCCGCACGCGGGAAGGGATCAAGAACCGGGAGAGAGCACGTCGCGTATCGCTCTCTCCCTTCCACCGGAAGGGACAACCGGACACGGTTGGGGTGGAGACCCGGCACCGCCCCCTCCGTCGAGAGGCCTCGGCTCACCCCGAGGCCTCTCACTTTTTTGGGGGGCTTTGGGAATGCGTTTCGTTCGTCATTGCGAGCGGAGCGAAGCAATCCAGTCTTCTTTAGAGAGCTGGATTGTTTCGTTGCTTGCGCTCCTCGCAATGACGAGGGTTGGATCAACCCGCCTGCACCACCGGCTGCGTCACGCCTTCGACCGTCGCATGCAGGTGATCGACCAGCTTCGGATCGAGATTGAGTCGCGCCGCGAGCATCGCGAGATAGCCGCGCTCGGCCGGATTATCGACATCGATGGCGAGCAGCGACGCCACATAGATCTCGGCCGCCTGCTCCGGCGTGCGCGCGGCGCTCGCCACAGCGTCGACATCGAGCGGCTTGCGCAGTTCATCGAGCACGAACGCCTTCTCCTCGCTGCTCAGATTGAGCTTGTCCATCTGGCCGAAGATGCTCGCCTGCTCGGTCGCGTCGATATGGCCATCGGACTTCGCGGCCGCGATCATCGCGCGCATCAGTCCGTGTCCGAGCGACTGCTGCGCGGCCTCGCTCGCGGGAAGGAACGGCGTGCCGGAGGGCGGCGGCAACAGCGGCACGCTCGCGCGCGCCTGCGTGTCGGCGGGCGCACGGCCGGCCTGCCAGTTCCGGTACGCGCCGTAGGCGAGCGCGCCGACCAGCGCCATGCCACCGACCGTCGCGGCGGTTCCGGCGATCTTGCGGCCCTGCTTGGTGCCGAGCAGAATCCCCGCAAGGCCGCCGGCCAGCGCACCGCCGCCGATGCCGCCCAGATTGCCCGGCAGCACGTTCCCAAGCCCGCCCGGCAGGGCATTGCCGAGCCCGCGCGCGATATCGCCGAATTGTGATTGGCCTTGCGGCTGACCGTGCTGAGAACCTTGCTGGGCCCCGAGGAATTGATCGAGAAGGCGCTTTGCGTCGAGCATCGTGTTCCGTTGTGTGAGAGCCGCCCTCGCGTCACGTAGGTCGCGATTTGCGCCACGCCAGAACGTGTGACGCATTGTCCAATGAGGCGGCGTGTCGCGGTGACGTAACGATGTCGAGCTTTTGCTGGAGAAATCGATGACAGTTCCGATTCATCGCCGCGATGCGTTGCGCGTTCTCGCTGGCGCCGCCGCGATGACAACCCCTGCGCTCGCGCAGGGCCCGGTGCTGATGCGGAAGATTCCGTCGACCGGCGAAATGCTGCCCGCCGTCGGGCTTGGGACGTGGATCACATTCAACGTCGGCAATGACCGCGAAGCGCGCGCGAGTTGCGCCGACGTGATGCGCGCGTTCTTCGCGGCGGGCGGCCGCATGATCGACTCCTCACCGATGTATGGCTCATCGCAAGGTGTGATCGGCGACGGGCTGAAAGCGATCGGCAATGCGAACGTGTTCTCCGCCGAGAAAGTCTGGATCTCGTCGGGCCCGCGCGGCGCCGCGCAGATCGAGGCCTCGCGCAAGTTCTGGGGCGTGCCGAAGTTCGATCTGCTGCAAGTGCACAATCTGCTGTCGTGGGAAGAGCATCTGCGCACGCTGTTCGCCATGAAGGCGGCAGGACAGCTTCGCTATGTCGGCATCACGACGTCGGAGGGCCGCCGCCACGGCGACGTCGAAAAGATCATGCGCGTGCATTCGCTCGACTTCGTACAACTGAGCTACAACGTGCTCGATCGCGAGGCCGAGAACCGCATTTTGCCGCTCGCGCAGGAGCGCGGCATCGCGGTGATCGTCAACCGCCCGTTCCGCGAGGGCGATCTCGTGCGCACGGTCATGCGCAGACCCTTGCCGCCGGTCGCCGCCGAGGTCGGCGCAACGAGCTGGGCGCAGCTCATCCTCAAGTTCATCGTGTCGCATCCGGCCGTGACCTGCGTGATCCCGGCCACCACACGCGTCGATCACGTACAAGAGAACGTCAATTCCGCGCGAGGTCCATTGCCTGATGCCGCGTTGCGCGCGCGCATTGTGGCGCAGGTCGAGAAAGCTTGAGCGCGCATGTCCGAGTGGTGGACCTATTCTCTCACCAGCTTCCTGCTGTTCTCGGCGCGCACGTACTATCGGCTGTTCGAGCTTTACAATCTCGACGTCTGGCCGCTGCAGGTGGCAACGCTCGCGCTCGGCGTTGCGATTCTCGTGATCATTCTGCGCGCACCCGCGTGGGGCGGCCGCGCGGTCAGCGCGATTCTCGGCGGCCTCTGGCTGCTCGTCGCGTGGGCCTACCATCTCGAACGCTACGACCCGATCAACTTCGCGGCCCGCTACTACGCGATGGGATTTGCGTTGCAGGCGGCGCTGCTAATCTGGACGGGGGTCATTCGCAACGGACTCACATTTCAAACTCCGCTCATTCCCGCGAAAGCGGGAATCCAGAACAACCCACTCGGAGCCCGCAGCCCCTGGGCCCCCGTTTTCACGGGGGTGAGCGGAGCATATGGATTGGCCCTCCTCGCCTACGCCCTCCTCCTCCACCCCCTCATCCCGCTCAGCCTCGGCCGCCCGTGGACTCAAGGCGAGGTCTTCGGCCTCGCGCCCGATCCGACCGCCATCGGCACCATCGGTATCCTGCTAACGATTCGCCGCCTCCCTTGGCATCTACTGACGCTGCCGCTCCTCTGGTGCATCGTTACCGGCTTGACGCTCTGGACCATGGAGCAACCCGAGGCGCCCCTAGTTCCGATTCTGGCCATCCTTGCCGTCCTCGCAGCGACCTGGAAAACCCGGACTTCCCAAGCGGCCCCCGATGGTTAATCGCGCCTTAACCAGCCGCTCCTAGGGTGGCGGAGGCGGGGCGGTCCCGCCATAGTCCGGTCCATGAACGCTACCGAACGCGCCATTCCTCCCGCTCGGCCTGTCGACGCGCGCTCTCCGTTCGTGCGGCTGAACGAGCTGCTGTCCGGAGCCGAACCCGGAAAATCCGTCATCAACATCGCGGTCGGCGAGCCGCAGCACCCGATTCCGCCCTTCGTCGGGCCGGTGCTCGACGCGCATTTGAAGGACTTCGGCCGCTATCCGGCCAATCAAGGCACCGACCGTTTCCGCAAGGCCGTATCGGACTGGCTGTCGGGCCGATACGCGCTGCCCCGCGCACTCGATCCCGCCTCCGAAATTCTCGTGCTCTCCGGCACGCGCGAAGGTTTGTTCCTCGCCTCGATCGCGGCCAAGCGCTGGGTCAAGCCGCGCCAACGTCCGGCGATCCTGATCCCGAATCCGTTCTATGCCGTCTATGCCGCCGGTGCCGTCGCTGCCGACTGCGAGCCGGTTTATCTCGACGCGACGAGCCAGAACGGCTTTCTGCCCGATCTCGACGCGCTCGCTCCCGAGCTGCTCGCGCGAACGGTCGCGTTCTATCTTGCCTCACCGGCGAACCCACAGGGCTCGATCGCGGACGCGGCGTACTTGAAGCGCCTGATCGCGCTCGCGCGGCAGCACGGCTTCATCGTGTTCGCCGACGAGTGCTACTCGGAGATCTACGGCAAGGACAAGCCGCCCGGCATGCTCGAACATGCCGGCAGCGACTTCGCCAACGTGATCGTGTTCCACTCACTCTCGAAGCGTTCGAGCTTGCCCGGCCTGCGCATCGGGTTCGCGGCCGGCGACAAGACCTTCATCAAGCCGTTCCTCGATCTGCGCTCGGTCGCGGCGCCGCAGGTGCCGGTGCCGGCGCAGGAGGTTGCGATCGCGGCCTACGGCGACGAGACGCACGTGGAAGAGAACCGCGCGCTCTATCGCGCCAAGTTCGATCTCGCCGATCAGATCATCGGCAACCGTTACGGCTACAAGCGCCCTCCCGGCGGGTTCTTCCTGTGGCTCGACGTATCACAGCAGGGCGGCAGCGAAGCCGTGACCTTGCGGCTCTGGAAGGAAGCGGGACTGCGCGTGCTGCCCGGCAAGTTTGCGGCGCGCGAGCAGGCCGACGGCTTCAATCCGGGTGAGAACTACATCCGCATTGCCATGGTGCAGGACCGCGAGGTCACCGCCGAGGCGCTGCATCGTCTTGTTGCGGTTTTAGGTTAGGACCCAGCGCGAGAATGCCCGCCATCCGCTACACGCTTTCGGCCGCCGACGTCTTCACGGATGACTTCCGTGCGGCGATGCGGCGGCGCTGGCACGAGATGCTCGGCGCGGCACTGCTGGCAGTGGCGGCAGTGGCGGCAGTGGCACTCGCGACCTGGTCGGTGCAGGACCCTTCGCTCAGCCACGCCACCAACGTTCCGGTCAAGAACCTGCTCGGGCTGCCGGGCGCGATCAGTGCCGACCTGCTGATGCAGCTGTTCGGTCTCGCCACCGTTGCGCTGCTGTTCCCGATCGCGATGTGGGGCTGGCGGTTGATGACGCACCGCCCGGTCGATCGCGAGCGCTTGCGCGTTCTGTTCTGGATCGTCGGCGTGATCGTCGCGGCCGCGTTCGCATCATGCCTGCCCGCCAGCAAGGCGTGGCCGCTGCCGACCGGCCTTGGCGGCGTGGTCGGCGATGCGCTGCTGCGCGTTCCGGCGTGGATCTTCGGCGCGCCGCTCGCCGGCACCGGGCGTTTCATCGTCGGCATGCTGATCGGCATCGCAGCCTTCTCGACGCTCGCACTCGCGGCTGGCTATGGCCTGCATCGCCCCGAGGAAGACGAGGAAGAGGAAGCGCCCGCGCGCAAGCGCAAGAAGAAGACGGCTGAAGCCGAGGCCAAGGCCGAGCCGGTGGACGAGGAGTTCGACGAGTCGGCGGAGCGCCGCAGCTTCGTGTCGCTCGGCTGGCTCTATCACTTCCTCTACAGCCTTAAGGCGCGGCTGATGCTGCTGCCGGCGATCATCGCCGCGTATTTCCGGTCGATCCTGTCCTGGCGCCGCCGTCCGCGCGTCGTT